>SXGR01081352.1_pt1 | contig 53548 bp, 55 predicted proteins | sample 3174711 | NCBI WGS metagenome assembly SXGR01 (sample SAMN11356860, study PRJNA531348) | freshwater metagenome | isolation source: freshwater sample F1-60 | place: China: Fuxian Lake, Yuxi | collected 2017-12-25 | reverse complement strand
TTGTCGGCCGTCGGCGACTTGGGGTCAGCCTTGGCGTTGGCCCCTTGCGCGTGGGCGATGAGGGGCAGAAGCAAGCCGGCCATCAGGGCCGTGAACGTGCGGGCAGGCGTCATGAGCCGAAATTATAGCGCTCGTAGAGCCGCAGCTCGTTTGCCGGATTGCGGCACGCCCAACTCGGGTCCCTCCAGTCGGCCCTGAATCGTGCCGGTAAACTCGGAGGCCGAATTGATTGCATCAGGCCACCGCAGCCTGCTGATAATACTGCGCTTCAAACTCCGCGGGCGGTATCTCCCCGATCGGGCCGAGCAGCCGCCGCATGTTGAACCAATCCACCCAGTCCAGCGTCGCATTCTCCGACGGGCATGGGCTTCACCGGGCTCGGACCAGATTCACGAGGAGTACGGCATCGACGCGCTGATGGCGCTCTACGATCCCAGGACCATCCGCATCGACGAGCGCACCAAGGCCAACCGCGCCACCATCAACGGCGTCGGCCTGCTGCCGATGAGCAAGACGCTGGAGATGGCGAAGAAGATCGTCGAGCTGCGCGCGAAGCTGACGGTAGACGCGATCAACAAGGCGACGGGCAAGTAGGCTCGCCCCGGTCATCGTGCGTCGGGCGTCGAACCGCCGCGAAGGGCATTCGCGGCGAATACGGCGACGACCACCCAGATCATCCACTCGATCTGAAAGCGGTACCGCGCTTCCTCCAGGGCGGTCAGCATCGTGCTGGTGAGGACGACGAAGGCAATCTGGAACAACAGCAGGCACAGCACGGCGCCGCGGGCCCGCTGGTCGGCGTCTGAGGCCCGCACCTGGGACCACGCGCGGGTAACCGCCCACAGCAGCGGCACCGGCAGGAAGAGGTAGATCCCGACCGGGGCGAAGGGCAACCCGTGGACCAGGCGGTTGAACCAGGCGTCGTAGCGTCCCAGCACCTGGCGATGCCCCTCGTGAGGAGAGGCGGACGTGCGGTCACGCGGATGCCACGCGGTGGTGGGCCCGAACATCTCCTTGAGGCTCGCCAGCACGGTGGCGGGGACGTCGAAGGGGCGCATTCGCAGGGAGTACTTCACGTCGGCCATGCGGGCGCGGTGCACTTCCAGCAACCACCAGTGGTTATAGTTCGCGGCCTTGACCGTGGCGTGCTCGAGCCGGGTCAGTTGCGGCGGCCAGCCCGCAGGTGCGGGCGTGTCGAAGAAACGCGCGTACTCCCGCGGCGGAGCATAGACGCTCACCGCGGCAAACGGCGACAGCGCGCCCTGCGCCATCCACGCATCACGGACCTCACCGGGCAGACGGGCCGTGGTCACCAGCGTGTAGCTTGCCGGACCAAAAGTCGAGACCGCGAACGCGCCGAACACCACCGCGTTCTTGGCATAGAGGGCCACCAGCATGGCCCCGGGGATCGTCGCCGCGGCCAGGACGCGGCGGCGCGCGTCAGGGTCGCAGGCCCATGCCCCAAGACCGGCCACCACGACGTACCACGCGAGATGAAACGTGCTGCGCGTGGCGCCGATGACCGCACACACCGAGAAGCAGGCCAGCCAGAGTCCGAAGGCCTGGCGACGCACTCCGTAACTGAACAGCGCTGCGGCCAGGCACAGCAGCGTCGCGACCGGCCACTCGTAGTGATAGAGATGCTCGAAGTACAGAGAGGCGGGGGTCAGTGAGAACGTGACGGCGAGGACGACCGCGCCGACCGTCGACAGGCCCACGCCACGGGCGACGACGAACAGCGCGTTGACAAACACCAGCCCCATCGTCCAGAACGCCCAGTGGGCCAGTACCGCTGCCGGTTCGCCGCCGGCTTTCAGCAACAGGCCGGTCGCCAGGTTGATGCCGGGTGGAAACGCGTGAAAGAAATAGAGCGTCTCGAGCAACCGGTCGCGCAAGTCCGCCGGGTCGTTCAGCCACATCCAGTCGAGGCTGAACGCGAACGGCAGGCCCGCCAGGTCCAGGACCACTCGGCTCAGGACGAACAGCAGGCTCAGCAGGGCGTGGGCGCGCACGGCCGAATGACAGATCAAATGTCCTAGCCCAGCATGCTGCGCAGCGAGGCCGCCAGCATGACGAGACCGGCGAACACCAGCAGCCAGAGCACGCCGTCGCGGAACGCCTTGGGGCTCATGCCGACATAGATCTTCGAACCGTAGAGTGACGGCACGAGCAGCGAGCCGGCGACCACCGCCATCTGCGGCGCCAGGCCGGCGTGCGCACGGCCGGACCACACGAGCGACCCCAGCGTCGCACCCAAGACGAGCAGGTTGAAGTTCTGCATCACGGCGCGATGCTCGTCCTTGGTGTAGCCGCGCAGCGTGCACCACAGCGCTGGTGCCAACCCGCTGAAGCCGCTGAGCGGCGCCATCACGCCGCCGATCAGGCCGATCCCGGCATCGGCTACGCGGCCGCCGCGGCGAATGGCCGGCAGGTTCGCGGTCGCCAGCATGGCCGAACAGCACACGACCAGCATGGCGCCCAGCACGAGCTTGAAGCGATTGGGGTCGAGCAGCGCCAACAACTGCGTGCCAATCGGGATGCCGAACAGGCTGCCGACGACGAACGGCCACAAGATCGACACGTGCCACCCGCGACGGACGCGAAGGACCGAGATGGCCTGTCCGGTGAAGCCGCCGAACACCGCCATCGCTGCGGCCAGCTGAGGGTCCACCCCCCACACCCAGATCGACATGGCCACCATAGAAAACGCAAATCCAGAAATGCCCTGAATCAAACCGGCGATCGCCGCGCCAAACCCCAACAGCCACATTTCAGACATCGTGTACGACTCGATACGGGAATAAGAACAACTGTGTTGCTGATCGAAGGGACGTTGACGTCGTCCCTGAAGAATCACAATTTTACCTCGAATTGCCGCGCCGGACGCCAACGCGCCGCGCAGGAAGATGGCGGCGTAGATCAAGAGCAGCGCCGACGCCGTGATCTGGACGCCAATCAGGATGTTGCGCGCACGGCTGGGCCGGGCATGGTCCGACAGCTCCCCGCGGACGGCGCGCACCAACTCTACGCGCGTAGCCTGCCGCGCCGGGACAAGGACGACGGGAGCGTCGTTGTGCTAAGCTCGCGGCGATTATGCGCAACCTACTGCTGTCGCTGGCCTGCTCGCTGCTGCTGTTTGTCGCCGTACCGGTATTCGCCCAGGGCCGTGGCGTTCTGCCTCCCGTGCCGACGCCGGCTGACGTGAAGCCGGGCAGCATCACCTGCGACGAGTGTCCGTATCCCTATCCGAGCTCGTACCTGAACATCAGCGTGTATACGCAGGACGTCCGCATCTCGTACATGGACGTGGCGCCGCAAGGGACGCCCAACGGTCACACCGCCATGCTGCTGCACGGCAATAACTTCGGCGGCTTCTACTTCAAGGCGATCATCGACGGCCTGACCAAAGAAGGGTTTCGCGTCATCGTCCCCGACCAGATCGGCTACGGCCGCTCGTCGAAGCCGATTGCGCCGTACAACTTCAACACCCAGGCGCGCAACACGTCGCTTGTTCTCCAGCACTTGAAGATCGAAAAGGCCATGGTGATTGGCCACTCGATGGGTGGCATGCTGGCGGCGCGCTTTGCCACGCAGTATCCCAAGATGGTCGAGCGGATCGTGATCTACAACCCGATTGGCCTGACCGATGGCCGCTACGACCGGCCCATGCAGAACATCGACGACGCGTACAAGAACACGCTGACGACGACGAATTATCAGAGTACTCGCGCCAGCCTGAGCCGCTACGTTGCGCACGACCCCAAGGCGTGGAACCAGGAGTTCGAGACCTACACGCGCGTGCGCTACTCGTGGACGCTCAGCGCCGATTGGCCGCGCCTTGCGATGGTGCAGGCGTTGATTGGCCAGATGTTGTACCAGGACCCGGTCGTCTATGACTGGGCGCACATCCAGGTGCCGACGCTGGCGTTTGGCGGCGCCGAGGACATGCTGCTGGGCACCGCGGCCGCGTTCCAGGAGCGCATGGCCTACATCGCCAGGACCGTCCCGAACGGCAACGGCAAGCTGCTGCTGTTGCCCGGGCTCGGCCACGTGCCGCACCTCGAAGTGCCGGAGAAGGTGTTGCCGCCGCTCGTCGAGTTTCTGAAGGCCGGCCTGACCAAGTAGGGCGGGACTTTAGTCCCGCCTGTTCTGCCTGCGGAGTTAGCGCAACGTCGCGAAGAACGCTCTCACATCGTCCACCAGCAATTGCGGCTGCTCGAAGGCGGCGAAGTGGCCGCCCCTGGGCATCTCAGTCCAGCGCGTGATGTTGTAGCGCCCCTCGAGCCAGCGGCGTGGCGACCAGATAATTTCTTTCGGGAAATCCGCACAGGCCGTCGGCGCCTCGATGCGGCGGCCGGCGGTGGCTGACGGTGGCGCGTGCCGGCTCTCGTAGTAAATCCGTGCCGACGAAGCCGCCGTCTGCGTGAACCAATAGAGCGAGATGTTGGTCAGCAGTTCGTCCTTCGTAAACACTTTTTCGGGATCCCCATCGCAGTCGCACCAGGTGCGGAACTTCTCGACAATCCACGCCGCCAGTCCGACTGGTGAATCATTGAGCGCGACGCCGAGAGTTTGTGGCTTGGTGCCCTGGATCTGCTGGTAGCCGGTCTCTTCGGCCTGGAACACCTGGCGCTGCTTGACGCGCTCGCGTTCGCGATCGGTGAGTCCGGCATTGGGATCCATGCCCGCCGGCGCCGCGCCGAAACACATATTGAGGTGCAGGCCGGCCACGTGTGGCGCGTCGATCAGCGCAATCTGTGTGCTGATGATCGAGCCCCAGTCGCCGCCTTGAACCCCGTACCGCGTGTAGCCCAGGCGTGCCATCAGCTTCGCTTCAAGTGCCGCGATGCGCGCGGGATCGTAGCCAGCCTCCTGCGGTGCCTGTGAAAACGCGAAACCGGGAATCGACGGCATGACCACGTGAAACGCGTCGGCCGCCTGGCCGCCATGTGCTTCGGGCTCAGTGAGCGGGCCGATGATCTTCGTGAACTCGACGACCGACCCGGGCCAGCCGTGGGTGACGAGCAGCGGCAGCGCGTTGGCGTGCTGCGATCGCCGGTGGATGAAGTGGACGGTGAGGCCGTCGATGGTGGTCGTGAACTGCTCGAACTGATTGAGCTTGCGCTCCTGCGCGCGCCAGTCAAAGCCTTTACGCCAGTAGTCAACAAGCTGACGCAGGTAGCGAATATCGGTTCCGTAGGTCCAGCCGCCGCCTTGCAGCGGCTCGGGAACCCGCGCGTTGGCGAGGCGCGCCTTCAGATCAGCCAGCGCCGCGTCGGAAATGCGGATCGTGAACGGCCGCACCGCGTCGGCCTGGGCCGCCGCCTCGCTGGCGCCAGCGCAGAAGATGACGGCGAGGGTGAACGCACGCCAGCCACGAACGGTAGTATGCATATGGCCCACAGTATCTCCGGAAAACCGAATCGGCAACTGCCCGCGACCCTGCGCATCCTGCTGGCGCGGAGCGGCTCGGGCAAACCGGTGCTGCTCAAGCTGATCCTGGAATTGCTGCGACCCGATATTGGCGTGGTGCTGGTTAGCGGCCGGGAGGCCGCGTCGGCCGCCAGGCCCGCGAAGCAGCGCGTGCTATAACCAGTTGGTCCTTGATTAGCATTCGCATCAGCGCAGCAATATTGATCGTGCTTCTTGCGCTGGCCACCGGCGCGGCGGCCCAGGGTCACGACCCGCGCGAGGCGTCCGGCACCTCGTGGCAACCTGCTGCGACCCCCATGACCGGCATCCACACCGATCTGGGCGAGTGGACGTTCATGGGCCACGCCAACGTGTTCGGGCAGTTCCTCTACGAATCCGGTGAAATCCACCGCACGAGTCACCAGGCCGGCAGCATCAACTGGTTCATGGGGATGCTGCGACGGCCGATCGGACGTGGCCGCTTCGGCCTGCGCGCGATGCTCAGCGTCGAACCGTGGACGATTGCCGGCTGCGGCTATCCCGATTTGCTTGCCACCGGCGAAGTGTGCGATGGCGACTCGATTCACGATCGCCAGCATCCGCACGACCTGTTCATGGAATTGGCTGCGGATTACGAGCGGCCCATCAGCAGCAGCCTGCGCCTGCATGCCTACGCTGGTCTTGCCGGCGAACCGGCACTGGGCCCGCCGGCGTTTCCGCATCGCTTGTCGGCCATGCCCAATTCCCTTGCCCCGATTGGCCACCATTGGCTGGATGCCACACACGTCTCGTTCGGCGTCGTCACCGCGGGCGTGTCCAGTTCGCGGTGGCGCGTGGAAGGGTCGTTGTTCAACGGGCGAGAGCCGGACGACCAGCGTGCCGGGCTCGATTTCGCGCCGCTTGATTCCGTGTCGGCACGGGTGGCCCTCGCGCCGAACGATTACTGGTCAATGCAGGTATCGGCAGGGCGCTTGCACGAATCCGAAGCCGGACTCGGCAGTCAGCCGCGACAGGATCTCGACCGCGCGACCGCGTCGGCGCTCTACGTCCGGCCGTTGGCGAGTGGCGCAATCTGGGCGAACACGTTGGCGTACGGGGTGAATCACGAGGTCAGCGAGATTCCAGATGGACTGATTGAGCAGTCCACGCATGCCGTGCTGGCCGAGTCGAGCTTGCGCTCTGCCAGCGGTCGCCACCACTGGTTCGGCCGGTTCGAAGTGGTGGGCAAGCCCGCACACGACCTGCACGTGCACGAGTACATCACCGAGATCTTCACGGTCGGAAAGGGCCAGGTGGGATATCTCCACCAGTTCGGGCGCTTCCATGGCTGGGCGCCCGGCGTCGGCGGGCATCTCAACCTGAGCATCGTCCCGCCGCTGCTGGCGCCGAGATATGGCGGTCGCGTTGCGCCTGGCTTCGGCGTGTTCGTGAATCTGCAGCCGGAGAGATAAAGAGCGACAGGAGATCAGAAGCTCGAGAGTTGATAATTACTTGGTGGGTCTTGGGGGATTGAGAGATCTGCGCCCACGCCGTGCGCGTGGCCATGCTGAAAGTTGACGGCGTGCAGGCCGTTCGCGTCAGCTTCAAAGACGGCCTGGTGGTGATGGACTTCAAGCCAGGCAACACCGTGATGATGGCGAAGCTCCGCGAGATCATCAAGAACAACGGCTTCGTCTCGCAGGAAGCCGTGGTTCTGGCGCGGGGCTCGTCGTCGGCGGCGAATGCCTTTGAGGTCAGCGGAACTCGCGAGCGATTGATGGTGACAACACAGCCGGTTGCCGAAGCCGGTGATCAGTGGCGCATGACGTCGCTAAAGTAGAAGGCGTCACTCAGCGGACACGATCGCCGTTCTGCAGGGTCCGCAGCGTCTGGAACGGGCCACTGACGATCTCGGTGCCGTCGGCGATACCGTCGACCTCAATCGACAAGCCGCCGATGATGCCAGTCTTGACGGGCGTGAACGCCACCGCACCATCGCGCACCACGAACACGCCGGTCTGGCCATCCTTCTCGACCACGGCCTGCAGCGGCACGGCGAGGGCGTTCTGGCGCTCGGCCGCGAGGATCTCGGTGTCGCACGTGAGGCCCGGCCGCAGCGTCGACATCGCACCTTCGAGCCGCACCTTGACGCGAAATTCGCGCGCGGCGGCCTGCGTGCCGATCTGGGGTAGTGCGCTGGCCCCGATCTCGACGACGCGGCCGGTGAACTTCTGCGAGGGCAGCGCTTCCAGCGTCACGGTGGCGGGGAAGTTGTTGGACAGGCGCATCACGTCGGCCTCGGCCACCTTCACTTCGGCGTTCACCGAGCTCAGGTCCGACACGGTCATCAGGATCGTCCCCGGCTGATTCTGGACGCCCATCACCACCATCTCGCCCTGTTCCACTTCCAGGCGCGTGATGACGCCATCGATCGGCGCGGTGATTTCGGTCTTCGCCAGGGCGTCCCTGGCGCGCGTGCGCTCGGCCTGCCCTTGCGCAATGCGCCGCTCGGCACTGGCCTGCGCCTGCTGCGCCCGCTCGAACGCCGCCGTCGCCGCGGCGACCTGCGCCGCCGCCGTGGTGCCGGCCATGCTGGCCTTGTCGAATTCCGACTGCGGCAAGAGCCCAGCGCGCTGCAACTCTTGCGCACGAATCCAAGACGCCGCCGCTTCTTTCTCGCGTGACCGCGCTTCTTCGAGCGACGCCTGTGCGGCTCGAACCTGTGTGGCAGCAGCCTTGGCATCGGCTTCGAGTGCACCCACGGATGCAGCCGCGGCATCAGCGGAGGACGAAGCCTGCACCGGATCGATGCGCGCCAGTACCTGGCCCGCCTGCACGGACTCGCCTTCCTTGACCTTGAGCTCGACCAGCCGGCCCATCACCGCGGACCCGATGTCGGCATACTTCGTGGCGACGATCTCGCCGGAAGCGGTCACGAACGACTGCAATGCCCCCACCCGGCTGACCTTGACGGTGTCAACCTCGATTCCCGACTTACCCGAGCGCATGGCAGACACCGCCGCCCCGCCCAACGCCGCCAATACGCCTACACCCACGATGATTCGCTTGCGCATAGCCTAGTTTGACGCGAACTGGGGCCGCCAGGTACTTAATTTGCGTAATATTAGAGGCAATGTGGTTTGAATCACTCCGCCAAGGGGCGGCAGCGCTCATGGGCTATCCCATGCGATCGGCACTGGGCGCCCTGGCCATTGCCGTCGCCGTTGCCACGATCGTGACGGTGGTGACCGCACTCGACGGTGTCAAACGCTATGCGGAAGCGAGCACAGCGCGGACCTTTGGTTCTGACACGTTCGTGCTCGCCCAGGTGGCGTCGGGCAGCCGCGTCTCGCGGCGCGAACTACAGGAACAGTTGGTGCGCAACCCGCCGATCCGCCGGGCCGATCTGGCTTTTCTTGAGCGCTATGCCGGCGACGTGACGTGGTATGCACCGAGCGCCCAGACGCGGGCGGAAGTGTCGTCGGGCGCCCGGGTGGTCGAAGACGGCGCGGTGACCGGCACTACCTCGACGCTGGCCGACATTCGCAATCTTGACCTCGAGCGGGGTCGCTTTTTTCGTTCAGACGAGGATCTCGCTGGTGATACGGTCGCCGTGATCGGCGCCGATATCGCCGACACGTTGTTCCCGACCAGCGACCCACTGGCGCAGTCGGTGCGCCTGCGTGGCCGCCGCTTCACGGTGATCGGCGTGCAGGCGCGCCAGGGCAGCGCCGGCGCCGGCTCGCAGGATAAATACGTCTGGATTCCCCTGCGCGCCTACGAGCGTGCGTTCGGGGCGCCGCGCAGCTTGCAGGTGTTTGCCAAGGCTGCGCCGGGCTACGGCGCCACGGCTGCCGAGGGCCACGCCCGAATCTCGATGCGTGCGAGGCGGGCGTTGCGCCCCGGTGCCGCCGACACCTTCGACGTGCTGACTCCCGATGCCGCCCGCGGGTTCGTCGCCAACCTGTCGCAGCGCATTGGCGCCGCGGCCGGCCCCATTTCGTTGATGGCCTTGCTGGCGGCGATTGTCGTGGTGACCAACACCGTGCTGGTGTCGGTGACCCAGCGGACTCGTGAGATCGGCGTGCGCCGGGCCCTCGGCGCCCCCGCCCGCCGCATCGTCCAGGAGATTCTCGCGGAGTCATTGCTGTTGTCGATTGCTGGCGGCCTGGCTGGCGCGCTCGCGGCGTGGGCGTTTCTGGCGACGATTGAATTCGCGCTCGAGTTGCCACTGCAGGTGGCGCCGCAGACGCTGATCCTGGCCATCACCGCCGCGGCCGGCAGTGGCATCATCTCGGCGTGGTATCCCGCCAGGCGCGCGGTCGCGCTCGACGTGGTCGCGGCAATTCGGACAGAGTGACATGGTCAACCGACGCACGACACTGATCGGGACGTTCGCCGAAGCCGCCACGCTGGCGGCGGAATCGTTGCGCGCGCAGAAGGCGCGGTCGGGGCTCGCCATTCTCGGCGTGGTGATCGGCATCGTCACCGTCGTGCTGGTGGCATCCACCCTGGTCGGCCTGCGCAACAGCGTGGCGCTGCTGTTTCGCGAGCTCGGCACCGACAATATCTTTGCGTATCACCTGAACGGCGAGCCGTACTCGGCGCCGACCGAGCTGGATGTGAAGCGGCCGCAGATGAAGGCCGAGTACGCACCACAGCTCGAACGACTCGGCCCGTCGATTCGCGACGTCGGCATCCAGCTGATCGTGCCCGCTGTGACCAGCACCCGGGTGATCACGGCGCGCAACGGTGCCAACGAGCTCGACACGGTGTTGATTGAGGGTTCGTCAGCGAATCTCTTCGACGTGGTGGGGGCGTCCTTCAAGCAGGGCCGCCCGTTTACACCCTCCGAGGAGCGCGCGCGCGGCCAGGTGGCCGTGATCGGCGCCAACGTTTCGAAGGCCCTGTTTGGCGGGGACGGCGCCGTGGGCAAGTCGTTCCTGCTCGGTGGCGATCGCTATTTCGTGGTGGGGGAGCTGGCGCCGAGGCAAGGCACGTTCTTTGGCGAGAACCGCAACGACAGCGTGGTGGCGCTGCCCGTCACCACCGCCCGCCGCAAGTTCCCGGAGGCCCGCAACATGGTGCTCTATATCCGGGCGTTTCCCGGCCAGCGAGAGCAGGCGCGGCAGGAAGCCGATACGATTCTGCGGCTACTGCGCCAGGTGCCGACCGGTAGCGAGAGCAACTTCGCGATGAACAGCGCCGATCAGATCATCGCGCAGTTCGATCGCATCGGCGCGCAGATCTTCATTGCCACCATCGCTTTGGCGGCCATCAGCTTGCTGATTGGCGGCATCGGCATTGCCAATGTGATGGTGATTAGCGTCACCGAGCGGACCCGCGAGATTGGCGTGCGACTTGCGATTGGGGCGCAGCGCTCCGAGGTGCGGCGGCAGTTCCTGATCGAGGCGGCGATTCTGAGCGGCGCGGGAGGGGTGGCCGGTGTGACCCTGGCGACGGCGATCGGGGCGCTGGTGGCCTTCGTGGCGCCGACCTTCCCGGCGGCGCCGCCGCTCTGGGCGGTGGTCTCGGGACTGGTGGTCTCGGTGGCTGTCGGCATGGTCGCCGGATACTTACCCGCGCGCACCGCCTCCGGCCTCGATCCGGTAGAAGCCCTGCGGTACGAGTAGAAGAGAAACAGGAGTTGAGGAGACCAAGAGTTCTTCGTACCTCCTCACCTCCTGCAATCTCCCATCGTCGACTGCCCCCGCTGCGCGTAGGGCACCCCTTTATCGGGTGCCGGGGATACCGGGACTGCCGTTCGATCTGGTGCGGCAGGTCGCGCCGTTTCCGACCCAGGAACTCGTGCCGTCCGACACTGATCCACCCCGCGTTCTCGGGCCAGACGTTCAAGCACATTCTGGTGCCGATCTGCTGGTGCACGGCTCCACGGGGCGCATTGCCGGCAAGCATCCGCTGAGCGGCTGGAAGATCTTCTTTGCGCTCGCGACCGGGAGTTGAGCGGCGCGCTCGTTGCGTCCATAATGACGACGCCATGATCCGAACCACGATTGCCGTCACCGCCGTGCTTGCTGCCGCGCTTGGCATTGGTCTCACTGCCCAGCAGGGCCGCAAGCCCGTAAACTGGAAAGAGTTGCCGGCGCCGTTCGCGACCGAATCGGTTCGCAACAGCCCGACCGTCGTGCCAAGGCCGAATGGGGCGCAGCTCGACCTGCCGGCCGGCTTTGTGGTCGAAGAATTCATGGCGTTCACCACCGAGCGGCCGCGCTTCATGATGCTCGGCCCGGGCAACGAAATCCTGCTGTCGGACACGTCCACCCAGGGGTCGGTGTTCGTGATCAAGGACGGCGTGCGAACGGCGATCATCGAGAAACTTGACCGCCCGTACGGCCTGGCGCTCAAGGGCGACCAGCTCTACGTGGCCGAGCCGACCTCGGTGAAAGTTTACACCTACGACGCCAAGACCATGAAGGTGACCGGAGCGGGGAAGGAGCTCATCTCGCTCGCCGGCATGGGCACCGGGCACAACACGCGGACGCTCGCGTTCAATCGCGACGGCTCGAAGCTGTATCTCTCGGTGGGGTCGCAATCCAACATCGACCTGAACGAGCCACCCATGCGCGCGGCCGTGCATCGCTTCAATCCCGATGGCACCGGGCACGAGCCCATCGCCACCGGCCTGCGTAACCCCGTCGGCATGCGTTTCTACCCGGGCACGGATGACCTGTGGGTGTCGGTGCACGAACGCGATGCGCTCGGCGACGACCTTGCACCCGACTATGTGACCAAGGTCGAGAAGGGCGGCTTCTACGGCTGGCCGATCGCATACATCGGTCCGAACGCCGAGCCGCGCCACAAGGGCTCGGATCTGGCGAAGGTGCAGAGCACGCTCTATCCCGACGTCATTCTCGGCAGCCACGTCGGCCCGCTCGACATCTTGTTCTACACTGGCACGCAGTTCCCGGCGAAGTATCGCGGCGGCATGTTCGTGGCGCTGCACGGCTCGTGGAATCGCGCGCAGCGCCAGGGCTACAAGGTCGCGTTCATCCCGTTCAAGAACGGCATGGCCACCGCCGGTCCCGAAGACTTCCTCGGTGGCTGGATGCTCGCGCCCGACCAGAAAGAAGTGTGGGGGCGCCCGGTCGGCCTGTTGCAGATGCCCGATGGCTCGCTGCTCGTGACCGACGACGGCGGCAAGAAGATCTGGCGCGTCAGTTATAAGTGAAAGCGATTTTGATTCACGGCAACGGTGGTTGCACCGCCGCTGATCACTGGCTGCCGTGGCTCGAACGCCAGATCATGGCGCTTGGTGTGGATGTGATCAACCACACGTTCCCCGACAACGTGAAGGCGCGGGCCTCCGTGTGGCTGCCGCATCTTGAGTCGCTGGATGCCGATGAGGAGACCATCCTCGTCGGCCACTCATCCGGCGCGGTTGCCGCCATGCGCTATGCCGAAACCCACCAGCTGCTTGGCTCGGTGCTCGTGAGCGTGTGTCACACCGATCTGGGTGATGCGTGCGAAGCCGCGAGCGGCTATTACCGCGACCCGTGGCAGTGGTGTCGGATCCGCGAGAACCAGCAGTGGGTCGGGATCTTCCATTCGACCGACGACCCGCTGATCCCCATCGCCGAGGCCAGGCATGTGGCCGCGCAGTTGAAGGGAAGTTACTTCGAGTTCTCGGATCGCGGGCACTTCAATCGCTCCCACGAGTTTTCCGAAGCGCTCGACTTTATCAGGCGGAGGCTGTTGTCGGTCGGCCGGTCGGTGACTTGAGCTTCCTGGCGAAGACGAGCGACGCCAGGACCTGATCGTCCCTGCAGTTGACGACCAAGCCGTTGCGTGTCGGGTAGCTGCCGCGCAGGGTGCTCGCCGGCGTGACGCGAAACCCGACCGTGGTTTCAAGACGCCAGTAGAGTTCGTTGCGGTCGGTCTAAGCCGCCGCCCGCCCCTGTCCGTGGGGCAGGAGCACAAACACCGAGACCAGCAGCGCGAGAACAGTGGCAGCGCGTTTCATGCGGGTATTCTAATGGCGATGGAGATTACTTTCGAACATGCCTGCCATCTCGTGGGCAGTGCCTTGCGCGGCTCGGCCCGGCAGGAGGTGGTCGCCGACGCCGCGCGCGCCAAGAACCTGGGCGCCGCCTTGCTGCGGCTGCGCGACAGCATGCGCGCCAACGAGTTCAAGGCGGCCGCGCAGCCGGTGTTGCTCGATCGCATGATCCGGAGCTACGACGGCCGCACGCGCGCTGAAGGATTTCACGTGCTGCACGACTGGGACGGCGTCTCGCAGCAGGTCAACCCCGACATGATTCCGGTCGACGTGCTGCACTTCCTGGTCGAACAGCGCGGGCCAGAGCCGGCGACCACGGTCGAGTTGGCGATCCTGCTCGACTATTACTTCGCGCACGTCCTGCAATTGCTCACCCTGCGGGTGTGGGACGACGGCGATGCCGATCGCAACTTCGATCGCGTGCAGGAGTTACTTGACGAGCTGCAGGGGCCCAATGGCAGCGGCCAGCAGTTTGCCGCCGATGCCGAAACGCTGCTGCTAATCGGCACGTCGCACTACGAGTTGGACGAGACGGGATTCACGATACTGCTGGCCAAGGTCCGCACCTTGAACGAGGAGCACCAGGCGAAAATCGGCCTGGGACACGTCGCCAGCCTGGGGTGCCACCTGCGCTTTGGGTTCGAGGCGCAGTGTGGGCGCGACACGGTGGCCCTGCGTGACGACAACATCGCTGACTATCCGTGGCTGTGCTTCGCGCTGGCCGCCACCGTGCGGCAGTATGACCGCCTGGTCACGGCCGGAATTGAGAACCGTGATCGCGCGGTGGTCGAAGAAGCGCTGTTGAATGGGTTGACGCCGGATGCCCGGGCCTTCGTCGGCGTGCCGCCCGCGTCGCTGCACGACTCAGGCCGCGACCGCGCCCAGTTCCTGGACCTGTTCACGAAGCACAAGACGGCGTTGATGGCCGCGTTCGAACGCCATCGTCCCACCGAGAAGGCTTATTCCCCACTCTCGTTCTTCTTCAACTTCTCGCACAACGTCGTGAAGGGTACGGTCGTCGATGCGCTGCTGTGGGGCGAGGCCTGGGACCTGAGCTTGAACGACCTGTTGACCGGGGTGCCGAGGTCCGGCATTGAAGAGGGGTCGCAGCAACTGCTGGCCGCGACCCTCATGGGCTATGCGCGCTCAAACCCCGATCGCATCCGCGGGCGTCTGATGCCGGTCATTGTCTACGACCCGCAGGCAGGCCGCCGCGCGTTCACGATTGCGATGGAGAAGCTCGCACAGGACTAGCTCTTGGTCGCCTTCCACGGTGCCGGCCCCGAGGGGGTCATCACGGTTCCCTCAATCTGGTTGCCGTTGATCGTGCCGGTATAGGTGCGGCCGCCGGCGATGAAGTTGATGTCAGCGCCCCTCAGCGCCGTGCTCGCAATCGCATGCGTGCCATCCTCGGTTGTAATCGAGCCCTGGATCATCTGAAACTTCTGCGTCAGCATCAGGCTGCCGTTCGCCATTGTCCAGGTGCCGGCCGCCTTGGCCGGGACAATCCAGAGCAAGGCCTCACAAAAGCTGGTGCAGTCGGTGCTTTCGTCGAGGGTGAAGTGATCATCCGGGTACCAGTCGTCGATGCCGAAAGTGTTGCCGGCAATGCGCGACCCAGGCGCCATCTCGAGAAACTTGGGCATCAGCCGGTTCAGGTTGACCGGTAGCAGGAACAGCGCCAGCACGGTGGCCTTCGAGATGTCGGCGGCATACATGTCGCCTTCGACAAACTGCGCCTTGTCAGCGACACCGGCCTCGGCGGCGAGCTGGCGCGACAGCGCCACCATGTCGGGGTTGAACTCCACACCGAGCGCGCGGGCGCCGAGCCTGGCGGCGGCAATGATGTTGCGGCCATCGCCGGAGCCCAGGTCCATCACGAAATCATCCGGTGTGACCTTGGCCATCGCGAGCATCTTGTTGACCATGCCCGGTGTCGACGGCACCCACACCACGTCTTTGCCCGCTTGCCCGTTGGTGGGCTCGAACGGTTTCTTCGGTTCCTGGGCGTAGGCAACCGAGCCGATGGTGAGCGCGAGTGCCAAGCAGAGTGTTCGTGTCGTCATGGTGTGCATCCAGGGAACCGGAACGCGCCGATGCGGGTGGAGTATGCCGTCGCGTCTTTCTTCAGGTAATCGCCGACGTACCAGATCGTGCAGTCGTCCGAGGGGTCGATGGCCGTCTGCGTGTAGTCCTCCCACCGCAAGGTGGTGGTCTGCGCGGCCTCGCCTTCCACCAGCACCGTCTCGCGCAGGCCGAGGACGCCCAGGGGGTCGCCCGGTATCCGGCCGGCGAATCGCTGGCCGGCAAAGTGTGGCGTCCCGCCGAAGGAGTAGCCGATGCCGATGTTGCCGAACTTATCGATCGCCGGGCTGGCCATCCACCTGAAGGAAGGTGCCAGGGGTGCCACGGGTGCGTAGGTGCCTTGCTGGTGCAGTGCCGGGTGCCCCGAGTCGTTCAGCCGGAACTCGTACCAGCGCACGCCGCCGCCACCCGCCGCCGTGTTCACCGAGTGCACCGCGACGATTGACTCCTGGTTACCGATGCGCCGATAGACGACGCGGGCCATGAGCTTGTCGCCTTGCGCGTCGAGGCGGCGATCGGTGCCGGGTTGGGGCACGCAGTTGGTCAACTGGCCGCCGCAGAGATAGTGATACCGCGCCACCGGCAGGCGCGTCGGGCCCTCAAGCCGGGTCTTCGTTGCGCCGGACCAGTTGGTGAAGAACCGCCACGCCAGGATCGCGTCGTCGTCCAGATCATTCTTCAGCTGCGTGCCGCCGGCGGCGAGCATCACGTTGGGCGCGCCGCGCCGTGGCAACGCGCGGCCATCGAGGTCAGCGTTGTTCAGGAAGTTGACGTCGTTGATGACGAAGCACTGTTCGCGAGCGGCGCGGCCCTTCAGCATCGCCTCGCGCTCGACCACGCAGGCGTGCTTTTCGATCACCTCGTCGCCGGTGCTCGTCGGCACGTAGTAGCCATCGGGCCAGACGGCGGGGCGGGGATAGTCGGGGAACAGTGGCCGCAGGAACTCGTAGCGGTAATACGACCCAAGCGGATCAGCGCTGGTGCTGATCGCGTAGCACATGGAAAACGGGCCCTTTTCCTGCGGAGGTTTGCCCTGAGCGGGGGCGGTGCCGGGCGCCGGCACCGCGTTGGCCGAGTCGACCGAAGCCGGTTGAAAGAGCGGCACGGCTGCGCCGGGTTGACCGCGGCGTCCGGGTGGGCTGGCGTAGGGCTGATCGCTCGCGGTCCACACCGGCGGTTGATCGGGCCTCGCCTCGGCCCGCGAGAAGGTCGGCATGACGATCAGCCAGCGGTTGGCGAGCTGGTCATATCGTACGACTGCGTCGCCGTTGTTGCGCTCCTCGCAGGCACCGCCGAAGCCGCGGAAGACGTTGTTGGTGTTGACCGGACCATAGAGCACCCGCCCGGTGGTGTCGAAGCGGTGGCCTTTCTTGGTCACGATGGCCATCCGCGAGTTCACGGTCTGAACGAGGTGGTCCGGGCCGACTGCGAGGGAATTGTCGGAAGGATTGCGGAGTGTCGCCATGCCCTGGGGGCCCGTGAAACCCGCGCCGAGTCCATCGAAGCTTTCGACCAGGGTCGTCGCTGGGCGCGTGCCCGGCACGGTCTGCTCGACGGTCGTGACCGCCTGGCTCAACCCCAGCAGAAAAACGCCACCAACCAATTGGATCACGATGCGCATGGGCAGGGTGCCTGAGCCGAGTATATATGCGCGTCGCTCATCACATCGTTCATGTAAGATCCGGGTTGCATCGGCGACGGATGAGCGACGATGTCGAATTCGATTGTCACCTTTTGGTTTACCACGGAGGAAGCTGCAATGAAGAGTGTTAGGCGCATCTTTGTACTCGTTTGTATGGCCGTCCTGTTGGGCGCCCCAATGGCTAGCGCCCAGACGACCGGCTCGATCACGGGCACCGTGACCGACGCCAGCGGCGCGGTGCTGCCCGGTGTGACGGTCACCCTGAGCGGCGACCGCTTGATCGGTGGTCCGCAGAACCAGGTCAGCGACACCAACGGCACCTACCGCTTCGATCGCCTGGTGCCCGGAACTTACGGCGTGAAGATGGAACTGCAGGGCTTCCGCTCGGTCGACCGTCCCGACGTCCGCATCAGCGCGGCGTTCGTGGCCTCCATCAACGGCAAGATGGAAGTGGGCTCGCTGAGCGAGACCATCACCGTCACCGGCGAGTCGCCGACCGTTGACGTTCGCTCGAACGTGCAGCAGACGGTGATGAACCAGGAGATCCTGGAAGGCATCCCGACCGGCCGCGACCCGTGGTCGCTGGCCAAGCTGATTCCCGGCGTGCAGGTGGCGACCTATGACGTCGGCGGCACGCAGTCGATGCAGCAGAGCAGCATGTCGGCGCATGGCTCGAACACTAACGACGTCAGCTACAACATCGACGGCGCAACGGTGAACTGGCCCGGCGGCGGCGGCGGCGCGACCATGATCTACTACGACCAGGGCATGTTTGAAGAGGTCAACTACATGACCTCGGCGATCCCGGCCGAAATGCTGGCCGGCGGCGTCTCGATCAACATGGTGACCAAGGACGGCGGCAACCTGTGGAAGGGCAACGCCCGCTTTAATTTCGCCAACAACGCCCTGCAAGCGGACAATTTCGCCGCCACCAAGGCGCTGGTGCCGACGTTCCGCGGCAACCCGACCAAGAAGACCTACGACTTCAACCTCACCGGTGGCGGCGCGCTGATCCAGAACCGCATGTGGGTGAACGGCACCGTGCGCTCGTGGATCGTTGACAAGTTCGTCAATGCGACCAATACCGACGGCACGCAGGCACTCGACGACAACGACCTGAAGAACTATTCAGGTAAGCTCATTTACCAGGTGACGGCCAATCAGAAACTGATCGGCAGTTACTTCTGGAACAACAAGATTCGCGGCCATCGCCGCGACAGCAACGACATCATTCCGGACATCGCGTCGGTCGTGCAGACCAACCCGGTGCAGACCACGCAGGCGAAGTACACCGGCATCAGGGGCGGCCTGGTGTTTGAATCGAACTTCAGCATCATGGACGGGCAGACCAACTACACCTATCAGCCCGACACCGACCGCTCGCTGGTTCGCATCATCGATACCGGCACCACCGAGGTGTTCAATGCCTCGACCCGTGAAGACCACCAGCCGAACTCGCGTACCCAGTTCGACAACATCGTGACGTTTGGCAAGAGCGGCATGGGCGGCGAGCATCTGATCAAGGCCGGCGCGCAATGGAGCCGCCTGTATTACGGCTCCGACTACTCGGTGCTGAACGATCACTGGCTGATCTACAACAACCGGGTGCCCGTGTCCATGCGGCAGTGGAACTCGCCGGCGCTTTCGGAGAACGAGGCGGTCGTCACCGGGTTCTTCCTCCAGGACTCGTGGTCGATGAAGCGGCTGACCCTGAACATCGGTGGGCGCTATGACAAGTATGTCGGGACGCTGCCTGAGCAGTCGCGTGCGGCCGGCCGCTTTGCGGCCGCGCAGACCTTTCCCGAAAAAGAAGTAATCAACCACAGCATCGCGGTCTGGCGCGCCGGTGCGTCCTACGACTTGACGGGCAGCGGCCAGACGGCGCTCAAAGCGAGCGTCAGCCGCTATGGCTTGCAGGTCGGCATCAATCGGGTGCAGGACGTCAATCCACTGACGGTGGGCTCGCGCGACTGCCCGTGGGGTGACGCCAATGGTAATCGTCGTTTTGACGAGGGCGAACTGACGGGCGTCTGCCCGGCGTTCGGCGGTGGTTCCGTGACTGGCTATTCGCCCGACGGCATCGACTGGCCGTACTCGGATGAGATGACGGCCGGCGTCGAGACGCAGTTGCCGGGCGCAGTGCGCGTGGGTGCCATGTTCTATTACCGCACCAACCGCAAGCAGCTCGGCCAGATCAACACCTTGCAACCGGCTTCGGCCTACACCGCGCACACGGTGACCATTCCGAACGGTCCTGGTGGCACGATCGCCAGCCCCAAGCCGACCACGGCAACCGTCTACAACATCAGCACGGCCGCGAACCCGCTTGCCGCGAATGTCCGCGACAACGTGGACTACCTCGATACCACCTACAAGGGCGTCGAGTTCACGGCGACCAAGCGCTTCTCGACGAATTGGCAGATGCAGGCGGGCTTCACCCTCGGCAAGAATGAAGGTGGCGTCTCGGGCGGCACCGATCTCAACGACCCGAACAACACCGTGTACCCGACCGGCATCATCGGCAACGACTCGGAAACCGCGTTCCGGCTGTCGGGCAGTTACCTGCTGCCCTTCGACATCAACGTGTCGGGCTCGATGATCGCCAACAACGGCTACCCCTACGTGTCGACCTTCAACCTGACCCGTGCCGTGGCCGCCACCCAGGGGATTGCGCTCACCCGCGCCAGCCAGACTATTCAGCTGAGCGAGCGTGGCGACGAACGCTACGACAACGTGACGATGTTCGACATCCGCTTGTCGCGCACGTTCCGCTTCGGCGGCCGCAGCTTCCAGCCGCAGATCGACTTCTTCAACATCACCAATGCCGACACGGTCGTGAACACCACGGTCGCGGTCGGTCCGAGCTACCTGCTGCCGGCAGGTGGCGATCCGATCCTCTCGCCGCGCATCATCCGCGTCGGCTTCTCGCTGAACTTCTAAGACCTCAACGGGCGCGATGCTTTTCGGCATCGCGCCCGTTCTCCGTACGGCAGACGGCGCGATACCAATCACCGCGTGGGGTTCGTGGCTGACGCCTCTCGTGGGGCTTGGCTTCGCCTCGTGGGGAGCGTGTCTCTGGACGAGAATTACCGCAAACGGTCAGACCGCTCTCGGTCGACCACGCGAATCACGCTCTCGATTGGCTGGTTCGTTCCGGGCCACTGGCTGCGGAGGCACTGGACGGCCGCGACGCGCTCCTCCCTCGGGCGACTCAGCCAGAGCGCAAGGCGTGCCTCTGAACTGGCGACCCGTGCCCCACGAACCATCGAAGCGAGCGTGCGCCTACCGCAAGGCCCCAATCACTTCCTGGGAGCCGACGATGGCGAACAGCAGCAGGATGCCGACCAGCAGCAGGTTGGTGTACCAGGCATTGTGCGGGACTGTTTCGGTCCACTTCACCCGGTTGTTCAAGTACAGCAGTGTCGCCGCCAGGAACGGCACGAACAGGCTGCCGACGATCGTGTAGAGCACGATGATGGCGATCGGCTGTCCGGTGAAGGCGAACGGCAGCGGCACCAGCGTGATGAAGGCGAGTGCCAGCCGGTACGGCGTGCTGGTCACCTTCACCACCTCGAGACGGTCGGCCGGCGACATCTTTTTCAGGATGCCGTAGAAGTCCGCATAGAGATACGGCACGCTCTGCCACACGCCGAGCAGCGAGGCGAACACCGCTGCCCAGAAGCCGGCCAGGAACGCGACCCGGCCGAAGGTGCCCAGCAACTGGCCGAGTGCCGCGGCCATGCGCGGCACCGCCTCGTTGTTACGGAGCGCCGCGCCAGGCGCATAGAGCGCATCGCTGGCAATCAACATGATCGAGATGCCGAACAGCGCGGTGAAGATGTAGGCGACCGCGATGTCGCCGCGAACGTAGCCGAGGAACCCGGCGCCGCGCATCTTCTCCTCGCGCATCCAGTAGTTGTACGACAGCATCGTGATCGAGCCACCGACGCCGCCAATCAGCGACAGCACGTAGGTGCCACTGCCGGTGGGGATGGTGGGTATCAGCAGGCCCTGCACCGCGGGCATCGGATCGCTCAAGGTCGGGGCGGCACAGACCAGGATGCTGAAGGCCATCACGCCCACCAGCAGTTTCATCATCTTCTCGAAATTGCCATAACCGCCCAGCCAGACAAATCCGAATCCGATCAGGCTGTGCGCGACGGCCCCCCACGACTGCGCGATGGCGCCGCCCGTGAGGTTGGCAATCCCGACGCCAGTCGCGTTGGTGAGCGCCGCGCTCACGAACACCGTCCAGATCACCAGGTAGGTGGCGAAGAACCACTTCACCCAGCCGGGCAGGTACTCCGCCCAGCCCTCGAGTGCGGTCTTGCCGGTGGCGAGCTGCCAGCGCGCAATGCCTTCGCTCAGCACGAACTTGAAGAACGCGCCGGCGACAATCGCCCACAACAGCACGAAGCCGTAACGTGCGCCACCGACGGTGGCCGAGACGACGTCGCCAGAGCCGATGCCGGTCGCGGCGACGACCAGGCCCGGCCCGGCCAGTTTGAGAAAGCTGAAGGACGCGGGCTTCGACGTGTCAGACACGCCGAGGATTATGCCTTATTCGTCGGTCGCGGGCCGGCCGCGGCGTTTTTTGATCTCGGCGTGATGATGCTTGCCGGCCAGGCGCCGCTCCTTGGCGGCTTTCGTCAAGCGGGTTGGGGTGCGTTTCTTTGGCGGAATGGACGCCAACTGGACCAAGTCCATCAGGCGCTCGCGCGCGGCTTCGCGGTTGCGCGACTGGGTGCGGTGTTCGCGGCTGTCGATCATCAGCACGCCGTCGGTCACCGCCTTCCGGCCCGCAAGGGCCTTCAGGCGCGCCTTCATGTCGGGCGGCAGCGACGAGTTGTCGATGTCGAACCGCAGCTCGACCGCGGTCGCGACCTTGTTGACGTTCTGCCCACCGGGACCGGACGCCCGGACAAACCGTTCGTCGACGTTAAAAAGAATTCTGAGTGGAGAGGTGAATAACGTCGCCATTGCTTGATGTTACTGCCGGGATCCGGGATCACGTTCGGGATCCGGACCCCGGACCCCGACTGAATCAAGCAAAGGGTTTATCGATCGACGGACTCGGCTGCGAGAAGTACTGGGCGCCAGCTTCGGTGACGTAGAGGCAGTCCTCCAGCCGGATGCCGAACTCGCCGTAGATGGCGATCATCGGCTCGTTGCTGAAGCACATGCCGGGCGCGAGCAGTGTCTTGTTGCCGCGCACGAAGTTGGTCCACTCGTGGCCGTCGAGGCCAATGCCGTGGCCGGTGCGATGGGGCAGGCCGGGCACCTTGTAGTCGGGGCCGAAGCCGGCGTCGGTGATCACCTTGCGCGCGGCCGCGTCGACGGCCTCGCACGGCAGGCCGGGTTTGACCACGGCAAAGGCCGCGGCCTGGGCCTTCTTCTCGAGTTCCCAGATCTCAATCTGGCGCGCGCTCGCCTTGCCCAACACCGTCGTCCGGGTGATGTCCGACTGGTAGCCGTCGATGGCGCAGCCGCCATCCACCTGGATGACGTCGCCTTCGGCCAGCTTCTGCGGTTCGATGCTGCCGTGCGGGAAGGCGGTGAACTTGCCGAAGCTGACCGAGGCGCTGCCGCCGGGGGCGCCGAGCGCGCGGTGGGCGGCGGCGATGTTGGCGCGCAGGTCGTCCTGGGTCATGCCCTCGCGAAAGGTCTGGAACGCGGCGCGGAAGGCTTCGATGGTGATGTCGCTAGCCTTCTGCATCAACGCCAGCTCAGTGGCCGACTTGATCATGCGGCAGCCGGCGGTGATGGGCTCGCCATCCACGAAGTCGGTGCCCGGCAGCTCTTTCTTCACGCCGCTGAAAATGAAGTGGCGCAGGCGCTCGTCGACGCCGACACGTCCCGTCGCGGCGCGGTCCTTGAGAATGCCGGCGACCAGGCGATAGGGGCTCTCGTCCTCCTGCCAGACGCGGACGTCGGCCTGGCCCTTGACCAGCTCGCGCGCGCGCTCCTCTTCAAAGGCCGGGCACACCCACGCCAGGTCGCCCTTGACGGGAATGACGCACACGAATGGCCGCTCGCTGTTACCCCAGCGCACGCCGGTGAAATAAAACATGCTCGACCCGCCCTCGAGGTAGATCGCGTCGATCTTGTTGTCGATCATCAGCCGGCGCGCCTGCTCGATGCGGGCGGCGCGTTCGTCGGCGGTGATCGGCTTCACGCCGGCCGTCATGGGCGTCAAGGCGGCGATGGCAGGATGCGGACCCGCTGCTGCGGGTGCCGGCCCTGACGGCGCGGAGGTACAGGCGGCCACTCCAAGACCAAGACCGGCGACGGCGCCAGACTGCATGAATACTCGGCGTGATGAACCCATTGCTACCCCTTCTTGATGAACGAACCGTCTTTCAGTTCCGCATACGCTTCTCTCAGCTCGTCCTCGGTATTCATGACGATCGGCCCGTACCACGCCACCGGCTCTTCCAGCGGCCGGCCTGAGACAAGCAGGAAGCGAATGCCCTCGTCACCCGCGGTCACGGTGATCTCGTCACCACTGTCGAAGACGACCAGCGAGCGATTGCCGAGCATCGACGGCGTGGGGTCATCAGAGACGCCGACCAGTTCGGTTTGCACGGCGAGGGGCTTCGAGGCATCACGAAACGTGCCGCTGCCGGCAAACACATAGGCGAACGCATGCCGCGAGTTGTCCACGGCCAGGCGCTTGGTCTTGCCTGGCGCGACCGAGACGTCGAGGTAACGCGGATCAGCCGCGATGCCTTCCACCGGACCCCTCCTGCCCCAGAATTCGCCGACCACGATGCGCACGTGCGTGCCGTCATCGTCGGTAATCTCAGGGATGTCCCTGGCCGGCACGTCCTGGTAGCGCGGCGCCGTCATCTTAAGCGCGCGCGGCAGGTTGGCCCACAGCTGGAACCCATGCATGCGGCCCTGCGCGTCGCCTTGCGGCATCTCCTGGTGCATGATGCCGCTGCCGGCCGTCATCCACTGCACATCGCCGGCGCCGAGGGAGCCGCGGTTGCCCAGGCTGTCGCCATGCGCGACTGTGCCCGCGAGCACGTAGGTGATGGTTTCAATGCCGCGATGCGGATGCCACGGGAAGCCGGCCAGGTAGTCGTCCGGCCGTTCGTTGCGAAAATCATCGAACAACAAGAACGGGTCAAACTCACTGGTGTCACCAAAGCCAAAGCCGCGGTGCAGCTTCACACCGGCGCCTTCCATGTGAGGAGTGGCTTCAACTACACGCTTAACCGGGCGAATCGACATGATGGAAGCTCCGGGCTCGAGAGGTCCACTCGGATGGGACCTCGACATACGAGCCGTCCAAATCTTCGATGCGCGAGCAGCCCAGGAGTTTCATGGTCCGCACCACGTCGGTGCGGAGGATGTCGATGGCCCGAGCCACGCCCTCGCCGCCCGCGGCGGCCAAGCCATAGGCGTAGGCGCGGCCAATCAGCACCGCTCGGGCCCCCATGCAAATGGCCTTGACGATGTCGCTGCCGCGACGGATGCCGCCGTCGAGCAGGATCTCGGTCTGGCCGTGGACCGCCTGCACCACCTCTGGCAGCACGCGAATGGTCGGTGACACGCCATCGAGCTGTCGCGCGCCGTGATTCGATACGACGATTGCCGCCGCGCCCTCTGCCACCGCCCGCCTCGCATCGTCAGCCGTATGGACGCCCTTGGCAACGATCGGCCCGCCCCAGGCCTCGCGAATCCACTTGAAATCGTCCCACGACGTCATCGACTGCTCGAGCGCGGCGCCGACGTCGGCGTAACCCATCGGTTGGTTGTTGATGACGATGTTTGGGAAACTCATCAGGCCACCGTCGCCGAAGAAGCGGTAGAGCCAGCCCGGCCGGATCAGCATCTGGCCCAGGTGCGGCACCATGGAGAGGTTGCGCGACAGCAACTGCTTCACGCCGTTGCGGGCATCGCGTTCGCGCATGCCGGCCACCGGCGTATCGATGGTGACGACGAGCGCCTTGAAGCCAGCCGCCTTCGCGCGCGCGATCGCGCCGAGCGCGACCTCGCGGCCGCCGACCAGGTAGAGCTGATACCAGGCGGTCCCAGCGGTGGCCGCCTTGACGTCTTCCATCCGGCAGCCTGACAGCGTCGACAGGGAATAGATCGTACCCGCATGACCGGCGGCTGCCGCCGCCACTTCTTCACCGCGCGGATAGAACATCCGGCTGCTGCCCACAGGCGCCAGGATGAAGGGCACCTTGATGGTGGTGCCAAGGACGTTGGCGGAGAGGTCGCACGAACTCGTCGCCACCGCAGAACGCGGACGGAATAGCACGTCTTCATAGGCGCGACAGTTCTCGCGCAGCGTCCATTCGCGTTCCGCGCCGCCATCGATGTAGTCGAAGGCCATGCGCGGCAATCGCCCCAGGGCGCGCAGACGGAGGTCGGCAATCGTGACGGCGTCGGCGACCAAGGACATCGGCCCCGATTGTATCCGCAGCCGAAGCATTGACAGCCGGAGATTTAAAGCTTAATTGTGGTCACATCGGCGTCGATATCTGCGGCTGTCTCTTAATCGGTGGCGGCGTACGCGGCCAGCGTGTGGCCGATCACGTTCACGGCTTTCCAGTACTCGTCCAGCGGCAAATGCTCGTTCGGGGTGTGGTCGAGCGCGCTGTCGCCCGGCCCGTAGGCGACGATCGGGCACTGCCATGCCGGCGCCACGACGTTCATGTCACTGGTGCCGGTCTTCAGCACGAATCCCAGTTGCGCTGATGGGTCTTCGGTCCTGACCCCGGCGAGGAAGCTGCGAACCAGCGGGTTGTTGCGGTCGCCGCGCCAGGCGCGCTCTTCGCCCTTGAAACGGAAATCAAACTGGGTGTGGCCATCGCGGACATTCGCGCCGGGCCACGCGCGCAATCCTGCCATCAAGGCCTCAGCATCGAAGCCGACTGGCAGCCGCCAGGCAAACTGCGCATCGACGAGGTCGTGCATCTCCGCGTTGGTCGAGGTGATGAAGCGCCGCAGGCTCGGGCTCAACTGCTCGAACGCCTTGTCCTTGCCCTGATTGTGGGCGGCGGCGTGGGCCGTGACCCAGTTCCACAAGTCGACGACCACCGCGGCGACGCTGGCATCGGGACCGGCGGTATGCGCCATTGGCTGATCAGCGGACAAGTCGAGCAACAGCCGGCCTTTGTAGCCGAGCGTGACGCGGTTCCAGTGACTGGGCTCGCCGATGATGCACGCGGTTGGGATGGGCTCGGTCGTGCCGTTGAACCGCGCGGCGATGAAGCGGGCGCCCTTGCTGGTGGCGGCCTCTTCCTCCACCGCGCCGACGACCACGACGCGCAAGGTCGCGGCGCGCGCGTGGGCGGCACCAAAGCCGGCTGCGCCACACACGAAACTGGCCAGTGGCCCCTTGGCGTCGACGCTGCCCCGGCCGAAGAGCAAGTCGCCCTCCGGTGACGGCTCGATGCGCACGGGGATGTTGCCCGGCACCGTGTCGATGTGGCCGAGCAGCACGATGGTGCGCGGCGCCGAGGGGTCGCCCAGCTCGCCGACGGCGTTGCCGGCCTCGTCCACGAACGCCCGCTCGTAGCCGTTCGCCCGCATTTGCGCCACGAGCCAGGCCGCGGCCTGCGCCTCGTGGCGCGACAACGACGGGACGGCGACCAGCCCGCGAATCAGCTCAACGGCGGCGGTCCGGTTCATGTCAGACCTTTAATTCCTTGATCGCCTTGGCAATGGCCTGCACGCCGAAATCGATCTCGGCTTCGGTGATCACCAGCGGTGGCAACAGCCGCAACACCGTGGGGCCGGCCGGCAACGCGATGACGCCGTGCTTGAGCATCAGGCTCTTCAGCACGGGCGCCACCTTGGTGCGCAACTCCACCGCGATCATCAGGCCCAGGCCGCGGATGTCTCGCACGGCCGGCACACCCTCGAGGGCGCCGCGGAGGGTGTTGCGCAGGTGCGCGCCGAGCACGCCACTGCGCTTGATCAAGTCTTCGGACTGGTAGGTCTGAATCGCCGCCAGGCCCGCCGCGCAGGCGAGCGGTGAGCCGCCAAAGGTGCTGCCGTGAGCGCCTTGCGTGAGGACATCACGAATGGCCTTGGTATAGGCGAACGCGCCCATCGGGAACCCGCCGCCGAGGCCCTTGGCCAGGCACATGATGTCGGGTTCGATGCCGGCATGTTCGACGGCGAACCACTTGCCGGTGCGGCCGAAGCCGGTCTGAATCTCGTCCACGATCAACACCACGCCGCGCTCGCGGCACAGGCGCTCGGCCGACTGCAGGAACTCGGGGGTGCCGACGTTAACGCCACTCTCACCCTGAACTACTTCGAGGATCATCGCCGCCGTCTGATCGGTGATGGCCCGGTCGAGCGATGCCGCGTCGTTGAACTGGATGTGCGTGGTCTCGAGCAGCGGCAGGAAGCCTTCCCGGTACTTTGGTTCCCAGGTGACCGACAGTGCGCCGATGGTGCGGCCGTGAAACCCCTTGGTCGTGGCGACAAACGCCGGGCGCTTGGTGAACAGGCGCGCGAACTTCAACGCGCCGTCCACCGCCTCGGCGCCACTGTTGGCCAGGAAGAGATACGGCAGGTGCGACGGCAGCACCTCGATCAGCGCCTGCACAAATTCCGCGCGGACGTCGTTATAGAGAAAATTGGGGCACAGTGTCAGCGTCTCGGCTTGCTGGCTGATCGCTTCAACCACCGCAGGATGGCAATGACCGAGCATGGCTACGCCTTGAGCCGAGCCCAGATCGAGATACTTCTTGCCGTGCTCGTCGTAGACCCATGAGCCCTCGCCCCGGGTGATGACCACGTCGCCACGGCGTGCCGTGGTGCCACCGAGAATCCGTTCTTCCACTTCCGCGTAGTTCATGAAATGTGCGTGCCGGCGCCGGCGAGCGCGCGCGAAATAGGTTCGTCGACACGGCCATCCGCAAAGATCACCTTGCCGACGCCTTCGGCGATGGCCTCGACTGCGCCCATGACCTTCTTCTTCATCCGCCCTTCGGCAAACTCCATCAAGCGGTCGGCTTGTGCTTTCGGGATTGCCGAGATCAAGGTGGCCTCGTCCGGGAACTGCTTCAGCAAGCCGACCTGGTCGGTCAGGATGACGAGCGCGTCGGCGTTGAAGGCGCCGGCCACCATCGCGGCCGCGCGGTCGCCATCGACGTTGATGGCTTCACCGGCCGTTGACGAACCCGGTGGGGTCAAGACCGGAAAGTAGCCGGCGCCAATCAGCGTCTTCAGCAGATCGGCGTTGACCTTGTCGACCGTGCCGGTCCAGTCATCGCGCATCACCATGCGGCGGCCATCGACACGGATGCGCAACCTGTCCTTGCGCGTGCCCTCGAAGATGCGGCCGTCGAGTCCCGACAGGCCGACCGCGTTGACGCCCTTCACCTGCAGCTTCTCGACCCACATCTTGTTCAACTGGCCGCAGTAGACCATCTCGAAGATCTCGAGGGTGCGTCGATCGGTGCGGCGGCTGGTGTGGCCGGTCTCACTGGTCACGAACTGCGCCGGATGCCCCAACGCTTCGGCCACGGCGTTGGTCGTCTGTGCGCCGCCATGCACGAGCAGCAAGTCCGTGCCCCTGGCACGCAGCGCCACGATGTCAGCCACCACCGCGTCGATCTTGAGCGACGTCCCGCCGCCCACTTTGACAACAATCATGAGAAATACCTGGCCACCGAGGACACCGCGGACGCCGCGAAACTCGTTCCTAAAGGCATCGTGAAAAACGTGACTCGGTGGTCTCGGTGTCCTCGGTGGCTCATTAGATCGGATGCAAGCCGGGGAAGTCGAGGCCGAGCGTCTCGTCCCACCCCATCATGATGTTCGCGCACTGCATGGCCGTCCCCGCGGCGCCCTTCATCAGGTTGTCGATCGCGCACAGCGCCACCACGCGGCCGGTCGAGGCGTCCATCTCGAACCCGACGTCGGCGTAGTTGCTGCCAGAGAGAATCTTCGGCTCGGGATAACGATAGAGGCCAGTGCGTTCTTTCACGATCCGCACGAACGGCTCGTGGTTGTAGGCCTCGCGATAGGCCTTCCAGACGTCCTTTTCAGTGGTGCCCGGCGTCACGAAGACATGCGCCGTGGCCAGCACGCCGCGGACGTTATCAACGGCCGTGGCGCTCAGGTGCACTTCGGTCGTGACGTGCTTCAGCTGCAGCGCCTGCAGCACTTCGGCGGTGTGGCGATGGCCCGTCGGGGCAAAGCTGCGCATCACACCTGATCGTTCGGGGTGATGCGTCGAGTCGGCCGAGACCGCGCCGCCCTCGCTGCTGCCGACCTTGACCTCGCAAATGATGCCGCGCGCCGCGTCGATCAGGCCGGCGGCCGCCAGCGGCCACACGGCCAAGGTGGTGGCGGTGGCGTTGCAGCCCACACCGCTCACGTAGTTGGTGGCCCGTAGTTCAGCGCGGTGCAACTCGGGCAGGCCGTAGACGAACTTCTTGAGCCACTCCGGATTGGTGTGCGGCTTACCGTACCACTTGTCGTAGCCACTGGCATCGCGCAGCCGAAAATCGGCGCTGAGGTCGATGATGCGATCGGCCAGCGTCGCGAGCTGATCGATGCGGCTCATCGCGCTGCCGTGCGGCAGCCCGAGGAACAGCAAGTCGCATCTCTCAACCGCCTCCGACCGCACGAACTTCAGTGGCGTGCGCTTCCGCAGGTTGGCGTGTGTAAAGTGCACGAACTGGCCGTCGAGCCGCTCGCTGGTGACCTGCTTCACCTCCAGATTCGGATGTGCCAGCGCGAGGCGGAGCAGTTCGCCGCCGGTGTAGCCGGAGGCGCCGATGATGGAGACCGTGAGCGGGGTAGCCACAATTAGGCTGAGGCGCCGTCCGCGAGGGAGATTGAGGCTAGCTGTGGCCCCTCATCCTTCCAGCCATTGGCGACGCTCCAGCCATCCTTCGCGACATCCAGGCAGAAGTCCACCATGCGCTCGGGGATGTTCACGTTGGTCGGGGCAATGCTATTGCGGAACTCCATCGTGTAGTTCACTTCGTTAACCAGCAGGCCGCGATCCGGATCCTCGAACAGGTCAAGCGCCACCACGCCGCCGCCGCATGCGCGCGTGGCCCTGGTGCAGAGGTCAGCGAGTTCCGGCGTGATCGGGCAGTTGCTGGAGGAGCCACCGCGGGCGGTGTTGGTGATCCAGTTCGGCGACGTGCGATAGATCGCGCAAATCGTTTCCGGGCCCACCTGGAACGCGCGAATGTCGCGGCCGGGTTTGTGGATGTATTCCTGGATGTAGAAAATGCTGTGGTGATAACTGCCGAGCGTTTCCTTATGCTCGAGCACGGTCTCGGCCGCATCGCGGTCGTTGATCTTGCTCAGCAGCCGGCCCCACGAGCCGACCGTGGGCTTCAACACCACGGGATACCCGAGTCGCTCAATCGCTTCGATCGCGCTCTCAGCGGTGTACGCCACCAGCGCCCTCGGCTGCGGCACACCGGCCGCGGCCAGTGCGCTCGTGGTCATCAGCTTGTTGCCGCAGATGTCGGCGCAGAGCGCCGTGTTCACGGTCTTCACACCCTGGTCGTTCAGAATCTTCAGGCTGTACAGCGCACGGCTGTGGTTGATGCAGCGCTCGACGATGACGTCGTAGTCCGTGAAGGGGTGATGGCTGACATCGGTGATGTCGAAGATCAGCTTCTGATCGTCGATCAGGTCGAGCGACACGCCGCGCTGTTCGAACGCCTCGAACAGCAGCTTTTCTTCGACGCGGACGCGGCTGTAAAGGACCCCGACTTTCACCCGGCCGGGGCCCCCGACGCGCGGACTTTGCGCGTTGGGGTGGCTACTCACCCCAGTCCTCTTCCTCCTGGGGCGCCAGCGCCAGCGTCAGCGGCTCGAGCGAGGTGATCTCGAGCTCGGCACCGCAGCCGGGGCACTGGGTGATTTCGTTCTGCATCACCTTGGTGAGGGTGACGTCAGCAAAACATTCGGGGCACGGCGCTGTGCCGGTCGCGGACGGAAGAGCCATCGCGTGAAAATCCTCTGCAGCGTCTGGGGTTAGTCGTTGTGGTGCAGTTCGTATTCGCGCTGCACGCGCGCGTTGTGGTTGGCTTGTTTCGCGTCGCGCTTCTTTGCGGCGCCGAGCGCCAGCGCGTGGGTGGACTCGGACTTGACCGCTGGAATCGAAATCAGCTTGTCGAGTTCATGGCTCTGGCACGCCGGACACGACGGCGCCGCAGTGTTGGGACGCACCAGCGCCTCAAATTCCTTTCCGCACGACTTGCAGGCGTATTCAAACATCGGCATTATTTCGCCCTCCCCATGAAACCGGCGGTCAGCAACCGGACCTTGAAGGCGGCGCCGCGGCCGACGATGTACAGCGTCTTCTTGTCGGCGCCCGCAAAGGCAATGTTCTGGCCCGGCAGCGATAGCGGAATGGTGCCGAGCAAATCGCCCTTGGGGCTGAACACGTGGACGCCGCCCAGCGACACCACGTAGACACGGCCGTCGTTGTCGATGGCCAGGCCGTCGGCACCGCTGTTGAACCCACCGGCAGGCGTCGTGGTGACGGTCGGGTACTTCGCGAAGTTGCGGCGGTTGCCGACCGAGCCGTCCGGCTTGATCTCAAACGCCAGCACGTACTCGCCCGAGGTGTCGTTGACATAGAGCGTCTTCTCGTCGGGGCTGAGCTGAATGCCGTTGGGGCGGACAATGCCGTCGGCGATGCGCATCGACTTGCCGCCGGCCGGCAGGTAATACACGGCAGGCGTCAGTGCGGGCGTCGGCGGCGGTTGTCCGGGCGTGGCGTTTGGTCCCGGCTCCGAGAAGTACACGCCGCCCTTCTTGTCGACGACCAGGTCGTTGGGCCGGCCGTACGGCTTGCCGTCGAAGTTATCCGACAGCGTGGCCTCCTGGCCCTTGGGGTAGATCACGCCGATCAGCGCCTTGCCGGGCGTGGTTTGCACCGAGATCAGGCGGCCCTTGGCGTCGAAGGCGAGGCCGTTCGAGCCGTTGGTATTCTCGAGAAAGGTCGTGAGGTTGTTGTCCTTGTCGATCCGCGTAATTCGGTTGGCCTGGGTCTCGGTGAAGATCAGGCTGCCGTCGGGCAGACCGATGGGTCCCTCGGTGCCGGTGAATCCGCTCTTGATGACCTCGACCGTGGTGGCCGCGGCAATGACGCCGGGAATGGCGGTGGCCGTCGTTTCGGCGACGACCGGCGCCGGGGCCTGAGCGTGCGCCGGTGTGGCCATCAGTGCTGTCAACAGGGCGGCAGTCAGTAGGCGCATGTGGATACCTCGGGTTTGGACCTGGAGCCCAATCTTATCTCGGGAACGTGTAATATCTCCTGCTCATGGGAGGCCTTCGAATGGAACGTGTACGACGAGTGGGTTTGCTGGTCGCGGTTGGGCTCGTGACGGTGGGAGCATTGGGCGGCGGTTTCTATGCGCAGGCGCCCGCGCCGGCGGCGCCGGCGGCGCCATGGATGGCGGTGACGCCGGTCAATGACGCGCCGAATCCCTACAACACGATCGAGGGCTCCGCGAAGCTGCCCGAGGGCCGCACCTGGGGCTCGACGAGCGCCGTCGATATCGACAAGGACGGCCGAAGCATCTGGGTGGCCGAGCGTTGCGCCGCCAACTCGTGTTGGGACCGCGCCAAGAGTGAAATGGCGCCGCTCAACACGGTCTTCAAGTTCGATTCGAGCGGCAAGATGCTGGCGAGCTTCGGACAGGGCATGTTCGTGTTCCCTCACGGCATTCACGTCGACCGCGACGGTAACATCTGGGTGACCGACGGCCAGAGCAACCTGCCCGCGCGCGCGCCGGGTTCGGCCGCTGACGCACCGCTGCCGGCCATGCCGGCAAAGGTCGTTGGCCACCAGGTAATCAAGTTCAGTCCCGAGGGTAAGGTGCTGTTGGCGCTCGGCAAGCCCGGCGGCAACGTCCCCGGTCAGCCCGCGGATCCGGCCTCGTTCTATCAGCCCAATGACGTGATTACCTATCCGAACGGTGACATCCTGGTCGCCGAGGGTCATGGCAATGCGGCCCCGTCACCGGCACGGCTGATCCGGTTCGACCGCACCGGTAAGTTCCTGCGCGAGTTCGGCAAGCTCGGCTCCGGCCTGGAGGGCGAGTTCATGCAGCCCCACGGCCTGGCATTCGACGCGAAGGGCCGCCTGTTCGTGGCCGACCGCGCCAACAACCGTATCCAGATTCTCGACGCCGAAACCTTCAAGACGCTCGACACCTGGTACCAGTTCAGCCGCCTGAGCGGGATCTTCATCGACAAGAACGACATGATCTATGGGGCCGACTCGGAATCGGGTTCGGTGAACCCGGCCCACGGCAAGTGGCTGCGCGGCATCCGCATCGGCAGCGCCAAGGACGGCAAGGTGACCGCCTTCATCCCGGATCCGAGCAATACGGATGCGACGGCGAAGGGCACGTTGGCGGCTGAAGGCGTGGCGGCGGACAAGGACGGCGTGATCTACGGCGCCGAGGTCGGTCCGCGCAAGCTGCAGCGTTACCTCAAGAAGTAGCTCTTTTGATGAGGCAGGTGCTGGTGGCGAAGGCGTACAACTTCCCACCAGCATCTTCAATACGACCTTCGGCGAGGGCGGTGGTCCGGCCGGCGTAGATGACGGTCGCGACGCCGCGGACCTCGCCGGTGGCGTGGGTCAGCGGCCGCAGGAAATTCACCTTCAGTTCGAGCGTGGTGTAGGCGTCACCAGCGCTGAGTGTGCTGTGAACGGCGCAGCCAGTCGCCGAGTCGAGCAGCGTGGCGCCGAAGCCGCCGTGCACCGTGCCAAGCGGGTTGTAGTGAAACTCGCCCGGCGTTCCAGCGAACGCAGCTTTGCCGTCCGCAACCTCCGCCAGGTGGATGCCCATCAGGCGGGCCATCGGCGGTTGCGGCAGCTCGCCACTGATCACCAGTCTCAGGACCTCGAGCCCCGACAGAGTCGCCATCCGAGCCGTCCGCGGAGTAGGGTTGTCCCACGAATGGGTGCGCTCGCGCTTCATGTCAAGAGCTTGCCACAGAGGCCCCCCTCCGTGTCCGCTGTGGCTTATTTAATCGCGACCGCCCAGCCGACGCCCATCTTGAGCTGCGGCACGTAACTGCCGCCGGCGCCAGGCCCCGGTCCTTCGGTGCGCTATGCTCGTGATCGGGGTCGCCGAAATGTCTCGGCCGGTCGCCAGCGGGCGACCAACCCGGATACCGATCAGTCTTTCAGCGAACGGACACTGCCATGACGTGGCTTCGAGATTCGATGACGGATTCTTTCTTCAAGGCGATGGCCGGTGAGCCAGACGCGATCGCCATCCTCGAGCGCGAGGTTGACACGCTGCGGACCAACCAGAGCTTGATTCTGGCCGACCGCCCGGACACCCTGATTCTGGCGACGCGGAGTTTGCCGGGTTCCCTGTACGAGGGACTGACGAAGAGCGCGAGAGTGGGGCGCCCGATCTCCTACGCGATGTTCGCGCATTCATCGACGCACCTGCCCGGTCTGGAGCAGTCGCTTGAAATTCAGCGGTTCGCGTTCGAATGCAAGAGCGACGCGGAGATTCAAGCGGGGCTCGCCGCGGGCGTCACGATTCCCGACGCCGTGAAGGCTCCGGCCAGAGCGATGCTGGCGTCCGACCCGGCATTCGACCTCGCCGAGTTTGATCGGCTGCTGTCCATTCTCTGGCTCAACCACGCCGGCTACTTGAGCGTGTCGCCGACCGCCGGTGTGGTCGAGGCGCTCCGGATGCTGCACCTCTGCGAGACACAGAACGGCCTCTACTTCGATCTGACGCCGGCCGCCGACGGGTCGAACAAGGCGCGGCTGCTGTTTGCGATTGCGAATCCGCCCCATACCGGCTACGTCGCGCAGGTGGTGGAGGTGCTGCACCGGTTCGACGTGGGCATCCGCAGCGCCGACATCCTCGACGTGTCGACCGGCGCGCAGCCCTATGCGCTGTTTGCAATGTCGGTGCGGCAACGCAAAGGCCAGATTCAAGAGACCGCGGCTGCCCTCCGCGACCGCTTGCAGAGTGAACTCTACAACACGCAGATCCTGACGGCCAGTTCCACGGAATATCGCGAGTTTGTGACGACCGGGCAGATGAGCGGCGACGATGCCTCTTTGACCCGTGCCTTCGTGGCGTTTTGCCACACGCAGTTGGCGCACGCGCAGCCCGATCGTTACGATTGGAAGGAAGTGCAGGGCGCGGTCTACGCCAACCCGCTACTGCTGGGGCAGCTGGTCGCCCTGTTCCGGGTGCGCTTCGATCCGGCGGTCGAAGGGCGCGACGCGGCCTACGCGGCGCTGCGGGAGACGGTCATCAAGGCCGCGGCCGACTACGACACCGGCCACGCGCATCTCGATGCGCTGCGACGGACCGTGTTTCACTGCTGCGTGACTTTCATCGAGCACACGCTGAAGACCAATTTCTTCGTCAAGGAAAAACAGGCCCTCGCGTTTCGGCTCGACCCGGTCTACCTGGCCGACCTCGGTCAGGTGTCGACGGCCGACCTGCCGTCCGGCACACCCTTCCGCGTGACGTTCTTTTTTGGCGGCCACGCGTTCGGCTATCACATCGGATTCTCCGACATCGCGCGCGGCGGCTGGCGCACGGTGATCTGCCGCACCCAGGACGATTTCCTCACCAACGCGTCGACCTTGTTCAAGGAGAACTTCGTGCTGGCGCACACGCAGCACTTGAAGAACAAGGACATCTACGAAGGCGGCTCGAAGCTCGTGGTGCTGCTCGACGCGTCGGCGCTGTCGAAAGAGCCGCGTTTGGTGCTCGATCGCCTGCTGCGCAAGAAGCAGCGCGATGTCTTCAGCGCGTTCCTCGACATCTATGTCACCGAGGGGGGGGTCGCGAAGCACCCCGCGGTGGTGGACTACTACCGGCAGGACGAAGCGATCGAAATCGGACCCGACGAGAACATGCACGACGACATGATCGAGGAGATCGCCCTTACCTCGAAGCGCCGCGGCTACATTCTCGGCACCGGCGTGATGTCGTCGAAGACCATCGGCATCAATCACAAGGAGTACGGCGTGACGTCGACCGGCGTGGTCAAGTTCGCCGAGATCGCGATGCGTGAGATCGGCATCGACATCACGCGCGATGCCTTCACGGTGAAGTTTACCGGCGGGCCGAACGGCGATGTCGCCGGTAACGCCATGCACATCATGCTGGACCTCTGCCCGAAGATCCAGATCCGGCTGATCCTGGACGGCGCCGCGGCGCTGTTCGATCCGACAGGCGCCGAGCCGGCGGAACTGCGGCGCATCCTGCTCAAGCAGGACATTGACGGATTTAATCCCGAGGCGCTGCACCGTGGCGGATTCATGCTGTTCCGGGGCTCGCCGAAGGAAGACGGGATGCGCCTGAAGTATCGCAAGGTCGCCCGCACCGCGAAGGGGCTGGTCGAAGAGTGGATCTCGATCGACGACTTGTCGCGGCAGTTCGGGGAGCTGCCGTTCTCGGTGCCGGCCGACCTGTTCATCCCGGGCGGCGGCCGCCCCGAGACGATCAACGACGAGAATTGGCAGCGCTTCCTGCGGTCCGACGGTACCCCGTCAGCGAAGGTCATCGTCGAAGGCGCCAACTCGTTCATCACGCCGGCGGCTCGCCTGGGACTGCAGAAGAAAGGCGTCCTGCTCATGCGCGACGCCTCGGCCAACAAGTGCGGCGTCATCTCCTCGTCCTACGAGATCATCGCCAACCTGCTGCTCACCGAAGAGGAGTTCCTCCAGAACAAGCCGAAGTACGTTGCCGACGTGCTGGCGATCCTGAAGCGGCGCGCCGAGGATGAGGCCCGCCTGCTGGTGCGGCGGCATGCCTCGAGCAACAAGCCCTGGACCGAGATCTCGGATGACATCTCGGTCGAAATCAATCTGGGCTACCAGCGCCTGTTCGAGTTCTTCCAGAAGAACCCGGCCGTCGCCACGCAGCCGCTGTTCGAGCAGGTCATCCTGAGCCACCTGCCGGCGCTGTTACGTGACGACCCGCGCTTCAATCGCCGCTACAAGAATCTGTCGCCGAAGTATCGCTCTGCGATTCTGGCGGCGGAGATCGGTTCATCAATGATCTATCAGGCCGATTTCGACGCTGAGTTCGAAGACGAGATCCGCCGGCACGTGGAGCGACGGTTCAAGTAGTCGCGGACCTGGGCGCCCAAACGGCCGCAGGGGGTGACATCCGGGGCGAAGTAGGGCAATTCGTACTTCAGCGACGGCTACATCAACTCCCGCGTCGCCAAGGTCAACGCGAAGGGCGAATGGGTCGCCAGTTGGGGATCACTCGGCACCGGCCCGGGCCAGTTCGACACCCCGCACGGCATCGCGGTGTCGCTGAAAGATGAGATCTACGCCGCCGATCTCGGCAATCGCCGCGTCCAGGTCCTGGATACGAATGGCAACTACCTCCGCGAATTCATCATCGACGTGCCGGTCGATACCAAGCGCGGCAAGATCGTCTACGGCGCCGAGAATCCGAACGGCAAGACCGGATCGCAGGCGCCGGGTGCACCCGATGCGTTGTGCATGACACCGGGTCCGAACCCGGTGCTGTTCGTCGGCGACTTGTACCCGAGCCGCATCTACAAGGTCTCGCTCGAGGGCAAGGTGCTCGGCGTCTACGGACAGCCCGGCCGCAACCTGGGCGAGTTTGGCTGGATCCACGCGATCGGCTGCCCCTCGGAGAACGAAATCTGGGTGGGTGAGCTGATCAACTGGCGCGTGCAAAAGCTGGTGACCAAGAAGGGTGCCACCGCCACCAAGTAGAGGGCCAGATGGGCGGGACTTCAGTCCCGCCGATCAGAGCGACGAGTTTCAGGAGGCCGCGTCCGGCGGCCTCCTGAAACTCGTTACTGTTTCTTGAGCGCGGGGTTCGTGTAGAGCTCGGAAATCGTGCGTTGCGGATCCGGGCGAACGTTCAGGTAATCCTTCCCGACCACATCATCGCCAACGAGCGAGCCGCTGCAGGACGGGCCATTGAGGACCTTCGTCACCTGGCTGCCCGGTGCCGACTTGCGCCCGTTCACCACCTTGCCGCCGGTGACGAGCGTGCCGGATCCGGAAATGATGATGTCGGTCTCGGTCTGGCCGGCGGCACACCGCTCTTGCCGCGATGGATGACGCCGACCGCCAGGTTGGTGTTGCCGACATCGACGTTGACGATCTGTCGATGCCGAGAACTGGTGACTTCATGAGGTGCGCTCCTGCGGCCGATGATGGCAGCAATTGCGCCCGCCGTTAAATGGCGAGTTGCTCTGCCGGCATTGACGTGCGCATCGGCATGGCCCGGTGACGGTCATGGCGCCATGCTATCGTGAAAAGTCCAACCCATTTGCCGCCTGCCCCCGACGCGCTCGCCGCTCTTCGTCATTCCTTTGTCCGGTCGTTCGCCGTCGGCCGCTTCGCGGCGATTGCCGGCTGGCAGATGATCAACGTCGCCGTCGGCTGGATGCTGTACGAGCGCACCGGTGATGCGTGGGCCCTGGGCCTGGTCGGCGCGGTCGAACTGGCGCCCGTGCTGTTGCTGATGATCGTCGCGGGCAACGCCGCCGATCGGTATCCGCGCCGCAACGTCGGCATCTTCGCGCACTCCCTGCTGACACTGGTGGCGACCGGGCTGGCACTGGTCTCGGCCGCCAACGGTCCATTGTGGGTCATCTATTCGCTGCTGGCGCTGGTCGGCACGGCGCGGGCGTTTGCGTCGCCGTCGGTCAACACCATCCTGCCGCAGTTGCTGGCACCGGCCGAGTTTGCCAACGCCAATGCGTGGCTGTCATCGACCTTCCAGTTGGCGGCGATCACCGGACCGGCCATCGGCGGCCGCAACTGGCGCGGATTGGACCGTTGCACACCTTGGCACCGGACAAACCCCTGTCGCCCCAGTGTCAGCGAAGGACTTGTCCTCCATAGCTTTAGCGAAGGAGGGTAGGATGGTCTCGACATGAGCATCGCACGTACTCTGCTCCTGAAAGCATCCGACAGCGCCTGGCTTCGCGAAAACGGCACCAGGGCGCCGTTTGTCCGCCGTGCCGTTTCCCGGTTCATGCCGGGCGAATCGTTCGACGACATGATCGTCGCCGCCCGGACGATGGCCGCCGAGGGCGTCACGGCGGTGTGGACCCGGCTGGGCGAGAACGTCAAGGATCTGGCCGAGGCCGACGGTGTGGCCCGTCACTACCTCGAGGGCATTGCGCGCATACACACGCTGAACCTGGCGTGCGAGCCGTCGCTCAAGTTGACGCAACTCGGGCTCGACATCGATCGCGAGCTGGCCTACGGTCACCTGCGCGACCTGGGCGCTCGCGCGCACGCCGCCGGCAACTACCTGTGGATCGACATGGAGCAATCGCACTATGTCGACATCACGCTCGACTTGACGCGCCGCCTGCGGAGCGAGTTCCCGCGCGTCGGCGTGTGCCTGCAGGCCTACCTCTATCGTACCCGCGAAGACCTGGTCGAGCTGATGGCGCGCGGCGTCGGTATTCGCCTGGTCAAGGGCGCCTACAACGAGCCGGCCGAGGTGGCGTTCCCGAAGAAGAGCGACGTGGATGCGAACTACTACGCGCTGGCGCAACTGATGCTGGATGCCGGCTCGCGCGCGAGCGGGGCGCGCGCGGTGTTTGGCACGCACGATGCCCAGCTGATCGACAGCATCCGCCAGCACGCCGCGGCAACCGGCGTGACGCCCGCCGAGTTCGAGATTCACATGCTCTACGGCATCCAGAAGGCCACCCAGCTTCGTCTCGCGCGGGATGGCGCGTCGGTGCGTGTGTTGATCGCCTACGGCGCCTACTGGTTCCCCTGGTACATGCGCCGCCTGGCCGAACGGCCCGCCAACGTGTGGTTCGTTGCCAAGAGCCTGTTCGGTTAAGGCAGCTAGGCCGTGGGGACAAACCTTCAGGTTTGTCCCTCGACCCCGGTATGATCACCCCATGATTGACGAACCAAAGAGCGCGCTCGAGTTGGCAATGGCGCGGCTGAAGAAACAGGATGCCGACGCCGGCGTGATCGAGCATCCGTTGACCAACGACCAGAAGAACGAGATCGGCGAGATTCGCAAGACCTACGCCGCCAAGCTGGCGCAGGAAGAAATTCTCTACCAGTCGAAGCTGGCCGGCTCGGTCGACTTCGAGCAACGCCAGGCCATGGACGAGCACTACCGGCGTGACGTCGAGCGCCTGAATCACGAGCGCGATCGCAAGGTCGAGAAAATTCGAAACGCCTGATGGTCGCGGACGGTGACATTTACGCCCTGATCGGCGAAGACGGTTTCGCGCGGCTGGTGGCCGCCTTCTACGCGCAGGTGCCAGGCGACGACCTCCTGGGTCCCATGTATCCGGCCGACGACATGGCCGGTGCCGAGGAGCGGCTGCGCGATTTCCTGGTCGGCCGTTTCGGCGGTCCGCCGCGCTACGAAGAAAGCCGCGGGCATCCGCGCCTGCGCATGCGGCACCATCCCTACAAGCTGGATCAGGCGGCCCGCGATCGCTGGGTGCAGTTGATGGACCACGCGCTCGATCAGGCGACGCTCCCCGCGGAGGTCACGCCGTTCCTGCGCGAGTTCTTCCACGGCACCGCGACGTTCCTGATGAATAGTCGCCAGTAGCGATCAAAAGGAGACCGGAATAACAGGCCCCAGATATGGTACCGGGGGCCTCAACTGACCCCATTTCTCCGCATACTCTCCTACCGATACACCCCAAGGCGCGCCTTTTCCTGGCCATCAGTCAGGTTCACGCCCAGATTCCCTCCGACATAGCCATTGAGCTCGATTGCATGCTGGCGCAGCTCGCCGAGTTCAGGGGCGATGGCGCGGTTCGCCGGCAGGATCTCGACGGCGCCCGCAGCGGGCGCTGACACCCCGCGTGGTGTCAGCGAGCCCCTCACCATCTGCGGCTGTGATTAGTTGATATCTGCGGCGTCTGCGGCTAGGCTTAGGCCGTTCTTTCATACCAGTCGGTACTCGGAGGCGGCCTCATGCAGGTAATTCCGGTCACGGCTGTCCATCGCGGCTTCGGGCAAACGTCCCGCAAAGACGCGTGGTGGGCAGCACCTCTCGGCGTGTTCCTCGGTCTCTCGGCTTTCGTTGTTTACGCGACATGGGCGGCGTTCCAAGGTGAGCACTACCACTTTGGCCCATACCTTTCGCCGTTCTACGCGCCGGAGTTGTGGGGCGCCTCGCCGCACGCCTGGTTCGGCCCCAAGCCGGCCTGGTGGCCCGCGGTGGTGCCGTTTTCGCCAGCCCTGTTGATCCTGCCGTTCCCCGGCGGCTTTCGCTTCACTTGTTATTACTACCGTGGCGCCTACTACAAGGCGTTCTGGGCCGACCCGCCGTCGTGCGCCGTCGGCGAGCCGCGCAAGAGTTATCTCGGCGAGAATTCGTTCCCGCTGCTCCTGCAAAACGCTCACCGCTTCTTCATGTGGGTGGCCATCATTTTCATCGGCTTCCTGGCCTACGACGTGTGGGTGGCGATGTGGTTTACCAACGACACGACCGGCGTCAAGGAGTTCGGCCTCGGCGTCGGCACCATCGTGCTGGCTGTCAACGTCGGCCTGCTCGCCAGCTACACCTGGGGCTGCCACGTGCTGCGCCACGTCGTCGGCGGCCGCAAGGATGAGGTCTCGAAGTCGCCGGTGTGCGACCTGGCTTACGCGTGCGTCACCGGCCTGAACGTGCGGCACCAGTTGTTTGCGTGGTGCAGCCTGTTCTCGGTGATGGGTGCCGACGTCTACGTCCGCCTGTGCTCGATGGGCATCATCACTGATCTGAGGCTGTTCTAATGGCGGCGCACGCAACCTACTCCTACGACGTCCTGGTGATCGGGGCGGGCGGGGCCGGCCTGCGCGCGGCGATCGAGGCCGCCGGCGCCGGCGTGTCGGTCGGTCTGATCTGCAAGTCGCTGTTGGGCAAGGCGCACACGGTGATGGCCGAAGGCGGCATGGCCGCGGCCATGGCGCACAACGACGACCGCGACAGTTGGCAGGTGCACTTCGCCGACACCATGCGCGGCGGCCAGTACGTCAACAACTGGCGCATGGCCGAGATTCACGCCCAGGAGGCGCCGGATCGGGTTCGCGAACTCGAAGCCTGGGGCGCCGTGTTCGACCGGACACCCGACGGCCGTATCAACCAGCGCAACTTCGGCGGCCATCGCTACCCGCGCCTGGCGCACGTCGGCGATCGTACCGGCCTGGAGCTGATCCGGACGCTACAGGATCACACCACCTATCTCGGCGTCACCGTGCACATGGAACACACGGTGATCGAGCTCATTCTCGACGGCGGTCGGGCCGCCGGTGTGCTGGCCTACGACCGCGAGCGTGGCCGCTTCCACGTCTTTACCGCCAAGGCCATCGTGATGGCCACCGGCGGAGCGGGCCGCGCCTTCAAGATCACCAGCAACAGTTGGGAAGGCACCGGTGATGGCCATGCGCTGGCCTATCGCGCCGGCGCCGAGCTCATCGACATGGAGTTCATCCAGTTCCACCCCACGGGCATGGTGTGGCCGCCGAGTGTGCGCGGCATTCTGGTGACCGAGGGCGTGCGTGGTGAAGGCGGCGTGTTGCGCAACAGCGAAGGCCGCCGCTTCATGTTCGACGACATCCCGGATAACTACAAGCCACAGACCGCCGCCGATGCGGAAGAGGGCTGGCGTTACGTCATGCAGGACAAGACCGCGCGGCGTCCGCCCGAACTGCTGACCCGCGATCACGTCGCCCGCTGCATCAATCGCGAGGTCAAGGCCGGACGCGGTTCTCCCCACGGCGGCGTGTTCCTCGACATTGCCTGGATCAAAGACAAGATCTCCGATGCCCCGGCCCACATCAAGCGCAAGCTGCCAAGCATGTACCACCAGTTCAAGGAACTGGCGGACCTCGACATCACGACGACGGCCATGGAAGTGGGCCCGACGACGCACTACATCATGGGGGGCATTCGGGTCGACGCCGACTCGCAGGAGTCGACCATCCCGGGCCTGTTTGCCGCCGGCGAGTGCGCGGCCGGTATCAACGGCGCCAATCGGTTGGGCGGCAACTCGCTGTCCGATCTGATCGTGTTCGGCAAGCGGGCCGGTGAATATGCCGCGCAACTCGCGCGGAAGAGTGCCGCACCGAAAATAGATGAGGGCGCGGTGGAGCGCTCGATCACGGCGTCGCTCGCGCCGTTCGACCGTGGGCACGCCGGCGAGAATCCGTATAAGGTGCAGCAGGATCTGCAGGACGCCATGCAGGCGCTCGTCGGCATCGTCCGCAACGAAGGCGAAATGCAGGAGGCGGTGCAGAAGCTGGCCGGCTTCAACGCGCGGGCCGCGCGCGCCGGCGTTGATGGCCACCGCGAGTACAACTCCGGGTGGCATACCTGCATCGACCTGCGAAACCTGCTCGATTGCGCGGAGGCGATCGCCCGCTCGGCGATTGAGCGCAAGGAAAGCCGCGGCGGACACTTCCGCGAGGACTACCCGGACAAGGTCGCCGAGTTCGGCACCTTCAACATCGCGACCACCCGACAGTCGGATGGCTCGATGAGAGTGTCGCGCCTTCCGCTGAAGGAACTCCCGGCACATCTGAAGCAGGTCATCGAGGAGCAAAAGCAGTGAGCCAGGCGACCTTTCGGATTTGGCGCAGCGAACCCGGCGGCGGCGCCGGGAAGTTCGTCGACTACACGACCGAGATTTCCGACGGCATGGTCGTGCTCGACGCGGTCCACAAGGTGCAGGCGGAACAAGCGCCCGACCTGGCGTGCCGCTGGAACTGCAAGGCAGGCAAGTGCGGGTCCTGCTCGGCCGAGATCAACGGCAAGCCACGGCTGATGTGCATGAGCCGACTCAACTCGCTCGACCTGACCGAGCCGGTCACCGTCGAGCCGATGCGGACGTTTCCGTTGATCAAAGACCTGGTCACCGACGTGTCGTGGAACTTCCGGGTCAAGAAGGGGCTGAAGAAGTTCAAGCCCCGCCAGCCCGACGCCGCGGACGGCACCTGGCGGATGGCGCAGCGCGACGTCGACCGCGTCCAGGAATTCCGCAAGTGCATCGAGTGCTTCCTGTGCCAGGACGTCTGCCACGTGTTGCGCGATCATGACAAGCACGAAGAGTTCATCGGCCCGCGCTTCCTGCTCTACTCTGCGGCGCTCGAGATGCATCCGCTCGACCGCGACGACCGGCTGCAGGATCTCAAGGACCAGAACGGGATTGGCTACTGCAACATCACCAAGTGCTGCACCAAGGTCTGTCCCGAGCACATTCACATCACCGATAACGCGATTATCCCGCTCAAGGAGCGGGTGGTGGATCGGTTCTATGACCCGGTGACCCGGTTATTGCGAATGATTACCGGTTAACGATCAGGGAGGCTGCCATGTTTGATCTTAAGCGGCTCTCGACGGCGGCAATTCCTGCGGCGCTGGCCAAGGCGGAACGCTATCGGCTGCTGAACGAACCGGAGGAGGCGCAGAGCATCTGCGAAGATGTCCTGCAGGCCGACCCGGCGAACGCCGACGCGGTCCGCACCTTGATTCTCGCCCTCACCGACTCGTTTCCGCATCAGGACGGCAAGACCGTGCGGCGCGCACAGGACCTGGTGGCGAAGCTGCCCTCTGAATACGAGCGCGCTTACGTTGGCGGCCTGGTGGCCGAGCGCCGGGCGCGCGCGCTGCTCGGCAAGGGCGGTCCCGGCCGCACGCTGCCGGCCGGCGACTGGCTGAGGGAAGCGATGAAGGCTTTCGAACGCGCCGAGTCCGTCAAGCCGGCGGACAACGACGATGCGTTGCTGCGGTGGAACGCGTGCGCCCGGCTGCTCCAGAAGCATCCCGAGCTGATGATGGTGGACGATGAGCGCACCGCGCCGGTGATGCTGGAATAGCGGAGCGCTTGGCACGGCCGTCCGGCAAGACAAACGATTACAAGCGCCCAGCCCTGATTTGTGGCGCGCCACTGTACAATATGAAAACGATTGATTTTAACTCGGGACTCATTTTTTCAGGAGACCAGCGTCCATGTTCGATAATTTGAACGGTTTTGGCCTCGGTCGTCGCGGCTTTCTCCGCGGTTCGGCGATGTTTGCCACGGCCATCGGCGTGGCCGTGCTGCCAGCGTTTGCGCAGGAGCCGCAGCAGAAGCCCGAACCAGAGAAGAAGAAGGAAGAGCCGAAGGATCCCTTCGCCGCCGGCGACAAGAAGGACGACAAGAAGCTGGTCGACGCCGAGGGCCGCGAATACCGGGTCTGCCCGCAGTGTGCCTACAACATGTATAAGCAGGGTCGCATGTGGGTGTGCGAGAACTGTGGTTACAGCTACGTCGAATAGCCCTCAACCACTCTCTCAACCAGCCGCAGGAACGGCAGCAGCGGCGCCTCGCCGGTCACTTCACGAACCGCCTCGGTGCACAACTGAATCAGCCGCGGATCGAACGGCCGCGGCTCGATGTGCCAGATCTGCTTCCACTCCACGCTCACGTTGTTCGCCTTCGCAGTGTGCTCCGCCCCAGCCTTGGCATCATCCAGCATCTTCGCCAGTACCCTCGCGTCCAGCGCGCGCTGATCGAGTGAGATCTCGCACACGCCCGGATTTGTTCGGGTAGAAGAAATACTGTAAGCGCATGCCTGCCGCCCAGCTTTCCGCCGCCCAGTTGCACGAGCCAATTCTGCCCCTGGCTCGGCCGCCGCAAGTTGTGCTGACTCCGGGCCAGACTATCGATGAGGCGCTTCGGGCCATTCGCACGGCAGCCTCGGCCAGCTCCATCCACTACTTCTACGTCGTCGATGACGACGCCCGGCTGGTTGGGGTGGTGCCGACGCGCCGACTGCTGGCCGCGGAGCCGGAAGACACGGTCGGGGAGGTGATGGTCGAGAACGTCGTGGCCATTCCGAATTGGGCGACCGTGCTGATCGCGAGCGAGTACTTCGCGACCCGCCGGTTGCTGGCGTTTCCGGTGGTGGATGGGAGTGGTGTGCTCCTTGGTGTGGTCGATGTCAACTTGTTCACCGACGAGGTGATCGACCTGGCGCGACGCACTTACGACGACATCTTTCAGCTGATTGGCGTGCACGGCACGGCGCAGCGGTCCACGCTCGACGCCTTCAAGGATCGTTTCCCCTGGTTGTCGTGCAACATCGCCGGCGGCCTGATGGCGGCGTTCATCGCCAGCCGCTTCGAACACTTGTTGCAGGAAGTCGTCGTGCTCGCACTGTTCATTCCCGTGGTGCTGGCCCTCGCCGAGAGCGTCAGCATGCAGGCGTTGAGCTTGACGCTGCAGAGTTTCACCGATGGCCCATTCGTGCCGAAGCGGCTGGCCGCCGCACTATGGAAAGAGTTCCGGACGGCAGTCTTACTGGGCATCGGCTGCGGTGGGGTCGTCGCCACCGTCGTCATGGTGTGGCGCGGCGAAGCCATGGTGGCTGGCGTCATGTTCGCGTCGATCACCCTGTCGATGGTCGTGGCCTGCCTGCTGGGCGTGGCGTTCCCGGCGCTGTTGAGGGTCGCAAAGGCCGATCCGCGGATCGCGGCTGGTCCGGTGGTGCTCGCGACGGCTGACGTCGCGACGTTGTTCTTCTATTTCTGGCTCGGCGCTCGTTTTCTCGGCTGAGGCCGGCCCGGGAACGCACGCTTCAACTCGTCGGCGGCGTTCTCGCGCCACGCCCCGGGCGCGAGCGTAACCAATTCCAGGCCGCTGAAGGCGATACGCCGCAGCGTGGCGATGGTGCCCGGCCGACGGGCATCACGGGAAAGGGGACGCTGCTCAGGTGCGGCTGGCCAGTCCCAGTTTTGAGATCGCCCGCTCCAGCGGCACGTGGCCGCGCTTCAGCCTAGCGGTAGTTGCCAAACTGGAGGGCCACCCCGAAATCCTTGGCCCTCAGGGCCTGCATGGCGTCCTGCAGTTCGTCTTTCGACGATGAGGTCACGCGCACCTGGTCGGCCTGGATCTGCGCCTGCACCTTCTTCTTCGACTCTTTCAGGTGCTTGACGATGTCCTTGGCGGCATCGCTCGGAATGCCCTGCTGAAGGGTAATCACCTGCTTGACCGTGCTGCCCGAGGCCGGTTGGGTCTCTTCGCGCTTCAGGTTCTTGACCGGCACGCCGCGTTTGATCAGGCGCGTCTGCAGGACCTCCCAGACCGATTCGAGCTTGAAATTGTCCTCGGCCGTGAGCGTGAGCGTGTTGGCCTTCGCGTCGAGGTCAATGGCGGCGTGCGACCCCTTGAAGTCAAAGCGCTGGGCAATTTCCTTGCGGGCCTGGTTGACGGCGTTATCCACCTCGGGCATGTCGATATCCGACGTCACGTCGAACGAGTATGCGCTGGCCATGACGATGATCCTATCGCAACCCCTCGTTCCAGTCATCGTTCGGCGACGAAAATACCTAGTTATGCTCGGTCGCCTGCCGCCCGTACGCTCAGGGGTGATGTTGTTCCCGCTCGCCGAATACTGGTGGTTCTACGCCGTCTTTACCGCCTTCGTGCTCGTCCTGCTGGCGATCGACCTCGGTGTCTTCCACCGCAAGGATCACGAGATCACGATCCGCGAGGCGGCCAAGTTCAGCGCCATCTGGATCTCGATGGCAATGCTGTGCAATGGGCTGCTCTATTACTACGCGCTGTCAACGTTTTCGCAGGATCAGCGGCTGCTGGCGACGCCCGGCTTTAACCCCGCGCAGGCCGCGTCGCAGGTGGCGCTCGAGTTTCTCGCCGGCTACGTCGTCGAATACACGTTGTCGGTGGACAACATGTTCGTGTTCGTCGTGATCTTCACCTTCTTCCGGGTGCCGTCGGCTTACCAGCATCGGGTGTTGTTCTACGGCATTCTGGGCGCGTTGATCTTCCGCGCCATCTTCATCGCGCTTGGCGCCGTGCTGCTCAGCTATCACTGGGTCATTATCCTGTTCGGCGTGCTGCTCATCTACACCGGCATCAAGATGTTGAGCCACTCGTCGGAGTCGATGGATCCGTCAACCAACCCGCTGGTGCGCCTGACGCACAAGGTGATGCCGGTCAGCGATCGCTTCGACGGCCACAACTTCTTCTCGCGGATCGATGGACGCTGGCATGCCACGCCGCTGTTTCTGGCGCTGATGGCGATCGAAATGAGCGATATCGTGTTCGCGATTGACTCGGTGCCGGCGATCTTCGCGCTGACGCGGGAACCGCTGATTGTCTTCACCTCCAACGTCTTCGCCATTCTGGGCCTGCGGTCGCTCTACTTCGTACTGGCGGGTGCGGTGGCGCGATTCACGCTGCTGCGTTTTGGCCTGGCCGGCGTGTTGATGTTCATTGGCCTCAAGATGATCTGGCTCAACCAGGCCTGGGGCGGCCACTTCCCGATCGGCTGGTCGCTGGCCATCATCGGGACGCTGGTGGGCGGCTCGATTGTCGCGTCCGTGCTGGTCGAGCGGCGGAAGCAAGCTGCACTGAGCGAGCGTGCCGGATAGGCAGCCCGGGATACGGGACGTTACCATTCATCGCCCTGGCGGCACCGCGCCGGTGCCCGACCGTGTCGCCGTCGAGGAACCGATGGAGGTGCGCGTCAACGGCGCGCCGTTCGTCGTGATCATGCGCACGCCGGGCGCCGATCGCGAGCTCGCCGCCGGCTTCCTGCTGGCCGAAGATGTCATCCGCAGCAGCGACGAGATTGGCGCCATCGAGCACTGCCTGGACACCGCAGGCGAGGGGTGCGACAACATCATCAACGTGATCGTGCGGGGCGATGCCGTCGCGCGGCTTGAGGTGCGCCTGGGCGATCGCCGGCAGGTGATGATGACGGCGTCGTGCGGTCTGTGCGGGCGGCGGACGATTGAATCGCTGCAGGCGCGGGTGTCGACGGTGGCCGGGCAGTGGACCGTGCCCGCCAGCGTCATTGCCGCGCTGCCAGGGAAACTGGTCGCCGCGCAGGACGTGTTCGCAACCACCGGCTGGAAGTTCGAGTCGAGGGTTGGCGCCGCCATCTGTATTTGAGGATATAATCAGCGGCTACATGGGTGACGCTGGCGAAGGCCTGATTGATGCTGAAGCGCGCTTGCAAGAGCGCATGGACGAACTCGAGGAAAGCCGCAAGGTCGCCAAGGACAAGGGTCCGAAGGCTGACCCCGAATTTGTGCGGCAGACTGATTCACTGCGACTGGCCCGCACAGAATTGCAGCGCCAGTTGGAGTTGACGACGCACCCGGTGCGCCGTGAGCAAATCGGCCACGCCGTGGCTGAGATCGAGCGCCGGTTGGCGGAAGTCGGGACCAAGAAAAAGAAATAGGCAAGACGCCGGGTTGAATGTTCGCGCGGCCGCCGACAGGGCGAGCGCTGCACCGACCATCAGCCGTTCCGAGGAGGCCCGCATGCAGGTGCGCTTGTAGTGCGTGTGATATCCTTCACAAGCACGTAGAACACCATGTGCGTGACATCATTCGCGATCTAAACGGGTGTTTTAGACCATGGACGGCTGGGGCGGAATTCTACTACTTGGAGCCATTGGAGTCGGCTTCGGCATCGTCTCCGTGGTGCTGTCGTACTTCCTCGGCCCGCGCAATCCCACGCCCGAAAAGCTGGCGGCCTACGAATGCGGCATGCCGCCGGTCGGCGACGCCCGCGAACGGCAGTCGGTGAAGTTCTACCTGATCGCGATGATCTTCCTGCTGTTCGACATTGAAGTCGCGTTCCTCTATCCGTGGGCGATGGCGATGCGGCAGTTAGGCTGGACCGGCCTGATCCAGATCGTCGTCTTTTTCCTGATCCTGATCGTCGGCTACATCTATATCTGGCGCAAGGGCGTGCTCGATTGGGGTCCCGAGTTTGATCCCGATTACAAGCACGCGCCCAAACCCGGCCCGGCCGTGGTGAAGAGATACCGTTATGGGACTCGAAACTGATTACGAAATCCCCGTCCTGACGACGTCCGCTGAATTCATGATTCAGTGGGCGCGGCGGTCGGCGATCTGGCCGGTGGCGTTCGGCTTGGCCTGCTGCGCGATCGAGATGATGGCGACCGGTGCCGGCCGCTACGACATGGCCCGCTTTGGCGCCGAAGTGTTCCGCGGCTCGCCCCGGCAAGCGGACCTGATGATCATTGCCGGCCGCCTGTCGCGCAAGATGGCGCCGGCGATGCGCCGCATCTACGACCAGATGCCCGAGCCGAAGTGGGTGATCTCGATGGGTGCCTGCGCGTCGTGCGGCGGCGTGTTCGACAACTACGCCATCGTGCAGGGCTCGGACCAAGTCGTGCCGGTTGACGTGTTCATTCCCGGTTGCCCGCCGCGTCCCGAGGCCCTGATCTACGGCATCGTGCAGCTGCAGAAGAAGATTGCCGCCTCGAAGCTCGACCAGACCCCCAGGATCCGCATCGCATGACCGCTGAAGAGATCCTTGCCGCGATCGCACCGGCGGTTCCCGGCGCGACGCTCGAGGCGCTGGCATCGTCGGACTCGGCCATGACGCCGTCGCTGCTGGTGTCGGCGCCGCACATCGTGGCCGCCTGCCAGGCGTTGCAGGGACCTGGCCTCGAGTTCGTCGCCTTTTCCGACGTCACCGCGGTCGATTTTTATCCGAATCGCGATCCCAGATTCGATCTGGTCTATCACCTGGTCTCGCCGCATCGCCGCGCGCGTGTCCGCTTGAAGGCACGCGTCAACCAGGACGTCGAGGTGCCGACGTTGACCGCGTTGTTTCCGGGCGCGGGCTGGCCGGAACGCGAGCTCTACGACTTGTTCGGCATCGTCTTCACCGGCCACGCCGACCTGCGGCGCCTGATGATGCCCGACGATTGGGATGGACATCCGCTGCGCAAGGACTACCCGGTACAGCTCCGCAAGGACGCGCAGACCTACATGCCGCTGCAGATTACGCAGGAAGAGTTCCAGGCGAACATGGAGCGCGATCGGTACCAGCGCACGACTGCCAAACCGAAATGACGAACGATGCTCGCACCGCACGGGCGGCGGCGACCCTGCGCACGGCGGCGCAGGCGCACGAACGGGCGGCACAGGACGTCGGTAGCCTGACCCGCGCGACCGGGGCCATCGTGACGGCGCTGCAGAATGGTCGGAAGGTCCTGGCGTTTGGCAACGGTGGCAGTGCGGCCGACGCCCAGCACTTCGTGGCGGAATTAGTCGGGCGCTACCTGGTTGAGCGCCGGGCGTGGCCGGCAATCGCGCTCTCGACCGATACCAGTATCCTGACCGCGCTTGGTAACGACTACGGGTTCGATCGGGTATTTGCGCGGCAGGTCGCGGCGCACGGCCAGGCGGGGGACATTGCGCTGGGGATTACCACCAGCGGGAATTCGCCGAACGTGCTGCGCGCGCTCGAAGAAGCGAATCAGCGCGGGCTGGTGACCATGGCCCTGACGGGTCGGGGTGGCGAGGCCGGGCGAATCGCGGCGATTCACCTCGCGGTGGACGACGATCGAACGCCGAGAATTCAGGAAGTGCACATCACCATGTTGCACATCCTTTGCGAGCTGGTTGAGGAAGAGCTGAATGGCTGACGTACGCACCGAGACGATGACGGTCAACATGGGGCCGCAACACCCCAGCACGCACGGCGTGCTGCGGCTGGTGCTGGAGCTCGATGGCGAGACCGTGGTGTCAGTGGCGCCGACCGTCGGCTACCTGCACACCGGCATCGAGAAGACCTGCGAGCAGAAGAAGTGGCAGCAGGTGATCCCGCTGGTCGAGCGGATGGATTATCTCGGCGCCCAGTCCAACAGCCTGGCGTTCTGCCTGTCGGTGGAAAAGATGCTCGGCATCGACGCCAAGATGCCCGCCCGCGTCAACGCGATTCGCGTGCTGGTCGCCGAGCTGCAGCGCATCAGCAGCCACCTGGTCTGGTTCGGCACGCATGCCATGGAGATTGGCGCGATCACCGGCCTGCTCTATGCGCTGCGCGAGCGCGAAATCGTCATGAACCTGAACGAAATGCTCGGCGGCTTCAGGTTCTTTCCCAGCTACATCCGGGTGGGTGGCCTGAAAGAAGACATTCCGCGCGGCTACAAGGAAGCCGTCAAGGCGTTTCTTGATCGGCTGCCGGGCAAGCTCGATGAGTACGAAACGCTGATCACCAAGAACCCGATCTGGATGGACCGGACACGCGGCGTCGGCGTGATCAGCTACGAGGATTGCTGCAAGTGGGGCCTCTACGGCCCGATTGCCCGCGCCGCCGGCGGCGACTACGACGTCCGTCGTGCCTTCCCGTACTGCGATTACGACACTTACGACTTCGACGTGATCGGCGCCTCGAACGGCGACGTCTACGATCGCTACCTGACCCGCGTCGCGGAAATGCGCGAGAGCGTCAAGATCTGCAACCAGGCGCTGGAGCGCATCTCGCCCGTTGGGGCGTGGGCGTGCGACGACAAGCAGGTCGTGCCGCCACCCAAGGACCAGGTCTACACGGAAATGGAAGCGCTGATTCAACACTTCTTGATTTACTCGCAGGGCTTCAAGGTGCCGGCCGGCGACGCCTATGTGCCGGTCGAAGGCCCGCGCGGCGAGCACGGCTGTTACGTGGTCTCGGACGGCACCAATCGTCCGTGGCGCGTGCACATGCGCGCGCCGGGACTGTTTGCCTGCCAGGCCCTGCACAAGTTCGTCGTCGGAGGCATGATCGCGGACGTGATCGCCGTGATCGGATCGCTCGACGTCGTGATGGGAGACGTCGACCGATGAGCTTTCATCCCACGATGCCGTACGGCACTGAGGGCTGGCATCGCTCGATGCGGGCCACGCTGCCCGAGGGTCCCGAGTTCGCGTTCAGCGCCGGCACGCGCGCGCAGTTCGAAGAGTTTGCCGCGCACTACGCGCCCGAGCACCGCAAGTCGGCGGTGCTGCACGCGCTGTATCTCGCACAAGAGCAGCAGGGCTACATCAGCAACAACGTCACCCGCCACGTCGCAGACGTGATTGGCTGCACCACCGCCGAAGTGGAAGACGTTGTCTCGTACTACGTGATGTTCCACCGCAATCCGGTGGGCAAGTACGTGTTGCAGGTCTGCACCACGCTGTCGTGCGCCCTGGCCGGCGCCGAGCGGGTCGTCGAAGCGCTCGAACACAAGCTGGGCATCAAGGCCGGCGAGACCGATCCCACCGGCATGTTCACCATCCAGCAGATGGAATGCCTCGGTGCCTGCGATCGCGCGCCGGTGGTGATGGTGAACAACGACCACTGGCACGAGCACCTCGCCCCCGAGGCGTGTGGCACTCTGGTCGACAAGATGAAGACCGAGGGCCTGAAGGCGCTCAGCGGCTGCCATCTCGCGATCGAGGGACGTCCCGAAAGCGAATGGCAGGGCAAGACCACGACGCCCGTGAAGCCCAAGGCCGTGCCCGATTACGAAGCCGTGCTCACCAAGTACGCGTTCACGCCGGGCGGCGCGGAATTCGCTCACTACGTCAAGCACCAGGCGGGCTACCAAGGGCTGAAGAAGGCCCTGGCCGTGACGCCCGATGCCGTCATTGAAGACGTCAAGAAGTCGGGCCTGCGCGGTCGCGGCGGCGCCG
>SXGR01145905.1_pt1 | contig 53567 bp, 56 predicted proteins | sample 3174711 | NCBI WGS metagenome assembly SXGR01 (sample SAMN11356860, study PRJNA531348) | freshwater metagenome | isolation source: freshwater sample F1-60 | place: China: Fuxian Lake, Yuxi | collected 2017-12-25 | reverse complement strand
GGTCCCAATGGCGCAGGTAAGACCACGACGGTGGAGATCCTTGAGGGCTATCGAGCCCGTGATAGTGGCAAAGTTTCAGTGCTCGGCTTTGACCCCAGTGGTGGTGGCCTGGCCGCACGTCAATGGCGCAATCGCATCGGAATTGTTCTCCAATCGACCTCGGACGCAGGTGATCTGACGGTCATTGAGACGATCAAGCACTTTCACAGTTACTACTCCAATCCTCGCCCGATAGATGAGGTGATCAGCTCTGTTGGCTTAGATGAGAAGGCAGGCTCCCTCATCCGAAAACTATCGGGAGGTCAGCGAAGGCGCTTAGATGTCGCCCTGGGCATCATTGGAAATCCTGAACTTCTATTTCTAGATGAACCCACAACGGGCTTTGATCCCCAAGCACGACGCAGCTTTTGGAGTCTGATTAGACAACTACGTCAGAGCGGGACGACGATCCTTCTGACAACGCACTATCTAGATGAGGCCGAGGCCCTAGCCGATCGGGTAGGTGTGATCAATGCTGGGCAGATAGTGGAGATCTCTTCTCCTGCAGATCTGGGTGGGCGCGCCAGTGCCAAGGCAGTTGTGAGTTGGCGAGATGGGGATGAGATCAAATCAGAGGTGACTGCCAATCCCACCTCAACCATCAACAAGCTGAACTCCCAGTTCAACGGTGAGATCCCAGAGCTGACCGTGATCCGCCCCTCCCTTGAGGATATTTATCTGAAAATGATCGGTGCAGATCATGAATAGGCTGCCAAAGGCCATCACCCTCGGGATACGCCGTGGCGGCCTTGAGATGCGCCAATTCGCGCGCCAGCGCGAATCTGTGGTCTTCACGCTTTTATTTCCAGTTATCCTGCTCATAATCTTTGGATCGGTCTTCAAAGACACCATTGCACCGGGAGTGACTTTTTCTCAGTACTTCGTCGCCGGGATGATCGCCTCAGGTCTTGTGAATACTGGCTTTCAGGCATTGGCGATAACAATTCCACTTGAGCGTGACTTTGGCGCACTCAAGCGACTTCGTGGCACACCGATGCCCGCCTCCAGTTATTTCATCGGTAAGGCGATCCTGGTCTCAGTCAGCACAGTGATACAGATCGTGATGTTGCTTGGCTTTGGTTTTGCCTTCTTTGGTGTGCAGATTCCCACTGAGCCAGGTAAGTGGATTACCTTTATCTGGTTAGTACTCATAGGAAGTGCATCCTCAACTGCACTTGGAATCGCCTTTTCCATCGTGCCAAAAAGTGGCCGAAGTGCATCTGCCGTTGTATCTCCAATTGTGATCATCTTGCAGTTCTTTAGTGGTGTCTTTCTGGTCTTCACACAACTACCTTTTTGGATGCAACAGCTTGCCGCAATCTTCCCACTCAAATGGCTGACGCAAGGCATCCGTTCAGTGTTTCTTCCCGATTCATTTGCAGAACAAGAGGTAGCACAATCCTGGGAGAGCGAAAAGACTTTTGTCATCTTGGTTCTATGGCTCTTTGTTGGTATCTATTTCTCAGTAAGAAAATTTAAGTGGGACCGTGATTAGAGGAGCATTGGCGCTCATAGTGGCCCTAGTTATGATGACACCCGTAAGCCATGCCGCAACAATCTCACCAAAACCAACAGCCAAGGCGACTCCAACAGCCAAGGCGACTCCAACAGCCAAGGCGACTCCAACAGCCAAGGCGACTCCAACAGCCAAGGCGACTCCAACAGCCAAGGCGAAGGTGACAAAGAAGCCAGGAAAGAAAAACACTCTCACACCCTCTCCCTCACCAAAATGGCCACCAGCTGGATTCAAATCAAATGGTGAGGTCTTCGCCAAGATACCCAGCGCAAAAGAGCTCATTAGTACGGCATCCAATAGCAAGATATTGACCAGCCAATTGGCCCAACTTGTCGATGGAGTGCCAATCTGTGAGAGATATTCATGTGGAGCGGTGCGAGTTGCATCCTTCAACGGCTGCACATGGTGGGAGGTCAATGCAAAACTTGTTGGTCAAACCTCGCCCGATGATTCAACACAGCGTACTTTTGGCACTATTCAAGTTCTAGCCAAGGCAACAAAACCCAAGCAGATAATCACTGTTCTACTCATCAGCCAAGAGCTACTTACTCTCAAACATGTGGTCAGGGGCATCTCAATAAAATGCCACCATGACCCAGCGGCAGATAATGTTCCCTCATCAACTTACACTGCTCTAAATAGCTAGCGGTTTGCTCCTGGGACCCATAGCTGATCCCCAATCTCTTTATTGGCATGGCGTGCTAAAACGAAGAGCAGATCTGAACAGCGATTTAAATACTTGGCTGTTACCTGGTTGACTCCGCCACCAAAGGCGTGAATCGCTGCCCACGTGCATCGCTCTGCGCGGCGCACCACAGTTCGAGCGACATGTAAATGTGCGGCGGCAGGGGTACCAGATGGAAGAACGAAGGAGCGTAGAGATTCGAGCTCTGCGTTGTATTTGTCGATCTGTTCCTCTAGATAGAGGATCTGTGACTCAAGGACTCTCAGGGGCTCAAAGGCTGGTGCATCTACTACAGGAGTGCACAAATCTGCACCCACATCAAATAAGTCATTCTGGATTCGCACTAACAGTGCACGAACATCTGAGGAGATTTCATCGGTTGAAAGCACGACACCTATCGATGAGTTGGCTTCATCGACAGTGGCATATGCCTCAAGGCGTGGATCATTCTTGGAGGTCCGGCTCATGTCTCCGAGAGATGTCGTGCCATCATCACCGGTCTTGGTATAAATCCGCGTTAAATTAACCATGCCCGTAGCCTATAAGTAGACTGCACTCATGGCATCCCTGGATCGCTTTCGTGTCAGCGGTGGTGTGAATCTGCGTGGAGAGGTCACCGTTACAGGAGCCAAAAACTCGGTACTCAAACTCATGGCCGCATCCCTTTTGGCCACAGGTAAGACGACCATCACGAATGTCCCAGAGATCGCTGATGTCGAGATCATGTCGGATTTACTCACCCGCTTGGGCTGCGCTGTCATTCATTCAAAGGACAGCGTGACAATAGATGTGCCAGCACTCCCAGGTCACCGTGCAGATTACGATCTGGTTCGAAAGATGCGAGCATCCATCAATGTGTTGGGCCCATTGGTAGCACGTATTGGCAAGGCTGAGGTAGCTCTTCCGGGTGGAGATGCAATCGGCTCTCGAGGATTAGATTTTCATATCAAGGGTTTAGAGTCATTGGGAGCCAAGGCGCATATTGAACATGGCTATGTTATTGCACAGGCAGATGCTGGATTGACCGGGGCCATAGTCGTACTGGATTTTCCAAGCGTAGGTGCGACTGAAAATATTATGACTGCCGCGGTCCTAGCTAAAGGTGTCACAACGATCGATAACGCAGCACGTGAGCCTGATGTGATAGATCTGGGAGATTTTCTCATCTCAATGGGGGCTCAGATAGAAGGCCTTGGCACTCCGTTGATCACTATTACCGGTGTTGAAAAACTTAGCCCCACCACTCACGCCACAATCCCTGATCGAATTATCACAGGGACCTGGGCCTTTGCCGCTGCAATGACCAAAGGTGACATCACAATCCATGGGGCACGCGCAGGCGACCTCGAGCTCCCCCTAGAAAAATTAGCAAGTGCCGGCGCAATCATTACAACAATGGCTGATGGGATTCGGGTGCGCATGGATTCAAGACCTCAGGCCATAGATGTCGCAACCCTTCCATATCCAGGTTTTCCCACGGATCTTCTGCCCATGGTGATCGCCCTTAACTCAATCGCTGATGGACACTCCCTCGTCACTGAGAACGTCTTTGAATCCCGCTTCATGTTCGTCAACGAGCTCATCCGTCTTGGCGCACAGATATCAGTTGATGGCCACCATGCCTCCATTGATGGAGTACCTGAGCTTTCCAGTGCCCCAGTAGAGGCGACAGATATCCGGGCCGGTGCTGGATTAGTATTAGCAGCACTCGTCAGTGATGGAGAGACAACGATCGATGCGGCCTTTCACATCGATCGTGGATATCCAAACTTTGCCGAGCAGTTAGTCTCCCTAGGTGCAAAAGTCAGGCGTGAATGATGTTACCGATTCCAGATCGTAACTTGGCCCTTGAGCTCATCCGTGTGACCGAAACCGCTGCGATCGCGGCTGCGCCATGGGTCGGGCGAGGTGAGAAGAACTTAGCTGATAGAGCTGCAGTCGAGGCGATGCGCAAGATGATCAATACAGTTGATATGGCAGGTGTAGTCGTCATTGGTGAAGGTGAAAAAGATGATGCTCCTATGTTGCACAACGGTGAACACGTGGGCAATCAACAAGGTCCATCTTATGATGTGGCCGTTGATCCAATCGATGGCACATCACTGACTGCAAATGGGATGAACGGTGCAATCTCAGTGATCGCTCTTTCACCACGGGGCACGATGTTTGACCCAGAGACCTCTTTCTATATGAACAAGATAGTCACGGGAGCAGAGGCGGCCCATGTCATTGACATCAATGCCACGACGGCGCAGAATATTGCAGCAGTCGCCAAGGCCAAAAATCTGGCGCTCAGTGATGTGACTGTGATTGTTCTTAATCGACCTCGCCACGAGCGGCTCATCAGTGAGATACGTGAAGCCGGTGCACGCATCCGTTTGATTCAAGACGGGGATGTCGCAGCTGCGATCGAAACGGCCCGTCCGAACACTGGAATAGATCTTCTGATGGGTATTGGAGGCACCCCAGAGGGTGTCATTACCGCCGCTGCAATGATCTGTCTGGGTGGCTCGATTCAAGGCCAGCTCCATATCGATGCAAGGCCATCTGGACCCGTCTTGCACACCAAGGATTTGGTGAACTCAGAGGATGTCTTCCTGGCTGCCACCGGAATTACCGATGGAGAATTGATAAAGGGAATTCGCTACACCAGCTTTGGCGCAGTGAGCCAGTCGATTGTGATGCGCGGCCAATCCAAGACGGTCCGCCTTATCGAAACCGAACACCACCTCAAGTAGGTTACTTACCCACGCTCTCTGTAAGAATCGAGACACGATTATTTGCAACCGATAGGAAGCCCCCACTGACATTGAAATTAGTGATGCTTCCATCCACTCCTTTTATGCTCACTGCCCCATCGACAAGGACTCCAAAGAGCGGTGAGTGATTACTCAAAACGCCGAGATCACCCTCAACGGTTCGGGCTGAGACAAAGCTTGCCTCTCCCGACCAGACGCGCTCTGTCGGAGATACGAGTTCGACTTTAAGACTCATATCCCCCTACTTTCCGATGCTCGCAGCGAGCTCGGCAGCTCTGCGCTCTACATCATCGAGCCCACCACACATAAAGAAGGCCTGCTCGGGGACGTGATCGTACTTGCCATCGGCAAGGGCTTCAAAGGCAGCGATTGTATCAACGAGTGGAACGAAGGAGCCATCAAGGCCAGTGAAGACCTTGGCTACGAATGTGTTCTGTGACAGGAAGCGTTGAATACGACGTGCACGTCCGACAAGGACACGGTCATCCTCAGATAGTTCATCGATACCCAAGATAGCGATAATATCTTGTAGATCCTTATAGCGTTGCAAGATCTGCTTAATACGGTTTGCAACACGGAAGTGATGCTCACCGATATAGCGTGGATCCAAGATGCGTGAGGTTGAGTCAAGTGGATCTACAGCTGGATAAATTCCCAGCTCTGAGATCGGACGAGACAACACTGTGGTTGCATCAAGGTGGGCAAAGGTAGTGTGTGGTGCTGGGTCGGTGATGTCATCTGCAGGGACGTAGATCGCCTGCATCGATGTGATCGAGTGGCCACGTGTTGATGTGATGCGCTCTTGGAGCTGGCCCATCTCATCGGCCAACGTAGGCTGGTATCCCACGGCAGATGGCATACGACCAAGCAACGTTGATACCTCAGAACCTGCCTGAGTAAAGCGGAAGATGTTATCGATGAAGAGCAAAACATCCTGCTTTTGGACATCGCGGAAGTACTCAGCCATCGTGAGGGCAGAGAGTGCCACACGCAGACGCGTGCCAGGTGGCTCATCCATCTGACCGAAGACCAAGGCCGTCTTATTGATAACGCCCGTCTCAGTCATCTCGAGGAATAAGTCATTACCCTCACGTGTTCGCTCTCCCACTCCAGCAAATACCGACACGCCACCGAAGTTTTCAGCTACGCGATAAATCATTTCCTGGATAAGAACTGTCTTACCTACCCCGGCGCCACCGAACAACCCGATCTTTCCGCCCTTAACATAGGGTGTGAGCAGATCGATGACCTTGATCCCAGTCTCGAACATCTCAGTCTTGGACTCGAGTTGATCAAATGCTGGTGCGTTTCGGTGAATTGGCCAGCGCTCCTTGATATCAAGTGATGATGTTGGGACATCCATTGACTCACCTAAGGTGTTAAAGACGTGGCCCTTTGTCACATCACCGACTGGCACTGAGATGGCAGAGCCAGTATCAGAGACCTCTGCGCCACGCACCATTCCATCAGTTGGCTGCATGGAGATTGCGCGCACGAGGTTGTCACCGATGTGCTGGGCGACCTCCATGGTCAGAGTACGCGTCGTACCCGACATGCTCACCTCTACGTGCAGCGCGTTGAAGATCGATGGCATTGAGTCGGCTGGGAACTCAATATCTACGACCGGTCCAATGACACGTGCTACACGACCTTTACCTATTGATGCCGACATCATTCACTCCCTGTACTAGCCGAGGCCAACGCATCTGCGCCGCCAACAATTTCACTGATCTCCTGGGTAATTTCAGCCTGACGGGCTGCGTTCGCAAGTCTTGTCAGAGACTTGATTAGATCATCGGCGTTGTCAGTCGCCGATTTCATCGCCCGACGCCGCGCAGCATGCTCGGAGGCAGCTGATTGAAGCATCGCGTTAAATACTCGAGCCTCGATGTAACGGGGCAAGAGTGCATTGAGCACAACCCCGGCATTAGGCTCGAATTCATACATAGGGAGCAATCCGGCAGGTGCCGGTGTCTCACTCTCCACAACTTCCAAGGGAAGCATGCGCTTGGCCATGGCATTTTGCGTCAGCATCGATTTGAATTCGGTGAATACGATATGAATCTCATCTACTCCAGCTGCATCGACCTGGGCATCGGCAACGAAGGCGGCGATCAGAGCGTTGGCGACCTCTTTGGCATTCTCATATGTTGGATTATCCGAAAAACCACTCCACTGCCCGGCAATCTCTCGATTGCGAAAGCGATAATAATTGATAGCTTTTCGTCCGACTAGATATGACTTGGTCGCAAGGCCTCGCTCCTTCAAAAGAGCGGCTAACTGCTCACCTTCTTTTATCGCATTGTTCGAGTAGGCACCGGCCATACCACGATCGGCTGAGATGATAAGAATCGCTGCACGGATTGGCCTCTCTGATGTGGTCGTCAGAGGGTGATTGGTTGAGGAGTAAGAGGCGACTGCAGATACCGCACGTGTCAACTCGTTGGCATAAGGCGTCGATGCATTGACCCGTTGCTGCGCCTTGACGATACGAGATGCCGAGATTAACTCCATGGCCTTCGTAATCTTTTTAGTCGCTTTAACTGATCTCATGCGTCTGCGATAAACGCGAAGTTGGGCACCCATTTTTTACTTCTTCACCGCCGGGGCTACATATCTAGTGATCTGCTCTGCACCCTCGCCATCAAGGGCATCGACAGGTGCATCATTGACGATGGTAGAGGCCGAGCTCTTGAAGATCTTCTTGAACTCATCGACTGCGCTCTGCATTGTGGCAACTGTGTCATCTTCAAGGAGTTTGGTCTCTGAGATGACGGTGAAGATCTCTTTGCGCTCACGCCCGATGAACTCAAGCAGCTCTGCCTCAAAGCGACGGATATCAGCCACTGGCACTGAGTCTAGAGCCCCTGAGGTACCGGCCCAGATCGAGACGATCTGCCTCTCGAGTGAATATGGTGAGTACTGACCCTGCTTGAGCAGCTCCACCATCCGGGCACCGCGCTCTAATTGTGCTTTCGATGCCGCATCTAAATCAGAGCCGAATGCTGCGAAGGCCTCGAGTTCACGGAACTGTGCAAGGTCAAGGCGCAGACGACCAGCGATCTTTTTCATCGCCTTTGTCTGAGCCGAACCACCTACACGAGATACAGAGACACCGACGTTGATCGCAGGGCGAACACCGGCGTTAAATAAATCGGTTTCAAGGAAGCACTGTCCATCAGTAATGGAAATGACGTTTGTGGGGATGAATGCAGATACGTCATTTCCCTTGGTCTCGATGATGGGTAATCCAGTCATCGAACCACCACCGAGCTCATCTGATAATTTGGCGCAACGCTCCAGAAGTCGTGAGTGCAAGTAAAAGACATCACCAGGGTATGCCTCGCGACCTGGTGGGCGACGAAGTAAGAGTGAGACTGATCGGTATGCCTCGGCCTGCTTTGAGAGATCATCAAAGACAATCAGAACGTGCTCACCTTTGTACATCCAATGCTGGCCGATAGATGAACCAGTGTAAGGCGCTAGATATTTAAAGCCGGCCGGATCAGATGCAGGCGATGCAACGATGGTTGTGTACTCCATTGCTCCTGCCTCTTCGAGAGCGCCCTTGACCGCTGCGATAGTCGAACCTTTTTGTCCGATAGCGACATAGATGCACTTGACTTGCCTCTTAGGATCCCCAGATTTCCAGTTCTCTTTCTGGTTGATAATCGTGTCAACAGCAACTGCTGTCTTACCTGTCTGGCGATCACCGATGATCAACTGGCGCTGTCCGCGACCAATAGCTGTCATCGCATCGATCGCCTTTATTCCGGTGGCCAGGGGCTCTTTGACGGGCTGGCGCTGGACTACAGAGGGAGCTTGAAGTTCGAGTGCACGGCGGGAATCGGCCTTGATCTCACCTTTACCATCGATGGGACGGCCCAGTGGATCTACAACACGGCCAAGGAATGCATCACCGACGGGCACCGAGAGAATCTCACCCGTACGGCGAACCGATGTTCCCTCTTCAATACCCTCGTATCCCCCGAGAATAACCACACCGATCTCACGAACATCAAGGTTGAGAGCTAATCCGAGAGTGCCATTTTCAAACTGCAGGAGTTCATTTGCCATTGTCGATGGCAGGCCTTCAACACGTGCGATTCCATCACCTGCCTGGCTAACGGTTCCAACCTCATCGCGTGCTGCAACACCCGGGTCGTAAGAGTTAACAAAATTTGCTAAGGCCCCTTGTATCTCGGCCGGGTTGATTGTGAGCTCTGACATGTATCTCTCCCTTTATTTGCTTCCGACTATGGCGCGTGCGGCCCCAGCCAAACGATTTGAAACTGTTCCATCTACTAAATCATCTGCGAACTTGATTGAGACTCCACCGATAACAGTTGGATCGATCTCGATATTGATGCGCACTGGTTGGCCTACCTGCTTGTCAAGGGCGATAGATAGGCGCTCTTGCTGCTGCGAGCTCATTGGCATGGCTACACGAACCAGGGCGATGACGCGATTGCGTCGTGCGGCAAGGGCGTGTGCATAATCGGCAAAGGCCGATTCGATACTGCGCCCACGCCACGTATTGACTAACTGCGAAACCAATCTCACGGTCGAATCAGATGCATCGGTGAGAATCTGACGAACAAGGACCGCTTTTGCCATCTGCGCATCTGAAGTCAATGCCTTGCGCAGCTCAGGTGAGAGCGCGATAGCCCTTGAGGCCGTGAAGATCTCATCCTCCACACGATCGAGCTCACCTGCGATATTGGCAGCCGATGCCTCTGCCTCGATGGCCAGCGCCTCGATCACAAGAACAAGATCCTTCGGGGCAGACCAGCGCATAGCTGCGATATCAGAGGAAATTGTGAGTGCAGGTGCGCTGATTTTGGATCCAAATAGCTCTGAGATAAGTGCTGACTTTGATGTGGCATCACGAGAGGAGTCGCTCAAAGCCCGGCGAAGTGCAATATTCCTATCGAGCACATCGGCGAGAAAGAAAAGTTCGGTGCTCAGAGTAGATGCAGCCCTTGCATCCACGGCCTTGATGGCAGCATCTAATCTCAACCGTGCAGTCATTAGTGACTGACGGCTGGCGCCTCCAAGGTGGACTCTCATGACCTACTTACTTTTCTCTAAATCATCGAGGAAACGTTCGACAACACGTGATTGCCTGGCTGCATCATCGAGTGATTCGCCGACGATCTTTGATGCAAGTTCGACCGCGAGTGCCCCCACCTCTGTGCGAAGTGATGTGATGGCCTGCTGGCGCTGGGCCTCTATCGATGCCTGAGCCGTTGCCGTAATGCGCGCCGCCTCTTCTTGAGCCTTTGCACGCAGGTCTTCAATGATCGATGCTCCTTGGACGCGAGCATCCTCGCGCAAGGTCTGCGCTTCGGCCTGTGCATTGGCTAGCTGTTCGGTGTACTGAGCAAGAGCACGTTGGGCCTCCAACTGCGCCTTTTCAGCCCGTTCAATGCCACCTTGGATTGCGTTGGTGCGATCGGTAAATGCCTTTTCAAACATCGGCGCTACGAACTTGCGCAGGGTCAAAAAGAGAAGGATGAAAGCGATCGTACCGACTACAAGCTCTGCAGTGTGTGGAATCAGCGGATTGATCTCTCCTTCTGCGGCCAAGTTAACATATTGCATCAGTTCTCCTTACTTTCAGAGTAATCAAATCGAATAAATATTAGAGAACGAATGCGAGAACGAGGCCAAAGAGTGCAAGGGCCTCAGCAAGAGCGAACCCAAGGAACGCGATTGGCTGGAGCACGCTGCGTGCCTCTGGTTGACGTGCTACACCGTTGATATAGGCCGCAAATATCAGACCGGTTGCGATTCCGGGACCGATTGCCGCTAAGCCAAAGCCAACGAGGTTGAGTGTGCCTTCCATGTTTTTCTCCTTTTTTTCCTATTAGTGCTCGTCGGCAAGAGCGCCGGCGATGTAGAGAGCTGCTAGCAGAGTAAAGATATACGCCTGCAAACATTGGACCATGAATTCGAAGAAGGTCAGGGCAATGCCGATGATGAAGGCAAATGGACTGATCAACTTCAAACCAATAACACCCTGGAGAAGGTGCTCTCCCCCCAGGATAAATACGAGCAACAATAAGTGACCCGCAAACATATTTGCAAAGAGACGAAGAGCCAGAGTGGCTGGGCGGACCACGAAAAATGTCAGGATCTCAAGGGGAGTGATGAGGATGTATGCCGCCTTTGGAACACCAGGCATGAACATGATCTCTTTGAAGTACTTGATCGCACCCTGCTTGCGAATTCCGACGTAGTGAAAGACCAGATAGATGGTCACTGCCAAGACATATGGGAATGAGACCCGTGACATTGTGGGAAACTGCAAGAGCGGGATGATCCCAAACAGGTTGTTGACTAAAATGAAGGTGAAAAGAGTGAAGAGGTAGGGTACAAAGCGAAGGAAGTCATGACCGATGACATCTCTGGCCAAATCATTGCGCACAAAGCCATAGATGGATTCGCCAGCGAACTGGAGTTTTGAGGGGACAATGGCCGCTCTGCGCGAGGCCACAATAAAAAACAGGGATATCAGAATGATGGAGAGAAAGACCAGGAAGATCGGCTTTGTTGTATAGGCGTTATCACCAAATATGGGGGGTAGTTCAAAATCGGCGCTGCCGGGGGGAACAAAGCCACCCTCACCGCTTGAACGCCTCACATTTCCCACGCACAACTCCTTTAGAACTATTTACTACCAGCCATGACGGGGAAATACGGGGGAAGCCTATTCCAGAGGCGCCTGGGTTGAGAAATCGCGCTACCAGCTCAGTTTGTGGGACTGCTCACTCGCGACCAAAGCGCAGCCAGACCAGATAGATGGCCCCGCTGACTCCGATCAGTAGGCCAATCAGAGTGAGGTAGCTCTTGCCCAGCCACTGGTCCAGACCGTAGCCGATGCCTCCCCAAAAGAGTAGGCCCGATAGCAGGTAGCCAAAGATCGACCACATCGCACTCTCTTCACGCTTTACCATGGGCAGACTCCTTAGGGTCCTCTCTGCGGTAGGGGTAAATGTAGGCGCAGTTTCATGAAACTGGCAATCTCACCCCAGAGCCAGGCGATGGTGAGAAGCGATGCAGTGACTCCAAAGGTAAGGCGACTGATGGTGGCCCGATCGGTGAATTTTGCGATCGCCCATAGCAGTAGACCTAGAGAGAGGAGTTTTGCGAAGTAGGAGAAGAGAGCCATCGCCATCGTAGAGATGGGGTCCAAGTTTCGGGTCAGGTGCGAGAGTGCAATATGGACGATAAAAAAGATGACAACCACAAACTGGGCAAGAAGTGCACCATAGAGACCGCTTGCACCTTGCGTGAGTGTAGAGATGATAATTGCAATCACACCGAGGAAAATAGTGGGTAGAAAAGCCCCACGAAGTAATCGTGATTCATTACTGCTCATAGAGAAACCCTCTTTCCAAGGCGAGAGGATGCATAGGTCAGCGCAATCAAAACAGCGGCTGTCGTCAGGGCTACCCACCACGGGGCAAAGGCCAGGACTGTCACTGGAAAGGCTATCGTCGCAGTCCAGAGATAGAGAATAGAGGCGGTTTTTATCTGTGAATTACCTGCACTCAAGAGACGGTGGTGCAGGTGTTGCTTATCGGGTGCGAAGGGAGATTTACCAGCTCTAACACGGCGGGCTACTGCAAGGAGCAAATCTGCCAAGGGAATAGCCAGAACGGCAAATGGTAGGAGCAGAGGTAAGAGAGTTGGTCCCGCTGATTCAGCCGAGATTGCATTGGGATCGACTTGGCCAGTTAATGTGATTGCAGCCGAAGCTAATAAGAGCCCAAGTAACATCGAGCCACTATCTCCCATGAATATCCTGGCTGGGTGTGCGTTATGAGGCAGGAAGCCGATGCACAGCCCGACCAAAACGGCAGTGATCAGGGATGGTGCTCCCGCACGGCTAAAGCCGAATTCAACTGCAAGCAGATAAGCAAAGGCAAAGAAGGCGATACCTGATATCGCCACGATTCCAGCGGCTAATCCATCGAGCCCATCTATGAAATTGACGGCATTGATTATTACGACCACGACTAGCACGGTAAGTAGTTGTCCTATGCTCGGGGGCAGGGTGATAACCCCGTTGATTGGAAGCCATAAGAGCTGAATTCCATAGAGCAATAAGATGCTCGCAGCAAAGACCTGTCCTGCAAGTTTGGTCAGGGCATCCAATTGGAGACGATCATCTGCCATACCCAGTAGGACGATCACAGTTGCCGCGAGGAAGATTCCTTGTGACTCACGACCAAAGGATTTTCCGACCAACGGCAGATGATTAACGATCAAAAAGGTCAGGCTCATAGCCATCCACATCGCAACCCCACCCCAGCGAGCAGTCGGTGTCGTATGGATATCTCGGCCTCGGATTTGGGCTACTGCACCGAATCGAATCGCTTGCCTACGCACATAGGGAGTAATGAGATAACACAGTGAGGCAGATACAAGCAGAGTGACTAGGTACTCACGCATTGAACGAGTCAGGCCCGATAGATTGGAAAACGTGCAGTAAGGGCGTGAACCTCAGTTTTGATCGATGCATGGACTGCGGCCTCATCGCTTGCGATTGCACGCGCAATAAGGGATGCAATCTGCTTCATCTCTTCAACACCCATGCCCTGAGTCGTTGTGGCAGGGGTCCCAACGCGCACACCACTTGTCACTCCTGGTTTTTGCGGATCATACGGAATTGAGTTCTTATTCATGGTGATTCCAGCGGCCCCACATCTCTCATCGGCGACCTTGCCAGTCACACCGGTGCTGCGAATATCCATCAAGGCAAGGTGAGTCTGTGTTCCACCCGATACTGCACGCATACCTTGCGCTTCAAGAGCGCTGGCTAACGCTTGAGCGTTGACGATGACATCTTTGGCATATTTTTGATAACTCTCTGTCGCACACTCGGCTAAGGCCACCGCCTTGCCTGCCACTGCCGACATAATCGGCCCACCCTGCATGCCGGGAAAGACGGACTTATCGATCGCGGCGGCATGTTCGGCCTTGGCCAAAATCATTCCCCCGCGTGGTCCACGCAGAACCTTATGGGTTGTGAACGAGACGGCATCGGCATATGGCACAGGGGATGGAATCGCCTTACCAGCTACCAGGCCAATAAAGTGTGCAGCATCGACCCACATAATCGCTCCGACCTCATCGCAGATTGATCGGATCTTCTCGAAATCTATCAATGATGGATAAGCAGTTGCACCAGAGCAGATCATCTTTGGCCTGATGGCTAGGGCTTTATCGCGTAGCTCGTCATAATCAATGAGCTCGTTATCGGCGCGCACTCCGTATGACTCGACATTAAACCACTTGCCTGAGAAATTGACTGCCGAGCCATGTGTCAGATGGCCACCATGTGGCAGTGACATCGCAAGGACCGTATCTCCCGGCTTGGTAAAGGCCTGATAGATGGCGATATTGGCACTAGCACCTGAGTGAGGCTGGACATTTGCATGGTCTGCTCCAAACAAACTCTTTGCTCTCTCAATTGCGAGGATCTCGGCCTTATCGACCTCTTCGCATCCCCCGTAGTATCGCTTGCCGGGATAACCCTCGGCATACTTATTCGATAGCGTCGAACCCATCGTGGCCAATACAGCACGAGAGGTGAAGTTCTCAGATGCGATTAACTGCACATTAGTTTGCTGACGGTTGAGTTCAGATAATAGAACCCCAGCGATCTCAGGATCCTGCTTGGTTAGCGCATCAAAATCTGGGCCATAAAAAGTGGACATGCCCAAATCTTATATCGCAGTAGCTCCCGGCGCGACACTTTGGATTTGCTCCAGCGAAATAGCGCCAATCCTTAGTACTCGTACACCTGTCTCATCGGCTTCGAGCACGGTTGTAGTGGGACCTTTACGCAGATTCCCATAGTTGAACTGCAACGCTAAATCCGAGTCTAATACGAGGATATCGCTCAATGCCTTAGGGGTGGGGCGGCCAACTCGCACCGCACTTGCCACGGCTAGTGGCCCACTACCTAAGACAAGGGCTTTGGCAAACTTACTTTTTGGGACACGAACGCTGACTCGATCCAGCTGATTTGCATCACCTAAATCCCATGTCAATCCCGTTTGTGGCTTGAGATTCATCGATAACATTCCTGGCCAGAATTTTTTCATGAGTGCGCCAATTTCTGGAGTGATCTCACGTATAACACCCTGTGCGGTCTTTGTGCTTCCGACTAAGACTTGAGCTGCGGTGAAAAGTGGATCACCACGCAGCACATGCATCGCACGGACGGCATCATGCTTGAAGGCATCACATGCAAATGCATAACTGTGCTCGAGTGGAATCGCGATGATGTAACCCTCAGAGATCGCTTTGAGTGCCTTGTTGACATGACGGCTCTGTTCACCTTTTTTCAAATCAATCTCTTTGCCCATGGCTACCTCCTCACCGCACTCGTCCAGCGTGGGCGAGCGACTAGATCATCATGGAGTGTAATACTCAGAAAATCCATGGCTAATTCACTGGCTATCTCAGCTCCTTGGTTTTCAGTATGCTCAATGACTAATACTCCTGCAGGTTTGAGCAGGCGAGCCGCAGCCTTGATAAAAATCCTGGGTAGCTCCATGCCGCTGGGTCCACCAAAGAGGGCCTCATGCGGCTCAAAGCCGATCACATCGCGCGGTAGCTCTTGGGCATCTGGAATGTATGGTGGGTTTGCGATGACGACATCACACTTGACCCCCGGAAGTACCTCGGCGACATCACCCTCGACTACTCGCACATTCTCAGCGATTACTGAGACGTTTTTCTTGAGCCAATAAATCGCCTCAGGGGATTTTTCGACTGCGATCACACGACTACCTGGTGCCTCTGTGGCAATTGCTAGTGCCAATGCGCCTGAGCCTGCACCTAAGTCGATGATGCTCACAGGTGATGGAAGATTCTTGATGTGTGCTAATACTGCATCAACTAATAACTCCGATTCAGGACGAGGCACCAAGACACCTGGGCCAACTGCGATCTCTAAGTATCGAAAGGGCGCTACACCTGTGAGGTATTGGAGTGGTTCGTGATTGATACGCCGCTCCAGTAAGTTCAAGAACTGCTCTTGGATTACCTCGGTCTCCTTCACAGCGCTTAGAACCGTTTCGACTAGGACTGAGTTATGAAGATCCATACGTGAGATACCCAAGAGGTGAGCTAACAAATACTCGGCATCGAGTTGTGAAATTCCCGAATCAGACAAGTGTGATTTTGCATCACGCAATATCTCTTTGATATCCATGAATTATTTCTCTGTGCTCGCAAGTCGCGCTGCCTTGTCAGCATCGATTAAGGCTTGAATCAAAGCATCAAGATCGCCATTTAAGACCGCATCCAGATTATTTGATTTGTAATTGACCCGATGATCACTAATACGGTTTTCAGGATAGTTATACGTGCGGATTCGCTCTGACCTATCAACGGTGCGCACTTGGCTCTTTCGCTCGGCCGAGGCCGCTGCCTCCTGAGCCTCTTGAGCTGCGGCCAGCATGCGGGCACGTAGAATTCGCAGCGCTGACTCCTTGTTCTGTAGCTGGCTTTTCTCATTTTGGCATGAGACAACGATGCCTGTAGGAATATGCGTCAGACGCACTGCAGAGTCGGTGGTGTTGACTGACTGCCCACCAGGACCTGATGAACGGTAGACATCCACCCGCACATCATTCATATTCAGATCAACGTCAATCTCTTCAGCCTCTGGCAAGATCAAAACACCGGCCGCCGATGTGTGAATACGGCCCTGGCTCTCAGTCTCTGGCACACGCTGTACCCGGTGCACTCCTCCCTCGAATTTGAGGCGTGCATAAGGAGACTCTCCTGGGGGGCTTACACCCTTTGATTTAACTCCCACTGAGATATCTTTGTATCCGCCCATCTCACTCTCGGTCGCATCGATGATCTCGACTTTCCAGTTTTGGCGCTCTGCATATCGCATATACATGCGCAGTAAATCTCCAGCAAAGATTGCAGACTCATCTCCGCCTGCCCCAGCCTTGACCTCCAAAATTACATCGCGGTCATCATTTGGATCGCGCGGGAGTAATAGCTCCTCTAGATGCGAAGCTGCAGCGCTAGCGATGGCCTTTAGCTCTGGAATCTCAGATGCAAAATCGGCATCGCTTGTAGCCAACTCTTGCGCGGCTAGTAAATCATCCTCGGCAGTTTTCCAGGCTTTAAAGCCTGCAACGACTGGACCTAACTGGGCATAGCGCCGACCTAGTTTTCGGGCATTGCCCTGATCCTCATGGATAGCTGGATCGGCCATCTTGCTCTCAAGTTCAGCATATTCACGGACCATCTCATGGGCCGATGCAAAGCGATCATTACTCATATGGCCTGTGCCTCCTTTAAGCAAATCTGCTCATAAGTTGTGTGGAAAATAAAAAAACCGCGAACACAACCCGAGGGTTGCGATGCGGTCTCTTCAGAAAGCTAGTTGGCTGTGGCGTCATCCTGCTTTTTTGCCGATTTACCAAAGCGCTCTTCAAACTTAGCCACACGGCCGCCAGTATCAAGGATGCGCTGCTTGCCAGTGTAGAACGGGTGGCATACAGAACAGACTTCAACGTAGATCGAACCACTGGCAACTGTTGAGCGGGTGAGGAACTTCTCGCCGCAGCCGCAGGTTACCTGTGTCTCTTTATACTCTGGGTGGATCTCTGGCTTCATTGTTCTTCCCTCATTCATGTTTGGGTCTCGGCTAGCGAGTGAACCAAACGGACTGGTTAACAGGTCCTAAGGGTAGGCGATAAGCCTACTTTTGAGAAATTTACGCTTACTTTGAGTCGTCAGGACCTGCCGTTGTCTTTTGAATCTGCATCAAGAACTCGACGTTGGATTTCGTGCCCTTCATCTTCTCTAACAAGAGTTCAAGGGCGGCTTGTGGCTCTAGAGCGTGCAGAACCCGACGAAGCTTCCAAACAATATTGAGCTCCTCTGTTCCCATAAGAATCTCCTCCTTACGAGTACCTGAGGCAACGACGTTGACGGCCGGGAAAATGCGCTTATCGGCCAAGCGGCGATCCAGGATCAACTCCATATTTCCAGTTCCTTTGAACTCCTCGAAGATAACCTCATCCATGCGAGAGCCTGTATCGACGAGGGCCGTTGCAAGAATTGTGAGTGAGCCGCCATCTTCAATATTTCGAGCCGCTCCGAAGAACTTCTTTGGTGGGTACAGCGCAGCTGAATCAACACCGCCTGAGAGAATGCGACCTGAGGCAGGTGCTGCGATGTTATAGGCACGGCCCAAACGTGTGATTGAGTCGAGAAGAACAACCACATCATGGCCGAGCTCGACCAGACGCTTTGCGCGTTCGATAGCAAGCTCGGCAATCGTTGTGTGATCATCTGCTGGGCGATCAAAGGTAGAGGCGATGACCTCACCCTTGACGCTGCGCTGCATATCTGTGACCTCTTCAGGACGCTCATCAACCAAGACAACCATCAGATGACACTCTGGATTATTCGTTGTGATGGCATTTGCAATCGCCTGTAAGACCATCGTCTTACCCGCCTTAGGGGGCGAGACGATAAGGCCGCGCTGGCCCTTACCGATCGGTGCGATGAGATCGATAACACGCGTTGTTAGGACATTCGGCTCGGTCTCAAGACGTAGACGCTCCTGCGGATAGAGTGGAGTGAGCTTTCCAAACTCAACACGGTTACGCGCCTCATCGGGAGTCATACCATTGACGCTCTCAAGGGTGATCAGGGCGTTGAACTTCTGCTTTGTCTCACCCTCGCGTGGTTGGCGAACCTGTCCTGTGACAACATCTCCTTTGCGAAGACCATTTTTACGGACCTGGGCTAATGTCACATAGACATCATTTGGACCTGGCAGATAGCCAGATGTGCGGATGAAGCCATAGCTCTCGAGAATATCGAGTAGACCACTGACTGGTACTAAGACATCATCCTCACTCAAAACCGGCTCACGATCCTCGCGCGGTGCACGGTCGCGGTTGTTACGGTCTCGGTTGCGATCTCGCCCACGTCCACGCTCGTGGCGATCATTGCGACCCCCACGATCGGTGTTATTTGATGGGGCATCATCATCTGTAGCCTCTTCTAAATCCTGTGATGTATGAGAGTTCGACTTACCCTCTCTCTTGCGATTATTACGGGCCTCACGGCGCGCTTCGCGTTCGGCCTTTGCCGCCTCGCGATTGCTTGCCTGCAAATCGGCTATCGCCCCGACTAATGCATCCTTTTTCATCTTGGCCGCACCATCGACACCTAACTGCGTTGCGACGGTCTTGAGCTTTGGAAGGGTCATTGCGGCAAGCTCTGGACTCTGTGAACGAACTGGCTCTTCTGTTGTTGTCATCTGTTTCTTTTCGCTATTGGTTTATGGGCTTAAATGTATGAGCCATATTCCTTGGATTATTTCTCTGATTTTTCTCGTCTTACACGGCCGATGCAGCAGACCTGTCTTAGGTATAAAGGCTAGCAGTCCACCTGCCCAAGAACAAAATGAAGGCTCAAATCAGGCTGGCACCGCTTCGGGATACCCCAAGGGCCATGGCGCTGAACTTTTCACCACAGGCGCGAGTGAGCTCCTCGACTTCGCCAGAGCCACCCGTATGCAGTGCCAGAACCGTAGGCCCTGCCCCGGAGATAAAGGCTGCGACCCCGGCCTTGCGCAGCTTCGTCAGAAGTGCGAAGGAGGCGGGCATCGCATCGGCCCGATACGACTGATGTAAAAAATCTGCAGTCGCGGTGTGCAGTAGATCTGGACGGTGTTGGAGAGCATGGACCAGTAAGGCTGTGTTCGCTGAGTTTCTCACAGCATCGGCATGTGCGATTCGTTCGGGAAGCATCTTGCGAGCCTTTGATGTTGCAACAGATGTAGATGGAACGAATGCGATCACACTAATACGTGGATCGACCTCCAGCTGTACAGATAAGGCAACATCTTGACCATGTTGTACCTCTTTCCAAGCGATGGTTGCTGCGCCAAAGATCGCAGCGGCCACATTATCGGGATGACCCTCAATCGCAGTGGCTAGATTCAACATGTCATCATCACTCATCTGCTCACTACCACCCAGCACGAGAGCGCGCGCAAGTGATAACCCACCAACGATGGCACTCGCCGATGATCCAAGTCCGCGGCTATGAGGGATGATATTTAATGCACGTAAGGCGATGCCACGTGGCTTTCCTCCAAAAAACTCAAAACCTTTGTACATTGATTTAATTACAAGATTCTTCTCATTGCGGGGCAGATCATCTGCACCTTCACCCGATATATCGATATCGATGATCTGTTCATCTAGAACTTGGGCGATAAAGCGATCATGCAATGAGAGAGCAAGGCCTAAACTGTCAAAGCCTGGACCTAAGTTGGCAGTAGTTGCAGGGACTTGTACCTGCATAGATTGCGCCCTGAATGTTGGTTTCATCTTACTTGAGCCCAAGGGCCTTTGCAGCGGCTTTGAGATCGACCGGAATAACAACTGGCTTCTTCGTGCTATCCAATGCATATTGAATATCTTTTAAGCCATGTCCTGTTACGGTAATCACGATTGTCTTGTCTTTAGGAAGTTTCTTGGCCTTCCTATATTTGATCAGCCCCGCCAATCCTGCCGCCGATGATGGCTCAACGAAGATCCCCTCTTGTGCTGCGATCAAGCGATAAGCAGAGAGAATCTCCCTATCGCTCACGCTATCGATCACGCCACCGGATGCATCACGGGCTTCAACGGCCTGGGCCCAAGAGGCGGGATTACCGATTCGAATCGCAGTTGCGATGGTTTCGGGGTTCTTGACAATCTTTTCCTTCACGATTGGCGCTGCCCCCGCGGCTTGAAAGCCATACATCGCAGGTAGCCGTGATGAGATGTTATCGCCGTAATACTCCTTGTAGCCCATCCAGTAGGCGGTAATATTTCCCGCATTGCCAACAGGCATTGCATGAATATCTGGAGCATCACCTAACATATCTACCACTTCAAAGGCTGCCGTCTTTTGTCCCTGAATACGGAATGGATTGACTGAATTCACAAGTGCAACTGGATAGTTCTCTGATAACTGCTTTGCTAGAGTCAGGCAATCATCAAAATTTCCATTGACCTGCACGATGGTTGAGTTATGAATCACAGCCTGGGCTAGTTTGCCCATTGCAATCTTTCCCTTTGGAATCAGAACTACCGGTGTCATCCCAGCTTTGACGGCATAAGCCGAGGCAGATGCAGATGTGTTACCAGTTGATGCACAAATGATGGCTGTAGCACCATCTTGCGCCGCCATTGAGATCGCCATGGTCATTCCACGATCCTTAAACGAACCTGTCGGATTGAGTCCTTCGTATTTGATCCAAACCTCGTTAGCCAGTAACTCCGAGAGATTACATGCATAGATAAGAGGTGTCCCACCTTCACGCAGAGAGATGATGGGGGTTTTCGAAGTTACCGGTAGACGGTGGCGGTACTCTTCAATGACACCTCGCCATTGATGGGCCCCTTTAACCTTGCCCTTAACACCGAAAATCTGCATTTAAGAGACCGCTCCCTCAACACGAATCACTGATTCAACTGTGTTGACTATCTCCATCGCAGTTAGACTCTTCACACAGGCAGTGAGCGAGGCCTCAGATGCTGCGTGAGTAACGACTATGAGCTCGGCATCACTGCCTAACCCACTCTGGCGCACGGTCTGAATGGAGACATCTTCACTGGCAAATGTCTGGGCGATAGATGCTAAAACACCTGATTTATCGGCGACATGCAAACGCACAAAGAACTGAGACTTCACATCTGCAACCGGGGCAATATCCAAATCAGCGTAATCCGATTCGCCATATCCCACAGTCGAATATGCACGGTGGCGCGTTACTGCAACTAGATCGCCCAGAATCGCCGATGCAGTGGGTGCTCCGCCAGCCCCACGACCGTAAAACATGAGCTCTCCTGCAGCCTCTGATTCGACATACACGGCGTTGAATGCGTTGCGGACTGAGGCTAAAGGATGTGAGTTTGGCAAGATCACTGGATGCACACGCACTGAGATCTCATCTTTAACAGTGAGTTCAGCGATAGCTAAAAGTTTGATGACACAGCTCATCGCCTGAGCGGATTTGACATCATCAATTGAAATCTTCGTAATTCCTTCGCAATAAACCTCATCTAACGTGACAGTGCTGTGAAATGCAAGGCTTGCAAGGAGCGCAACCTTAGCGGCAGCATCGTGGCCTTCAATGTCGGCAGTCGGATCGGCCTCGGCATAGCCCAGTAACTGGGCCTCCCTTAAGACCTCTGCAAACTCCCGGCCCTCCTCATGCATTTTCGTCAATATATAGTTAGTGGTTCCATTCACAATACCCATCACTCGAGTAATCTGATCTCCTGCCAGTGATTCACGCATAGAGCGGATGATAGGAATCGCCCCTGCAACCGCGGCTTCGTAATACAAATCTACTTTTGCTGCATCTGCGGCGTTGAAGAGTTCATGACCATGTGTTGCAAGAAGGGCCTTATTGGCGGTTATGACGGATTTTTTATTGTTAATCGCCTCCAGGATCAAGGTGCGCGCAGGTTCGATTCCACCCATGACCTCGATCACTATATTTATATTGGGATCACTCACAATCGACTGTAAGTCCGTCGTGATCATGGATGCCTCAATACCTTCACGTGGGGTGTTGCTGCGTACACCGACTTTTTTCAAAACCAAGAGTGCACCTGAGCGGTCAGAGAGCTCTTGGCGATCAGATTGGAGCAGACGGGCGACCTGGCTGCCAACAACGCCAGCGCCAAGCATTCCTATTGAGATTGTCTTCAAGGCCGCTTCCATGAGCCTATTCTTTCACAGATGCCTGTAACGGCGTTAAATATCCAAGCCCAGCAGATCGGCCGCAGTTTCACGGCGCACAATCACGCGGGCTTTGCCGTCCTTTACTGCAATAACTGGTGGCCGCAGCACATGGTTGTAGTTGCTCGCCAAACTGCGTCCATATGCACCGGTTGCAGGAGTGGCCAATAAATCTCCTGGTGCGATATCACTTGCAAGATCGATAGAGTCGATAAGAATGTCCCCTGTCTCACAATGCTTGCCGACTACACGAGCATTAAGTAGCCGGGCCTGGCTGATGCGATTTGCAAGGATTGCTGTGTACTCGGCGCCATAGAGAGCCGGACGGATGTTATCGCTCATTCCGCCATCGATAGATATATATCGACGATTTGTACCGTCCTCAGTGGTGACATCTTTGACAGTACCAACCTCATAGAGAGTGAACATCGTCGGCCCAACAATGGCACGGCCTGGCTCGATTGAGATCTTCGGGATATCCAAGTTGTGTGCAGCGCAATGTGTGGTGACCACCTTACCAAGAGCGTTCATTACAACGGCCGGTGATAACTCTTCTCCACCTGGTACATAGTGGATTCCATAGCCTCCACCTAAATCAAGCTCAGGCAACTGGCCACCGAATGCATCGCGGTACTGTGCAAGCAGAGCGATAAGGCGCTGGGCGCTTATCTCGAAGGATTGCGTATCTAAAATCTGAGAGCCGATATGGGCGTGAAATCCTCTCAGTTCAATCGATGGATGAGTACGCACTGCTTCGATGGCCTTCCAGGCAGCACCGCTTGCGATAGAGAAACCAAACTTGACGTCTTCATGCGCCGTTGCAATCGATTCATGGGTATCGGCCTTGATACCTGGTGTCAAACGTATCAAAACTCGCTGGAGCTTTCCGCACTCGGTGGCAGCAGCTGCGACTCGATCGATTTCAAATAGAGAGTCAACAACGATGATTCCGACACCAACGCTTACAGCATCTCTTATCTCAGCCAAAGATTTGTTATTGCCATGCAACTCGATCTTTGCAGGATCAATGCCACCGGCCAGGGCAACTGCAAGCTCACCACCAGTGCATACATCGATCCCAATTCCAATATCCTTGATCCAGCGTGCTACCTCGGTGCAGATGAATGCCTTGGCTGCGTAGTACACGGTCCCTGCGTTCGGGCCAAAGACACTCTTTAGTGATGCATCCCAAGAGATTGCGCGGGTACGAAAATCCTGCTCATCCATGACAAAGGCAGGGGTATGAAACTCTTTAGCAAGAGCCGTTGCCGTGATTCCAGAGATTGATAACTGGGTATCGAGGCGGACATGAGAGGACCACATAGCGAACTACATCCTCTCCGGGGCACTTACGCCCAATAGATCTAAGGCACGTGCAATGACTATCTTCGTAGATGAACAGAGTAGTAGGCGGGCAGTGTGTAAGGGCGTTGGATTTTCATCCCCCATCGGAAGCACACGGCAATCGGCATAAAAGCCGTGATAGGTACCGGCTAGCTCCTCAAGGTAGCGTGCAATGCGGTGGGGTTGGCGCATTTGGGCGGCTGATTCAATGATGCGAGGAAAGTGGGCCAACTTGCCCAGTAGTTCGTTCTCACGATCGTGAATCAGCTGCGATGGATCAAAATCTTTGATATCTAATGAGATTCCTAGTTCGGTGGCATTGCGCAAGACTGCAGCGATTCGGGCATGGGCATACTGCACGTAATAGACCGGATTCTCATTTGTACTGCGCTTTAAGAGATCAATATCCATCACCATCGGGGTATCCACTGGATATCTAATCAACGTATAACGCGCGGCATCAACACCTGTTTTTTCCACTAACTCCTCTAAGGTGATGATCGTTCCCGCCCGCTTGGAGAGCTTTACCTCTTGCCCACCCTCCATGATCTTGACCAGCTGGCCTATCAATATCTCGACATTGTAATCAGGATCATCACCGGCGCAAGCCGCTGTCGCCTTGAGACGTCCTACATAGCCATGGTGATCTGCGCCTAACATATAGATGCAGATATCAAAGCCACGTTCGCGTTTATTGATGTAGTAAGCGGTATCAGATGAGAAGTAGGTAGGTGAACCATCTGATTTGGCCAGAACACGATCCTTATCATCACCAAAATCTGTGGTGCGAAGCCAGGTTGCACCCTCATCCTCAAAGACATGACCTTGAGTCCGAAGTTTCTTTACCCCATGCTCTACTGCGCCTTGATCATGTAGCGAGCGCTCTGAGAACCAGATATCAAAATGAGTGCCGAAGTCTGCGAGCACCCGCTGTTGATCTGCAAGTTGCAACGCATATGCAGCCTCTCGAAATGCAATCTGCCGATCTTGTTCAGGCAAAGATGTGATAGCTGGGTTATCTTCCACAACTTGCGTGGCAAGATCGATGATGTACTCACCCTTATAACCATCCTCTGGGACCGCCTTACCAAGTGCGCTCGCCTCAACAGATGCTCCAAAAAGATCCATCTGATTACCACGATCATTGATATAAAACTCGCGCGTGACATCGGCGCTTGCGGCAGTTAACACTCGCCCCAGTGAATCCCCGACTGCAGCCCAACGTGTATGGCCTAGATGCAAAGGCCCTGTTGGGTTGGCACTGATAAACTCAAGATTGATACGAACACCTGCAAGGGTATTTGTATCTGCAAACTTTGCTCCAGCGTTGATGATTGTGCTTACCAGTTCGGCCTGACTTGAACGCTTGAGTGTGATGTTGATAAAGCCAGGCCCTGCCACATCCAAGCCCGAGATCGAATCAACGCCTTTGAGTTGCTCCAGAATGATTGCAGCTACCTCGCGGGGCTCTTTGCCTGCCGCCTTTGCCAGCTGCAGTGCAACCGATGTCGCATAGTCACCATGCTCTCGATTCTTAGGCCGTGAGAGCGTGATGGCCTCTGGGGTGCTCCCAGCTATCTGCCCACGAGCGATGGCCCGATCAATGGCGGCCCTGAGCGCGGCTTCAAGGAGTTCAATCTGTGAGGGCACATGCCAAGATTACTCGCATAGGTATCTTGGCGTTACCGGGCTGGAGTGTTGGTCCATCCCTTGAATACCTCTAATCTTGTCACCTATCCATATGAGAGCGTCAGCAGTTCTCGTGTGGGTGATGCGGGAGTGGTGAAATGGCAGACACGCAGGTCTTAGGAACCTGTGTCTTCGGACGTGAGGGTTCAAGTCCCTTCTCCCGCACACAGGCATTAAAAGTATGAATAATTGTTAAGTCAAACTGGTTAATTGAGAATAGCAAATGCGACCAGCGCGAGACCTACAACAAGAGTAAATAGTTTTGTTGCCCTCGCATTTGAAACCTGGGCAAAGCCAGAAAGCCAGGTCGAAAGCAAGAGCAAGGCACCCGGGATAATCACGATCAAACTGTTTCCGACTACGCCACTCATACCAGTTTGATAGCGCAGATTAATCAGGCCAATAGCGATAAGGAGGTAGCCACCCATACGATAGTTATTTATTAGATTTTTACTCATGACCAAAGTGTAATAAAAGCAAAGAGGGCGCCGGTTTCCCGACACCCTCTTTGTAAGTGATTTACTTTTATTCTTTCATGCCCTCTGCCGCTGACTTCATGCGTGCGATCTTGAAAATCGTAAGACCGAATACGCACTTAGCCAAGACGTCGGCGACGGTATAACCCACTTGCACGCCAACAAACTGCTCTGCAGTGGCATCTCCACCCATTCCAAGGATGTAAGAGATTGGATAAACGCCCCACGTACCGATCAAAAGAAGACGTAAGCGACCAACGGTGGCTGCTACTCCCTCTGGCTGTTTATCGAGTGACTTTCCAAGCTCCACGAAGAGTACATAGAGGATGTATAGGAATGGAATTGTTGATAGAACACCGTACATAACCTGTGTGTTCTGATCTGATGCAATCTCTCCTGGATATCCAAGTGCAATCATTGCAGCAGATGCTGGAACCAGGCGGGTTATCAGGGAGGTAGACACTGATTTTGTAAGAGCAAGGACCGCAACGACTTCAACAAGAAGTAGTGGGACAGTCAATAGCCAGTCAACGTAGCGATATGCCTCATTGAATGAGCCCTGGGCTCCAGAAGTATTGATGGTCATATCTACCGACGACTCTTTGAATGAATCAAAGATGCGCATGTAGTGGTAGGCGGCGATGAATGTCACCATGGATGACATAACAAGTGCGCTGCGGTACTTTGCCAATACACGCTGCTGAGAAACTAACGTGTAGACCGTGCAAGCAAGCATGGAAACTAGGCCAAATGAGAATACGTTATAAACCAAGTTCCATTGGTTGCTATCGAGTTTAAGCATGTATAGATGCCTCCGTAAGTGTTTACTCCCGAGCCCCGTTTGAGGCCCGGAACCTTCCCAGCCATTGAGGACCTCGAGGAGCCCCATTGACCTTTCGCGCTCATAAGTGTGGACTCATCGAGGGGCCAGTTCAAGGGGAATCACCGAGATTTGCCCAGAAATTCTGTGATAGATCCATCCCAATCCCCCACACATGCCGATTTCTAGGGCTTTGTAGGGCTACTTTGCAGGGTTATCGCCCATCCCATTTCGCCATCTCGGTGGCAAAGGGGTCAAGGCCCATTGGGCCGATCTTTAGGGCATAGGTATGAAACCTCTTCACATCAAAGCTAGCGCCCAGGCGCGCCTTGGCATCTTCGCGAGCACTCATCCAGACCCGCTCGCCCACTTTGTAGGAGATGGCCTGACCGGGCCAACCCAAGTAACGATCCGTCTCACTCAGAGAGTGAGCATCATCGAGCAATGCCTGTTCATTAAGGAGCTTGCGGGCGCTCCGGGCATCCCAAGGGGTCCCATCGAGATCACTGTATCCCAGGTGCATACCGATATCGACGACTATCCTCGCTGCCCGCAGAGCCTGCGCCGATAGATATCCCATCTCGATTCCCGCTTCATCGAATGCGCCGAGTTCATTCATAAAGCGCTCTGCATAGAGCGCCCAGCCCTCCCCATAACCACTTATCCATGCAGCGGTGCGTTGAAAGCGACTCAAACGCTCTTTTTCAATCGTCACCGTTGCAACCTGTAAGTGATGTCCCGGCACAGCCTCGTGATACCAGGTTGAGACTAGGTGCCAACTACTCACCTCGTCCTTGCCGAGCATCGGAATCCATGTGGTGCCTGGCCGAGTGAGATCCTCTGATGGAGGGTTGTAATACGGCGCCGATGCACTGCCCTCCGGGGCAAGACGTGCTTCACATTTTTTGATTCGTTCATCGATTTCGAAGAACTCACCATCCATGCGCGCCATCGCAGCATCTGTGAACTCCTGCAGGTACTTGATGACATTCTCCTTACCCTTAATTACATAACGGGGATCATGATCTAAGACATCGGCGACCTCGCGCAGGCTCTTTGCCCCGGGCTTAATCTCTTCGGCAAGAACCCACATCCGATCATTGATCGCCTTCAAATCCGCGACTCCCCACTCGTAAGTTGCGCGCAGATCCAACTGTGCCCCTGTGAAGTACCGAGCCCAGACTGCATAACGATCTGCGCCAACAGCATCGAGGGGAGTTGCAATGGTCAAATACTGAGTACGAAGAAAGTGTGCCGTCTGGGCAGAGGCTCTCTCGGCCTGCTTTGCCGCGATATGTATCGCCGGGTGCTTACCTTCAGCGTCAAAGTTCTTACACATGGCGCTGTATCCACCATTTGCATAACTCTCTAACTGCTCGATAACGCCGTTGACTTGGCGTTGAGCAGTTGTCTTTCCGCTCTTTGCAACACTCATTATGGTTTCACACCACGACTTGTATGCCCCATCAACGGCTTCAAGACGTTTTGCGATATTTTCAAAATCCTGTGGAGTATTTTTTGGCATCAACTCAAATATTGAGCGAACATTAGAGGGTGGTGATGTCAGTACATTCCAGAGGACAAATGACTCTTGACTATCATGCAGAGCCAGGCCAGATTCAAGTCGCTCAATCATGACTGTCTTTGCAATCCGATCGATCTCATCAATGGGTTGAAGCTTCTTAAGTTTATCTAGAGTCTTACGCGTTAAATCCGCAGCGATTTCAGCGCCAGCCAAAGAGAAATCATCCAACTTGTCCTGGTTCAACCCATTTCCGAGGTAGGTGCAACTCATGGGGCTCAGTTCGGCTTCCTGATCGATATAAGTATTGCTGAGTTCGAAGATTTCGGAGCGATGTTTCATGGGTGATTCTTATCAGAGCTTGAAACCTTTGTCGAGAGATATACTTTTAAAATGATCACAACCCAAATGCGCGAACTCATTGTGTATAAGGGTTTTTTGCCCCTAATCTGCGCACGTTTCATCTCCAATATTGGAAACGGACTCGCCCCCATAGCACTTGCCTACGGTGTTCTTGGCCTTGATGGCTCCGATGCAAAAGATCTCAGTCTTGTGATGTCGGCAAACATATTTCCAATGATTGCCCTCATGCTCTTCGGTGGTGTGATCGGGGATAGATTCAAGCGAAATCGAATCGTGGGTGGGACAGATATGCTCGGGAGCATTTTTGTCGCAGTGAGTGCGGCATCCTTTCTCCTAGGATTTGCCTCGGTGCCTCTCCTGGTCCTGATGGGCTTTCTCTTTGGGGTTCTCAATTCCCTGTGGTGGCCGGCGATGTTAGGTGTTCTCCCGGCTGTAGTTCCAAAGGAAAAACTCAATGATGGTAATGCTGTCCTTGGACTACTGAGTAATTTTGGTTTTGTTCTCGGTGCATTATTGGGTGGGACTTTGGTCACTCTCTTTGGATCTGGATGGGCCTTGTTCATTGATGCTCTCTCTTTTTTTATCGCCGGTGTTCTATTATGGCGACTTGATGTTGGGACTGCAGAACCTCATCTTCGTACTAGTCTTTTTAGTGAATTACGAGATGGTTGGTATGAGTTCAAATCCCGCACCTGGTTAGTGGCCATGGTCATTGCCTTCACTGGGATTAACGCCAGCTCTGAGGCACTCATTCAAATTTTAGGCCCACTTGCATTCAATGAGGGGCTAGATGGTCCTCGCAACTGGTCATTCAACCTTGCCGGACTCACCCTAGGAATGGTTTGTGGCGGATTTATCGCGCTCAAACTCCAGTTCAATCGACCCATGTTTTTCGCGATGATCATCACTGCGATCTCAACTGTTTGGGAGTTCTCTTTAGCCATGCGTGCACCACTCCCACTGACGATCATTACTGCTTTTTTGGCTGGTATGGCAATTGAGATCTACACAGTCAATTGGAGCACAACAATGCAGACCCATATTCCTGAAGAGTCATTCTCACGGGTAAATGCCTATGATGCATTTGGCTCTTATGCCCTTGCGCCGATGGGAATCGTAATCGCTGGGCCATTGGCGATGTACTTTGGAGTACACAGGGTCATATTGGTCGCAGGAGTAATCACCTTGGTGGCGGCACTCCTTGTGTTATTGGTCAGATCCGTGCGCGAGCTAAAATTGATCAATACTGGAATATAAATTCTCCAAAAATACGAGATTAGTCCTAGGCTATTGACATGACCTCACAAGAAGTCTTGCCGCCAAAACTGCGGGGCTGGTTTCACCTGGGTGCAACTCCTGTGGTCATCATTGCATCTCTCGTTCTATTCATTCTCAGCGAATCCTCCTTGAAGTTTGCCGTCGCAATTTACTCTGTGACGGCAATCTTGCTCTTTAGCGTCTCGGCGGTGTATCACCGCGTTCCCTGGGTACCGGCGAAAAAGAAGATCTGGCGGCGTCTTGACCATGCAAATATAAATCTCTTGATCGCTGGTTCCTACACTCCATTTGCCGTTGCATTATTAGATGGGCCTGATCGGACAATACTTTTATCACTCGTGTGGATTGGAGCATCTGCAGGGGTTGCAATGCGAATCTTCTGGTTGAATGCGCCTCGCTGGCTCTACGTTGCCAATTACTTACTCCTGGGCTGGGTCGCTATCGCCTATATGCCACAGCTCTACCGAACCGGTGGTCTTTGGGTACTACTTCCCATCATCATTGGGGGCCTGTTTTATTCAGCGGGCGCAATTTTCTACGCCCTCAAACGCCCGGGTCGCGACGCAAAATACTTCGGCTTTCACGAGCTTTTCCACATATTCGTCCTTGCGGCATGGATCTCACAGTATGTGGCCATCTCGGTGGCGATTTACAGTAAGTAGGGCACTGCTCTAACCTAGGGCTCTAAGGGATCGCGGGGTAAATCATGGCCGAGAAAAGCTCATTTTTAAACTGGGTTGGATTTAAGGGTGAAGAGCCAAATCAACCTTCGTCCCTTGATCGAATTCGCGAACTTGAATCTCAGTTAGCCGATCTGCGCTCTCGCAGGGATATTACAGGCTTAAGCAAAGAAGAGTTTGAAATACTTGCAACCGAGACTGCAATGGCGATGATTAAGTCAGCCCAAGCCCGTGAGAGCAAAGCTCACTCAATCGCCTCTCGTTTGGTCGCAGAGACCAACCGCATAACCAAAGAGGAGATCGAGGCCGCTGACTCAAAGGCACGATCGATTCTAAGTGGGGCAGAGTCTCGTGGTCGAAAGTACATTTCAGCGGCAGAGGATGAGGCTGCTCAGATGCTCGCCCAGGCCGAGACTGAGGCCGAGGCGTTAATTGATTCGAAAAAGCGTGAGGCCACATCCCTTACCTTGGCTGCACGTCGCGAGGGTGAGCGCATCATCGGTAGTGCAACGCACAAGGTCTCCAATTATCGCCAGTGGCTGGGCGGTGTGATTGCTGAAGCCGAACGTCTCTACAAGATACAGACTCAATCACTCGATGCAGCGCAAGGTGCCATCAATCAATCAAGAATACGACTGGAGTCGGCCTTTACTCGCTTATCTGAGCTCCAAAAGAGTGTCATTGAGAATTTAAATTCAGATGACACAATCATCGATACAGGACCAATAAGGGTTAAAAGTGAGCGCACTAAATCGGCAATCGATGCGCCGAAGAAAATCACTAAAAAGACGGGGAAAAAGCTGGTTAAAAAGCCGGTAAAGAGAGTCTCTGCAAAGAAATCCTCAGCACGTAAGTAGAAAGTTATGGCCACAGCCCGCAGTATCCGATATATCCCTGCCATCGATGGCCTGCGAGGACTGGCCGTCATTGCAGTCATGCTCTACCACCTGGGTTTCTCCTGGATTCCCGGAGGTTTCCTGGGAGTAGATCTCTTCTTTGTGATCTCTGGCTATGTGATCACACGGCTCATCTTGGACTCAATCGCCCGAAGCGGAGGTCTGGATCTTCGTGCCTTTTACAAGGCAAGGGTCCGCAGATTACTTCCACCCCTTATCTTCATGGTGATCACAACCGCTTTCTATATCGGAATCTGGGCACCCGAGACAATGCGGCGATTTGTCAGTGATGCACCCTTTTCTCTCTCAGGGACAATGAACTGGTGGTTAGTATTTCGAAACACTGATTACTTCGATTCAATCGCCCGTCCAGCACTTTTGCAGCACACGTGGTCACTCGGAGTCGAAGCCCAGTTCTATCTCATGTGGCCATTGATTTTGCTTCTTATCCTGCGTTACTTAGGAAAGGGGAAAATTCCTGGCGCTGCACTATTCATCGCTGCCGTATCGGGAATCACCCTCTTGGTCGTCTCTTATCAAGTCGATGAGGCGAATACATCCTCAATCAGCCATGTCTACTTTGGTACCGATACGCACAGTATTGGATTATTCCTGGGTGCTGCTTTGGCCGTTAGTTGGATTCCACAAAATCTCAAGGAAGATGTCGAGAAACGGGCACAGGATTTCATCGATGGAATCGGAATCTTTGGCTTCGTTGGAATGATTGCCACATTTCTCTTTATCGATGAGAGTGATCCAACGCTCTACAAATTAGCCTTCCCATTAGCTGGAGTGTTCGGCTGTGCGATCATCACCTCGATTGTGCATCCCGCCTCGCGCTTTGCACCGGTTCTGAGCAGCAAGGTCGCTGTTTGGATTGGAGAGCGGTCATATGCCATCTATTTGTGGCATTGGGTTGTTTTCCAGCTCACACGCCCTGCCGTGGACATTGATGGCTCTGCTTGGGCGCTGACCTCCCTTCGCCTGCTTATTGTCTTTGCCTTAGCCGATATCTCTCTTCGTCTGGTGGAACTTCCGATTCGAAGTGGCTTGGTCGAGTATTGGTTCAAAGGCATGAGATATCGGACGAAACGAGTTCAAGTACGCCAGAAATCACTCGTGCTCATTTCGATTCTTGTCCTCGTATGCGCTACGACGGCAATTAGCGTCGATGCGATTGCAAAGAGTGATCGCATAATGGCGAGGATAAAGGCTGAACTCTCCCAGACTCGCGAGGTACCTGCCGATTACAATGAACCATCGGCGTTGCAAGGACTCTGGGTGACTGGTGACTCAGTGATTCTTGGGATTCGCTACGAATTAGGGATGCGAAGTGATATCACTTTGATAAACGCTCGAATCGGGCGTCAAGCCCCTGAACTCATCGAAGTCATGATGAGGGATAAGTCCAATATGGTGGGTTCGACTGTGATTTTTAATTTGGGCAATAACAACAAGCTCACTCAGGATCAAGTAGCAGCCATATTTGCCGAAGTAAAAAATCAGCCTCGGATCATTGTTGTCAATACCGCAGTCCCACGCGGTTGGCGTGATGCCAACAATGCCTTGATTGCCCAGTATGCACAGCAGTTTGGCGCAATTGTCATTGATTGGAATGCCATCTCAACCGGGCACCCAGAGTACTTCGCACCAGATGGAGTACACCTTGTTCCTGCAGGTGTGCGCGCTTATGTCGATGCTATCGCCGCTCAACTATGAAACTTCCTCATCTAAAATAAATCAGCCCCCACGCATTGCGTGAGGGCTGATTCTTCAAATCTTTACTTGAACTCACCTGGAATTCCAAAGACAGTTGCCGATGCACTCTGTCCATCAGAGTACACAGAACTGACCCGGAACTGAGTCCATCCCGAATCTCCACTCTTTGAAACACCCTGGGTGAGTTGATCAACAGGTACTGTTGCAATTACCGACCAGTCACCCACCCCGTTGGCTCGGATTTCAACGTTATAACCGGTAAGACCATCCATCGCCATGGGAGCAACCCAGCGAAGCATCAATCCATCTGCGCTTTTAAGTGCGACAAACTTCGAAGGTGCCTCGACAGCAGCCACTGGCGCCGTTGGTTCGGTAGTTGGCGATTCACTCGGCTCGGCAGACTGCGACATTGATGGAGCAGGTGTTGCACCATCTTCGCTCTCACCACCAGATTGGGACATCACAATCGCGGCAAGAATGAGGATTCCTGCAACGACTAAGAAAATTACACGCCCTGAGGTTGCCTGCTTCGGAGTGGGGATGGGCCTAGGTGGTAGCGCAGCAGATGGAGGTGTCGCTGGAGTTGTCGAGACTGCCACACGGGGAGCTGCAGATTGAGCCGTGGATCTCTTCACACTCCGCTTTGCAGGGGCTTTCTTGGTAACTCTCTTCTTGGCCGCTGATTTCTTCACTACACGCTTTGCCGTGCTCTTTTTTGTGACTCTCTTCTTCGCAACGCTCTTCTTTGCAGTTCTCTTGACTACACGCTTTGCGGGGGCTTTCTTAGCGACCCTCTTGGCTGAGCTCTTCTTCTTTACGGCCACGATGACTCCTTGGATAGCGGTTCGTACGCGCTGCACGTACATCTATGCCTCAAGGCTACCCCAGACCCCCGAGCATTTCTGTGACATGCGGTGCGATTGCACGAAGTGCCTTTCCGCGGTGGCTATGTAAGTCCTTCTCCTGCACGCTCATTTGTGCCGAAGAAATCGATAAGCCATGTGGTGAAAATATCGGGTCGTAGCCAAAGCCCTGATCTCCAATGGAGCTATGCAGGATTTTTCCCTCAAATCGCCCTTCGGTAATCACCTCACGGCCATCGGGCATAACCAGGGCACAGACACAAACAAAGTAAGCGCCTCTTTTTCCATCAGGAACCGCTCGTAATTCACCTAAAACCTTATCTACATTCGCCCTATCATCGCCGTGGATACCGGCCCACCGAGCTGAAAATATGCCGGGTGCACCCCCTAGCGCATCGATACACAGACCCGAGTCATCTGATAGCGATGGAAGTCCGGTCATCTTTGCCGTATATCTCGCCTTCAAAAGTGCGTTTTCAGCAAATGTTGCACCCGTCTCTTCGACATCGACCAACTCTGCAAACTCATCGATACTCACGAGTTCAAGCGCACCAACTGAGAGCTCATCAAAAATCCGGACAAACTCGAGAATCTTTCCCCGATTACGTGTTGCAATAACAAGCTTCTTAGGCATGGATAACTACTGCGTGAGTACGGATTTTTGAAGTGCCGCTAACTCTTTGCATCCTGAGAGTGCAAGATCTAATAACTGATCAAGGAGCGCGCGATCGAAAGGCTCGCCCTCTGCAGTTCCTTGCACCTCGATGAAACGTCCATCACCTGCGAGAACAACATTCATATCAGTACCAGCGCGAACATCCTCCTCATAGCACAGATCTAGCATCGCTATGCCATCGATGATGCCGACGCTGACAGCTGCAACCGAATCATTGAGTGGATTCGCATCTAGCTTTATATGTCCCTTGGCTTTGGCCCAGGTGATTGCGTCGGCCAATGCAACGTATGCACCTGTGATCGCTGCAGTGCGCGTGCCACCATCGGCCTGTAAGACATCACAATCAATGACAATGGTATTTTCACCCAGCTCTTTTGTATTGACGATTGCACGCAGTGAACGGCCAACAAGACGAGAGATCTCCTGGGTGCGCCCCCCTAATTTTCCCTTGACGCTCTCCCGGTCAGAGCGAGTGTGAGTTGCTCGCGGCAACATTGCATACTCAGATGTGACCCAACCTGTACCCGTGTCCTTGAGCCAGCGTGGAACACCAGGTGAAAAAGAGGCAACACACAAGACACGAGTCTGACCAAACTCGACAAGGACTGAGCCCTCAGCATGATCTAACCAACCACGCGTAAATTTAATCGTGCGTAAGGAGTTAACCTCTCGACCATCATTGCGTGCCATGTCTTACTCCAATTCACTCAGATCTACTGAGTTTAGAAGGGTTTGCTGAGTCTAGAGATCTTGGTGCTCTACGCGAGTGACTTCAGGGCCAAGAAAGCGCCGCGCTAAATTTTCAAAGGCCTTGGCATCTCCGGTTGCTAAAAATGTATGAGTGGGTGCAGTGCTCTGTTGGGGGCGGAGCAGATTGTTTTCCACAAGCGTACGATATAAATCCTTTGCCGTCTCTTCTGCACTTGATACCAGGGTGACATCTCCACCCATGACATAGGAGATCACTCCCGTGAGTAATGGGTAATGGGTACATCCCAAAACCAGAGTGTCGATTTTTGCCTCGATGAATGGGGCGAAATAACCTCGAGCAATCTGAGTTATCTCTGGCCCAGAGGTTTGTCCACGCTCGACAAACTCAACAAAGAGGGGACAGGCAATTGATGTGATACCCAAATGTGGAGCAGCGGCAAATGCATCAAGATATGCGGCAGACTCGATGGTGGCACGAGTTCCAATGACACCCACATGTCCACTCCGCGTTGCTGCAACTGCACGACGTGCTGCAGGCTGGATGACCTCAATGACAGGGATCGAGTATCGCTCACGTGCATCGCGCAACATTGCAGCACTTGCTGTATTACACGCGATGACAACAGCTTTGACACCTTGTCCAACCAAGAAATCTAAACTCTCTAGAGCAAACTCTCTTACTTGAGCCAATGGACGGGGCCCATATGGTCCTCGGGCAGTATCACCAATATATATGGTTGATTCGTTTGGAAGTTGATCCAAAATCGAGCGAGCAACCGTCAATCCCCCCACCCCAGAATCAAAAATTCCAATAGATGCATCACTCATATCGTTCAGTCTACCCTGCGATTTACTTGCTCAAAGAGCATCATCCATCAGCGCTTGAATCAAACTCTCTTGTAACCACCCTAGCCAGCTATAAACGGCGTAGACACCACGTAAAGGATCATCGGGTGCCAAAATTTCAAGATCCTCATGTGAATTGGCTTGCACATTCAGTCTCACACCAAGGGCTAAACGAATGTCATTTATTCCGCCCAGCCAGGCATTTGCACCATCATGGTCAACTTCGACACAACCATCAGATGAACTCTTCAAATCAATTCGCATCGACATGGCATTTGCAGATTTCTTTGCTCGCAGATTCGACTCTGTATATCTTCGGAACTCAGAGGCATCCTCTTGTTTTGCATAAGCATTGGGTAAAAGCCGCATTAAAACATCATCATCTGGGGGTGAATCAAAGCTAGTGATACCGATTATTGCCGCAAGAGGATCATCATCATAGTTATCTCGACGCTCCCCTAATAGTTCAATGATCTGCTCGACTAAATTTATGAGTACTTCCCGCTCGGATGATGAAAAGTTCGCCACATAGTCATCACTTCCATGTCGGGTGAAGCCTGATGGGTGCTCCTGAGTCCCAGCACTCACAACGCCTGGTCTCCTCTTTGGAGTGTGGCCCAGAGTCCATATTCATGCAGGCGCGCCACATCGTGCTCCATTTCTTCACGGCTACCAGTGGAGACGACTGCCTTGCCTTGAGTATGAATCTGCATCATTAGTCCATGGGCCTTCTCTCTTGTAAAACCAAACAACTCCATTAATACATAGGTCACATAAGTCATAAGATTCACAGGATCGTCCCAAACAATGGTCACCCAAGGTTTATCACTAATAAATATCTCTTTGATGGCCTCATCGATTTTTTCTTCTACAATCTCCTTGGTCTGTTCATCAACTCTCACCATAATCAACGCACCACGATTGAGAACTCAGGGGAAAGGATCAGCGTGTCTCCATTTGCAATCTCTACCCGCATGCTCACGACCCCCCTCTTCGCCTGCAATGCTGAGATAGTAAATGAGCCTTTGGTATCGGTCGCGACACCAGCAGCGAGATTTTGCCACTTACCTGCGCTCAAAACTTGGATTGTGACATCGGCTCCTGGAATTCGAGGCAGCACTGTACCCGTGATTGTAAACTGCTCTCCACGTTTTACTGAGGAGAGATACTCGAGAACGACTTTAGGGCGAACCGTAACGATCTCCTGTGTGCTCTGTGACTCTGCGCGCTCCCAAGTACCTTCGGTTCTAAGGCGAAAAGCCGCTGAATTACCCATCGTTACCGGTATTGAGATGCTTCCATCGCTCCCCGTGCTTGATTGACCGATCTTGCTCCAAGAGTTTTCATTTGTCCGTTTGATCTCAATATTGACTGACATTCCTGGTATAGGAGATTTGTCTTTAAGCGTGAAACTTCCTTTGAGCGTAAAAATATCACCAAAATCTACCTGCATAGCCTTAGTGTCTTGAATGCTCAATGTATTGATGACAACGTCGGGAGCGATTGCACGTGCGACATTACGTAATGCACTTGTGGCCGTTGGATCCTCCATTCCCAAAGTCCATAGAGCGGCTCCGCCCAAGCGGTACTTTGCAACTAAATTCATACGCTCGGTGAAGCTACGATCGTTTTGATACCAGGCGGTGCGCGAGACAGAACAAGTGGTCGCAGCTCCTTTCGCTGTTAAGCCATTGAAGCTCTGCACATATGAGTACGTGGCTTCGCTGCTCTTCTCATCAAAAATCGGGAGTACCTGATCGATAGCTGCTTTGGTATTTGCGTAGTTCATTTTGAAGACGGCTGCCTTGGCTCCCACTGTGAGTCCCGGAGGAGCCGATGTAGGACATGTTCCTGTTACTGCCGTGATCCAATCACGTCCATATCCCGGTAGTCCAATGAAGACTTTTGAGGCAGGCATGATGCTCACTGCATATTGCAAAGTTCTTTCGGTCCACGCTATCGGTCCGATGGGACCAGGTTTTGCAACCGAGTAGTCATAAGTCATGATCCGTAATCGATCGATACTTGATGCAATCTCAGCCCAGGCATAAACCGAGTATCCCTTCTGTTTTTCAGATGGGTTGAAAGCATATGGTGTCGAGACAGAGAGGATTTTTTGTGATGATCGAAGTTGAATACTGAGCTCTTTGACAAATAGAACCCAGTTTGGGGCGGTCTTTGCCCACGTTGTATTGGAATCTACAAAGGCAAAACCCTCAAAATCCAGATCAATCCCATCAAAGCCATTCGTATTGACCAAATCTACTATCGTTTTCACGATTGTTGTACGTATCCCCGGCTGGGCAAGATACCCTGCTAAAACCATCTTGTCTGTTCCATCAGTCATGGTTGGAATAATTTTTAGCCCTGTTTTCCGCATCAAACAGAGTGTGTCAGCCATCGGCCACGAAGGGTTACCTGTCACATAATCATTACGAATCAGTGTTGGGGATTTTAGTGTGTACCAAAACGGCATCACCTCTCTCATCAAATCTTTATTTGTGTATAGATACGAATTATTCAGGGTGACAATGTCCTCAGCTGCATACTCGTTTGGTTCACAAGTCACAGGAGTGCTAGGTGTCGCACTAACATTAGTTGGAAGCTTCTTGATAAATGGTAAAACTGTCTTTACTGAGTAATAAGGAATCCACCCTGTGAGAATTGTGCGGGGTTGCTTTTCAAGACCGATAGCAGAAAAAGAGGCGGAGAAGGCCATGCATATAAGGGTTAGAATGATGATTCGTAAGGCACGCAACATCTCTATGTTTCTTCAGGCTTACTTCTCAGGCCCTCATGAATCTCTTTACACCGTGGACAGATTGGATACTTCTCTGGATCACGAGATGGGATCCATTTCTTGCCACATAAGGCCCGCACAGGCTTGCCGGTAACGGCAGACTCCACGATCTTCTCTTTTTTTACATAGTGCGCGAATCGATCGTGGCCACCATCATCGTCCTGCAGGATGGGCTTGGTTAAGAGATCGCTATCTGTATCCATCTCTCCAACGCTTTTTCTGAAGATTCCCATAAGGTGGTCAAGAATACCTTCAGCGCCGGTGAAACTACGGGTAGAATCAGCAAATGAAGGACTTACTCCGTAGCCAAGATCTCTCCCTCACAGATATCGAGTTACTACTCGATACTGCCGCTGATTTTGCCACTAATCCTCTCCGGTCAAATACGGCTCTAACCAACAAGAGTGTTGCGATTTATATGACAAAACCATCTACGCGTACTCGCTTATCAGCAGAGACGGCAGTAGCTCATCTTGGTGGAACCCCGATTTTTATCCGTGGTGATGAGTTGCAGTTAGGACGTGGTGAGAGCATCGCCGATACAGCTCGAATTATCAGTGGCTACTGCAGTGCACTAATCATTCGTACATTTGCGCAGTCCGATGTCGATGAACTTGGAGCTAACGCATCAATTCCAGTCATTAATGCGCTGACAGATGATGATCATCCCACTCAATTATTAGCAGACTGGCTCACAATCCGTGAAAAGTTTGGAAAAGATATAAGTGGGCGTAAATTTGTTTATTTAGGTGATGGAAATAATATGTCACATGCTTGGCTCATCATGGGAGCCATCATGGGGGCACATGTCGTAGCTGCAACACCAGGCGGTGCGTGGGCTCCTAAGATACACATTGTTGAGTTAGCAAAAAAGATTGCACAACAAAGTGGCGGCAAGGTTGAAGTACTCCACGATCCAGAGGCTGCGGCAAAAGATGCAAGTGTTTTATATACCGATGTATGGATGTCTATGGGTGACTCTGAAGATCTAAGAGAGAGAAAGATAGCGGCACTATCACCCTTTGCAGTAACACGTGATTTAATCTCACTTACCCAAAAGGATTCTGTATTCATGCACTGTTTACCGGCGCATCGTGGTGAGGAAGTCGAGGCCTCGGTAATTGATGGAACAAACTCCATCATCTGGCGCCAGGCATACCATCGCCGAACAACCATTCAAGCACTGCTCTATCACCTTGTTCGAGGTGACCTCAAAGGCTCTAGCCACTAGTATTCGGCACATGCTTATTGCCGTACCCAGAGAGATTCGCGAGGGTGAAAAGCGCGTAGCGCTGGTCCCTGACATCATAAATAAACTCACTCGACTAGGTTTTGATGTAGTCATCGAATCTGGTGCTGGAGTTAGCGCCCAAGCCGATGATGCTGACTATGTGAGTGCAGGTGCAAAAATCTCCCAAGGTGAGGTCTTAAGCTCCGCCGATGCCGTTCTCTCCGTACAGCCTCTGACCCCTGCCCAGATGGGTAAATTGAAGAGTGGTGCTGTGACGATAAGTTTTCTCTCACCTGTGAATGCACTCGATTCGATTGATGCCGCAGCAAGTGCTGGTGTCACGGCTTTTTCACTCGAGTTAGTCCCACGAATTTCACGTGCACAATCAATGGATGCTCTCTCATCACAGGCATTGTGCGCCGGTTATCGTGCGGCATTAGTCGGTGCAGAACTCTCTCCACGATTCTTTCCCATGCTTATGACCGCTGCAGGAACCGTTACACCAGCGCAGGTTTTAGTTCTGGGCGCAGGTGTCGCAGGTCTGCAAGCAATGGCAACGGCTCGTCGCTTGGGAGCAGTTGTATCTGCATACGATGTTCGTCCTGCATCTGCCGATGAGGTGCGCTCTATGGGTGCAACATTTATCGAACTCGAACTTGAAGCACTCGAGGGTGCTGGAGGTTATGCACGCGAGATGAGCCAGGATCGCGCCGCCAAACAACAGGCACTCCTGACTCCCTACATTGCAAAATCACATGTTGTGATCACAACTGCAGCTGTTCCGGGTCGTCAGGCACCTCGCTTGATGACCTCGGCAATGGTCGATTCAATGGCATCGGGGACGATTATCATCGACTTGGCTGCCGAAACAGGTGGGAACGTCGAGGGTTCAAAGCCTGGGGAAATAGTTACCTCACCCAAAGGCGTGCGAATCTGGGGTGGTAAAGATGTACCAAGTCAACTCCCATTCCATGCCTCCTTCCTGTATTCACGCAACGTTGTGAACCTACTTACTCTCATGACCGTAGCGGCCAAGGACGACACCAAGGTTGCATTTACCATTAACTTCGAAGATGAAATCATCAACGGGGCCGCACTTACTCATGGCGGATCCCGCAGAGATGCTGGAGGTAAGTAGATGGAGCCGATGGCAATTCTCTCAATTTTCATCCTGGCGGTATTCGTAGGCTTTGAGGTCGTATCTAAAGTCTCATCAACGCTGCACACGCCGCTGATGTCAGGTGCCAATGCGATTCATGGTGTGATTCTCGTTGGTGCGATCATTGTGGCCGATCACAGCAAAACTAATCTCGAACTTGGCCTCTCGGTTGCCGCAATCATCCTGGCCACTATCAATATGGTCGGTGGATTTGTCGTTACCGATCGCATGCTTGAGATGTTCAAGGGGAAAGCGAAGTGAGCCGCACTGTTTATGACCTGATTGGTTTGGCGGCAGGAATCGCCTTTATCCTGGCTCTCAAAGGTCTCTCACATCCAAGGACTGCCAGGCGTGGAAACTTGATTGGCGCCTTTGGTGCAACGCTTGCAACACTCGTCGTCTTCTTTTACGTCTCTCCAGAGTCCTCTTTGCCACTAAATAACCTTGGCTGGATTCTCGGTGCAATCGCCGTCGGATTAGCCATTGGGGTTCCAGCGGCGCGAAAAGTTGCGATGACACAGATGCCACAGCTAGTAGCCTTATTCAACGGTGTTGGAGGCGGTGCTGCCGCCCTGGTTGCAATCGTTGAGTATCTCTCTCTGGGAACAAAGGCAAGTACGGCTGTAGTTATCTTCACCGTCTTTACCGTCATCGTTGGCTGCGTCTCATTTAGCGGTTCGATTGTCACGTTCTTGAAGTTACAAGAGCTCATGACGACTCGACCCGTGATCTTTCCAGCGGGTCGAGTCGTCATCGCAGCGACCTTAATCGCTGTCATCGGTGTTGGCGGGTGGGTCGTCGCCGCACTAGGGACAACACCTCTATTAGTCCTTGCTGGACTCTCACTCCTTTTTGGAGTGCTCTTTGTACTTCCAGTTGGTGGCGCCGATGTTCCGATTGTTATCTCACTTCTAAATGCTTTTACAGGTCTGACTGTTGCGGCAAGTGGTTATGTCTTAGATTCTGTGCTTTTGATCATTGCTGGAACACTCGTTGGGGCATCGGGCACTATCTTGACCCGTTTGATGGCCGAGGCGATGGGACGCTCGTTATTTGGCACCTTGTTCGGAGCATTTACTGCCAAGCCCCAAGAATCAGGTGGGGCCAGCGAAGAGCGACCAGTTCGATCTGGTTCATCCGATGATGTGGCAATCCTGCTCAACTATGCACGCCGCGTGGTGATCGTTCCTGGCTTTGGACTAGCCGTTGCCCAAGCCCAGCACACCGTGCGTGAGCTGGCAGATTTGATGATCTCCAAAGGAATCGAAGTTGCATATGGGATTCACCCAGTTGCAGGTCGGATGCCAGGACATATGAACGTCCTACTGGCTGAGGCAAATGTTCCCTATGATCAATTAGAGGAGATGGATGAGATTAATCCAACCTTTAGCCAGACCGATGTTGCAATCGTCATTGGAGCAAACGATGTGGTCAATCCAGCGGCTGAGACGGTTCCAGGATGTCCGATCTATGGGATGCCGATTTTGAAGGTCTCGAACGCCTCCAATGTTATTTTCTTAAAACGCTCGATGCGACCAGGCTTTGCTGGGATCGAGAACGAACTTCTCTATGATCCAAAGACTATGCTCCTATTCGGTGATGCAAAGGCCTCGCTCACCAAAGTTGTCTCAGCGTTGAAGGCTCTATAACTCTCTGATTGGTTGATTACTCGATGTGTAATATCATTAATTTCTTCGAAGGAGTTTTCATTTGCCCGCAGTAAGTGTCCCCGATATAACTATTTTGCCCCGCGTGAGCGAGGTGATTGGTGGGCGCGCACGCAGCATTAAGAGCATCACGACGGCCCCGCAGGGGTATGAGGGGGAAGGCTTCCCAGTCCGGCGCACATTTGCCGGGATAGATATGGGCGAACTTGATCCATTCATCATGATGGATCAGATGGGTGAGGTCGAATACGCACCCGGAGAGCCAAAGGGGACTCCGTGGCATCCACACCGTGGCTTTGAGACGGTGACTTACATTATCGATGGAATCTTCGATCACAAAGATAACAACGGTGGCGGTGGGACTATCTCCAATGGCGATACACAATGGATGACCGCTGGGGCTGGGATTTTGCACATTGAGACTCCTCCGGAGCATTTAGTGATCTCAGGTGGTTTATTCCATGGCTTTCAACTCTGGGTCAATCTGCCGGCTGAGAAAAAGTGGTCGGCACCGGCCTATCAAGATGTGCGTGCTAAGGATGTTGCCCTGCTCTCTTCGGCTGATGGTGGCGCCTTGATCCGTGTCATCGCTGGAGAGGTTGATGGTCATGCTGGACCTGGCAGGACACAGACTCCCATTACTTTGATCCATGCAACTATCGCCGCAGGGGCCCAGCTTCGTCTGCCATGGCGCAAGGATTACAACGCTCTAGTTTATGTTGCCGCAGGTTTTGGTCTTGTTGGTGATGAGTCTCGTCCCGTACACACGGGTCAAACCAGCGTCTTTGGAGATGGCGATACGATCGTCATACGTGCCGCTGATTCACAGGAGAGCCGATCTCCTGCACTTGAGTTGTTCATCCTAGGTGGGGCGCCCATCAAGGAGCCTGTTGCATGGATGGGGCCTTTCGTGATGAATACGAAGAGCGAGGTCATGCAGGCATTCGAGGATTTCCAAAAGGGTCTACTCGGTAGGATCCCGGCGATCTACAAAGATGATGCCACCAGTAAAAAAGATGTATTGGGCGTTCACGGCACGCCAACTCAGATTCAAGAGGGCTGATTAAATTCCTTGGCTTTGACTCAATAATCAATGTCATACTTTCACAATGATCTGGTGGCCGACCCACACTCCAACGCTCTCTCACGGGTTAATCACGCTACGCCCATTGGTAGAGAGTGATATCACCAATATTTTCTCAAGTTGCCAAGACCCCCTCATCCCAAGGTTCACGCGAGTCCCTCGGGATTACACACTGGCACATGCCGAGTTCTTTGTGCGAGAGAAAGTGCCACACTCATTTGCCCAAAAGACAGAGTTAGCCTTTGCGATCGATTACGGCAATGGAGGAGATGAGGTATTTGCTGGAGTCATCTCATTTCATAGTGTGAATCTGGCCGATCATGGAGCTGAACTTGGTTACTGGATTAATGCATCCATGCGGAGTAAAGGCGTTGGTGCATCCGCAGCACGCCAGCTCACAGGTTTTGGATTTGAATCGATGGGCTTTGAGCGGATCGAGGCGCGGGTCGATGTAGAAAATGAGCACTCAAAGAGGCTTCTACTCTCGGTGGGCTATACGTTGGAGGGAATCTTGCGTAAAGTCTCGTGTAGAGCGGATGGGCCTCAAGTAGATATGGCGCTCTATTCGATCATTCGTAGCGATTGGCAAGGGATCTAAATTAATGCTCCACTCTTTATTTGAGAACTTGGGACAAGGAGGGTTGTTATGGAGAGCCTGGTAAAGATCGTCGCCTTTATGGTACTGACAGCTCTCACGGCTGGACCCCTTGCAATCGCACTCACATTGATTGCGAACAAGAAAGTACTATTGATGATTCTGCGAAGAATCCTTCATGGTGCTCTTGTGATTGTATCTTTATTTTTTGGTCTTTTTTTCTCTTTCAATCCAGAGATGCCTCCCTTTATCCGTGTGCTTGGCCTGTTCGCACTGACCACGGGTTACATCGCCCTTCGCAGAGAGTACTTTCCAGATTTTCGAATTATCATGCCTTTGTTGAGCAAACTCCGCCTTAGAAATCATAGAGTGGGCAAAGCCAAGTTAGAGGGCCAAGATTTAGAAAATAGCAGCTCGCACAATCCATCACCATTTGGCCCCCTGATGAAATGGCGACGTAACGGGAGTTCGGGTGGAGACGATGGACATGGTCCAGGGGGTCAGCACTAAAAAGCATCACTCGCTGTGGAGGTGCCGGGAATCGAACCCGGGTCCTTCGGTATTCAAACAGGGCTTCTACGGGCGTAGTGTGATTAACGCTTTCTCAGTCCCGAAGTTTTTACACACATTTCTCCGACGAACTCAGTTGCAAAACTGTTCTCCTTCATCGTCTGCAACACCAATGAAGTGAAAAGCCCCCTAGTCGACGCTAGATTCCAGGCCGAGAGCGGCACCTGGGCTAACGGATTTACAGTAGCTTATGCAGCTAGTGTGAAATCAGACTTTTTAAGGTCTGCAGTTATTTTTTGCACGGATTATTGGTTTGCGAGATCATTCCGGCTTCCTCGGCCCGCTTCCCCTGCCTCAACATCCAAAGTCGAGACCGTTCACCCCCAAGATTTATCGTGCTTTCACACGTAGAGCTTGGAGAAAAAGAAACGTATTTCTTACTTCTCTATGTAGTTGTCAGTACTGCATACCGTCGCAGCATCACCCTAGTTTTTTCAGAACTAAGAGGTGAACGGAGCGGCGGTAGTTCAATTATAGGACAAAGATTCAGGCTTTCAAAATCCTTTGTGATCAGGCTGAGTTACTCACAGTAGTTCGCAAGGGTAGAGCCTGGTTACTTTGCTAATCCTCGTAGGAGTGAGAGGCCTTACTACTTTTACCCGAGTTAGCCCGTGAGACAACACGTGCAACTTCACGGTCGGCCTCGCGGGCCTTAAGCGCCTCACGCTTGTCGTGGGCTCTTCTTCCGCGGGCAAGTGCGATCTCCACCTTTGCCTTGCCATCTTTGAAATAGAGAGAGAGCGGGATAAGCGTTGTTCCAGAGTCCTTGAGTTTTGACGCTAATTTATTGAGCTCTGCCCGATGCACCAGTAGTTTACGAACTCGACGGGGAGTGTGATTAGTCCAACTTGCCTCGGTGTACTCAGGGATGTGCACACCGCCCAGCCATAACTCCCCATCATTGAGCATGGCAAAGCCATCAATCAGGGATGCACGACCAAGCCGTAATGATTTGACCTCTGTGCCCAATAGAACTAGGCCGCACTCAAAGACATCCTCGATTGAATAATCCTGACGTGCCTTCTTGTTTTGAGCGATGACCTTGCGGCCCACCTCTTTGACCATGACCGCATCACCACCCTAGCGAGTATGCAAAGGCTGTTTGCCTTTGCTGGGTCCAGCATCGGACCACAACCCCTATTCTCTCATTAAGGCGATGGTGGTTGAAGCGTTGATTAGCAAGTTGGAACCTTGAATATTTCAAGGCATGCCGCACGTGAAAGGCGAAATTAGACCTTCAAATAGCGGCGCAACGTAATCAGTGATGCAGTAGTGGATACAAAGAGACCTGCGGCAAGAAGATATCCCGATGCCACCCACACCTCATTCCATCCGAAGAAGTTAGTGAATGTGAGTAGGGGTGCAACCTTTGAGTCGACTACACCTTTGAGGGCGGCTAGTAATCCAGTTGCTAGCCCCCAACCGATGATCGCTGAGATGATTCCCTCAAGAAGAAATGGGAGTTGGATGGACCAAGAGGATGCGCCGACCAATTTCATTACTCCCGTTTCACGGCGCCTATTGAATGCTGCGATTCGAAGTGTGTTACTGATTAACAGCGCAGCCGTGAGTACAGATGCCAGGCCGACCAAGAGAGCACCGTTACGAAGGACCTCTAGGAGCTGAAAGAATTTTTCTAGGATACTGCGTTGATCTTGCACCACATCGACACCTGGGCGGCCAGAGAACGCGCTTACGATGACCGCAAACTGAGTTGGATCCTTGAGTTTGACACGAAATGACTCTGGGAGTTGATCGGCAGTTACATTTGCTGCGATGGCAGAGTCTTTGAAGCGCTCCTGAAAGCGTTCAAAGGCCTGTGACTGTGATTCATAAAATACGCTCTCGACTGAGGCCATCTCTTGAATATCCTGCTGAATCGCAAGTCGCTGGGCAGATGAGACAACTCCTCCAGAGCATGATGGGGACTCAGAGAGAGAGCCACAGAGAAAGACCGAGACCTCGATCTTGTCATACCAATAATCTTTCATCGCATCTACCTGGGCGTTGGCAAGAAGGCCAACTCCCAGTAAGGATAGGGAGATTGCTGTGGTAACGATGACGGCAAAGGTCATTGTTAGATTTCGACGAAGGCCAATTCCAACTTCACTTGCAAGAAAGCGTGCGCGCATAGCTAGGCTCCTCTATCCGGTATAACCATAGACGCCGCGCACCTGATCGCGGATGACATGGCCTAAATCGAGTTCAATGACACGCTTGCGCATCTGATCGACGATCCCTGAATCATGGGTGGCCATCAAAACAGTCGTTCCCTCACGATTGATCCGATCAAGAAGCTTCATGATTCCAACGCTCGTGGCAGGATCTAAGTTTCCTGTTGGCTCATCGGCGATGAGAATCGGTGGGCGACTCACATAAGCGCGTGCAATCGCAACACGCTGTTGCTCCCCCCCTGAGATCTCAGAGGGTAGGCGATCACCCTTATCTTCCAGGCCAACAAGCTCGAGAACCTCCGGGACTTCTCGGTTTATCTCCTTCTGCGAATATCCCAGCACATGCAGAGTAAAGGCGACATTCTCAGTAATGGTCTTATTTGGGAGCAAACGGAAATCTTGAAAGACGGTCCCCACCTGGCGGCGTAGCTCTGGAACTTTATGGTTGGCAAGTGCGCCTAAGTCCTTGCCGGCTACATGAATAACTCCGGAGGTAGGACGATCCTCGCGCAAGATAAGGCGCAGAAAAGTTGACTTACCTGAGCCCGATAGGCCCACAAGGAAAACGAATTCACCTTTGATGATCTCTAGATTTACCGAGTCAAGGGCCGCCCGTTCTTGGCCTGAGTAGATCTTGGTGACGTTCTCAAAGCGAATCATCTCAATCTCCCAAAGCTAATCCAGGCCCACGAGTTATTTTGACGAGAGCGCTATAGGAATAGTTTATGGATGGATTGTGAAAACAGGCTCATCTAACGCGCAGATGAGCCTGTGAAATCCTGTGATTAAGGCAATATTTAGGGTGATACGTAAGCCGATATTTGCAGAAGTAAGTGGCCCTATGAGCTCCGACGCCAGCGAATTCCCGCCTCGATAAACTCATCAATCTCACCATTGAGAACCGCTGAGGTATTTCCCGTTTCATAATCGGTTCGGAGATCTTTGACCATCTGATACGGAGCCAATACATAAGAGCGCATCTGATTTCCCCATGAGCCCGAGTTGTCCCCCTTGAGCGCATTCATTTTCGCTATCTCTTCCTGTCGACGGCGCTCTAATAACTTCGATTGCAGTACAGCCATCGCCGTGGCCTTATTTTGAATCTGCGAGCGCTCGTTTTGGCATGAGACCACGATTCCAGTTGGAATATGCGTCAGGCGCACCGCTGAGTCAGTGGTGTTCACACCCTGACCTCCTGGACCTGAGGAGCGATACACATCCACACGGACCTCTTTATCATCAATCTCGACATGATCACTCTGCTCCACAACTGGTACCACCTCCACACCAGCAAAGGATGTGTGGCGCCGGCTCTGACTATCAAAGGGTGAGATTCGAACTAGCCGGTGCGTTCCCTGCTCAACCGAGAGAGTTCCATATGCATAGGGCGCACTGACTCGGAAGGTTGTGGATTTGATTCCCGCCTCCTCTGCATAGGAGGTTTCCAAGACATTTACTGAGAAGTTATGGCGCTCGCAATAGCGCAGATACATACGCATGATCATCTCGGCCCAATCAGCGGCTTCGACCCCACCAGCCTCCGAGCGAATCGTTATCAATGCATCACGATCATCATATTCACCGTTAAGTAATGTCTGTACCTCTAACTCTCCAACCAATCTCTTCACCAAATCTAACTCTCGCTCGGCATCGGCCCTAGCGCTACCTACGGGCTCACTCACAGCTAGCTCAAAGAGAATGGGCAGATCCTCAACTCGTCTGCGAAGTCCAGTCAACTTATTGATCTCAGTCTGCACACGAGAAAGTCGGCTCGTTACCTTCTGTGCATTCTCCGGGTTATCCCAGAGATTGACTGCTCCAGCCTCGCCTTCGAGTGCGACTGAAATTGCCCGTAATTTGGGAAGATCAAGGACTTTTTCAATCGAAACCAGGGTCGCATCGATCACATTGATCTCTAATCCATATTCACGTGCGGCCATGTATGAAGGATAGCCCAGTGCGATTAGTGCAGGCGAACTCCGAAGAGATAGAAGCCCTCTTGTACTTGGTTAGTCGCACCGACAGTAGAGGTAAGGATCGCAGAATCCATTGATGAAAAAGGCAGCGTAAATGGGAGTTTGACGTGCGAATATGTCGATATCTCCAGGGTCGTCCCATCACACTTGAGATCTGCCAAAACAATCCCTTGTAGCTCATATCTCTTCATCGCCCCATCATCATTACTCCAGTTACGAAGCTCGAGCATTACATCAACGACTGCTTGGCTACAGTTAATTGGGATTGGTGCACTCTCTCGTGCAGTAATGACTGCACGTGGTGCAGTAAACATCGTGCCCTTACCCGTGTAATACGCCGATTTATCCAAAGAGTGCACACCCCGTTGGGCCGCAGCCTCTGTAGCCTGTGCTAGCGAACGTTTAGCAACTAAGACCGTTGCAACATTGGTAACTACCATCAAGCAGACGAGTGTGATAAGAAATAAGCCAATAATTACGACGCTCAAGGAACCATGCTCGTCACAAGATCTGGTTCGACATGTCTTTTTCACATCCATGGAGATATATGCTCCTGGGCCGAGGCGATAATCCTGCGACGTGACTGTTGATCGATGTATGAGACCGTCAATCGAATCCGTCCCTCTGCAGATAGGCACGGACTATGGGAACACTCATAGCGCAACGACAAGGTATTAATCTCACGCTGGGCCAGTCCCAAGTGCGTAGCGATAATTGAGATCGCTTGCTCGGATACTTGACGTCCAGCATGATCGTTAGCACTTACAACATATGCACGTAGACCCTCGCGGGCTAGGGTCCTTACAATCGCTTCGTTGCCACTGATTGAAGCAAAGAGGTGAAGATAGATGAAGACAGGGATGAAAAGTGGGATTGCTAGGACTACAAACTCAACAATCGCACTTCCGCTTTCACTGGCCAATCTTTTGTGAAGAGTGTTCACTATCAATGAGTCGGCTCCATAATCGCAACACCTTTCACATCAGTCGAGGGTGAGCCACCCATCAAGGCGATCAAGCCCGGGACAATCTGGGGAAGAGTGGAGCGACGGCGCGTAATCAGAAGTCGAATATGCAAGAAAGGGTCAGAAGAGTCGAGCTTGATGACCTCATCACTCGAGAGGATCTGTCCACTAATTGCCCGAGCCGACGCCTCACCCTGAGCGAGGGCGGCATCACTATTGCGCAGATGAGTAGCAACTATCAGCTCGATACCGATGAGAAAGAGGATAAGGAGTGGAATAAGTACCATGGCACTCTCCACATTGCCTCTTTCATCGCTGATTCTTGCGGTATATCTCTTCACTTTTTGAAGCACAATCGATCTCCTCGCCTTAACGGATTCCATTCATGGCATCTAATGAATTCTTAAGGATTGCCGATAAACGTGGTGCGGCAATCGTCCATAACGCAGTCACTAGACCTGTGGTCATGAGAACGACAAGAACCCATCCTGGAACATCACCCTGCTCATCACGTAGTCGGTGAAAAAAACTCTTATGAGCTCGAGTTAATTCATCACGTAATGAGATCTCCATCTGTATACAACGCTCTAATAATCCATTCATTACTCCTCCTAAATTGTAAGTTGATTGGGTGGTCAAGTCTTCTGCTTTTGGCTAGCTGTATCTTTTAATCCAAAGCCTCTTGTGTATATCCTTCGAGGTTTGTGGCTGGGCTATCACCCCAGGTACATATGCACTGTGGATGGCGTGAAAACCGATGAAGCTTTGGGATGAAAGGTTGGAGATACTCCAAAAAAATTTGGGCTCCTTTTAGTGGTGAGTCCCCAGTATCTATCAAGCGCAAGACTGTATGAGCGGTAATTGCGGCCAATTGATGTGCAATCGCAATGGGTAACTCCTCACTTGTTCCATGAGTCGCCCTTAATTGGCTGTGAAAGCTACCGAACCTATCTTCAGCGGCTAATGCCAGACATTGCAGACAGGGAGTGCGCCCTGGCTGGACTATGGGCCCACACACAGCAACCCCTCCAGCGCTCTTTCCCACAAGGAGGTAGTCGTTTCCATCACGCATAAAGTGCTCGATGAGCTCTGGTTCATAATTGCCTACAACGATCCGCAAAGTGCGATCTAGTGCTATATCTGGCGCAGGTTTGAAAGTTGAGCCAGGTCGGGAGGCGACTGGAAAGAGTGACCATTCACGTGAGAGCTCCTCAACTCTGCCACGAAAATTTAGACCGATATCACTCATGCGTAATGCTCCAGTACCCAAATCTCCATCGCTAATAAAGGGATGTTGCTGTGTTGCACTCAGTGCAAAGCGGGTATTTGTCACGCCACTAGCTAGAAGAATTGAACAGATAAGTGTTGCTGTTCGAGAACTTCCAAAGATTTCGATACCAAAGTTTTGTCTCATCGATAATAGTTCGACACCACCGTCGGTGACACCTTTTATCCAAGTCACTTGTGCTAACTCTGGTACTAATCTCTTTTGTAATTGGCTAAATGCTGCATCAAGTGATTGATCCTTGGTATGTGCCGCACGCGCTGCAATCATGGATTGGAATCGATTATGTAATGTGATTGTGTTTCTAACCGTATCGATGAGGTTTGCAGCACTGAGTTGAGTGAGTACTTGATCAATAACCTCGATGGGTGCCGATAAAGTCTCACTAATTTGATCAGGGGTCTGTGAACCATTGAGTTGGGCGATTATTGCGCGAGCCCCACTGTGGGAGATTCTAATCGCATGGGTAGATGAAGCTACGTGAATCGAACTCTCTTCAACTGCCGATACTCGGCTGATATAGACCCCATTTTTTAAACGCGGAAATAGGCCATGAAAAGCCGATCTGCTAATAGTTAGTTGTGAATTCTCAGTTATCTCTCTCATACCGCTAAGGGTGCGCACTCTGATATCGCCTTCGCGATTTGATGGGGAAAACTGTGGAGAACTCCCCTTTTTATCTACTCGCAGTCACACCACCGATGCAGGCTGTCCTTTAGGCCTGATGCAATACCTCTTGGCATGCCCTGCTCATGTGCCGCAGTTGAGATTAGGCACTAGGGGCCACTCATCAACGTAGAGGAAGTACTTCAAATACTCCTGAAACTCTGCTATTTTTTCTGTATGCGACTACGCATCTCTTGGGTCCTTAGCTTTCTCCTACTACTAGGAACAGTGATGCCATTACAGGCCGCCTTTGCAGCGGGCCTCTCAGGTAAAAGTTGTACTAAGGCTGGATCTGTCAAAGTTAGCGGTAACCTCAAATACACCTGTATAAAAAGCGGCAAGAAACTAGTCTGGAATAAAGGCGTAGCACTCCCTAAATCAACACCGACACCGACACCGACACCAACACCTACACCGTTACCTACACCTACACCAACACCTACACCGTTACCTACACCGACACCGACACCAATTGATAGTGGAGGGGTTCAACTAAATGGTAAGTGCACAGATGAAGGTGCTAAAGCCCCCCTCAATGGTGGTGAAATCATCTGTAAAAACGGGACATGGCAACCATTAAACAGCGGTGGAACAACCGGAACAACTCCAGGGCCACAGACAACTCCTACTCCAGGGCCACAGACAACTCCTACTCCAGGGCCACAGACAACTCCTACTCCAGGGCCACAGACAACTCCTACTCCAGGGC
>SXGR01521214.1_pt1 | contig 53635 bp, 47 predicted proteins | sample 3174711 | NCBI WGS metagenome assembly SXGR01 (sample SAMN11356860, study PRJNA531348) | freshwater metagenome | isolation source: freshwater sample F1-60 | place: China: Fuxian Lake, Yuxi | collected 2017-12-25 | reverse complement strand
GGCGCGTCGGCTATTGCGCGGGGCCGGCTGAGCTTATCAAAGCGATGCTGCTGGTCTGGCAACAGTTCAGCCGCGGGCCGGCGATGTTCGTGCAGCATGCGGCGGCAGCGGCGCTGTCGGGCGATCAATCGTGCGTCCGCACCATGACGGCGGAGTATCAGGGCCGCCGGGATCGTGCGGTGAAAGAACTCAGCGGATTGCCGGGCGTCCGGCCGCTCGTGCCCGAAGGCGGCCTGTTCGTGATGCTCGACGTGCGCGGCCTGGGCAGAACGTCCGACGACGTGCGCCGCTGGCTCTTGCGGGAAGCGGGCGTCGTCCTCATCCACGGCTCCGCGTACGGCGACGGCGGCGAAGGAACCTTGCGCGTCTCGTTCGCGGGGGGTGGCAAGACGCTCGAACAGGGACTGCAGAGGTTGCGCGCTGGGCTTAAACAGTTAGGCGAACGGCCGGCGTAAGCCGGCTGGTGCGCTGCGCCTGGTAGGTTGAAGAGCTGCTGGCTGATGATTACTTCCGATGGCACACGCACGCACCAGCCGGCTTACGCCGGCCGTTCGCCAAGGATTTTGCATGACTCTCGCCTCGCTGCCTCTGGTCTCGAAGCCCACGGTCGACGTCGTCGCCCTGCGCGCGGAACTCACGCGCGCCATCGCCGGCGAGGTGCGCTTCGATCGACTCGATCGCGCCCTCTACTCCACCGACGCCAGTGTCTATCAGATCGTACCCGTCGGCGTCGTCATCCCGAAAACGCTGGACGATGTCTTGGCAACCCTGAAGATTTGCTCTCGGCTCGGTGTGCCCATCACCGCGCGCGGCGGTGGGACCTCGCAAGCGGGGCAGTCGATCGGGCCGGGGGTCATCCTCGATTTCTCGAAGTATCTCAATCGCGTGCTCGAAATCAACGCGGCCGAACGCTGGGTGCGCGTTGAGCCGGGCTGTGTGCTCGACGAACTCAATCAGCAGGTGAAAACGCACAAGCTGCAATTTGCGCCGGACATCTCGACCGCCAATCGCGCCACCATCGGCGGCATGGTCGCGAACAACTCCTCCGGTACACGCTCGCTCATCTACGGCAAGACCATCGATCACGTCCTGGAGCTGAAAGTGCTGCTCACCGACGGCAGCGTCATGCACGCCCGACCGCTGGATGATGCGGACGTGGAGGCGAAGTGCACTCAGCAAGACCCAGAAGGCGCCGGCTACCGCGTCGTGCGCCGGCTCGCGGCGGAGAATGCCGACGAGATCGGACGCCGCTATCCGAAGATCCTGCGCCGAGTCGGCGGATATAATCTCGATTGTTTCGTACCGAATACTAGCCCGCAGCGCAAGCAAGGGCTGCCCTTGCTTGCGCTGCGGGCTAGTAATCCTGTTAATCTCGCGAATCTCTTCGTGGGCTCCGAAGGCACGCTCGGCATCGTCCTCGAAGCGAAATTGCGCCTCGTCGAACTCCCCAAGGCGAAAGCGCTGCTTGTCGTCCAGTTTCGCGACTTGCTCGATGCGCTCGCGGCGACACCGCCTATACTCAAGCATAAGCCGGCGGCGGTCGAGGTCATGGATCGCTTCATTCTCGATTGCACGAAACTGAACGCGGAAGCGACGCGACTGCGCGACTTCATCGTCGGTGATCCGGGGGCAATCCTCATCATCGAGTTTTATGGTGAAACGGTACAGGAGTTGTTGCCGCGACTGGACGCCCTGGAAGGTCCACTGCGAGCGCTAGACGGAATTCTGCATCTGCATCGCGCCACGGAGGCCGCCGCGCAGGCGCGCATCTGGAAGCTGCGCACGCTCGCGCTCGGCCTGTCGATGGCGGAGAAAGGCGACGCCAAGGCGATCTCCTTTGTCGAGGACACCGCCGTCGATCCGCAGCGCCTGCGCGATTACATCGACGAGTTCCTGCAAATCATTGCCCGCCATGGCACCAAAGCCGGCGTCTACGCGCATGCGTCGGTCGGCTGTCTGCATGTGCGGCCGATCGTCAATCTGAAAACGGTCGAGGGCGTCGAGCGCTTCCAACGGATTGCCGACGACGTCGCGGACCTCGTGCTGAAGTACGGCGGCGCCTTGTCGGGCGAGCACGGCGACGGGCTGGTGCGCAGTCCTTATCAAGAGAAGATGTACGGGCCGACGCTCTATCAAGCCTTTCGCGAGATCAAACACACTTTCGATCCGCAATACCTGCTCAATCCCGGCAAGATCGTGGACGCGCCTCCGCTCGCGTCGAGTCTGCGTTACGGCCCCGCGTATCAGACGCCCGACGTGCCGACGACGTTCGACTTCTCGAGCGAGGGCGGCCTGACGCGCGCGACCGAATTATGCGCCGGTGTCGGCGAGTGCCGTAAAAAGCGCGGCGGGACGATGTGTCCGTCGTACCAGGCGACGTGCGACGAACTGCACTCGACGCGCGGCCGGGCCAACACGCTGCGGCTGGCATTGACCGGCCAACTTGATTTGCTCCCCTCTCCTTCTGGGAGAGGGGCTGGGGGTGAGGGATTAACCGACCCCGCCGTCCTCGCAGCGCTCGACCTGTGCCTGGAGTGCAAAGCGTGCAAGAGCGAATGCCCGACGAACGTCGACATGGCTCGCTTGAAAGCGGAGGTGCTCGATCAGCATCACAAGAAACACGGCCTGCCCTGGCGAAACTGGCTGTTCGGCAATGTGGCAACCCTGAGCAAGTGGGGCTGCCGATTGACGCCGTGGTCCAACTGGTGGGCGCGCAGTGGCGCAGGTCGATGGCTGAACGAGAAGACGCTCGGCATCGAACGCGGACGCACGCCGCCGGCGTTCGCCGCCTTGCCGTTCACAAGCGGGCCGCTCTATGCGACCTCGCCCGCCGCGTCGCTGCCGGAGGTGCTGCTGTTTCCCGATACCTTCATGAACTACCATGAACCGGAACTCGGCGTCGCAACGCTGGTGCTCATGCTCGGTTTGAAGAACCTCGTCATCGCCGGTTTGCCGCATTCGACCAGACGCGCGACGCCGGCCGGACACGTATGGCCCGACAACCTGCGCTGCTGCGGTCGGCCGATGATCTCCAATGGCATGCTCGATCAGGCGGTCGCCAACGCCACGCACAACGTCGAACGGCTTTTCCCGTGGGCGGCGCAGGGCCTGCCGATCATCGCCTGCGAGCCGAGTTGCATTTTGACGATGAAAGACGACTACCCGGCCCTGCTGCGCGGCGAGCTGCGCGAGAAGGCGAAGGCAGTTGCCGCACGCTGCTTTACGTTCGAGGAATTCCTCGAACAGCAGTTAGCCGGACGCGCAAGCGACGGACGGTCGGGCTCGTCGCTGGCGCGTCCGGCTAACGAGCGCTTGACCTTCCGGCCCGGTCCGAAGCGCATCCTCGTGCAGGGGCATTGCCATCAGCGTTCCCTCGTCGGCATGGGAGCGACGATCGATTTGCTCAAACGCATCCCCGGCGCGGAAGTCATCGACGTCGACGCCGGCTGCTGCGGCATGGCGGGCTCGTTCGGCTATGAAATCGAACACTACGATATTTCACGTATGGTCGGCGAACAACGGCTCTTCCCATTGATCCGGCAGGCCGACGCCGACACCGTGATCGTCGCGCCCGGCTTCTCATGCCGCATGCAGATCGAGCACTTCACGGGACGCAAGGCTGTCCATCCGGCGACGCTTTTGCAATCGCTGCTGACGAATAACAGTTCTCCTCCCCTCTCCCCCTGTACTCAGGGGGAGAGGGGCCGGGGGTGAGGGGGAGGAACAGACAGTTGCGTGACGGCTCAACCCCTCACCCCCAGCCCCTCTCCCCTGAGTACAGGGGAGAGGGGTGAACAGTTAAGCTGGCGACACCGTAGGACGACCGTCGCGCTTGCACTACGCAATGCTGTCCGTTACACTCTCACCATCGATCCACGTCTGCTTCAAGAGGAGTGAGCCCATGCGCCGTCATCGAAGCCCGCTCATGCTCATCGCGTTGACGTTCTTCGCTCCGTCCCTTGCTGCGCAGGATCGCGTCGAGATTGCCAGGAAAGCGAAGGCGGCCACCGTGCTGGTCGAAGTCGCCGGCGGTTTCAAGCACGGCTCCGCGTTTTGCGTTCACGAATCCGGGCTGTTCCTCACCAACGAACACGTCGTGCGCGGCGCGGCCGAGGTCAAGCTCATCCTGCATCCGGGACTCACGAATCAACAAATCGTCAAGGCGCGCGTCATTCGTCAAGACAAGCTCACCGACCTCGCCCTCTTGCGCATTCACGACAAGCTCGATCTCACCGCATTGCCGCTCGGTTCGTCGGATGATCTCGTAGAGTTGGCCGAGGTGATCGCGCTCGGCTTTCCGTTCGGCAAAGCTCTCGCTGAGAAAGGCGAGTACCCGGCCGTCAGCGTCAACCAGGGGCGCATCACGGCCCTGCGCTTGAAGAAGGGCGAGCTCGAACGCATTCAGATGGACGCCGTCGTCAATCCGGGCAACTCCGGCGGCCCGGTGCTCGACGGCAAGGGGAAGGTCATCGGCGTCACCGTCAGCGGCGTGCCCGGCGCGACCGTCAACTTCGCGATTCCAGTCGGCCATGTGCACAAGTTCGTGGCCACGCCGGAGCTGGAGACGATTTTTCCGACGATTGCCTTCGCGGACCGCTACAAGCCCGCGGTATTCCAGGTGAAGACGTTGACGCTGGTGCCGACGATGGACGAATACAAGATCGAGCTCATCCTAGGCGGGCGCTCCTATCCGATGACGCGCGACGGTGACGCCTATCGCGCGATTGCCGAGGCTTTGAAGCAAGCGCCGGGGCCGAAGAACTTGCGCGTCACCTTGACGTATCCTGGCGGCAACGTGCAGGGGCAGCTCATCGATCAGGCGATCACCGTCGGCAAGGACGACCTCAAGCTCAGCGACATCCGCAGTCTGCGCTTCGCCAAGGAAACGACCGCGATCCTCGGCAACGGCAAAATCGCGACCGGCTCACTCACTGGACTTGACGCCGTCAACGTCAACGTCGGCACCGATTCGATCAAGCTCAATCCCGCGAAAGCGCTGGAGCTTACCATCCACGCCAATGCGGAGGAAACGAGCGTCGCGTATGCCGTCATCGTGCGCAAGGGGGGCAAAGAGCTCGCCCGACTGGAAAGCACGCTGCCGTTCCGCGATGTACCCTCCGCGCCGACGCTGCCGAACACGGGCGACACGGTCAAGATCGGCATCGCGCCGCCCGTGCTCGAACGCGATGCGACGACCATCAATCTCCCCTCGACGGTCGCGGACGTCGCCGTCGGCGGCAACGGACGCTTCCTGATCCTGCACTTTCCGAAGACGCGCACGCTCGGCATCTTCGACGTGAGTCTGGCGCGCATCGTCCATACGCTGAATCTGTCGGAGGACAGCGCTCGTTTTGCGGCCGGCATGAACAAACTAGTCGTCGCCTATCCCAACTCGAACATCTTTTCGCGCTATGACCTGACCAGCTTCGAGCGCGATCTGGTCAAGCCGCTCGAGTTCAAGGAAAAAATTCAAACGCTGGCGATCGGCTCGGCGTCGCGCGGGCCGATTTTCGTCGGCGGTCCGCGCGGCCCCGGCGACGACACGTCGGTCTACGTGACGTTCCTCGACATGGAGCTGCACGTGCTGCCGACCAGCATCAAGGATCGCCACGTGATCGGCTACAAGTACGCGACGTGCCCGGTGCGCGCGTCGGCCAACGGCCGCGTCTTCACCAACTGGGGTCACGGCTCGCCTTCGCAGGTGCAGGCGATTGTCGTCGATGGCCCCGACGCGAAGATTCACGCCAACGGCGAGACGGCCGGCTCCATCATGCCCAGCCACGACGGCTTGACGCTGCTGACGAGCCGCGGCGGTTTCTTCACGTGGCAAGCCAAGGAGATCGACGGAACCAAGCGCAGCGCGCGTACGTGCAGTGTGCCGGCTCACGGCTACCCCTACCACCTCAGCATGCGCGTCGCCGATAGCACACGCCCCGGCAGCGATCCGGGCAAGGGCTTGACCGTCCACGTCATGGGCGACAGTCGCGTGATCGCGTCGTTGCCGCACGTCAGCGAGGTGCATGACGATCTCGATCACTGGGGCCGATCCGCGTTGACGGTCGATAAGCGTTTCCACTTCATCCCCGACGCGAAGGTGATCGTCGTCTTGCCCGGCAGCAACGACAAGCTCATCTTGCACCGCTTCGACATGGACGCGGCCCTGAACAACGCGAACTTCGATTACCTGTTCGTCGCCTCGACGCCGCCGACATCGGCCCGCAAGGGCGAGCTGATGACGCACGTGCTCAACGTCAAATCGAAGCGCGGCGGCGTCTTGTGCAAGCTGCTCAACGGCCCCGCGGGCATGACCGTGTCGCCGACGGGCCAGGTCGCGTGGCAGGTATCGCCGACCGCAAACGCCGGCGAGGCGGACGTGCTGATCGCGGTGAACGATGCGTCGAAGCAGGAGATTTTCTATTCGTTCAAGATAACCATACGGTAGTGCGCGATTTGGCCTGGTGGGGCTTCAAGATGACATTTGACCACGAATCGGACTACGACCGCTTCGACAAGGAGCGCAACGATCCATGGCGCGAGCCGGCGCGGGAGGTGGCAACTCGTCCGCGCGTGTGGACGGTCTTCGCCGCGTTTGGTCTCGCGGTGTTTGCCATCCTTGGGCTACAGCTTGTCCTCGGTGTCGTGCTTGCCGTCTGGCTGCTGGCGACTGGGGTGGGCATGGAACGCCTCGAGCAAGAAGCGCTGGGGCTGGTCACCGAACCGGCGGTGTTCCTGGGAAGTTTCGCGTTGACCATGGCTGTCGTCGCGGCGTCGGCAATCGTGCCGGCGCTTCTCTCGCGCGAGCCGACCCTGTCACGGCTGGGGCTGACGACGCCCGCTCTACCGATCTGGGGATACCCGTTCCTGATGCTCGGCTCCGGGGTTGCGGTGGCGTTGGGTTTAGGGCTCTATCAAGCTCTGGCGCTGGTGACGAAACCGGACGATTCGTTGGAAATCTTCTACACGAAAATCACCTGGCCGATCGTTGGGCCGTTCCTGTTGCTGATTTCGCTTGGGCCGGGATTCATGGAGGAGTTGTTGTGCCGCGGCTACATTCAACGCCGGCTGCTGGCGCGCTGGTCCCCCTGGCTCGCGATCCTGGTCAGTTCGTCCTTGTTCGCAGTCTTGCACCTGTTGCCGCATACGATACTGTTCGCTTTCCCGGCCGGGATTTGGCTGGGGGTGATCGCCTGGCGCACCGGCTCGGTGTGGCCGGGCATTGTCTGTCATGTATTCGTGAACGCATCTATATGTGCTCATGAAGTTGGCATCCGCCTCCTGGGTTGGCCGGAGGTTCCACCGCTGATCGGTTGTATTGCGTTGGGTGTGGCGATCACGGGCGGATTTACCGGTTCGGTCTGGCTGCTCTGGCGCGCAAAGCTTGAATCCGCGCCGGCGTTTGAGGATGCGGGCGATCCAGACGGATTCCGACCAGAACGCGTGGATCCGGATGATAGGATCATGGGATGAACGCTGCCGATGCGCGATCTGCTGTCGCCTGCCGTCGAACCTGCGTTCGCATCGTTGTTCACATCCTTTCCTGTGTCTCGTCATTTCTCTGGTATTGCGTTGCCGCTCACGCCGACTGGCCCCACCTGCGCGGCCCCACCTACGACGGCGTCTCCACCGAACGCGAACTCGCCGACGCCTGGCCCGCGGACGGACCGCCGCGCCTGTGGTCGCGCGAGCTCGGCCAGGGCTACTCCGGCTTCATCGTCGCGCAGGGAAAACTCTTCACGCAGCGGCAAACGCTCGGCGGACAATATCTACTTTGTCTCGATCCCGACACCGGCGCCACGATCTGGGAAACTCGCTGCGACTGGGCCTGGCAACCCAAGGGCGCCTATCCAGGGCCCTACGCCACGCCGACGTATGCGCACGGCAAGGTATTCTTCGCCTCCACGTCGGGCGTCGTCGGCTGCGTCGATGCGAACTCGGGAGCGCCCATCTGGTCGCTCAACGTGCGCGCCAAGTTTGCCGGCAAGGGCTTCGGCTTCGGCTACGCGGCGACGCCGTTGCTCGAGGACGACAAGGTGATCCTCCCCGTCGGCGGGCCGGACGCGAGCCTCGTCGCGCTGCACGTGGACGATGGACGAACCGCCTGGACGGTCGGCTCCGATCCGGCGAGCTATTGCCCCGCCTTCCCAATCACGTTCGCGGGCAAACGCTGCGTCGTCGGCTATCTGCAAAACGCGATGATCATCGTTGAGCTGGCGACCGGCAAGCTCCTCTGCCGGCAAGCGCTGTCGTCCGGGTATGACGAGCATTCCGCCTGGCCGATCTGGCGTGAACCGCACCTCCTGCTCGCGGCGCCGTTTCGCGTGCCGGCCACGCGCTTTGAATTGACAGCAGAACCGAACGGAGCACTTGCCTGCAAGACGCAATGGCTGGCGAAGGACATGGCCAACGATGTCGCCTCGTGCGTCCTCTACGGGAAACATCTGTACGGATTTGATCTCAGGCAATTGCAAGCGAGCAAGCATCGCGCCTCGCGCGGCAGCTTCAAATGTCTCGACTGGGACACCGGCAAAGTGTGCTGGACGACTGACACGGTCGGGCATGCCTCGCTCATGAGCGCCGACGGCAAGCTGTTGCTGCTCAACGACACGGGCAGCCTCATTCTCGCGCGTGCCGATGCGACGGAATACCGCGAACTCGGGCGCGTGCAGCTTTTCGACGACGAGATCTGCTGGACGCAGCCGACGCTATGGCGCGGCAAGCTGTTCGTGCGCAGTCCATCACGGGCCGTGTGCCTGTACGTCGGTCGCCCGGACCAGGAGCCGGCCGCGCACACGCCCGTGCCGGCAGCGCGCGGGTGGCGGTTCGATTCTTCCTGGCTATTGACTCGCGAACGCGAATTCCCCAACGACGCGCCGACGTGGGCCGAAATGTCGCTCTGGTTCGCGTGCGGTCTCCTCGCACTCGGCGCCGCGGGGTTGAGCGTGCTTGCCATGCAACGATTCATCAAGCGACAAATTGCGACGGCGCTCTTGTTCTTTCTGATCACGATGCTGCTCGGCTTTCTCGGGCCCAACGTGGTCAGCACACTTTTGGATCAAACGATCTTCACCTGGCCCGTGTGCTTGTACGCTGCGTTCCATGCCGCGCTCTATGCGTGCTGTTGGGCCGAAGGACCAGAAACCAAAGTCCGCGCCCGGTGGCTGGCGCGGAGCCTCGGCGCCGGCTTTCTGCTGGTGGGCTGGAGCTACTACCAACTGTGTAATCTCGTCGGCATGTTCATCGCCTGGAGCTTCCTGGTCGGCTTCCCGTTCGCGTTTCCGCTGACGCTCCTGGCGGTTCACGCCGCGTTGAAAGGGCAGGCCAGATGGATCGTCGCCGCCTGGACGTCGCTGGCGTTTGCCGCGTTTTTCTGGAGTGCCCAGGCTCTGCTGCTTTGGAAAGCGTCGCAGACTCCGTAGAGCAAGTATCTCACTTGCACTACGAGCGCCATGCTTTCCCATTTTGACGATGTCTGCTCTTGCGTTTTGGCGAGAAATAGCCGATAGGACAGCCGACTTTGTCTTTAGGCGACGGGCAGTTGAAAAGCTACCCGTAGCCGATGCGACGCGGAGCGTCGCACCACATTGTGGCACGACGCTCCGCGTCGTGAACGGGTATATTTAATTCTGCCGCTCGCCTTACGGGAAGCGATTGATGCGCCGCGGTCTTGCTTTTGCGATCTGTCTGCTTGCGGTGAGCGCCTGCCGGGTCACGGACATGCGTTTGTGGGGCCCCGTCGGCAAACCGGATGCGGACGCCTGCGCGGTTGCTTATATACGTGATATTACCTATTACGACGGCCCTCAGGCGCATCCGCTCAAGCATCGGCTCGACCTCTACATACCGCAGGGCAAGAAGGACTATCCCGTCGCCGTCGTCGTTCATGGCGGCGCGTGGATCCTGGGCGACAACCGCTGCTGCGGCCTCTACTCCTCCGTCGGCGAAGCGCTGGCCCGCCAAGGCATCGGCGCCGTGCTGCCCAACTACCGCCTCTCGCCAGGAGTCAAGCATCCCGAACACGCCAAGGATGTGGCCCGCGCCGTCGCCTGGACCAAGAACAACATCGCCAAACAGGGCGGCGATCCGCGGCGGCTCTATCTCGTCGGTCATTCCGCCGGCGGACATCTCGTCGCCCTGCTTGCCACTGATGAATCGTACTTGCGCGCGGAAGGCTGTACGATCGACGACATCAAAGGCGTGGTCGGCGTCAGCGGCGTCTATCGCATCCCCAACGGCAACGCGGAGGTTCTGCTCGGCGGCTCCTCCGAGCTTGCACTGCGGCTCGACGAGATGTTCCCCATGCGCGGCAACGGCATGCGCCACGGACCGGAGCACTTGCCCGGTCGGCCCATCAGTATCAACATCTTCGGTCCCGCGTTCGGCGACGATCCGCACACGCGCCTGGCCGCCTCGCCCGTCCATCACATCAGGCCGGGGTTGCCGCCTTTCCTTCTCTTCAACCCCCAGAAGGAGCTGCCGCTCCTGCCGGGCATGGCCGAGGAGATGCACGAGACGCTTCGCAAACATGGTTGCGCTTCCGTGCATGCCACCATCGAAAATCGCAACCACAATTCCCTCTTCTTCAAGGCCGCCGAGCCGGGCGATCCGATTGGGCGCGCCATCGTCGAGTTCATCCGCAGGTAGCTCCATCAACTGCTTGCGGCTTGGAAACGTTCGTCTATTTTCACTGGCGTCCAGGTCCGCCGCCGTGTAAACTTCAATCATCTTCAATTGGGGGGATTTTGAGCATGCGATCGACCAAGATCCATCGTAGGCAATTTATTCAAGTCGGCGCCTTGGGCGTCGGCGGCTTGACACTCGCGCAACTCTTGCAAGCGCGAGCCGCCGCTGCCGACGCGGGACGGACGCCGCGCAACACGTCGATCATCTTGCTCTTCCTCGACGGCGGCGCGCCGCAACACGAAACGTTTGATCCCAAGCCAGACGCGCCCGCTGAATATCGCAGCATCTTCGGGACCATCCCGACACGGCTCTCCGGCGTCCGCTTCGGCAGCCATTTCCCGCGCCTCGCCGAGCAGGCCGACCGCATGTCGATCCTGCGCACCATCACGCACGAGGACGGCGATCACGGCGGCGCAACGCACTGGATGAAGACCGGCCGGGCCTGGCCGCCGGAGTTTCTCGGCAAGGCGCCGATCATCCCGCAGCAGCATCCGTCGGTTGGTTCGATGGTGGCGCGCGTCCGCGGCGCCGTCAATGCGAACACCGGCGTGCCGACCTTCGTGCGCGTCCTCTCCAATCACGGCGGCTATCCGGGCGATGACGCGGTCTGGCTGGGCCGGGCGTATTCGCCGTTCCGCGTCGGGCAGTCGCGCGAAAATCCGATGCTGTCAAACATGAGCCTGCGCGTCAGCCGCGAAGAGCTCAACGATCGCCGTGCGCTCTTGCAGCAGTTCGACACCTTCAACCGCGCGCTCGACGTCAACGGAACCGCAACCGCGATGGACGGCTTCCAGCAGCAAGCGGTGGACGTGCTGCTCGGCCGAGCCCGCGAAGCGTTCGATCTTGCCCGCGAGCCGGCCTCGGTGCGCGATCGCTACGGCTCGGGGCTGGGCCAGGAGCTCTTGTTCGCGCGCCGGCTGTGCGAAGCAGGCGCCGGTTTCGTTACGCTCAACAACGGCTATTGGGACTTCCACGGCGGCATCATCCCTGGCTGCAATAGCCTGTGCCCCCCGCTCGATCACGCGGTGTCCATCTTCCTCGACGACGTCCGTTCGCGCGGCCTCGAGAACGACATTCTGCTGATCGTCACCGGCGAATTCGGCCGCACGCCCAGAATCAACGGCGGCCCCGGGCGAGATCATTGGGCTCCGGTCAACGACGCGCTGCTGATCGGCGGCGGTCTGCGCATGGGCCGAGTGGTCGGCGATACCGATACGCGCGGCGCCTATGTGCGTTCGCGCCCGATTTCGCCCGACGAGCTTTTCGCGACATGCTTCCATGTGCTCGGGCTGGATCCGCGCGTTCAATTCACGCATCCGAGCGGCCGACCCGTGTACATGATCGAGGATGCGCGGGCGATCGAGGAAGTGATCTAATCCGCTTGCCGTTTAGCGTTCGCGTGGAAGCGCCAATTTCCCTGCGCTTTCACGCGAACGCTAAACGACAAGCGCATGGACCCCAATCATGCGCGCACACCACTTTTCTTACTCGCTATTCATCACGGCGGCACTCGCCTCCAATGTGTCCGCCGACCCGCCGTCACCGGAGCAAGTCCGCGCCGCCGCGACCAAGAGCCTCGCGCTCCTGCAAAAAAGCGCGGCGAAATACACCGAGCATCGCCAGTGCTTTTCGTGCCATCATCAGGCGCTGCCGACGCTCGCATTCACGACGGCGAAGGAGCACGGCTTCGACGTGGATGAAAAAGTGATCGCCCATCAACTGAAGCACACCGCCGACTTCCTGACGAAGAATCGTGATAACTATACGAAAGGCAAAGGGCAAGGCGGCCAGGCCGACACCGCGGGCTACGCAATGCTGACGCTGCACGCCGGCGGCTGGAAAGCGGATGACACGACCGCAGCCGTCGTCGAATATCTATTGCAGCGCGACACGGATCGCGATCACTGGCGGACGACCTCGCAGCGTCCGCCTTCCGAAGCCAGCACCTTTACGACGACCTATCTGGCGCTGGCCGCCCTCAAGAACTTCGCTCCTGAATCGAAAAAAGAAGCGATCGACGCCCGCATCGAAAAAACGCGCAAATGGCTGCTGTCGACGAAGCCGAAGGACACGGAGGATCGCGTCTTCCAGTTGCGCGCATTGAAGCTGGTCGGCGCGATCAAGAAAGACGTGCAAGCCGCGGCCGATGAACTCGTGAAGCTGCAACGCAAGGACGGCGGCTGGGCCCAACTCGACAAGCTTGAGAGTGACGCCTACGCCACCGGGTCAGTGCTCGTCGCCTTGCATCAGGCGGGCGGACTGGACGTAAAGGGGGGCGCCTATCAGCGCGGCGTCAAATTCCTCGTTGATTCGCAGAAAGACGACGGCTCGTGGTACATCAAGTCGCGCTCGAAGCCGTTTCAGCTTTATTTCGAGAGCGGATTCCCGCACACGAAAGATCAGTGGATTTCCTGCGCGGGATCGAGCTGGGCGGCGACGGCACTGGTGCTGGCGTGCAAATAGTCGGTTGCCGTTTAGCGCTCGCTGAGAAGCGCCAAGCCGCTCCTCGTTTTCCGCAAGCGCTAAACGAAATCGGTCACTTCTCCTTCTTCAGCGTGTAACTCGCCTTCCCCTGGATGCGCCGCGCGTAGATCTTGTCCCCCGCAGCGACGAACAGTTCGTCCGCCTTGGCGCCGCCTATCGTGATTGCGGTCATCGGCTCCTTCGCGGGATTGGGGATCACGCCCGAAAGTCGGCCGGTCGGGTCGAACACCTGGATGCCGAGCGGCGTGCAGGCGTAGAGCAGGTAGCCGGCGTCCATCGTCATGGCGGTTACGTGCATCTTCTCGTTGGGACGCGTGCGCAGCGAGTAGTAGCGATCGCCGGGGCCGAACTTGCCGTCCTTTTCGATGCGCACGGCCCAGAGGTAGGCGCCGTCCGCTTCGCCGATGACAAGATGACCTTCGTCGGGCCAGACGAACAGGCAGGTGGGGGCCTTGAGTCCCGTGAGTTTCAGGGCATCGGTGCGCTTGCCGTCCTTGAAGGAGGCGATCTTCCCCTCATCGTCGATGACGTAGCTCCCTTTCATGGTTGTTGAGGCGACTCGTGCCGTGCGGACCATGAGAATGAGGGGACCAGGCAGGTAATCCCCCTTGGCGGTGAGCGTACCGTGGGCGCCCCCCCGGTTGATGGCGATGCCGCCATCGGGGCCCCCTTGCAAATACGTGACGGGATCCATCGGCCCAGTCGCGACGCGCCAGCCTTCTTTTTCGACGAGGATCTTCGACAGCGGGATGTCCTGGGCGAACAGCAATGGTGAAGCAAAGGCGATCAGCAGGGCAGATAGCGACGCACGTGGCATGATCAGGTCTCCGGGGAGTACATGGTACTGAGTACTCAGTACTTGGATTACGGGCTCACGGAACGGCGGATCGAGCCAGCCGGAAGCCGTGGACATATTCTCCGCCCGCGGGTGTGGTCCCGAAGCGGACGAAGGTCGGCGTGGCGGGATTGATCCAGCTGCCGCCGCGGATGATCCGAAACGACGGACTCTGACCGCCGAAATCTTCGCACCATTGCCAGACGTTGCCGTGCATGTCGTACAGCCCCAGCTTGTTCGGCGGATACGAGCCGACCTTTGTCGTCCGCTCCAAGTACGGCTCTTTCTTAGGCTTGTCCGCCTTGTCTGCCTTGCCGAACCGCTTGTTGCCGTCGAAGTTCGCTTGTGTTGACGACAACTCATTGGTCGGCTTGTCGGCATAGAATAGGTACGAACACTCGTCCTCCGTCGTGGCGCCGCCCCGACACGCGTATTCCCATTCCGCGGAGCTCGGCAGGCGATACCGAAAGCCATTGCCTTTTTCCTGCTCGTTCAGCTTCTTGATGAACTCCTGGGCAGCGTTCCACGACACCTGCTCGACCGGGAATTGCCTCAACTCCTCGAGCTTGAATTCCATGACCTTGTCTCTCCCTTTGCCGCCGCGCGAAAAGAAGCTCGGGTTCGTCCCCATCACCGCTTGCCATTGGCCCTGCGTCACCGTGTGGATCGCGAGTTCGAAGTCCTCCTTGATCTCCGTCTTTTTGGCGGAATTCTTCGTCCCATTCCACCCCATGTAGAATGTTCCCTTCGGCACCCGCACGAACTTCATGCCGAGCGGGCCGTCTTTTGGTTTTAGCGGCTCGCCCGCAACGCCAGCCAGCGACATCGCGGCGAAGCACGACACCCATGCAATCAGGCGCGGCAACAAGGGCAAGTTCCTTTCACATGGTAAGAGACGACGGCTCGGCTCGCCGTGATCATTTCTTCTCGTTGAAAATTCCTTCCAGGGTCTCGCCGATTTCCCTTGGGAATGTGTACTCGCGCAAGCGCACGTTCCCCTGCGCATCGATGATGAAATACTGGGAGCGCGAGCGCCAATCCTTCATGATATTCTTCGAATAGTCGCCGCTATAGCCTCGCATCATGATGACGGGCCAGTCGATATTTTCCTTCTTGAGCAACTCACGTGTCGCGGCGCCCGAGGGGTCCCAGCGGACGAGGACGCACACGAACGGCTTGTCGCGGAATTTCTCGATCATGGACTTCTCCAGGTCAAACGGACCTGGCGTGGGAGTATTCGATTTCTTCTTGCCTATGGGATTCACGGGAACCTCGGACTTCGGCGAACTGTAGCCCTGAATCCGCAGCAACACGACCTTCCCCTTGAAGTCGCTCAGCTTGATCTTTTTGCCGTCCAGGTCGAGGCCCATCAGCTCCGGCGCCGGTTCGCCCGCAAGCACGATCTTGGGCAGGCCGGCCCAAACGCCGCGCATTTCGGCCAGGCGTTCGTCGGCCATGACGCCGGCAAGTTTTCGGGACGGAAAGGCCGTGACGAAGCGCTCCATTTCGGTCATGGTCTCCTTGGCGAACTCCTTCTTGAGTAACTCGTGATACTTGACGGCCGCGGCGACGGCGTCCTTGTCGTGCACCTTTTTGGTCTCCTTGTCCTGGCTCTGCTTGGCGCGATAATACGAGCGATTGGCGAGCAGCATGCAGGCGTCGGCGCGGTATTCGGGAACTTCCTTCTGCTCCAGCAATCGTTCGAACAACTCATCAGGCGCCTTGGCCCGCACCGGCAGCGAAAACAAATACAGCCCGAGCGACTCGTTCTTGACCTGATGCTTCACCATCAGCTCCGCAGCCTTCTTGTGCACCTCCGGACTCGCCATCGACATCAGCTCACGCAGAAAGTTGAACGACTGCCGATCCCCGGGCTTCTCCTCGACCAGCTTGAAAATCACCGCGGCAGCCTTGTCCTCCGCCGCCTTGATATTCGCATTGCCGACGGGTCGCCTCAGCAAATCAAGCTCGTTGTCAATCAATTGCGGCGACAGCTTGAAACCCGGCGGCAGCTTGAAACGCGGCGGCAGCTTGGGCTGCGCGGCCTCCACCCCCTTCAGCGCCTCGACAAACGCCTCTTGCCGACGCGTCCGTTCCGCGTCATGCTCCGCCAGGCGAATCTCCGTCGACGGGAATCGCCGCGACGAATACGAGACCTCGACGAGATCCCCGAGCCGGAACTGCTTCAGGTTCGCGGTCTGCTTGTCCTTCATCAGACGCATGTCGGTCGCCGTGGGGGAAACACGCTTCTGCACCGTGATCTCTTTCATCGTCTTCGGGTCAACGTTCGACTTTCCCCCGATGGAGATGACCGGACCGTGCGTCAGATACGTCTTGGCGTAAGTCTGGAGCACGAATTCCGGCAACTCCGCTTTGTCCTCATCGTGGAGCAAGTTCTCGAGGTAGGCCTGGTACGACCCCTTGGTCTCCGGCATGTTCCCGGCCGGGTTCTTGGCGATCGGGCCCATGGGCGAGGCGGGCAGCTTGCTCAAATCCCAAACGCTGATCGACTTCGACAGGGTCGATGCCACGAGGGTGTTGCCGTCGGCCGAGAACGCCATTGCCAACCAGGGGGTTACGGCGATACCGGTCTGGCTGGTCTGGGCGACGCGCTTTTGCGTGCCGACATCCCAGATCTCGACGGTCAAGTGTGCGACGGCCAGATGGTTGCTGTTGGGCCGAAACGCCAGCCCGGTGATGATGCCCTTGCGGAGAAGGTCGGCCGCGGGCATGTCACCGCTGAAATCCCAGAGCAGCACATCGCTGCTGGCGCAACTGCACGCCAGCACGGCACCGTCGGAGCGAAAGGCCATCTGCCGGCCGAGCGGCTCGTAATTGCGCGAATGCAGGAACATCGCGCGCTTCTTGCCGGTCACGTCCCAGAGCTGTGCCTTTTGCGAGCCAGCGCCAAGGGTGGCCAGCGTCAGGCTCGCGTCATCCTTCTTGAGAGGCGGCCGGAACGCGACCTGATCGATCTTTACCTGGTAGCCGTAAAAGCGATGGACGCTCTCCAGGGTGTCGGCGTCATAGATTTCGGCCTCGGACCCACGGCTCACGGCGAGCCATTTGCCGTCGGGGCTGAAGACGGCGGCATTGCCCGGGAGCGTCCCCATCTTCTTCTTGGCGGGCAGGTCGAATATGTGGACGCCGCCAATATCAAGTGCTGTCAGGCGCTTGCCATCGGGGCGCAGGGCGAGGGCGTCCAGGCGAACGGCGGCATTGGCGGCGACGAAATCCAGCACGTCATGCGTGCCCTTGGCGACGTCCCAGACGCGCACGGACTTGGTTTGATCGAGCGTGACGAGCGTCTTGCCGTCGCCGCTGAGGGCCAGGGAGAACACGGCGGCCGGCGTCTGGATCTTGCGCGGCTCGGGGAGCGCGGGTTGAGCGCGGGCGGCGGAGCAGGAGACGGTCGCGGTCAGGAAGAGAAGGAGCCAGCGCTGAAGCATGATCGAATCTCCAAAGGGGGCGGTGCGCGAAACTGCAAGCGCATTTCACGACGGACCACGGACTACTCGCGCCACAACCAGCGCAGCGAATCGGGCAAGATCGCGCCGCCGTGTTTGCCGTCGTGGCCGCCGTCGCCGTATTCAAAGCGGTAATCGTAGTTCATGAGCTTGAGCGCGGACGCCATCGCTTGGTTGGCGAGCGGCCAGCTCCCGTGCAGATTGTTGAGGTCTTTGGAGCCGTCTTGCAGGAAGACACGGATCGGTTTCTTTTCGGTCTTGCGGATCAGGCTCGGATAGACATCGCCGCCGCGGATGTTGGTGAAGCTGCCGACGTGCGAAAGGACTTTCGAGAAGAGGTCCGGTCGTTCCCATGCCGCGGTGAAAGCGCAGATGCCTCCCGAGGAGATGCCGCAGATCGCCCGGCCATTGGCGTCCTGGCGCAGGTTGTACTGCTTGCCGACCGCGGGCAGGATCTCTTTCTCCAGAAAGATCGCATATTGATCGGAGAGTCGATCGTATTCGAAGCTGCGATTGCTGCGGGCCTTTTTGCCCTTGTCGCTGCCGGGGACGGTGCCTGGCTGGAGGAAGACGCCGATGGTGACGGGCATCTCCTTCTTGTGAATGAGATTGTCGAAAACGATCGGCACGCGGAAGCTGTCCTTCTCGCTCTGATACCATTGACCGTCCTGGAAAATCATGACGCAGGCGGGTTTCTTTTCGTCGTACTGCGCGGGGACGTAGATCCACCAGTCGCGCACGGTGCCGGGGAAGATGTCGCTCTTCCAGGGGGGCATCTTCGTGACCTTGCCGGCGGGAACGCCCGGCTGCCGCAGCGAATCTTGACCGAGTTGGTTGTCTTTCTTGGCTGGTTGCGGTTCGGTGACGACGTTGACTTTCAAGGCGACGGCGAGGTCCTTCAGGTCGGCCGGAGCGCGTTTGCCCCCATTGCCGACGGCCTGCAGCGCGAACCAGTAGCTACCGTCCTCGTGAGCACGGAAGTGAAATGCATCATCGCGCAGCCCGCAATCGATCCACCATTTCCAGGTCTGGCCCTGATCGCGCGAGACGAATACGGTGACGATCTCGAAGTTGCTCTTCGTCGGGTCGTCAACCAGGAGGGGAACCAGAAAGAAGCGGGTTTTCATCTCATAGACGGCATCCGTCTGTGCGGCCGGCTGCTTGGCGAGCTTGTCCGGCGGGACGTTGGCTTGGCAATTGGAGCCGGGGCCGAGTTTGTAATCGTCGATGGGCACGACCAATCCTTGCCGGAGCTCAAGAATTTTCAGCTGTTCGCGGACTCGGCGCCAATTGACTTCGCTCGCTAAAACGGGCGTGGTCTTGATTTTTCTTCCCGCACTGTTGATGAACACTTTGAGATCAGGCTGCGGATTGGCAGGGAGGATCTTGCCATTCTTTCCAACCGTTTGAACAGCAAACCAATACATTCCATCTCGAGTCGATTCGAAGCTCACAGCATATACGGTCGGTTTGGCGAGTTCGACCAGCGCCCAGGTTTTTCCTTGATCATTGGAAACCGAAACTCGGATTCCCTCGAGCAGGTTTCTTGATTCAGGCCTCGTCATGACCGGAAGCTGGAAAATCCGCCTGTCCACGACTGTGACATCTGATGGCAGTTCGACGGTGTCGATGGGGAGAACAAGAGTCGAGAGGACAATCCCGATGCCGAACATGAGTGACCTCCTTGAGGGCGTCGTCTCATTGGTTTGCACAATCTGTAGCGGTTTACAGATCGTCTTCCGTCAATCCCGCTTGTTTCATCAGGTCCGCTTGCAATCCCTTCTTCATGTCCTTGTTCCCGTGAACGGGCACGGAGATCGTCGCGGGATTGCCCGGCTTCTCGTAAATGAAATGACTGCTCTTGGTAGTGCGTTTTAGGATCCAACCATGCCTCTCAAGGATTTTGCAAAATCGCTTGCCGGAGATGGCTTTCATACCTCCAATTCCTCGACCGCCTGAGCTTCCTGGGTCGCCGCTTCTTCACGCACGGCCAGGCAACCTTCGAGCGCATCGAGGATGTTCGCCTTGACCTCCTCGAGCGTCTCGCCTTGGCTAACGCAACCGGGAATCGCTGGCACCTTGGCCCAAAAGCCTCCCTCTTCGGCCTCATAGATGAGTACTTTCAACTTCATGACGTTCTCCTTGTCGATGATGCCGCAATCGTCAAACTTCGGATCATTATACCGAACGTAGCATGATCCGCGACAGGGCAAAAGTAGTTGGGCGGCCATAATCTAACACGCTATTATCAAGGGAAAGAGCGTCGAGACCAATGACGAAGGAGTTTCCATGCTGCAGCGCATCGGATCGCTAAGTCTAATTCTCATCCTCGCCGGCAACGCGCTCGCCCAACCGCGCCTTGAATTTCGCCGCATGATCGCGCACTGGACCGACTACGCCCATCCCGACTATCTCGACTTCGTCGGCGAGGCCCAGCCAGAGGTCGTGCAGGTCGGCTTCTACGGGGCACATTTCTGGAGCCTCGCCCATACGCCACAGTACAAGGGCTATCCCGCGCATTTCCCTGTGCGCGGCCTCGACGAGTGTGGCGACTGGTTCAAAGACCTCAACGGCAAGCTGCACAAGAAAAACGTCAAGGTCGTCGGCCATTTCAACGTCGAGTTCCTCGTCGGCGATCCGGAATCGAAGGACGGCCCGCGCGGCTTCTTCAAGTTCTATCGCGAACTGTGGGACGAAAAGATGCTCGGCCCGCGCCCCGTCAAGGACCCGCTCGACCTGCTCGAAAAGAACCTCGATGGCACGCCCATCGTCAGCAAGAGCTATTCGATCGGCGGCATGAAGGAATACTGGGGCTGCCTCAACAATCCGCACTGGCGCAAGGTCCTCAAAGCCTGGACGAAAGTCGGCATCGAACGCGGCGTCGATGGCTACGTCGCCAACTACTTCTATCGCCACAATTGCCTGTGCGAACATTGCCAGGCCAAGTTCCGAGCTCATCTGAAGGATCGCTATCAACCTGCCGATTTGAAGAAGCAATTCGAGATCGACAATCTCGACAAGCACAAGTTCACCGAGATCGGCGGCTGGCACAATCCCAAGGAATCGACGCCGTTCAAGCGTGAGATGCTGCGCTTCTCGCAGATCTCGTGCAAAGATGCGTTTGATGAGGTCTTCGTGAAATATGGCCGTTCGCTCAAGAAAGATTTGATCCTCGCACAGTGGAACCATCTCGGCAACTTCAGCGCGATCAACGGCGACGAGCGCTGCATGCTGCCCAAGGAACTCTGGGGCAAGGACGAGGACTACGCCTGGTACTCGACCGGCGACCACGCGAGCTACACCGATTTCACGAAGGACCACTACGGCGAGGGGACGCTGCAAGCCCGCTACCTGCGCGGCGCTTTCGACAACAAGCCGTTCACGCTTGGCAAATACGAAAATACCCGTATCCGCACCGCCATCGCCGAACTGGCGGCCAACGGCGGCGCGCCGATGGGTTTCTACACGATCTTCAAGGACCCGCTCGCCCGCAAGGAGATCACGCGCTACTACCAGTTCCTCGCCAAGCATGATTCGCTGTATCGCGCCAGCCGGCCCGCTGGTGAAGTCCTTCTGCTCTTCCCGCGCAGTCGTGTGCATGAGGGGGACGTCGCAGCCGTGGAGATGTTTCGACAAACCGGCAAAATCCTGCTCGACACGCACGTCCTCTTCGATGTGCTGCCGGATGATCTGTTGACGCCGGAGTTCCGCAAACGTTATGGCCAAATCATCGACGTGACGAAGCCGCCGGTGGAGTTGCCAGGAAACATCAGCAGGTTCAAGGCCCCGAAAACCGTGCGCGTGGCGCTGGATCACACCGCGGCGAAAGACGCGCTGGTCCTGCACTTCGTCAACTACGCGCGCGAGGACAAGGCGCCCAATCGCGGCAAAGGCATCATCGACGAGAAACCGCTCGCCGTGAAGGGCGTCGAGGTCGATCTGGCGTTGCCGAATGGGATGCGCGCCGGCAAAGTCGAATGGTTGACGCCGGAGGTGCCGAACGGGCGCGTACTCGATGCCAAGTCAGTGGATGGACGATTGCGATTGACGACTCCGGAATTTCTGGTCTACGGCGTGGTGCGAATTGCCCCGTAGGGCAAGCGGCCTCGCTTGCCTCTCGTTCACGTCAACTCCGCCGCCTCAACAAACTGCACCGGCACTTGCTCGATCAGTACAACTTCTTGTGCCGCGACATGCTCCAGTTGCAGCAGCCATTTGAGTTGCCGCATGCACGTGACTGCTTCAACGTCCTGAAGGGCGTAGACGATAATCTGAATGTGGTGATCGACGATCGGCGTCTCGGCATCGTCGGGCAGCCACGAGCCAGACCACGGCGGAAAGCCTTCGAGGCGGGAATGCGAACAGCCGCCGCAGCAGACGTGGAACAGTCTGAGCAGCGCGTGCTGTTGGTCGCCGGCGAACACGGGCATGCCGTGTGATTGAACGGGGAGCCAGATGGTGAATCGGTAGGCGAGACCATCCAAGGGCGGCTTGAGCTGGCCGCCATACCGATCCTTCAGCCAGGCGATTCCTTCATCGAGACTTGGATTTTTTGGCGGCTTTCTTGCCATGGACTTTTGCCTCCTTGCCGTTCGTGCCGTTCGCCGGAATAACGCCCGCCTTCACGAGTGCCTCAAAGTGGGAATCAAGGAGCCACAATTCGACCGTGATATCATCCCCGCGCGAATGCCACATGCCCGGCAATTCATTGAGGACACTGATTGCTCTCTTGAACTGTTCGTTGGCGTCAATTCGTACGACATGTGCCATGGTTCGTTCCTCCTCTCGCCCATCTTACTCTCTACGCCGTTCGAACTCAACGCCATTCGTCACGCCAGCAATTCCGGAATCACCTGCGCCCCCTCGACGCCCGTCAGCTTCTGGTCCAGCCCTTGGAAGCGGAAGCTCAGGCGTTCGTGGTCGATGCCCAGGCACTTGAGCACCGTCGCGTACAGGTCGAGCAAGTGGCATGGCTTGTCGACGATGTTGTAGCTGAAGTCGTCGGTTTCGCCGTAGGTGATGCCCCCCTTGATGCCGCCGCCGGCGAGCCACATGCAGAAGTTGCGCGGGTGATGGTCGCGGCCATAGTTCTCGCGCGTCAGCGTGCCCTGCGAATAGACCGTGCGGCCGAACTCGCCGCCCCAGATGACGAGCGTATCGTCGAGCATGCCGCGCTCTTTCAAGTCTTGCAGGAGGGCACCGGTGGCGCGATCGGTGTCGTCGCACTGGTTCTTCAAGGCGCGCGGCAAATCGCCGTGCTGATCCCAGCCGCGGTGGAGGATCTGCACGACGCGGGTGCCGCGTTCGATGAGACGACGTGCGAGCAAAGCGCTGTTGGCAAAAGTGCCGGGTTCGCGGACGGTGCCGCCGTACATGTCGATGGTGCGCTGCGATTCGCTGCGGAGGTCCACGAGTTCGGGAACGCTGGCCTGCATGCGGAAGGCCATCTCGTACTGGGCGATGCGCGTTTGCGTTTCGGGATCGCCCAGGCGTTCGAAGTTGCGCTGATTAAGCTGGGCGAGCGCGTCGAGCATGGCGCGGCGGTCATCACCGCTGACGCCGGGCGGGTTCTGCACATAGAGGACCGGATCGCCGGCGCCGCGCAGGGCGACGCCGTTGAAGCGCGTCGGCAGAAACCCGGACGACCACATGCGCGTGAAGAGGGCCTGCCCATTGCCCGACGCCGGGAAGCGCGGCGTGAGGACGACGAACGCGGGCAGGTTCTGCGTCTCGGCGCCGAGCCCGTAGGCGAGCCACGAGCCGATCGACGCCTTGCCGGGGATTTCGCTGCCGGTCATGACGAAGGTGCAGGCCGGGTCGTGATTGATGGCGTTGGTGTGCACGCTCTTGATGAGGCAGATGTCATCGACGTGCTTCGCGGTGTGCGGCAGTAATTCGCTCGCCCAGGTGCCGCACTGTCCGTGGCGCTGGAAGCGAAACTTGGTCGGCGCGACGGGATGTCGGCCCTGCCCACTGGTCATGGTCGATAGACGTTGGCCCCTGCGCACGCTCTCGGGCAGATTCTCATTGAAATAGCGCTGCATCTGCGGCTTGTGGTCCCACAGATCGATCTGCGAAGGCGCCCCGTTCATGTGCAGATAGATGAGCGCCTTCGCCTTCGCGGCAAAGTGCGGCAACCCCGGCAACGCGGGATGCACCGGAGCATCAACGAGCCGCGCCCGTGAGGAAGCGCTCTGTGCATGGGCATCGCACATCCCGAGCGCGAGTCCGCCGAGACTGAGGCCGACAGAGCCGAAGAACTGGCGGCGAGTTTGATTCAGGTGGAATTGGAATACGGGATCCATGAGCATGTTCCTCAAGGCGTTTGCGCAACAAAGGTGTGCGGATCCAAGGCGGTGATGCCGGGAAATCGGGCAAAGTCCGCGCCGTTCAACGTCAACAGGTGCGTGATCTGGTGTGCTTGCATCAACGCGGCCAACCGAGCGTCATGAACCTGCACCCCGCTCACATTCAAGGTGACAACCAAATTCCGCCAAATCGAAAATGCCGCAGGGGAGTCCGGTAGGATCCGAATGATTCGCTCAAGGACTCGTAGGCGCTGGTTGGTTTCGCTGATCGAAAGTCCTAGGCCGCCTCGCGCGGAGGTTGGCCGAGTGCACACATTCCAGAACTCAGCCACATTTTGTGGGGCCATCGCCAAATTGTCTCCACGCGTCTTGACCGCGCGCACGGCGGCGCGCACGGTCGAATGCAGAAGCTCATTCCGCTCCAGCAAGCGAACCAGGATACCGCTGTCAAGAAGAACAATCATCAGTCATGGTCGGTATAAATGTCTGCCCGCGAAAAATCGGTGGGGAGCGGCGGGGCGTTCGGCGGCGTGGCGGAAACCTCATCCAGGATCCGATCGAATTCTTCAAGCGTGATTGCGTCGCCGGGCGCCGCCTGATCGGCCTCGACAAATTGCCCGAGGTATGTGTCAAACGGCATTTGCTGCGCCGCGGCCTGCGCCCGCAATTTCTCGAGTACATCGATAATCTTGTTTTCGATCTCAATTTGCATTTATCCGCTCCGTTCTCGTGCCACGGGCTTTGACCTCTTTGCCATTTGGTGAGACCAACGCAGATCTCTTCCTCCCTAATGATATCGCGGCAAAGGGCGTGTGCAAGCCGCCCAATCTCTACTACGGACCCATCAATCCGGCGTCTGCACAGGTTCCGGCAGCCGTACCAGTTCCCCGCCTTGACAAGTGATGGCCTCGCGGATTTCCATCTCAGGCCAATTTGCTGGGAAAAAGCGCACGGTCGCGTCACAAAAGACCGCCAGGAAGCCGTCCGGCGTGAGGCCGAACTTCGGGAGCGGGCCGTTTGGATGAAATGGCAGATCGTCGGGCCGCGTCCAGATCGTCGGTTCCGCAGCCTCGACAACGAGGATCGTATTCGCCGTGCCGTCGGTGATGGCGGACAAAGCTCTCCTTTCAGCCATTGGCGCCTTAAAGCCAGCCAGAGCGAGATAATGCGTCATGCCTTCCTTCGTTTTCACTTCGGGCACAATGTATTACGCGGGCATCTGCGGAATCAAATTCTTGTTGGTCGGATGATCCCACGACTGCGAGAAGTCGAATTGCTTGTACAACTTATTTTGATCGATATACGGCAGAATCTCGACACGCCAACTCAGCTTCCTACGACCTATGTCGTCGCCCGCATGCGGCAGCACCTTGTTCGCATCATGGTAGCCGTGAACACCCATCGCGATTTTCTTCAGGTTGTTGACTCGGATTACTCGGACAAGTTTCTTCGCCGCGACCGCTTTTTCTAACGAGGCGCTGCCTTCTTTGTGAAATCCGTGTTTCTCAGGCAATAGGATGGTGTCCCCGTCGAGTTTACCCTTGAATGCAACTTGCTCCCGGTCTTCTTTGAAGGTAATGGAGTTTCCCTCGACTTCGTACTTGCCCAGCTCGCCGCGCAAATCGGTCCCACGATAGAAGGTTCCATCGTGTTTCAGTTCGAGGTAAACTGACGGTTTTTCGTCGGAAACATATTTGCCAGCAACGCCACTTGTGAACGGGTTCAATGCGCTTTGCTGTCCATTGCCTCTCATTCTTAGAGCGATCACGCCGCCGCAACAAAGGGGCATCACGCACGTAAAAAAGCCAATGCAAATAATGCCGATGATGGCGAACGTGCGCCGCGTTTCCAGAAACTCAATTGCTTTGCCGAACACGCCAGGAACCGGCGGTGTGGTTGATGCGTCGCTCATGACTCGGCCTCTTTGTTTTCGGGTCACCACCTCAGGAGTCTTGATCGCCCCTGACCGACAGTCAACCAAACGCAAAGCTGCTCACGGCCGCCACACCGGTTCCAAATCGAGCACGAAACCCGGCAACTCCGGATCGCCGCTGATGGTCTGCGGGTTGTCGAGCACTTGCACGGGTTGGCTTGGGCGATACACGTGAACTTGTTTCTTTTCTGGAATGATGAGCCAACCGAGTTTCGTGCCGTTGGCGATGTACTCTTCCATTTTCTCCAGCGTGTTCATGAGACTGTCGCTGGGCGACAAGAGCTCAACCAGAAAGAATGGGCAAACCGGCGGAAACTTCTTCATCTGCTCCGGCGAGATCGTAGCTAACTGCTCGGGCGAGATCCACGACGCGTCAGGCGAACGATTGGCGCCGTTTGCCAAGATGAAGCCGCCGCTGGAATCAAACGCCTTGCCGATGTCGACGCGTCGGAACCAGGCGTAAAGTTGAGAGGCGACGGATAGGTTCTGAGCGCTCGATTCTCCTCCGGCCGGGGGTATGACGATCAACTCTCCTTTCGCATTTCGCTCGAAGCGCAAATAGCGATTCTGTTGGCAGAAGTCGAAAAACTTCTCCTGCGTCATCGCAACGACGGGCAGCAGCTGAATCGGATTATTGACCCAGTATTGTGCGATTTCCGGATCAAACGTAGGCAATGTTGCGGCGCTCAGGTTCCACCTCCTTCCTTCACATTAATTCCGCGTCACCGTCTCATCCAGATTCAACAACAGATTCGCGACCAAGGTGTACGCCGCCAGTTCCGGCTCCGCCAGGCCCGCGCGAATGGGCGATTCGCCGACGCGCAGCGCCGTGGCGGCAGAGGCCGGGTCTTTTTGATAGCGCGTCAAGAATTGCTCGAATGCCTTGGCGACAATCTCACTCTCGACGGCGTCCGGCGCGCGCGACAGGACGACACGATAGCCGTAGCCGATGCGTTCCGCCGGCGTATTGCCACCGTTCGCCATCATGCGTTCGGCGAGCTTGCGGGCGGCCTCGAAGTGCTGCACGTCGTTCATGAGCTGCAACGCTTGCAACGGCGTGTTGCTGCGTTCGCGCCGGCTGCATGACGACTCGCGATTGGGGGCGTCGAAGTTCGCCATGAACGGATGCGGCGCGGTCCGTTTGAGAAACGTGTACACACTGCGGCGATAAAGCCCGACGCCCTTGTCTTGCACATAATTCCCCGTGTTGGAACCGGAGAACGCCACCGGCTCCCAGACGCGCGGCGGTTGATATGGACGCACGCCGCGGCCGCCCATGTCGAGGTTGATCAGCCCGCTGACGAACAGGACGTTGTCGCGAATCTGCTCGGCGTCGAGGCGGAAACGCGGGCCACGCGCGTAGAGGCGATTCTCGGGATCGCGCTTATACACGTCCGGCGTGAGTCTTGCCGATTGGCGGAAGGTTTGCGACGTGAGCATCAGGCGGACGAGCGCATTCACGTCCCAACCAGCCCCACGCGCAAGCGTGGGGTCGGAGCTATCCCCACGCTTGCGCGTGGGGCTGGTTGGAGAAATGAACTCCAGTGCCAACCAGTCAAGCAATTCGGGATGGCTAGGTAAATCTCCCTGGGCGCCGAAATCGCCGCTCGATTTGACCAGGCCCGTGCCGAAGAATTGCTGCCAGTAGCGATTGACGGCCACGCGCGCCGTCATCGGGTGCTCCGGCGCGGTCAGCCACTTCGCCAGATCGAGCCGAGTCGCTCGTGCTCCGCTCTTGGTCAGCGGCGGCAGGAAGCTCGGCGTATTGGGATCGACTTTCTCGCCCGGCTTCGTGTACTGCCCGCGCATCATCACGAAACTGTCGCGCGGCTTGGCCATGTCTTTGAAGATAAACGTGCCTGGAATCGCCGTGTTCAACCCGTCGCGTTCCTTCGTCAATGTCGCGAGTTGCTTCGTCAAGGCATCGAAGATCGGTTTCGTCTCGGCACAGGCGTTTTGCAAGAAATAGTCGCGCAGTTTCGTCTCGCCGGCTTGATCGAGCTTTGGCTGTTTGATGAGAGCGACGACCTCTTTCGGCAACCCCTTGTTGTCCTTGGCGACCTTGACGCGCCAGGCCTTGAACGAGCGGGCCGGATCTTTCGCGAACTTGGTCGCTTCCGGCGGCAGGTCGGCGGGGTCGGTGTATTTGACCGTCTGTGTTTTCTGGCCGAGATCGCCTTGCACCTTCGCAATTTGACCGTTCAGAGCCGCGAGCTTTTTCTCCTGGGCTTGCGTCAGCGTCTTGAATGTCGGCGCGGTCAAAAGCGCGTTGCCGTCCATCGCGGGGCCGTCGATCGAGTAAAAGAACGCATACATCGAATAGAAGTCCTTCGCCGTGATCGGATCGAACTTGTGATCGTGACAAACCGCGCAGCCGCCGGTCAGCGCCAGGAAAACTTCCATCGTCGTCGAAGCGCGATCGACGGCGTTGCGGAAGACCCATTCGGAGTCGATCGAACCCCCTTCGCTCGTGGAGACGTTGCAGCGATTGAAGCCGGTCGCGACAATCTGTTCGCTGGACGCCTTCGGCAACAGATCGCCGGCGAGTTGCTCGATGGTGAAGCGGTCGAACGGCATGTTATCGTTGAAGGCGCGCACGACCCAGTCGCGATAGAGCCACATCGTACGTTCGTTGTCGAGGTGCAACCCGTGCGTGTCGGCATAGCGCGCGAAATCCAGCCAATGACGCGCCATCTCTTCGCCGTAGCGCGGCGACGCGAGATAGCTATCGACCATCTTCTCATAGGCGTCGGGCGCTTTGTCGGCGCGGAATGCATCGATCTCGCTCACGGTCGGCGGCAACCCCGTCAACGCGAAGGCGACACGGCGGATCAAGGTAGGCCGATCCGCTTCCGGCGACAGCGTCAAGCCTTCACGCTTGAGCCGTTCGAGGATGAAGCGATCGATCGGATTCTTCGCGTCAACATTCGGCAGCGCGACTTTAGCCGGCGGCTCAAACGACCAGTGCTTCTGATAGGTGGCGCCGTCCGCGATCCACTTCTTGAGCAACTCCTTTTGCTCCGGCTTGAGCGTCCGGTGCGCAGTCGGAGGCGGCATCATCTCGTCGGCGTCCTTGCTGAAGATGCGTTTGATCAGCTCGCTCTCGCCGGGCTTACCGGGGATGATCGGCGTCGCCTTGCTCTTGGCGGGCCGGGTCGCCTCCTCGCGGACATCGAGACGGAAACCACCTTTCTTCGCCGCGGGGCCATGGCACTTGAAGCAGGCGTCCGTCAGAATTGGGCGGATGTCGCGGTTGTACTGGATATCGTCGGCGCGCACGCTGGTAACAGCGCTCGTGAGGAAAAAGGCGGCAAGCATGAGGTTGCGGGTTGTTGGCATCATGGTTCAATCCGTGGCATGAAGAAAAAGAAAAGCGCAATCGCGGGTAGTAGTTTATTCTACCAGGCGCGCGCCGCGCTTGCGAGGAAAAATCCAGCACAGGCGCGGGGCTGCCTGCGTATTGCAAAAGGCTGAGGCTCACATCACCGTGATCATTTTCACCTGCACATCATTACGCCCCGACTTCGCATAGGGCCGCGGCTCCGGCTGGGCGAAATCGTTCTGATCCACGCTGCGCACCCGAAACTCGTAGCTCCCCGCCGCCAGCTTATCGAGACCGACCGACCACTGGGCCCAACTGTAGCGCATCGGCCATTCGCGCGGTTGGCCCGTCTTCGGATCGAAGCCCCAGACATCGCGCGGCAACACGCCGTTGGGGAGGGTGCCGCCCCAGTCTTTTGGCGCCGCCGCGATCATGCATGGCCGCCAAACTGCGGTGCGCCACGACGGATCGTCGTCCGCGATGCGCCCATGCGTGCCGGCGTCCGGGCGAAGCCAGTACTCGACGCGTTTCAGCCCCGGCAGGCCGACCATCACCAATCCGGTCATCGTGACGTTCTGGCCCGCCCGCGCCGTCACGTCATTGCCGTCGATGTACGCGGCCGTCTTCAGGAACGATTCCGAGTCATTGTTGCTAAGGGCGTAGGTATCCATCGCGCGAAATTCATTCGTGAGGACGATTCGCTGCAACCACTTGATCGACTTGAAGCCATACGACCAGGGAATGACCATGCGCACCGGGCCGCCGCGCTCCAGCGGAATGGCGTGGCCGTTGAGCCGATAGGCGACGAGCGGACCCAACTCCCCCGGCGCGGCGTCCATCACCTGGGTGTAGGTCAACGACGACTGGAAGACTTGCTTCGGGTCGTTGTTGTGAAAGCCCCAGTAGTAGATACGGCGAATGTTGTTGACGCGGCCGGCGAGCTTCAGCACCTCGCGCAGCGGCACGCCTTCCCACAGCCCTTGACCCAATGGCTGCGGGATATTGAGGCACTGCATCGCCTTGAGGTACTTGCGTCCGTGCCGTCGGCCGAGGCGTTCGATGGCCGCGAAATCGACGGCGTTCTTTTTCTCGAGCGTGAGCGGCGTGTCGATGGTGCAGCCGCCTTCGGCCATGATCTCCAGCCGCCAGGTCTCCGGCGTGAGACGGGCGCGGACGAGGTCGTCCCCCTTGAGCGAATGCGGTCGAGGCGTGCCGCGGCTGACATCGCGAAACTGCGCGGGGTTGGTGAGGAAGCTGCGTTCGGCGCCCATTATCGTCTCCTTTGGCTGGCAGGATCGTCTATCATAAGGCAAGTAATGGTCGATGTGAAACCTTTTCTTGAAATCGAGGATGCTGAATTATGGAAGTGCAATTTCTCAACCCGCCCGCCCTCTGCCCGACCTTCGGCTGGACGCACGTCGTCACGCACACCGCGGGCAAAACGATCTACATTTCCGGCCAGGTCTGCAATAACGAGAAGGGGGAAATCGTCGGCAAGGGGGACCTGCGCGCCCAGGTCACGCAGGCGTTTGAAAACCTCAAGGCGGCGCTCACCGCCGCGGGTGCGACGTTTAAGGATGTCGTCAAGTCGAACCTGTACGTAGCAGGCTTCAAACCCGAACATTTGCCGATCCTCCGCGAGGTGCGCGGTCGTTACTTCGACACCAAGAACCCGCCCGCGAGCACGCTGGTCGGCGTCGAGAAACTCGCGCATCCGGATTGGCTGGTCGAGATCGAACTCGTCGCGGTTTTGGCGTAAAGGCGATTGCCGCTTGCGGCTTGGCGTTCGCACGACCCCTGGCGAACGCCAAGCCGCATAGCCGCGTCCAATTGCGTTGAATGATATTAACACATTTGTTAACATGAGAAGTATGGATTGGCAGATCGCCTATTTCCGTGAAGACGTGCAAGACACGATCGTGGGCTTCCCAGCCGGCATTCAGGCGCGCTACATTCATCTCACCGATCGCATGCTCGTGTTCGGGCCAGACCTTGGGATTCCCCATACACGCTCCATGGGCAACGGACTATTTGAGCTTCGCATGAAGTCCAAGGAAGGTATTGCCCGCGCCTTTTTCTGTACGCTCTCCGGGCGACGAATCATGATGTTGTACGCGTTCATCAAGAAATCGGCGAAGACGCCGGCCAACGAACTCAAGATCGCCCGCGCCCGCTTGAAGGAGGCAAAAGCCAATGAAGACGCATGAAGAACTCGTCAAGAAGATGCTGAAAAATCCGGCCGTGAAGGCAGCCTATGACGCTCAGAGCGAGGAGTTTTCGCTGCTCGATGAGTTGTTGAAAGCGCGCCGCCGCGCCGGTTTGACGCAAGCAGAGGTCGCGCGGCGCATGGGCACGAAAACGCCCGCCGTAGCGCGCCTGGAAGCGGGCGGCGGCAGCAAGCGCCACTCCCCGTCAATCGCGACTTTGCGCAAATATGCCGAGGCCGTTGGTTGTCAATTGGAGGTGAAGTTGCGCCGGCGATGATGCGTGCTGCTGGCCTGACGAAATTCACGACCACAACTCGCCGATCGCCTGCCCCGGGCTGATCGCGTACGGCCGATCCGCGAGGTCGTGATAATGTCCGGCGGGATCGACGCCGAGCGCGTCGAACATGGTCGCGGCCAAGTCGCATGGCGAGTACGGGCGCGTCGTTGGATAGGCGCCGATGCGGTCCGAGGCGCCGACGATGCGGCCTCCGCGCACCCCCGCGCCCGCCAGCAACACCGAGTACGCGCCTGCCCAGTGCTTGCGGCCCGGAATTTCGCCCGCGAAGCCCGGCTCCAGCGCCACGCGTGGCGCCCGGCCGAACTCGCCCATGCACACCACCAGCGTCGTCTCCAACAGGCCGCGCTGGGCCAGGTCGTCCAGGAGAGCGGACAGGCTGCGATCGAGTCGCGGCAACAGATGGTCCTTCAGCGATGGGAAAATATCGTTGTGCGTATCCCAGCCGTATTCGTCCTCCGGCGTCGGCGTCATGTCCTGGCCGCGGATCATGTGGTTCCAGAACACCGTCACCCATGGCACGCCGATCTCGACGAGCCGCCGTGCCAGCAAGCACGCCTGCCCGGACCGATTGGCGCCGTAGCGTTCGCGCACATTCGCCGGCTCGCGCGACAGATCGAACGCCTGGGCGTAACGCGGCGAATCGAGGAACGCGAACGCCCGACGATAAAGTTGCTCGCGTTCCAGTAGATTGGGGTCGCTCTGCCACGCCGACGCCTGGCGATTGATCGATTGCAACAGCGATCGTCGGCCATCGACGCGCACGCTGGGCAGATCGGGCTGCGGCTCCAGACCGGGCATCGTGGCGCCGTCGGTCACGTCGCCGATGATGAGCGGCTCATTGCCCCGGCCGAGGAAGCCGCCGTATTGTCCCGGCCCGGCTTCGCGCGGCGTCAAGAGCGGACCGTTGAGATGGACTGCCGTATAGGGAAAATCACCGCTGGGCCGCACGCGCCGCAGGATCGCGCCATAGGTCGGGAAATCCGTCGGCCGCACGGGCGGGTTCGACGACTTGCGCAGGTGAAACTGCCCCGTCAGTGCCAGATAGCTCGCGGAGCCGTGATCGACGTCGTCATGCGACACGCTGCGCACGACGGCGTACTGATGCGCCTGTCGGGCCAAACGAGGCAAATGCTCGCAGCAGCGCGTGCCGGGAACGCTGGTGGAGGACGACTGGAATTCGCCGCGAATGTCTTCGGGCGCATCGGGCTTCATGTCGAACGTGTCGATGTGGCTTACGCCGCCACCTGTGAAGACGAGCAACACCGACCGAGCTCGGGCACGCGTCGCTTGCGGTTTCGCATTCGAGCGTCCCGCCAGCGCGAGCAACGTCCCCAACCCGCCGACGCGCAGCCATTCGCGGCGCGTCAGTCGGCCATCGGGTCGCCGTTCATCGCAGAGGAAACGAAGCATAGGAAGCACTTTCCACGGTCTCGCAAACTTCGATCATGGCGAGTCCAGCAACAGCGCCGTGAAGCCGGCTTGACGAAAATGCACGTCTGCCGTCAGCGCTTCGGTCACGCCTTCTTGCTTCATCAGAACAAACGAAATGCAATCGGTCAAACCCCATTCCTTATCGGTACGCGCACGATAAAGCGCCTGTGCTTTTTCCATCAACGGCTCGTTGAGAGGAAACACCACGTATCCGTCCTCACTCTCGAATCGAGTCAGCAAATCTATTCCACGAGCGCGACGGCCAAAGCGAGCATATCCGTCGCCGATCTCGAGCACGATTCCCAGATGTAAAAGCAGAACGACGTTTTCCCTTAACAGCTCATCGTCGAGCGACTTGGCGCATGCGTGATGCGGATCGTGCGTGTTTTCCAGCGCGACGACAAAGCTTGTGTCAAGGAAGACGACGCGTCGGGCCACGCTCAGTACCTCCGCCCCGTGAAACCTTCAACGTCTTCGGAGCTGATCCTATCGCCCCAATCCTCCGCATTCTCCTCGGCCCACGCGGCAAGGCTCGATCGAGGTTTCTTCTTCTCCGCCGCAGGTGCAACGGTCACCATCAACGAGATCTGCCCCATCGGCACCTCAGGCGGCAACGTCAAGACTACCTGGCGATCTTCCTTGATGTCCACGGTGATTTGCATGGTAATCATGGTCATCCCCTTTCTGTGCTCATTGTAACGACGAAGCTCGGTTCGTGGTAGTGATCTGCGCGGTCGCGGTTCGCAATCGCATCGCCGCTTGCGTCAATCTGGCCAGCTTCTCGTACGCCTCGTCGATGGTGGGCGGCTCACCGGCATCCGGCGCGAAGCCGCAATCGGGATTGAGGGCGATGCGGTCCGCGCCGACCAGGCCCGCGCCGGCTGCCGCGAGCGCCGCGATTTCGTCCACGCTCTGCAGGCGTTCGCCGCGCACGTCGATGACGCCCATGCCGAGCGACAGGTGCGCGGGCAGCAGCTTCAAGTCGCTCACGTCGCCAGTGTGCGGATAGGCGAACTCGAGATTGACCCGATCGATCTTCGCATCCGCCAATCTCGGCAGAATCGGCTTGTAGTCGCCGGCCACATCACTTCTACGCTTGTACACGCTATGGCAACAGTGCAAATGCACTTCTGCGCGCAAACCGTCCGCGACGCGATTGATGGCGGCGAGCGCCTCGGGAAATTGCTTGTCGATGTCCCATGTTCGCCGCAAGCGCTCGTCGTGAATCTCCGCGCCTGAGGTCAAGCGCGGATCGCAAAAATACGTGAGGGCCGGATCGTCGAGCTGCACGATGTCGATGCCGGCCTCGACCAGCGCGTGGGCCTCGCGCGCCAGCACTTCGGCGAGATGATCGAGAAAATGCGGCAACGTCGGATACGCGTCCTTGCTGTAGTCCTCGTGCCAGTAGCGCACCGCGATCAAGAATGGGCTCGGCAGCGCGAACTTCGTCACGCGCTCGGTATGCTTGACGAGGAAGCGGGCATCGTTCGTGAAGACAGGTTCGTTCTTCGACATGCGCCGCACGACGACTTCCGTCAGCTTGGTTTCGCCCTGGTGCGTGAATTTTCGGCAACGCTCGAAGCCGCCGACGCGCGTGAGAAACTCACGGATATACTGCGTGCGCCGCCATTCGCCGTCGGAGATGACGTCGAGACCGGCTTGTTCTTGCAGACGGATGGCGAAACGGACGCAATCGTCGAGCGCGTGCGGATCACGTCCCGGCCGCGCCAACAGATCGCGCACCATCTGCGGCCGAGGCAACGAGCCGATGCCATGTGTGTAGACGGCGGGCAATTGCGCGATGCGTGCAGTCTTCATGGGTCGATTATGTCCGCGCAAAGACAAGAATGACACAAGAAAAAGCCTCACGCCGATGAGTCGCCTCGTTTTTGCTTGTGCATCGACTCGCGTCGTGCGATCATCATGCTGTGGTATCATCATGTCCAACGGGAGAGATCCATGCCTCGATGTTTTGCCTTCGTTGTCCTGATCCTGTGTGCCACCTCCATGCGCGCCGGCGAGCCGAAGACGCTCTTCGACGGCAAATCGCTCGCCGGCTGGGAAGGCGACCTGAAAACCTGGCGCATCGAGGGCGGCGCGATCGTCGGCGGTTCGCTGGACGTGAATGTGCCACGCAACGAGTTCCTGTGTACGCTCAAGACCTACTCCGACTTCGAGCTGAAGGTGAAGTTCAAGCTGCTCGGCGATCGCAAGTCGGTCAACGCTGGCGTGCAGTTCCGCACGAAACGGATCCCGAAGCATCACGAGGTCAGCGGCTATCAAGCGGACATCGGCCAACATTACTGGGGGGCGCTGTATGACGAATCACGCCGCAACAAGGTGCTCGCGTCACCGGACAAGGGCCTTCTCGAAAAGATCATCAAGCACGACGACTGGAACGACTACAAGATCCGCGCGGAGGGCGCCCGCATCCGCTTGTGGCTCAACGACACCCTCACGGTCGATTTCACCGAGAAGGACGACAAGATCGAACGCAGCGGAATCATCGGCCTACAGGTGCACGGCGGCGCCAAGGCCAAGGTTCATTACAAGGACATCACGATCGTCGAGTTGCTGACGAAGTGACGTGATGGCGCAGAACAGCGGAACGAGCTACACCCTCGAACGCGAAACTGGAGTGCCAATGAACCAGCGCATGACAACCTCGGCAATTATCGGTGGCATGATCTTCTGCGTCGCCGCGAGCGCGCAGAACCCGGCGCTCAAGGACGGCCTGCTCGATCTCAAACAGCAATGGAGCCGCGGCCAGGCGGAAGGCAAAGGCCCCGTGCGTTTTCACCATGCGCCCATGCGGCTGGCGGACATCGAGCGCGTCATCCCCTATGGCCTGATGGTCGGCGGGCACGTGGCGCCGATCGATCATCAGTACTACTATCCCAAGCAGCTCAAACCAGGGCAGCCGCACTTCGATGTCTTTGCGCCGGCTGACGGCCAGATCGTCATGATCGGCCATCGCGTGAAACTTTTCGCTTCGACCGAAGCCAAGCGCGCCTACGATGACTTTGCCCTCCACATCGAGCATACCAGCACCTTCTACACCTTCTACGACCTTCTCACGGAACTCGACCCGGCCATTCTTAAAGCGCTCGATGAATCCGCGCGGCAGCGCTTCGCCAAAAAGATCCAGGGGCCTCCCGTGCACGCACGCATCGCCGTCAAGGCCGGGCAGGTCGTCGGCAAGGTGGGCGGACGCTCGCTCGACCTGGCTGTAATCAATACCGACACGCAGCTCAAGGGATTCCTCAACCCGAAGATGTACGGGCATTATGCCTGGCGCGTGCACGTCGTCGATCCCTTCGACTATTTCGATGAACCGCTCAAGGCCAAGCTGCTCGCGCTCAATCCGCGCAAAACGGAGCCGCGCGGCGGCAAGATCGACTACGACATCGACGGCAAGCTCGTCGGCAACTGGTTCAAGGAGAAGACCAACGGCTACGCCGGCACGCGCGATCCGCGCGGCTACTGGATGGGACATCTGGCGATCGTGTACCACCATCTCGACACCGATAAGGTCATCGCGTCGATCGGTGATTACGTCGGCAAGCCGCGACAATTCGGCGTCAAGGGCAACGGTCCCGATCCCGCGAAGATCGGCGCCGACGCCGGGCTCGTCAAGTACGAGCTGATCAACCCTACAAGCCCCAGCTCCGCTCAACCGTTCGCCGGCTCGGATGGGACGGTCCAGGGCGTCCTCCTGGTGCAAGTTCTTGAGGGGCGGCAGCTGAAAGTCGAGACCTTCCCGGGCAAGAAGGCCGCGGACGTCAAGGGCTTCACGGCGGCGGCGGCGGTCTATGAGCGCTGAGCGCGTCAGGCAACGCGCCTGCGTCATCGTGGCGTCGGCAAATTCGTCGCCGGCATCGCGTGGGGCTGCGCAGAGCATAAACGACATTCCCAATCCGAGGCCTGCCATGCGATATTGTGCGATCTTCATTGGCTCGATGATCCTCGTGCCAACCGGGCACGCCGGCGAATCAAAAGAACTCGCCAAGTACGACGCCAAGATCAAGCCCGCCGACCGCTCGCACTGGTCGTATCAGCCCGTGAAGCGTCCCGCGTCGCCGAAGGTGAAAAATGCCGGGTGGGTGCGCAATCCAATCGACGCCTTCGTGCTGGCGAAGCTCGAAGCGAAGGGCTGGATGCCGGCGTCTCCTGCGGAGCCGAGCGCATGGCTGCGGCGCGTTCATCTCGATGTGACAGGTTTGCCGCCGATCTTGGCGGAGCAGGATGCGTTCCTGAAAAACCCGACGCCGGAAGCGATGGACGCTGTCGTGCGCGATCTGCTCGCTCGTCCGACCTACGGCGAACGTTGGGGCCGCCATTGGCTCGACGTGGTGCGTTACGCCGAGACCGCCGGCTATGAGCGCGACGCGGTCAAGCCGAGCGTTTGGCGCTATCGCGATTACGTCATCAAGGCGTTCAACGACGACAAGCCGTACGATCGCTTCCTGCTGGAGCAACTCGCCGGCGACGAGCTGCCCGACGCCAACGCCGACACGCAGCTCGCGCTCGGCTTCAATCGGCTCGGGCCCTGGGACGACGAGCCGGCCGACCCGAAGGAAGACCGCTTCGATCAGCTCGACGATCTCGTCAATGCGACTTCGCTCGTCTTCATGGGCACGACGCTTGCCTGCGCGCGTTGCCACGACCACAAATTCGAGGCGTTGACGATCCACGATTACTATCGCATGGTCGCAATCTTCGATCCGCTGGTTCGGCCGCGCGCCGGTCGCACCGAGCTTGACTTGCCGGTTGGCACGCGCACCGAGCTCGATCGGCAAACCGAGCGGGACAAGCAAATCGCCGCGCTCCTGAAGGACGTGCCCAAAGGGAAACCGACGCCCGCCAAGGTGGACGAACTGCGCAAGAGCATCCCCGATTTGCCGCGTGGCTACTTCCTGCGCGAGCCGACGCCGAAGTCGCCGGACACGTATCTACTGATCCGCGGCAAAGCGACGCGCCCAGGGCCGAAGGTCGGGCCAGGGATGCCCGCGGTGCTCGTCGCCAATCAGCCTACGTTTCCACTGCCGGGCGAACAAACGAGCCTGCGGCGCTTGACATTGGCGAAATGGCTCGCGCGTCCGGAGCATCCGCTGACGGCCCGCGTCATGGTCAATCGCATATGGCACTACCACTTCGGCGCAGGCATCGTGCGCACGCCGAACGACTTCGGCATCATGGGCCAGGCGCCGACGCATCCGGAACTGCTCGATTGGCTGGCGGCGGAATTCGTATCCCCTACCAGTCCCACGCCCAAGCGTGGGGATGGTTGGAGCATCAAGCATCTCCACCACCTCATCCTCACCAGCAACACCTACCGCATGGCCAAGACCTGGAACAAGGACTACGCCAAGATCGATCCAGAAAACACCCTGCTATGGAGATTTCCGTACAAGCGCCTCGAAGTCGAAGCGATCCGCGACTCCGCCTTGCTCGTCAGCGGCCAGCTCAATCCAAGAATGTTCGGTCCCAGCATGTACCCCGAAGTGCCGAAGGAAGCCCTTGCCGGCAACAGCGATCCCGACAGGATCTGGAAGCCATTCGACGAAAAGGAAGCGTCGCGCCGCACCGTCTACGCGCACATCAAGAGGAGCTTCGTGGTGCCGATGCTGGAAACGCTCGACCTGTGCGATTCGACGCGTCCCAACGACAAACGCCTGACGACGACGGTCGCCCCGCAAGCGTTGACGCTCTTCAACGGCGCGTTCATCAATCGGCAAGCCAGACACTTCGCCGAGCGTTTACGCAAGGAAGCCGGCAACGACGCCGACCGCCAGATCGAGCTAGCGTATCGCCTGGCGCTGTGCCGATTGCCGACCGATGCGGAACGCGCGGCGCTGCGCGATTTTCTGAAGCGACAATCGCTGGAGCAAATGTGCCGGGTGATCTACAATCTGAACGAGTTTGCGTATGCGGATTGAGGCATCAGCAGGTATAATCACACGAGAGAACCCGGCGCCAAGTTGCGAGGATGGCCCCATGCCCTTGTTCGATCATTTTCACCCGCCGCTTTATCCCCATCATCACTGGGAGTCGTTTCATTCCAACTGGGCGACGCGGATCGCCGACGGCATCGCGGCGTTGCTGCCCTCGGATTATCAGGTCGAGGAGCACACCCACGCCGGCGTAGGCTTCGAGATCGATGTCGCCACCTATCAGGGGCCACTGTCTCTTGAGGAAATTGCCGCCGTCGGTCCGGCGCTGGCAACGCTCGTCGCGCCGGCGTATGCTCCCCCCGTTCCGGATCACACGATCCCGGCCGCTTTCCCGGACACGTTCGAGGTCCGCGTCTTCAACACGACCGCCGGGCTGACGCTCGTCGGTGTTATCGAGTTGGTCAGTCCCAGCAACAAGGACCGCCCAGCCGAACGCCTCGCTTTCGCCACGAAGTGCGCGAGCTACCTTGCACAGGGCGTCAGTTTGATCGTGATGGACGTCGTGACCAACCGTCGCGCCAACCTTCACAACGAGATAATGCGCCTCATGGAGGCCGCCCAGGATCTGGATTTTGCAGGTGACGTGAATCTTTATGCCGCCGCTTATCGTCCTGCGCGTCGGGGCGAGCAAGAGGAGATCGACCTCTGGAAACGGACTCTCACGCTAGGGGCGACGCTGCCGACGTTGCCGTTGCGCTTGACCGGCGATTTGTTTGTACCGGTCGATTTCGAGGCGGCGTACCAGGAGGCGTGCAGGCGGCGGCGACTTCTTGCGTGAGCAATGAAGTTCTCGTTGCAGCTCCACCGGAACTCTGTTGGGATGACCACAAATGGGACGTTACTGGGTAATTGCGCCTTATGACTACCGCTACCCTGACGAGTGGGAGCGGGTTTGGAATTACGACCTCAAACATGGCGTCATCTCGATCGGCTGGTCAAGGTTAGGTGATGTTTCATCCCATGGTGAGGATGAACTCCGCAAACTTTACCGTCGCAAATACCCAAAGGAAATATCGTCTGTAGTGACAAAGGCAACACGAATGATGCACAGATTCTACCATTCGGTAAAACCAGGGCACATGGTCATTGCCCGACGAGGATTAAAAAAACTTGCTGCCGTCGGAACAGTCAAGCGTTCCGCTTATCATGATCCTAATTCCCATTCGGAACCGTTTGGTCCAGAGGACTCGTTCGCCAACCACCTGGACATCAAATGGGCGAAGGCCCCGCGGGATATCGCATTCCGGACGCAGGTCTTCCTTATGCCGACGATTTACGAGATAACACAGGAAAAGTTTCGGTCGCTGATGAATGGTGAAGAGAGTTCGCTTACGGAAGACCTAATTTCGATAGCGAAACGCAACATTGATGCTACAACGAAGGAAACCCTGGTTAATGCACGTATTGGTCAAGGGAGATTCCGAACATCAGGTACTCGACATTTGGGGAAGTCGGTGCGCTGTCACGGGATCGCATACGCACGATGCCATCAGAGCCTCGCATATCAAACCGTGGAGCGAAGCCACCGATGATGAGCGACTGGATCCCCAAAATGGACTGGCACTTGTGGCGACTATCGATGCACTCTTCGACGCAGGGCTCATTTCCTTCGCCTCAACGGGCACAATGCTCTTATCGTCTCTACTAAGCGACGCGGAACGGCGCATTCTCGGTATTGGCAAAGGCTCATTGGCCAGAAAACCATCAACAAAAACGGCCAAATACCTGGCGCACCATCGCGAAAAGCGGTTTAAGGAATGAGGACCGATAAATACGGGCACACTCTTATGTGGATTCCATCGCTATCCCGCCGCTCCTTCTTCGCCCGCGCCGGCGCCGGCTTCGCGGGCCTCGCGCCGATCGACCTGCTCTCGCGCGATGGCTTCTTCGCGCACCCCTCATCCCCTCTCCCCCGAGTACAGAGGAGAAGGGCGAACGGTTACTTCTTTTCTTCCCTCATTCATTAAAGCCGCGCGAGCGCGCGCAGGATTTGATAAACACGTCCGCGCCCGCCTCCCGGCAGCAACCCTCGCCTGGCACGGCATCCAGGAACAATACGAAATCGAGTTGCTGCTTGGCGGTGCCCTGCTGGCGTTCAAACGTGCGGCCGATCTCCACGGCGGGCAGCGTGTGCCGGCCCATGATGCGCACCAGGTCGAAATGCAAGAGGCCCTCGTACGAACGGTAAACTAGCTCGGTGCAGACCAGCTTGTCGGCCGTCGCGAAATCGAACTCGAAATCATACGGCTTGCCCTGATGGCTGAATGCACGCCGGATCGCCTCGGCCTTCTGTTTGTCCGTGAGGCGCGGACGCAGGATCGCCACGTAATCGGCGTGCAGGGATTCGAAGATGGAATTGAAGATTACGCCTTCGCTGACGCTTTCGATCACATTGTGCGCTCGGCCGTCACTGGTTTTCTTGAGATAGGCCGGCAGACGCTCGCGGATCACGGCGTCATCGGCCGTCCAGGTCGCCCCGTCGCGGCGCGCAATCCCCAGGCGCTCGAGGTCGTCGATTTCGCCGACGTACAGGGCGGCGTGCGGCCAGAAACCCGGCAGGAAGGAATTGGACAGGAACCAGTTGCGCCGCTCCAGGATAATGTCCCCCGCCTGTAGCTTGGGCTTGATCTCGGCAATCTGTTCGTGCGAGATGAACGGCGGCCGCCGCATTAGCCGCGTATCGCCGATCCAGATGGAAACCAGCGACTGGGTGGCGTAAACGGGCGAGTAGGTATCTTGCTTGACGCGCCGCAGGATGCGTTCGAATTGCACCTGATGATGGGCGACGGCGTGGGTGCGCATACCCAGGAGCGATTTCTCGATGCGCCCCTGGAGCCACTGGTAGTCCTCGTTGGCAAACACCTTGCCGACGCGCCACTCGGAGTTCCGAGTCTGGAAATAGGCGGCCATTTCATCACAGACCTCGGCATTCCGCTCGTTGCGGGCACTGTCGTGGATGCGGTCGAACATGCCGGCGGGGATGCCCCAGTTGGGGTCCGCCTCATTCAATTTCTTGCGGGCAACCGGATCATCGTGATAGTCGTGGATCAATTGCCGGCTGGCGGCAAACAGGGTCGTGCCGGCGCCGAAGCCGACCAGGAAGCAACGGCCCCGCGCCTCCGCGTCGGTCACCGAAGCGAAGCCGCTGTACGTCGCCACCATGCGCAAGAGCGCCGCCCGGTAGGCGAGATAGCTCATGAATTGAGCCTTCAGATCGTTCTCTTCTTCGGGCAAGAAATATTGACGCTTCTCGTCGGCGAGCTTCTTCTGAAGGTCCGCCCGTAGCGCCGAGTTCTTGCCCACGAGATCGTCCACGCTTACGGCGACGGCCTTCAGCCGCGTCAGATCGCCGCGCACCTGCTCGTCGAGCTGCTTGGGGGAAAGCTCCGTCAAGTTGGAGGGGACCAGATCCACGATGCTCGGCGGCGGAGTCGTGACGCGCCCGGCATAAAAACCGAACAGGAAGGTTCCCATGAAACACATCGGCACCCAAAGAAGCATCCACCAGCGTGAACGCGGCAAGGTGAGCGTTTCGTTGGTTCGATACCACAAGACCACGGAGCCGACCACGGAGCCGAGCGTGGGCAACATCCAGATCCAGATCTCCAACGGCGACGGGGTGGCCAGCAAGTCCTTCCGCAGGGCCAGCCCGATGAGCAGGCAACACGCGAGCAGCGCGCAGGCGACCGTGCTCAGCGCGGTGCGCTTGCCGTGCTCGGCACTCCGACTCATGAGGACAATGATGTGGGTGGTGGTGACGGTTCCTACCAGGGCAATCCACCAGATGCGCCAGAGCGGCGTCGAGGACTTCCAGGTCGTCCAGACCAGGAGCAGGAACATGGCTTGCGAAATCAGCATGGACGCGAGGCCGACGATGGTGAGCCGGGGAAAAATCTTGGCCGCCTCGACCTGGATGCCCGCCAGCCAGGCCCCCAGGACGAAACCGATGAGCGTCAGAAAGAACTTGACGCGGAAGTGATCGAACGCATGAATTTCCTGGTGCCAGCCAAGAAGAGCGCCGGTCACGCCCCAGGCGACGGCCAAGCTGAGCGATCCCATGAGGAGCCAGTGCAGTCCGCGCCGCAATCCGGGAAGGACCTGGGCGATTTCCATGGCGTGAACTCCGATTGAATCAAGAAAAGAAAAGAGCGGAACCTGGACACCTCGCGCCGACTCCTACCAAAAATTGAGACCACTCGGAGTACGGGGAATACAGAGAAAACGCGAAAGTAAGCGCCTCCTGTTCTCGTGGGGATCAGCGTGGACAGTCGAAACCCACGCACGCAATTGACGATTCATCCGAATCGAGCGGAGCGGAGACTTGAACAACGTGCACGTGGTTTGAACTCTTGGAGTTACCCAAAAACAACCGCGTAACCGTTCACCCCTCTCCCCTGTACTCAGGGGAGAGGGGCTGGGGGTGAGGGGTTGAGGCGTCGCGCAACTGTCTGTTCCTCCCCCTCACCCCCGACCCCTCTCCCCCTGAGTACAGAGGGAGAGGGGAGGTGAACGGCTACACAACCGCTAAGCCATGTACACCAAGTTGTTGTATTACTTGTGCGCAACATGGCCGAGACGGAGTTGGGCATTCTCAGCCGGCAATGTCCAGACCGTCTGTGGCGAACTGGAACCATTTTTGATGTTGCAGTAGAATTAACATACCGCACCCCAAATAGCTTGAGGTCAAATTCGAGGCCTGATCGAAGGAAAAGGAGAACCGATGGCAATCCCTTGTTCCCGCCGCTCCTTCTTCACCCGCGCCGGCGCCGGCTTCGCGGGCCTCGCGCTGATCGATCTGCTTTCGCGCGACGGGTTCTTCGCGCAAAGCCCAGGGACGGCCGTCCCTGGGCTTTCCAGGGCCAAGCATTGCGTCTTCCTGTTCATGAACGGGGCGCCGAGCCAGGTCGATACGTTCGATCACAAACCGGCTCTGACGCGCCATCACAACCAACCCTATCGCGGCGAGACGCCCGTTGGCTCCAATGGCCGGCCCATCGGCAATCTCATGCAGACGCCGTTCACGTTTCGCAAGTATGGGCAGTCGGGGCTCGAGATCAGCGCCCTCTTCCCGCACACGGCGCGCTATGCCGACGATCTGTGCGTCATCCGCTCGCTCTACACCGACACGGCAGCGCATGCGTCCGGGTGCATTCAGATGAACACCGGCAGCGTGCAGATCGGTCGGCCGTCCCTCGGCGCCTGGCTGAGCTATGGCCTCGGCTCACTCAACGACAGCTTGCCGAGCTATGTCGTCATGACCGATCCGCGCGGCGGGCCAATCGGCAGCGCGTCGAACTGGACCGCGGGCTTCATGCCGGCCTCGCACCAGGGCACGCTCTTCCGCAGCACCGGCACGCCGCTGCTCGATCTCGCCACGCCGCCCGGCGTCAGCCCGCAAACGCAGCGCGAGTCGCTCGATCTCTTGCAGCGCTTGAATCAAGAGCATCTCAAGACGCGGCCAGGCGACTCCGAATTGGCCGCGCGTATCGAATCGTACGAGCTCGCCTACCGCATGCAGACGCGCGCAACCGAGGTCGTCGATGTCAACCGCGAGAGCGCCCAGACACGCACGATGTACGGCCTCGACAATCCGCTCACCGCCGACTTTGGCCGCAAGTGCTTGATCACGCGCCGCCTGTTGGAATCAGGCGTGCGTTTCGTGCAGCTCTACTCCGGCGGCGGTCATCTGGAGGACACCTGGGACGGGCACAGCGATTGCATTCGCAACCATGCGCTTCACGCCGGCGAGACCGATCAACCGATCGCCGCCCTCATCAACGATCTGAAACGCACGGGCCTGTGGGACGAGACGCTCTTGATCTGGGGCGGGGAGTTCGGCCGCACGCCGACGAGCGAGGGCGTCGGACGACCGGGCCGCGATCACAACCCGTTCGGCTTCTCGATGTGGCTCGCCGGCGCCGGCGTCAAAGGCGGGCAGACGATCGGCGCGACCGACGAGCTCGGCTTCAACGCCGTCGAGGATCGCCACCACATCAGCGACCTGCACGCGACCGTCCTGCACTTGATGGGCCTCGACCACGAACGGCTCAGCTTCTTCTATCAGGGATTGGATCAACGGCTGACGGGCGTCGAACACCGGCATGTGATCGAAAAGGCGCTGGCGTAGGATATCATATCTACATCAACGATGCCTACAGGAGCTGACTCACCATGAGTAGCGCTCATCAACTTCCCAGGCCGAAGACCAGATTCACCGTGGAGCAATATCTCGCGTTCGAGCGCGCGGCCGAGGAGCGGCACGAATATTTCGACGGCGAGATCATCGCCATGGCGGGCGAAAAGCTCCCGCATGGAATCATTTCGTCCAATCTCGTCGGCATCGTCAACATGCAATTGAAGGGTACGCCGTGTTTCGCTGTGACCAAAGATACCAAGGTCCGCAGCGGTCTCGGCATCGCCTCCCTGCGCAGCGTCAAAGGGATGTTCTCCTACCCTGACATCCTCGTCATCTGCGGCGAACCCGAGTACTTCGACGACCAGAGCGACGTCATCATGAATCCAACCGCGATCATCGAGGTACTGTCTCCCTCCACGGAGAACTTCGATCGCGGCGAGAAATTTCAGCGTTATCGCGATTGGAACAAGTCGCTGACGGACTACGTGCTGGTGTCACAAACTACGCCGCGCGTTGAGCACCACCGTCGGCAACCGGACGGCACCTGGAACATGCAGGAAGCGATCGGTCTGGAAGCGTCGGTTGTGATCGCGTCGATTGCGTGCACGTTGAAGCTGGCGGACATTTATGATCGCATTCGGTTTGCGGAGGAGGCGGGTGAGGCTCCGTGAGCATTCTGGGCCTCGATTACGAACGGCTCAACATCTTCTATTCAGGGATTGGACCAGCGGCTGACGGGGGTGGAGCATCGCAGGGTGATCGAAAAGGCGCTGGCGTGATTACTTAAACGGCGGAAATACGCCTTCGTCAATGAGGCCTTCGCGAAGAGCAACCGCGTCGGAATTGTTCAGGCAAAGCAACTGGATTGTGACTCGACCGATGGGCGTTCGACCTATTAAGATCGGCCCGCGCCAACGGAAGCAACGATTCCAATAGTGACGCCGCGGATTGAACAACTGCACGAGTTTTCCTGTCTTCGGGTCCAATCCCGCGATATTGGGGCCTTTGAATGAATTACAATAGAAGCACGCCAAGGCGAGGTTTTTCGCCGTCGTCTCGCCCAAGTGTTTCTTGGCAATGATATGGTCGAGTTCAAATGGAAGCACGGAATGCGCCTGCGGAAGCTGACAGTATTCACAGCGATTGTTCGCGCGTCCGCAAACCAGCGCGGCAAGTTCGGCATCCATGGTAAATGGCTAACTCTTCGATTTCTTGAGCGTCTTCCGCGCTTTGGATCGAAGGAGGTCCAGGAAGTACCCGATGCGCCGATAACTTTCCATTTCTTGCTGCTCCTCGACGAGCAGCGTTCCTTCTTGAGCTTTCTCCGACAGAAGGTGCATCCGGTCACGATCTTCCTTGTCAAATTCGAGTTGCAGGAGCGCCCGTGCCGCATCCGGCGACAAATCCGCTCGGTTCGGATTTACCAACCGAGTGAGTATGAGAGCATCACGGCTGACGATACGCGTGGTTGCCATGGCCGCCCCTTTGCAATCCCAGCATACCCTTCTTCAGATTACCTGCAAGGCTTCCATTCGCGCAAGACCATCTTGCAGCTTTTGGATCAAGCTGTTATACGCCCTTGCCTTGCACCTTTGAAGGAAATCTGCCATTGCGACTTCGTGAGATGGAGAGACGATGCGTTCGTCCCAATTCAATTTCCTGGCGTTAGTCCTTCTTGGTCTTACCGGTTGCGGTACTTTCCACAACTTAAAGGACTCACCCAACGGACCGTTATTCCTCGGCACCGGCTGTTGTTATCCCTTTGGCGGTGTGACTCGTTCCGGTGTCCTCGCGGTCATGGGACCCCCTTGCGGACTGAGCGGGATAATGGACGGCAACATCGCCATTACTAAAGGGGAATTCGACTCCGGCTTTCAGCAAATCGGTCACGGCATCTTCTTGACATCGGCTGGCCTAGTCGCGATCGCTGATGTCCCCCTGTCACTGGCTGGCGACATCCTGACCTACCCAATCGCATACGCGCGCACCAAGGAATACCCGTGGGCCACGTGGTGGGGCGAAAAATCTATCACAATCTTGAGCACCCCCATGCCACCCGTATCTGAAGGACACAACGATGCCAACTGAGCCATGAGCAACGGGAAGGCGGCTGGAGCGTCAGTTTGCCCCCAGCGAAAAGCTGCCCGTGATAAAGCTCTTGGCCTCGTCCGGCAAGCAAATGTAGATCTTCGCGGGAACGACGCCGCCCTTTTCCGTGCCGAAAACTAGTCTCATCGCGTAGCCGTCGACGAACGCGGTTCCCCTGGGGAGATCGCCGCCGGGCGGCTTGCGCTTGACGTGAACAGGCAGTTTCATCTGGCCGTCGAGCTTGTCGGCGCTGATCACATAGGACTTGCCGGCAACCGCCCTGGTGGATTTGTCAGGCAGAAAGATGATGATGGCGGCATCGGGAATAACGCCGGTGCCCTGCTGCAAGATCAGCGCCCCGGTGGTATCGAGACGGGTCTTGTCGAGCTTGAACGCCGCGCCCATGACCATGCCCGCGGCGGGAGTGCTAGGGGCGACCATTTTTTTCAGGTCCAGCGTCCACTTGGCGTTGCCGGTGTCCGCGTTTACCAGCAGCACGCTGAGAAAGCCAAGCAGGCAGGCGCCAAGATACTTCATGGTGGGTTCCTTTCTTCAGATGCGTGCAGCTCCATGAGCCTTCGTAGTCATCACGCGGAACATGATGACTACGATGAAAAAAGCGGCGGGGACAGGCCCCGCCGCTTTGCATTGCAACTTTACGCTCGCAGCGCGACGTTGACCCAGCAGTGCACGTGCGGCAACACGCGATAGTTCCACACGAAGCCGGGGCCTTCGATGCGCCAGTAGCTCCAGCGGTTGTCGCCGCCGCCGGCGCCGTAGAAGCCGAGGTGAAGGCGTTCGAGGCCGCCGTTGCGGCGCACCAGATCCATGACTTCGTCGGCGTCCTCGCGGCGGTACGGGGCGAGCAACTCGCGCATGACGGACTCGACCAGGCGGCGCTGATCGGCGCTGAGGTCCGCGGCGCCGATGCCGGGGTAGCCGTTCTGGCGGAACGTGTTCGAGCCGCCGCCGGAGGTCGTCATGATGGCGCGGCGGCGCTGCTGTTCGTTAAGCGAGTCATACACGCTCTGGGCCGCGCGGGTCTGCGAACTGAAGACGTTGCGGACGCTGTGCCCATCGGGGCTGTGGCCGTAGTACATCGGGCCGCCGAAGGCGTAATCCGGCTCGGAGTTGCCGTCGCAGCGGACGGTGAGGTGATGGCAGGAGAAGACCCAGGACCACTGGTTGGTGCTGGCGTCGCCGAAGAAATTGGCGCCACAACCGCCGAAGCCGCCGCCGGTGTCCCAGCCGCCATTGCGCGAGAGCTTGGTGAAGCCGTCTTCGCCGGCGCTGATGGCGCGCATGATCCGCTCCAGCAGTTCTTGCTGAGGCCGCGTGTAGACCTGGCTGATGCGTCCATTCATCGCGGCGTTGAAGGTGCGCAGCCGATTGGGATGATCCCAGGCGTAGACATATTGACGCCTCTGCTCGGCGGTGAGGGTTGTCCACAATTCACGGCAGAGCGCTTCGGCCGGACGCGGCGTGGCGGCAGGCGTCGGGATGCGGTGCTGCGCGGCGACGATTGGCGTCAGCGTCGCTCCGGCCAACACGGCCGCGGTGCCGCCGCCTACAACGCGCATGAAGTCGCGGCGATCTACCGATTCGACGCCTGTGCATTCTGGGCAGAGCGGGATTTCGATTTGTGACATGGGTGGCTCCTTTGCGTGGGGTGTGCAGTTCTAGGGCGGATTGTATCAGAAGGTTCCTTATGGGTTCATGAAAAGAGGCGCATTCGCGCGGGCGCTCAACGAATGCAGGACATTTACATCAACTCCGCAATCGGCCGCGGGTCGCGCAACAGATAGTGCGGCCGGCCGGTCGGGTCGGTGATCGTGGTGCGGCCGGCGTCGATGCCGAAATGGCGATAAACGCACGCCAGCACGTTGTCGGGCGTGTAGGGGACGCCGGTCGGTCGCTCGCCACGCGCGTTGGTTGCGCCGATGACTTGCCCGGTGCGCCAACCGCCGCCGGCCATGATCGTGAAGCCCGCTTGCGGCCAATGGTCGCGCCCCGCGCCGCCGTTGACACGCGGCGTACGGCCGAACTCGCCCCAGATGACGGTGGCGACGTTATCGTTCAAGCCGCGGTCGTAGAGGTCGCTAAGGAAGGTCGCGATGGCTTGATCGTATTCGGGCAAGGCGCCGCGCATCTGCACGAAGTTGTTGCCGTGCGTGTCGAAACCGTTACCGAGCGAACGCAGTTGATGCCCGGCGCCGTCGATCGTGACCTGGATCAACGGGACGCCTGCTTCCGCCAGACGGCGTGCGAGCAACAGATGCGGGACTTTGCCGTAGGCGTCGCGCAAGGGCGCCGACTCGCGGCTAATGTCGAAGGCGTCGCGCACGCTCGGGTCGGTAATCATCGCCAGGGCGCGGGCTTGATACGCATCGATTGCCGCCACGCTGCCGCGTGGGTTATCGAGGTCGCGGCTCATCGTGTCGAAGGAACGCAAGAGGGCCGAACGATCCTGCAACCGTTCGAGCGTGACGCCACTGCCGAGGCCGAGGTTGCGCATGACGCCGGGATTGACGATGTCGGGATGGTTGTCGTTGAGCAAGGGCAGTGCGCGCAACGGCGTCGGCACGAACGGGCGATGCGCGTTGCCGAGGAAGGCGCTGTAGACGTCGTAGTTGTCGAGAGCGACATAGGGGGGCAAGCCGCCGTGAGCACGGAACTCGCCGGCTCGGCCTTCGCTGTACAGCTTGCTGAGGATCGAACCGAAGATCGGGTGCGACGCCGTCTTTTCGTTGGCGAGCTTGCCGCCGTAGATGTAGACGGGCGAATGCGCGCCGAGCGCCGGCTGCGTGAAGTCCATGTTGCGCACGATCGTGAACTTGTCAGCGATCTGCGCTTGCCGCGGCATCCATTCGCAGATGTCCATGCCGGGCACGTTGGTCGGAATCGGCTGAAACTCGCCGCGATACTCGGCCGGCGCGTTCGGCTTCAGATCGTACATGTCGAGATGGCTCGGTCCGCCGAAGAGGTAGACCATGATGACCGACTTCGGCGCCGACCGCGCCGGCCCCTGCGCTTGCAGCCGCAGAAGATCGGGCAACGCCAGGCCGGCGACGCTCAAGGCGCCGACGGTGAGACATTCACGGCGCGTGACGCCGTTACACAGTTTACCGTGCGCTTTGCTTGCGATATGGAACATGGTGATCCCCCCGCCTTTTTGCCGCTTGCGGCTTAGTTATTATCGGGTCCCCGGCTGCCTTGCGGTCAGCGATTGCACGGTTTTTTGATCGAGCGTGAGCCGCAGTTGCACGAACGGGCCATTTTCGCCGATCTTGATGTCCGCCAGTTTTGCCTCATTGCCGTCGTAGTTGATACGCGCGTCCTTAGAGAGCGTGTAGGTTTTCTCGTCGACTTCCTCGCGGCTCTTCGGAATCGCGATCGTGATGGTACGCTTCTCGGCATCGACCGCCTTGAGCAAGCCGAGTACCTGCGGTCCCTCGGCCTTGAGCATCATGATGAAGCTCTGGTCCACCGCGAGCTTGGCCATGACCGTCGATCCGACCGGCACGTCCGCGAGCTTGACTTCCTTGATCGACAGGCGACGCCCCTTGCCGTCATCGACGAACACCGACGCCTCCTTGGCAACGATCAACGTGCGCTCTTCGCCCGCATCATCGCCGCGCGCCGGGCGAATCGTCAGTGTCAGCGAACGCTTGCCGGCGTCAATCGCCTTGATGACGCCCATGACCATGGCCCCCTCCGCGACCACGCCAAACACCTGCGTCTTGTCGAGCGACAGCCGCAGGCTCACGATGGCGCCGTCCGTGAGTTCTTCGAGCCTGCCTTCGCGAATCGAGAAGCGTCGGCCGCGGCCATCGTCGATGGCGATCTCGGCATCGGCGGCAACCGTGTAGGTCTTGTCTTCGCCCGGCTGCTCGCGCTGCGTCGGCGGGGAAGTGATCGTCAGCGTGCGTTTCTTCGCGTCAACGGCTTTGAGCATCCCGCGTGCCGTCGGCTCCTCGGCGAGGATGCTCTCCACATTCTTTTGATCGGCGCTCAGTGAAAGGCTGACCGTGATGCCCGCGGACAGATCCTTGAGTTTGCCTTCGCGCACCGCGCTGACGAAGCGGAACGCGCTGCCGAACGCGATCTCCACGTCCTTGGCGAGGGCGTAGCTCTTCTCCGTCGGCGCCACGTCGCGGCCACCGCCCATCGCGATCGTGATCGCCCCGGCATCCACCGACTTGATGACGCCGCGCATTTCGGATCGTACCGGCTCGCGCTGAGCGTTCGCTTGTTGAACCAGGCCGAGCAATAGGGCTGCAAGCAGAAGTGCCGTCCTGAGCATATTGGTTGACATGGGTCTTCCTCGTGAGTACCGGAGAGTTTTCGATCAAGGCGAGCAATGGGCGGATCCTACGCAATGCTACCCAATATCGAATCCTGGTGCAACCAACAATCGGCACGAAATTTCGCTTGCTCGTTCCCAGGCGCCCGTCTGGGAACGAAAAATAAATTAGCGGTGTCAGAACGGCTTGTTATAATCACTCGTCATGAACACCAACGAAACACAACGGCAGCGCGTGTTCGACGCGGTCAAGCCGCGCCGGCTTCTGGACAACGCATTCAAACTCGTCGGCATCCCGAGCCGCACCGGCGAAGCGAAAGCCGTTCTTGATGGCCTGGCCGATATCCTCAGCGCCGAGGGCTTCGCGGTCGAGCGTCCAACAGGCGATTATCCACAGGCGCCCGCGGTCGCGGTGCGTTGGCACGCGCAGAAGCCGGGCAAGACCTTGCAATTCAACGGCCATCTCGACACCGTGCATCTGCCGTTCGTGCCGCCCGCGATCGAAGGCGATCTTCTGCGCGGCAGCGGCTCCTCCGACATGAAGGCTGGCACGGCCGCCGCCGTCGAAGCACTCCTCGCTTTGCGCGACGCCGACGCCCTGGAGCGCGGCGGCATCCTCCTGACCGCGCACGATCTCCACGAGACGCCGTGGGGCGACGGCCGACAGCTGAATGCGCTCATCCGCGCCGGCATCGTGGGCGACGCCGTGCTGATCCCCGAATACCTCAACGAGGTGCTCCCGGTCATCGGCCGCGGCGGGTTCACATGGAAGGTCGAGATCAAACGGCCCGGCGCGCCGATCCACGAGGTGATGCGTCCCAAGGAGCCGAGCGTCATCGCCGCGGGGGCCGAGCTGGTGCGTCGGCTGAGCGCGCTCGATGCGGAGCTGAGCGTCAAGAAGGACGCCCGCGCCGGCGCGGAGAGCTGCTTCATCGGGCAAATCCACGCGGGGGAGATCTTCAATCAATATCCGCAAGTGTGCCGGCTCGAAGGCACGCGCCGCTGGCTGCCGGGCACACTCCATACGGATGCCGACCAGCAATTCCGCCGGCTCATCGCCGAGGTGGCGACGGCGACTGGCACCACCATGACCGCCGACTTGTGTCTGATGCGCGACGCGTTCCTGCTCGATCCGGCCCACCCGTTCGTGTCGATCTTCCAGAGCGTGTATCAGACGGTATCGAATGAGTCGCTGCCGATCGGCGCCAAACCCTTCTGCGATGACGGCAACAGCTTCTGGGCGCTCGCCAACGTGCCAGCCATCACGCACGGCCCGCGCGCCGGCGGCGCCCACACGCTCCAGGAGTGGGTGTCGATCCCCGATCTGACGCGCGTCGCCAAGCTCTACGCGCTGACGGCCCTGGAGTTCTGTTGAGCCGGGGGGGGAGGTTCAGCAACCGCTCAACCGAATGCTAGAGAATGGATTCGATCCGTTCATCGGCCGCTGAGCAGCTCAATCGCGCCGTCCCCGATTGCGGCCGCCGCGCTGACCGCCGCCAGGCTGGTGGCGCGGCTTTTCGGGTACGACCTGGCGGTAATCGAAGTCCGGCAGCGTCACGCGCGGCAAGCGTTGGCCGATGTGCCGTTCGATCTGTGACAGCGATTTTTCCTCCGCCGGCGATACCAGCACGAAGGCGTCCCCCTCTGCTTCGGCGCGCGCGGTTCGGCCAATGCGGTGCACGTAGTCGTCCGGCACGTGCGGCACGTCGAAGCTGATGACGTGCGTGATGTGCGTCACGTCCAGGCCGCGCGCGGCGATGTTGGTCGCCACCATCACCTGGAATTCCTCGCGGCGAAAACCGTCCATCGCGCGGGTGCGCTGCGCTTGCGTCAGGTTGCTGTGCAGCTCGGTCACGGCGAAACCGTCGCCGGCGATCGTCTTGGCCAGCCGCCGCGCCGACGACTTCGTGCGCGTGAAGACCAGCACCGATGGCATTTGCGTGTGCCGCAAGAGATGGCGCAGGAGTGTTGTCTTGAGGTTCTCCGGCACCGGATAAGCCGCCTGGGTGATGCCGACCGCCGGGGCGCTGCGTCTGCCGATCTCGATCGACGTGGGCTTGTGCAGGATTTCCCTGGCCAGCTTGGCGATCACGGGCGGCATCGTCGCGGAGAACAGGAGCGTTTGCTTGCGCGCGGGGAGCCGGCCGATGATCCGTTTAAGGTCCGGCAGAAAACCCATGTCGAGCATG
>SXGR01551059.1_pt1 | contig 53726 bp, 51 predicted proteins | sample 3174711 | NCBI WGS metagenome assembly SXGR01 (sample SAMN11356860, study PRJNA531348) | freshwater metagenome | isolation source: freshwater sample F1-60 | place: China: Fuxian Lake, Yuxi | collected 2017-12-25 | reverse complement strand
GTTCGGGGTGGTAGGCTTGCTCGCAGCAGGAGGGGTCATGGACGAAATGCTCGGCAGATGGTTCCGGCTGCGGGAGTTCGTGGCCACGAGGCGCCGCGTCGACAACACGCCACCGCCCTGGGCGGTCGACAACCTCCGCCAACTGGTCGCCGAGGTTCTCGACCCGCTTCGTGATGCCGTCGGCGCTCCCGTGCGGGTCACGAGCGGCTTCCGGTCGGAGCAGCTGAACCGGCTCGTGCGCGGAGAGGAAACGAGTCAGCATCTGCGGGGCGAGGCGGTGGACTTCAAGGTGGACGGCCTGGCGGCGGCCGACGTCGTGGCCCTGATCCTGCGCCTCGGGCTGCCCTTCGATCAGCTCATCGGGTACGCGCCGGAGCGCGGCGGGCACGTGCACGTGAGCTGGTCGGGCGTCGGGCTCCGGCGGTCGGTGCTGTGGGCGCCCTTGGAGGGTGGGTACGTCGCCTGGGCGTCGCGGGGGGTTGCGTGAGGCCCGACGTCGACGGCGTGACGCCGGGCGTGCGGTGGCACCGGTGCATCCGGCATGCGCTCACCGGGGCGGCGCTCGGGCTGGCGGTGAACGCCTGGGCGCAGGTGCCCGTGTCCGGCGTCGAGCAGGATTTCCTGGTCGAGTTGGTGCGGGCCGCGGGGCTGCCGGGGGTCATCGCCTGGATCGCCTGGACGGCGTCCAGGGCGTGGGTGGGGTGGGTGCCGACGGTGCGGGTGGTGGTGGTGACTGAAGTGCAGGGAACGACGCTGGCGAGGCAATGACCGCGTGCGCTTGCGGCCCGCAGCTGGGTTCAGGGGGACAGCGTACACTCCACCCGAGTCTCCGCGAGACCGGCCAGACGCGCCTCCTTGAAGTCGTGGCTGATCGAGGAGACCTGGCCCGCCGGGATGTCGGCCAGCTCGGTGGCGCGGTGGACGGTGCCGTTCGGGTCGTACAGGGCAAACTGAACGCGCGCGGTGCCGGGCGCCTTTCCCTCGTTCGAGATGGCGCAGGTCATTCGTGCACAGACGTCCAGGAGTGTGGAGCAGTCGCTCAGTCCATGGTTGATGACCCGAAACGAAGGGCCAGGGGCCAAGCCGCTGCACCCGAGGCCGATGATGAACATGCCTACCACAGCCGAAAAAATGCGCATGTCGCGCCTCCGAGACTCAGTCCTGCGTATCACAGGACCGATGAGTGACCAGCGTGGACGCATTCGCCGGATGCGGTGGGGCCTCCTTGGGCCTTCGCCGCGCGGGCTACGCCCACCTTGCGTGCATCGAGCGATCCCCGGCGGCCGTCGCAACCCTTCGCTCCGCCGGATTTCCGGCCATCGAAGCCGACGTGCGCGACGTGGACTTCGGCCGGTGGGCCGGCGCGGTCGATCTGTTGTGGGCCTCCCCGCCCTGTCAGCCCGGAAGCCAGGCCGGGCTGCGCCGCGGGGCCGCAGACGAGCGTGACGGCTGGCCGCTGCTCCTCGACGCCGTCGACGCGTGCCGGCCCACCTGGCTGCTCGCCGAGAACGTGCTCGGGTGGGGTCACCACGATGCCCTGTGCGGCGGTCAGTCGGTTTCGTGCCCGGCCTGCCATCTCGATCGCGTCGCCGCCGGACTCGCCGAGCGTTTCGCCTTCACTGGCGCTTGGCACATCGATGCCGCGGACTTCGGTGTGCCCCAGCGTCGCCGTCGGCTCATCCTATGGGGCGGACCGCTCCCGCTCCGCCCTTCCGGACCGCCGCGGACCCACGCCCATCCCGACCTCGCCGACGACCTGGGCCTCCGTCGTTGGGTCACCATGGGCGATTCCATCGGCACGACGCTGCATCGCGGCTCGTGCGATCGACGCGCGTGCTACCCGTGCGACGTCGATCACGGCCGCGCCTGCTCCGAGCCGGGCCGCCTCGCCCGGCCGGCACCTACGGTCACCACAGTCGAGGTGAAGGGCACCCGAGCGAACGCCCCGAGCGGCTGGTCCTTCCACGGTGGTCCCGACCGCGCGAGCGACGCGGCCTTCCTCGTCGCCGGAATCCGCAGGATCGACGTCGCCGAGGGCATGCGCCTACAAGGGCTTCCCGACGACTGGCCCATACAGGGAACCGTCGAGCAGCGCTATGCGCAGGTGGGCAACGCCGTACCGCCGCCCGTCGCACAGGCCGCGGGTCGAGAGGTGATGCACGCCCACGCCGTGTGGAGCGTCCTCCGCGCCCGAAACGCGGACGTCGACGGGCTGACGGCCGTCCTGCGGCGTCAGCGCGCTGTCGTCGCCACGAGGGCGGCATGAGCACGCGCGACCCCGCGACCACGATTGCGTCGCTGCGTGCCCAGGTGCGTTCGCTGCGAAGGCAGGTCGAGAGAGCGAACCGAGACCTCGATCGGGAGCGGGCCTCCGTCGATGTTGAGCGCGACCTGGTCCGGCGAGCCTTCCTTCGCAAGGCGGCAGAGTGCCTGCTCCAGCCGTCCGAGCGCTTCCTCGACGCGGTGGTCATGGATGTCGCGCGTCGGTTGCCGCCGGGCACAGACTTCGGCGAGGTCGAGGCTTTCGTCTCCCGACACCGGCCGGCGCTGTTGACGGCGATCCGAGCGCGGGCGATCGAGAGGACGTTGCCGGTCGGGGCCGAGGGCGACGCATGACGAAGCCGATCCGCGCTGCGCTGTACGCGAGAGTGTCCACCGTAGGGCACGGGCAGGACGTTGGGCTGCAGCTCGACGAACTGCGCCAGGTGGCCGTGCAGCGCGGCTGGACGATCGCAGCTGAGTACGTCGACGCTGGCGTGTCGGGGGTCGCTGTGTCGCGGGCTGGGCTCGACCGGATGCTGGCTGACGCGCAGGCTGGCAGGCTCGACGTCGTCGCGGTGTGGAAGCTGGACCGGCTCGGGCGCTCGCTTCAACACCTCTTGGGCGTACTCCAGGGCCTCCAGGACCAAGGTGTCGCATTCGTGTCCTTGCGCGACCAGGGCCTCGACTCCACCACGCCGGCAGGTAGGTTGTTCACTGCAATGATCGCGGCATTCGCCGCGTTCGAGCGGGACCTGATTCAGGAGCGGGTGATCGCCGGAGTGCGAAGGGCGCAGACAGCTGGGAAGCACTGCGGGCGGCCTCGGCGCGAGGTGGATCTTCGGCCCGCCGTCGCCCTGCTCCGCGAGGGCCGGGGGCTCAAGGACGTGGCACGCATCCTCAAGGTGCCGCGCGCTACACTGCGCCGCCGGCTGGAGGAGGCGGGGCAGTGGCCGGTGCCGCGGGAGGCGGGGCGGCGGGACGCGGCGTAGAAGGCTGAGTTCGTGCTTTCGGTCATCACGCCCCCAGCGGAAAGCGCAGCCCAGGCGTGCTATGGTCCCAATGCCTTCTTTCGAGGAGGCATCGGAGCCTCGGCTCTCGTCCTGACTGCGCTCGTCACACCGTCCCTTCGCTTCGCGTTCTTCGTCTTGTCGACCGCCCTTTGGGGCACTGACACGTCTCCTGGTACCTCGGTACTGGTCTCGCCCGCGCCTACGTCGCTTGCTCGTCCCCGCTGACGACCACTGGTCGTTGGCGCCCGCATCCCGCGCGCCGCCTCGCCGTCACCGAACCAACCACCTTCCAGGAGACAAGGTATGTCCTTTCTTATGAGTGAGCGGCGCAGCCGGCTGCGCCTGCTCCTTCACACCCTTGCTGAAGGCCAGCGCGACCATGAGGAGATCGCACGGCTGGATTCGCAGATCCGGCTCGACTACCACGGGCGGTTCCTCATCGAGTTGGTGCAGAACGCGGTGGATCCGGCGCAACGCGCGGGTCTGACTGCGGCGAACATCCTCCTCATCCACACGCAAGACCTGCTCGCGGTGCTCAACCAGGGGGCGCCGTTCGACGAGGGGGGGCTGCGGTCGATCTTGAGCTTGGCGCTCAGCTCGAAGCGTCCAGACGAAGCCATCGGCAACAAGGGCGTGGGGTTCAAGTCGGTCTTCGAGGTGGCCGACGCCGCGGAGGTCTACGGGGTCACCCCCGCTGAGGAGGCCCTGGGCCGCTCCCCGGGACTCCGCTTCCGCGTGCGCCGAACGGGAACGGCGCTCGCCGAGAGCGTCGTGGCCGAAGCGCTGGCGATCCTGGCCGAGGCGCCGGACCTGGCCCAGCAGATCGCGGCCCGGTGCGCCGACCGAGACGCTTCCGAGGGGGTGCGCCGCGCTCTCCAGGCGTCGCCCGCCTGGCGATACCCCGAGGAGCTGTCTGAGAAGGCGTGGGTGGACACTCTTCGCGCCCTCGGATTGAGCAAGGCAGACCTGTCGAAGTACCAGACGGCCGTGGTGCTCAGGCTGGACTCGGCTCACCACGGCGCGGTGGACCGAGCCGTGGCCGAGTTCACCGGGGGAGACGCTGAGCCTCACCTCTTCCTCCCCGCGGTGGGGCGCATTGAGATCCGCCAGGCGGAAGGGGCGACGGTGCTTGAGCGTGCCGACATCGCCCGTAGTCCGTCTTCGGGCGTGGAACTTCGGAGGCTTCGGCGCAAGCTCCCGGACGGCAGCAAGTCCGAGTCGTGGTGGTGGATCGCCTCGGGGGTCGTCTCCGGCCCAGCCCTTGAAGCGGCCGTTGCGTCGCTCCCCGGAGAAGGGTGGCACGGTGTTCGTCGCGCAGAGGTGCAGGTTGCCCTCCCCGTGCCGGAGGATGACGAACCGCTCGGGCCCGCCGGTCGGTACTACGTCGGTCTCCCCACCCGCGAGGGGACGGGGTCACCCTTCGTCGTGGACGCCCGCTTCCACGCCACCCTCTCGCGAACCGGGCTGGACCGCCGAGACAACCCATACAACGTCCTCCTGGATCGCGAGGCGGTCATCGTCGCCGCCAACCTGGTCCGCGCCCTTCGCTCCTTCGAGAAGGGTGACCCGGCCGGCCGGAACTTGGGCGCCGCCCGCAGGGCGGTCACGCTCTCTCTGGTCAGCGGGGGCGACCGGCACTTCGCGTCCGCCGTGCGGCAGGCACTGCGCGACGAGCCGGTGGTGCTGCTGGATGGTGGCTCCCGCTTCGCCCTCCCGGCGAAGACTCGCAGGATCAGCGAAGAGGACACCTCGGTCGTCGCTCTCATCGAAGAGCGCCTTGGGCGCTCTGCGCTCAGCCAGCATGGCGTCGAGCGGGTCGACCGGATGATCGAGGAATCTTCGAGCAGCCTGCTCGTTGAGCTGGATGTGCCGGCCATGAAGCCCGCCGAACTGCTGGAACGCCCATCGGTCGGCCGCTCCATCGTGGAGCGCCTGGCCAGGAAGCTCCTTCTACCTGACGAGGGATGGGCGATCCTGCTCACCTGGTTCGCGAGCCGCGTGGTCCAGACAGGCGACGATCAGCGCCTGCTCCCCGGTGCCGATGGTGGACTGCTGACGGTGGGCTCGCGGCCCTTCCTGCCCTTGGTCAGCACGCCAGAGCCGGGCGAACTCCGCGACCGAGAGGTCCCCGCCGGCCTGCTGGTTCGCCTGCCCTTCGTCCACCCCGCGGCACTTGAGGGTGCAGGCGGACTGCGCCGCATACTCGCGGAAGGCCAACGCCCCCTTGTGCAGCGGCCCGTTCCGAGCGCGGTGGTCCGGCTGGCGGTCATCCCGGCGATGAACCTGGCTATCGACGGCGGCGACGATGAGAGGGCACGCGAACTCCTGGCGCTGGCGCTCCGTCTGCTCAGCAGCGTCGCCACGATCGAGGACGTGACCGACTACGGCTGGCAGGTCCCCTGCGGTGGGGGATGGAAGGCCGCAGACGTGGGCTACCTGGGCGACGCCTGGTCCGATGGGCGCGATGAGGATTCGCCACCGGGTGTCGTCGAGTTGGCGTTCGCCCCGGAGGGCCGGTGCCTCATCGAATGGTGGGGGCCGCACGAGCAGAAGGCTTCGGCCCGGGCTGCCCTGCTGCGGATCGGGCTCGACGACACGCCCAGGGTGCTGGTGTATCAAGCTGTGGAGCGGACGATCTGGGGGGACTTCCGGCGAGGAACGCCGAATGCGAACGCACCCGAGGGTGTACCAGAAGCGGCATGGGCGGCATGGCTCAGCGCCATCGCCGCGTCGGTGAGGGTGGATTGGGGGCCTCAGACCTGGTGGACCTTGCAGAACGTCGAGTGGGTCGACGGACTGGACCTGCCCGAAGCGGGAGCCCTCGTGGCGGCGTGGGCGCTGACGGTCAAGCCCGACAACGCGCAGCTTCGGGCTGCCAGCACACGCGGGAGCCGGAGCTTCAAGCAGGGAGCGGACTTCCTGAACCTGTGGCCGTTCATCATCCGGCAGATGGACGCCGCCGTGGTGCCCTCCCACCCCTCGTGCAGCCTCAAGGGTCGCCTTGCGCGGCCGGACGAGCTGTGCCTGTTGTTGCCGACGAACAAGGACGTGCCTGCGTGGTTGCCTCGCGTGGCGGACGGGCTGGATGGTGCCGCGTTGCAGAGCGTGGGCGTCAGGACGCTCAACGAGCTGCCCGCCTCATGGCTCGTGGATCAGCTCTCCTTGTTCGGGGCGACCCTGGATCCGGCGAGGAAGAACGGTGTCGCGGCCCGGGGGCTGTGGCGCCTGCTGAACGCTCGGGCGCGTACTGAGTCGATGGGTGACCTGGAGGAGGCCGTGTTGCCGGTCTGGCTGGGCGGTTCATTGGTCGGCGTTCGGGGGGACGAAGTCGCCCGGCTGGTCATTGTCGACAACGCCTATGACGCCGAGGTGCTTGGGGATCAGCTCGATGGCGTGCTCATGCTGGACCCCGAGGGGGAAGACTGGCGACCGCTCGTGGGCCGGCTGCGCGAGAGCCTGCCGTCCGCCAGGACCGAACTCGTCAGCGAGCTGGACTACCCCTACCGGGTCCACGCGGGGGTGCCGACCCGCAAGCTCGTGGGCATCATCGCCGAGGCCCTTGGGCAGGCGGTCGTCCACGCCATCGGCGCGCTCCTGCGGCAGCCGAAGCAGGGTGTCGGCGCCAAAGACGTGGAGAGGGCCTGGGGCGCATTCGGCTCCGCGAGCGTCCAGGTCGGTGTCCTGCCGCAGTCCGCGCCGCAGGCGGTCTGGCTCGCTGCCGACCAGGTGCTCGTCTGCCAGGCCATGAGCCCCGCGGACGTTGTCGCCGCGATGTGGCCAGTCCTCGGCGCGGTGTGGAGGCACCAGATCCTGGCGCTCGGGCACGCACTTGGCCGCGGTGACCGCCCCTTCCGAGACTTCCTCCGTCACGAGGGGCTCACCGAGTCGATGCTCGACGAAGCGGCGTCGCGGTTCGGCGCCTCGAAGCTGCTCGGGCCCTACCTCGCGCCTTCCGGCTCAGGCGATAACGGTCTCGGCTGGGCGCTGACCGCTGCGGTGCCCTCCCTTGAGCTTGTTGCTGCCCCGATCACCAACGATTCCGGCGATCTTGACGAGGTGATCGATCTGGAGGCCGCCCGCGACAGGGTGCGCTCCGCTCCCGTCGTGATCGAGCCCAGCGCGCAGATCGCGGGTGGTGCCGGGCTACCGCCACCTCTCCCCGATCCGGCGCCGCGCCCTGCGACTGTACGCTCGGCGCCCAGGGGCGATGAGGAGTACGCACGGATGATCGGCCACTACGGCGAGCACTTCGCCTTCCGGGCCCTCTCCGCGGTGCTCCCGGGCTTCGACGAGACCTGCTGGAGGTCCACGTCCCGTTCCCTGGCCGGGCTGCCTGGCGGGGACGACGCGCTCGGGTACGACTTCCGCTACATCGACAGCGACGGCATCTTGTCGGGCCAGCAGGGAGCGGAGTGCTTCATCGAGGTGAAGGCGAACGCGCGCGGGGCCCGATCCCGGTTCTCGCTGAGCAACAACGAGTGGCAGCTCGCGATGGCCTGTCACTCGTCGCTTGACCGGCGCTTCGTCGTCGTCCGCGTCGCAGGCATCGCCGACGCCCCAGCCGTGGTCGCGATCATCGTCGATCCCGTCCGAGCCGTCCAGGAAGGTCAGCTCACGTTGACCCCGAAGGACGGGTGGTGGGTGGACCACGACCTCGCGAGCCATCCGCCTGTCCTGGTAGATGCTGGTGGCGTCGCTGGGCGGTCAGGGCAGCTTCGATGACGGCCCGGGGCCCAGGGCGCGGAGGGTCCAGAAGGCCGCGCCGCGCGGCGGGCTCCAGGCTGGCGGTTCCGGGGTCCACAAGGCGGGGCCGAAGACGGGGCCAGAAGGAACTGGTTTCGCTCGACGCGGACCGGTGACAGCCGGCTGAGTAGTCGCTGATCGGCAGACGAACCCGTCGCCCTAGTTCTACTCGTGCGCCTGCACGTCAGATTGCTCCCTTCCAATTGCCACCGAACCTCGCTCCTATGGCGGCCATGACGACGAGAACCCGGATCGGACGCAACCTGCGCGCCGCGCGCCAAGCGCGCGGCCTTACGCAGGCTGCGCTCGCGGAGCTCGTGAGCAAGTCGGTGGAGACCGTCTCCAACCTGGAGCGCGGCAACCTGTCGCCGAGTCTTGACACCCTGGTAGCGCTCGCGGACGCTGTTGGCGTCGCCCCAGCTGCTCTCCTTGCAGGAGTGGGCGCCGATCACGGCGACGGCCCACTTGCCGGGGCAGACGCAAGTGTCCTGACGGACTGCGAGTTCTGCGAGCTTGCGGGCCAGATCGACCCAGAGTCCGCCGCGCACCTACTCGCGCTTGCCCGCGCTCTCGCATCCGGGTCTCGCCGTCGTCGATAGCCTCCCATGGAGTCGCACGATGGACACTCGCCAGGCCCTTGAACTCGCATCTCGACACCTTCGCCAGCTGCCTGGGAAGGAGTTCGAGGTCCTGACGATCGCGAAGCCCCAATCGCTCGATGCCGCAGTCAACCTTGCGAAGGTGGTCTCGAAGCTCTCGCCGTTGCTCGGCAACCTCATCGAGTTCAACACCGTGGAGTACCTCAACGAGGTGCCTGAGTTTGCGGGTCTTGAGGGTACGTGGCGGCGCCGAGACCCGGGATTCCCGGACACCGTCTTCGACGGCGCGATCAGTCCAACACCGGGGTTCGAGATCAAGGCGTGGTTCCCGCTGGCCACGGAGATCACTGCGCGCTTCAAGGACAGCCAGAACCACTTCACGGAAGGCGCGACCTGGGTGGCAATGCTGGCGTGGCTCCCGAGCGAGCTGTTCTTCGGCACCCCGCGCCTCGTGGGATGCTGCATCGTGAGCGGTCAGTCGGTCGCCGCAGCGCGGGACCTACACTACCACAGCCCGCCCGACTATCTGGTGCTTGAGCCCGAGGATACGTCGTCGCGGACGATCAACCTTCAGCAGACGAACACGAACGGGTACAAGTTCCAGGGCACGTCGGCGGAACGCGCCGAAGCCGTCCGGATGGTCGCATCCTTCGGGCCAGATGGCCGCACCTACAGCCCCTCACGTGACTACCAGGTCCGCCTTCGGGACCTCATGGGCTCGTTCACCTATCGCTTGGACACCAACTTCGCGAAGATGGACCGCATCCAGCACCCAGAAATCGAGCGCTTCAAGAGGCAGGTGATGGGCACCACGATGGCCGGTGCGACGATCCAGCAGTGGGCGAAGCTGCTCACCGCCGTGAACAAGGAGATGCGAGACCGAGAGACGAGCGGTGACCCCACGGCCGGCCCGGCCGAGTCGCGCCTCCGCCGGGAACTGCGGTCCCGCTTCGGGTTCGAGGAGTAGGGCCTGGCGTCTTAGCTTAGCGATTGGCCTTGGGCGCCGTCCCGGCAAGCGAAAGCTGACGGCCTTCGGTCTTCAATCGCTCGACGCCGTAGTGGAAGTAGGTCGGGTCGATCTCGCAGGAGCGCGCCCGCCTGCCGAGGCGCCGGGCTGCAAACGTACCCGTGAACAAGCCGCCGAAGGGCTCCCACACCACGTCACCCGTGTTGCTCGCCGCCTCGATGATCATGGACATCAAGTCGAGAGGCTTCTGGTTCAGGTGAACCGCCTTCCCCTGCGGCGTGGTGATCCGCTCTGCGCCTCGCAGCGCGTTGCGTTCCCACACGTTCGTGACTCCGTGCGGACAGTTGAAGGTGGAGCGCATCTCCAACCACTCGGCGCCAGTCATGGGCCGTTGCCCGTCGAACGAGAAATAGGGCCGCCCCTCTGGCCGCCCGTGCTCGTTGGCATAGGCCGCCATCTTCTCGAACATCTCCGGCGGCGGGAAGTACCACAGGTGTCCCTGATCAAGGTACTTCCTCACGGCCGCGTCCTTCACGCCACATGCGTCGTTCGCGCGCTTCACGGGGAGCCCGGTTCGCTTCCACTCCTCCAGCAGCCACACCTTCAGGGGCTTACCCCCCATGCGAGCCTCGAACACGTACTGCACACACACTTCGGTGACGACGGGGAACCGTCGGATCTTCTGCGTGTTCACGTTGCCAGCGATGTGGCCCTTCCCCTTGTTCCAGGTGTTGCTGTTCACGTACCGCCAGCCGTATCGCTCAAGGATGGGGTGGACCGCCGCCCAGCCGATCTCAGAGTTCCAGAACCACAACGTGGTCGCCGGAGTCGCGTGACGAGACCACTCGGCAATGTGTGGCTCGTACCACTCGGGGAGGCCAAGGTGGTCCGACGTGTCACCCTCGAAGCCGAGCACGCCGTAGCCACCGTCAGACACGATGACCTTCGGCCGGGGCCAGTTGCCGTAGTGCGCGAGCGAGTCACAGAAGTCGACACGAGCGAGGTCGTCCTGCCAGAACTCCACCTCGGGGGCTTCTTCCCGGACGATGGCCTTGCCACGGCCGACAGTGCTGGTGGGAGCCTGACCAGGAATGCTGCGAGCGTGGGCGGTTCCGGTGTTCATGACTTTCCTCGGGTCGAGCGCTCGCCACCGCGCGGAGCGAAGAGGGGCGGGTCAGGTTCTGCTGCAAACAAGGCGGGCTGCCTTCCGGACTCAACGAGCCTTTCAGCCTCAGACACGAACCACGCCTTGAGCGTGAGACCGCGCCGGGCAAGCTCTACGTAGAGCTCACCCTTCAGGTGGGGGTCCACCTCGATGACGATGCGTCCGGAGTCACCACGCGCCATGCATGTTACATAACATAAGGCACACCGCAGGCAAGCCGTCCGGCCGATCTTCTTCCGCCCCCTACCCCCTCGCCGAGCCCATTCCCGGCGGGGAGCCCGGCATCCTCACGGACGCCGGTGCGGGCCGCTCCCTCGCCGGGTGGTTGCGACAGCGCCGGCTTCGGGGGTCACGACAAGCGCAGAGCGATGGATGAAGGCGTGGGTGTGCTTCAAGCGCACGAGCCGCTCGGCCTCATGTTCGGCGACCGCGCGCGGGCGGCCGCCGTCGAACTCGATGAACCCGGCGCGCTCCTCGAAGGCGTCGCGGCGGGCGGTGGGCCAGGCCGCTCGGTCGGCGGGGAGCACGGCCCCGGCACGCACGAGCACGAGCAGCGAGCCGCGGCAGGCCGCTGCCGCCACGCGCAGCTCCTCGGTGAGGGCGCCGCCGGGAGCGCGGTAGCGAAGCCGCCCGCCCCGCCTGCCGTGCTCCCGTCATCCTTGAGAGCTGGCCGGACGGCGATGGAGCGTTTTTCTGCGACACATGCGGGGAGGTCGATGCATGGGGCGCCCTGACGTCCCTCGACTGACGAGATCGTCTTAGCATTGCTTCGCTGAATGCCGCAGTCCGAGGCTTCGACCCCGATCTCCCCCCACTTGCCCAGCGGCACCGCCTTGCGCATCCTCGGCCGTAGGCGCACCGCGAACTCGGCCACGAACCCGCCCCCGCCCAGCACCTCGACGAAGCGCGGCCCGGCGGCCTCCTTGCTGGCGATCTCCTTGGCCAGCTCCTGGCGTACTACCTCGGCCACCGCCGCCGGCACGATGAGCACGAGCAGACCCCGGTAGTTCCTGAAGCAAAGCTCCCCGACGAGCTTCACCGGGATACTCAGGACCGCCGCCATTCGGTATGGTCGGGACATCCGGATCCGAACGCCGATCCGACTCGCTCGTCACCGCATCTCACGCCTCCACTGCCGCAGCGTCCCCCGCCATCGCCCCTTCACCACGTCGAACCCCATCCACGTCGCCCTCCGCACCGCCTCCACGATCCGTGGCTCGTCCTCGTTCGGCCACACCGCGACCACGGTCAGCGGCACGAGCGGCGGGTCGTCGTCAATGACGTCGCCCTTCCGCGGGTGTATTCGGGGGTCGCGAATCAACGCGCTTGCCATGGCCATGACCAAGGCGGCGAGTGCTTCCGTCGCGCCCGACTCGCCTTGTTCCGTTGTCTCGTTTGCGTCTTCTCGCTCCATCATGGTCTCCTGGTCGTGCAAAACGCGGGGGGCGCGGAGCCTCGCGAGCGCGGTCCGGGTGAATCCGGCGGGCGCGTCGGCCTCGGCGTTCGCCCGCCGCCGTGGGCGCACGCGAGTACGCGGGCCGCAACGAGGGCGGCGAGCACGTCAGCCAGGGTCACTGGTCCCATCCTGCCACTCGTCGTGGCTCATGCGGGGCGAGTGGCGCGTGGCGGATGTCGGCGCGTGATCCGGGTACGCGCCGTGTGTGGCGGTGGAACTTACGATGGGAGAAGAAGGCTCCGGCCCCTCGCGCGCGCGGGTGTGATCATGGGGAGGGATGCCGGCAGACGCGCCCTGATGCGCCACGCGCCACTCGCCACGGTCCGCTTCGTCGGGTCCCCGGAACCGGATGCCCTGCCAGCACCTCACGCCGCCGCTCCCCTTGACCTGCCCGAAGCCTCGTTCAAGCAGCCGCTTGCCGAGTGCTTTTTGCGAGCGCTCCTTCTCCCCGTTCGCGGCACACCATGCCTGATAGGCTGCGTAGAGATCCTTGGCTGTGGTCCTGGCGGCCGCATCGGCGACGCACCGGCCATCGAGGAACCCGGCGAACACGTCCATCTCGTCGCGGTAGGACGAGGTCGCGTCGCGGACCGCGTCGGGTAGGCCGAGCCCCTGGGTCCGCCACGCGAGGCACCCTCGGACTGCCCACGCAAGGATGCCGGGCAACTCCGCGAGCAGCCGAGCCGCCAGGCGCGGATCCCGCTCACACTCAGGGATCGTCACGGTGAACGGGATGAGGCGAATCCGCCGCCAGATTCCGTGGTCGGTGCCGGACACGTTGGGCTTGTGGTTCGCCGCCAGCCAGATCTTGAACTGCGGCCGGTAGTCGAAGTACTCCCGGAACAGGAATCGCGCTGTGATCGTGTCGCCGCCCGTGACCTGCTTGACGAGCGATTCGGCGAGAAAAGCACCCGCGTCGGCCTCCACGGCGGGCACGAAGCGAGCGCCGACGAGCCGCGCAAGGTCGTTGCGGGCACCGTCGCTGTCGCGCCGGAGGAACGTCGAGAAATCGGCAATCGTGGCGTAGTCGCCGAGGAGCGCCCGAAGTGTCTCGATGAAGGTCGACTTGCCGTTCGCGCCGGTCCCGTGCAGCAGGAAGAGCACCTGCTCGTCCGCTCGACCCGTGAGGCTGTACCCGACCGCACGTTGGATGAACCCGATCAGGGCGGCGTCTCCGCCGAGAACGCGGTGTAGGAAGGCCTCCCACTGCGGCGCCTCGGCCGTCGGGTCGAAGGCGACGGGCACGAGGCGGGTCAACAGGTCGCCAGCGGCGTGACTCGCGATGGTGCCTGAAAGCAGATCCACCGTACCGTTGAGCACGTTCAGTCGGTCGAGGTCGCGGTCCAGGGCGTCGATCGCAACCGGCAGCAGGCTCTGCGCCAGGGTCAACATGGCGGATACACGGGGCCCCCGCTCGGAGTGCAGCGCGTGGCGCTCCACGGCGTCCCGGGGCTTCCCCTCAGGCATGGCCGCAGCGAGCGCTGCCGTGGCGCGCAGTGTGTCGCGGCTGGCGCGCACGGAAGCACCGTCGGCGTCGCGCGCCCACCTGCGTCCGTCGTAGGCGAGCCACGCCGCCCAGGGGTGCACGTACCGGAATCGGGCACCGACGAAGGCCTCGAAGCGCTCCGCGTTGCCGATGTCCGACAAGTTCGCGGCCAGCAGCGGCGCAGCAGCGTCGTAGCGGCACACGGACGCCGCAATCCGTTCGATATCAACGGCCTCAAGCGGGGGCCTGCATCGTGCGGCGTTGGTCGCTGCGAGCGCGGCAGCGATGGGTACGCTGTCCACGCCCCGCCGTCTCATCGCGCCAGCCAGGCTGAGCAGGAACGCGGTGCGCCGACCCTGAGGGATGGGGCTGAAGCCGTCGTCCGGCGCCTCGGCTTCCGGTTCCACCGCGCTCGCCGACGCCTGGACGCCGGCCTGCTCGAGCACGGCGTCGACGTCGACAGGAAAGCCGTCTCCGTGCCGCACCCAGGCGCCGCGTGCCCGCTCGGGCGGGCAGGAGGCGACGTACCAGATTCGGCTGATGTCGCGTGCCGCCCGATCGGAGTGGCCGCCGAGGACCGCGTGGACCTGGCTCCACAGGATCCCGTACTCCCTGGGTTGCACGTCGCGGCCGACGAACAGCAGCAGGCGGAAGCAACGGTCGTCGGGCCCGGTCGCCTGGTGGCTGTAGGAACTTGCCGCGACGTAGGCCCATTCGCGGTCCCTGACTGCCGCGAACACGTCGGACTCGACGATGGGGGGGACGTGGTCGAAGTCGAGGGCGAGCGCGGTGGCGAACCGCACCCCTCGCTTGCCGCGGGTGGCGCCCTCGGCGTAGGCGACGGGCGACCAGCACGGCGTGCCCTTCTTCGCAGGGCGGACAAGGTGCCTGCGGCCGATCAGGTCGAGCGCCGGGCCGGTCCAAGGCACCGGCGTCGCATCCTGCTCGCTCGTGAAATGGACGGCGCTGATCGAGTGGGAGCTCGCCACAACGCGCGTCACCGCCTCTCCTGCGCGGAACGGACCGTGCGGACCGGAGCGCCATCGCCGCTCGTGCACGCGCGGCGCTCCCATTCGACCAGCGTGGCGACGAATCTCACGAGGTTGCGTGACATCGGGCGCGCGTCGTCGCGCGTCAGGACCCTTTCCATTCGGGGCTCCAGCAGCGCGATCAGGCGGTCCAGATCGTCCTCCGCGTTGGGTCGCGACGCATCCGACATGCAGCCGTCTTCACGTCGGTCGGGCCGGTGATCACTGCCACGCAGGCCGGCGCGCTTGCGGGACCCTCGCTACGTTCGGCGTTGGTCCGTGAGCGCAAAGCTTGCCGCTGTCACGGGTCGCCGGTCTCTTGCGTCCGTTGGTCGGTGACCACGTACCCAGCCCCGAGCTGGTACCGGCCTTGCGTCGTGACGATCACGTCGGCGCCTTCTCCGGAGGCACCCAGGGCATCCGCAAACGCCGCGCGCGTGCGGGACACCCAGGTCTGCCACTGTGCCTTGCCGGTGGGACGGAGGTCAGCCGGTAACTCCCGTCGAAGGTCCTGCCAGCGCCAGGGTGTCCGCCGTCCGTCACGTGCCTCTCCGTCAAGCGTCGCACCGTGGAGGGACAGGATGACGCGCTCGGGAATCTGGCCCGGGAACGCCACGCGAACCCCGTCTACGTGGATGCCCGTGTCGCGAACGTAGATGACTCGCACATCGTCGCGGCCATAGGTGGGCGATGCGGGCTGAGCAGCAAGCTCGATGGTGGCGCGTGCGGTGACGGCCATTCGCGTCATGGAGACGCGCCAGGGCTCTGCCAGCGCGGTCACCTTCGCGAGGACGGTGGCCACGTGCAGCGAGCCCGATGGAACGTCGCCCATCCCATCCGTGTGGATCCAGGCGGTCGGGAAATGTGTGCCGAGCGTCTCGGCCAGGCGGTCATCCCGGTGCGCGGACAATGGCAGGTACACGAGGTGCCGCGTCCACCCCGCGCCGTCGACGGCCACCACGCCCGGCCGATCCGGGATCTCACGCAGCACGGAGTAGCTGGACAGCGACTCGCGAAGGCGGCGCCAGATCTGCTCGTGCCGAAGGGTGACGAGGAGTCGAAGGCGGGTTGGAAGCTGGTAGCGACCGGGCCGCCAGACGTGGTCACCGCGAGAGCAACGGACCTCACGGTCGTCCTCGTGTCGAAGGGGGTCGTCCGGGTCGGCCTCCAGGATGAGCACGTCCCCGTCGCAGTCCAACGAGTCGACCCCGACCGCCTTCCTGTCGAGGAAGGGGTCGTTGCACCGCAGGTACTGGAGGCGCTGCACCGATACGAGAGGCGCAGCCCGCTCCTCCTCAAACGCCTCCGTCAACCACGCGGGCGGCGCTTCGTGGCTGGGTGCAAGGATGGCGCGCCACCAGGCCTCCGCGTTCACGCGTGGGGGCGCGCGTCTCGCGAGCGTCGCCGGCGACGAGCTTCCACGCCGGGCCCGCGGCGGTACCTCGACCTGCAGCCAGTCCTGGAGGAGCCCGGCGAACCGGGCGCAGACGCGCTTGCTCCGGTGCAGGTCCGAGTAGGACAACGCCAGTGGTTCGCCAGCCGCCGGGAAATGTACCTGAACCGTGTACCGGTTCTCGAAGCGGACTTTCACGCTACGCACGGTTGCGGGGTCCAACCCGAAGGGTCCCAGGGCCCGCAACCGGGCGACCGCATGCTCGACCGAGGGGTGGACGTCGCCCTCCAGGATGCACATGACCCGCTTGTCCCCCACGGGCAGCGCCGCAGACAGTTCGACAAGGGGGAACGTGGCGTCGTCCGGATCGGTGACCGCCCGCAGGAAGTCTGCGAGCTTGCGCTCCGTGAGCGCGCCGAGCACGGGTTGGTAGGGCGCGTCTGGGGCGCCCATTTCGGAGAGCAGCGCGGCGGCGAGCCGCGCGCCACGGTCGACGGAAGCGTCGGCGACCGCTAGGCGACGGCCGTGCTCCGAGAACCGAAGCAGCATCCATTCGGGCGTTTGCCCTGTCGCAATGCCCCCGCTTCGGGTGCGCACGGCGGCGTCATGGGGCCATTCTCGGAGCGCGACGAGCACATCACCCGGCCCGTCCGCGTGGATTGCTCGCACCTCCTCGAACCTGCCGCAGCCGGATCCCGGCACGCTGCGAAGAGTGTCGAGCGCTCGCGCTGCGGCGGCTTCCCACCGTTCCAACGAGCCCACCACCGGATGGTCCAGGTCCCGTCGATACAGGGCCAGCCGACGGCCGTGCCATCGATCCCAGAGGCCCACGTGCACGAGCAGATCGGGGTCCTTCGCGTACAGCAGCACCGCGAGTGGATGGCGGCGCACGTCGCCGCCGAGCGAGCGGAGGGAGTCCACACACGCGTTCCCGAGAGCGTTCCTCGCGACGGCCTCGATCGCCTCGGCCCGCTTGCCGTCGACAAAGGCGTGCAGGAGCAGAAGGTGGGCGTGGGCAAGCTCCTCGCCCACGGCGGCGACCACCCGGTCCGCCAATGCGCGGGCGGCGCCGCGGGCGTAGGCCTCGTTGTACCGGGAGCGGGCTGCGCTCTCGATGGCGATCCCGTCGAGTACCGATGCGAAGCGCCGGAGGAACAGCGTGTGCGTCCAGAAGTGGGCGTCTGGGGCCCTCCTCAGGTGGTCGCCGACGTAGAGCTCTGCCGACATGTCTGCTCCGACGAGCGTCGCGTTGGCGACGGCGGTCGGGTCGCGGTATCCATCGCGAGACCTGTACGCACGTTCAGTAATTGGCCGACCGAATGGGCCCCGGCCCAAGTTCCGTGCCCCAACGCCAAGAAACTATGTCAACCTCTCCCAGCGCCCGGAGGGCCCTATGCGCCGCACCCTTCAGAGCACCCGCCCCGCCTTGACCTTGCACCGGCACCCGTCCCAGGTGGCTCGTCGGGCCGTGGCCTATGCACGGGTGTCGTCCAAGGACCAGGAACGCGAGGGCTTCTCCATTCCGGCGCAGCAGGGCCTGCTCCGCGCCTACGCGGCGGACCAGGGCATCGTCATCGCCGAGGAGTTCGTCGACGTCGAGACGGCGAAGCGGGCGGGACGCACGAGCTTCACCAAGATGCTCGCCTACCTTCGTACCTCCGGGGTCCGCGTGGTCCTCGTCGAGAAGACCGACCGCCTCTACCGAAATCTCAAGGACTGGGTCACGCTCGACGGGATGGACCTGGAGATCCATCTGGTCAAAGAAGCCGCAGTGCTGAGCGAGGGCAGCCGGTCGTCGGAGAAGTTCATCCACGGCATCAAGGTGCTGATGGCGAAGAACTACGTGGAGAACCTGTCCGAGGAGACGCGCAAGGGGATGCTGGAAAAGGCACGGCAGGGGATCTGGCCCTCGAAGGCGCCGCTCGGGTACCGCAACGTCGTCCGTCCAGACGGCAAGCGGATCATCGCGCTCGACGGCGCCGTCGCTCCGCTCATGCGTCAACTCTTCGAGTGGTACGATTCGGGCGAGCACAGCCTGCGGACCCTGGCGGACAAGGCCCGGAGCGCCGGGCTCGGCTACCGACGGTCCGGCGATCGGATTCCGGCCAGCTACGTCCATCAGATGCTGCAGAATCCGCTGTACTACGGCGACTTCGAGTGGGATGGCGTTCACTACCAGGGCACGCACCCGGCCATCGTCAGCCGCGACCTCTGGGAACGCGTCCAGGAGCGGCTGCATGGACGGCTGAACGGCTTGCGCGCGGTGCGCAGGCACGACTTCGCCTTCGCTGGCCTACTCCGCTGTGGCCCCTGTGCCGACGAAGGCCACGAACGGGCGCTCATCGGGTCGGTGGCCAAGGGGCAGTACCACTACTACCACTGTGAGCGGTGCAAGGAGCTTGGCCGCCGACGCTCGCATCCGGCGATTGCCATCGACACCGCGTTCGCGTCGGCGCTGGGCACGCTCCGCCTCGACGCCGAGGTGATGGACTGGGTCAAGGGAGCCCTGCGCAGCAGCATGGTCGACGAGAAGGCCGAGGTAGCCGCGGCCCAGGCGCGCCTGCAGGCCGACTACGACAAGCTACAGCGCCGCCTGGACGTGGCCTACGACGACAAGGTCGACGGCCGCATCGACGCGGCGACCTTCGACCGCAAGGCCCGTGAGTGGCGAGAGGCCCAGGCACGCATCCGAAGCGAACTGGCCGCCCACGAGGTCGCCGACCAGAGCTACATGGAGTCCGGCGTCGCTCTACTCGAACTCGCGCAAAGGACGGTTGAACTGTACGAATCGCAGGAGGCCGGCGAAAAGAGCAAACTGCTCGGATTCGTGACCTCAAACTCGTATTGGGACGGCCAGTCGCTTCGCGTCGGCTGGCGAGAACCCTTCGATCTACTGGCACAATCCGTGATCGAGGTTCGCGCTCTGGAGGCCGCCGGAGGGGCCGGATCGGGCCAAAACGAGAAATGGCTCCCGCTCCCTGACTCGAACAGGGGACCCACGGATTAACAGTCCGTTGCTCTAACCAACTGAGCTAAGCGGGATCGCCGGCCCCCTAACGCCGCGGACCCCGCTCTCGTCAAGCCACGCGCTCGAAGCGCTCCTTCAGGTCCAACCCCAGCGCCTCGGCGCTCGGTCTCCATCCGGCCGCGCGTCGGTCCAGCCGCTGCAGGTGTCCAAGACCGACGGCCCCTTCACCAACGACCCGCCCGGCCCCGGCGTCCCAATCCGACTGAGGTGGTCGTACCAGCCGCGGTCGGTGTTCATCACCCACGGCCTCACCACCGCCACACCACCTCCTCCGCCCCCGGCCACCGCGCGTCCTCCATCACCCGCCGCCGGACCTCCACCGCGCTCGGGAACAGCCGCCGCACCTCCGCGTCCGACACCGCAAATGGCGGTCCGTCCGACCCTCCGTGGTCGAACGTGACGAGCAGCCCGCCGCGCCGCACCAGCCGGCGCAGCAGGGCCGCGTAGGGCTCGCGCAACTCCGGCGGCAACGCCACCAACGCCGCCCGGTCCCAGCACCGGTCGAAGCGCCCCTCCAGCGCGAACATGTCGCCCTGCAGCAGCGTCACCCGCCCCTGCCGCCAAACCTCGTACGCCCCCGACCGATCCCGTTCAGGGACCAAGCCGCGCTCCTCGAACCAGGCCGCACACGCCAAGGGCGACAACTCGACGCCGACGACGTCGCAACCCCGCTCCGCCAACCACCCAAGGTCGGCTGTCTTCCCGGCCAACGGCACGAGGACCGACCCGTCCGACGCCGTCCACAGCTTCGTCAGCGCATCGTTGGGGACGCCCTCATGAAAGCCGATCTGCCCGTCCCGCCAACGCTGATGCCAAAACTCCGGATCGGTCGACGGATGCGCCATACAACCCCCTGCTCCCCGCTACCCGACGCAGCCCCGGCCCGCTCCCCTCTGGTGGCGACAGCTTGGCGTGCCGTCCGCGATACCCCCAACACCCGTGCTCGACCTCGCCACTACGCTCGTGTTCGCGTCGGCCGCCGTGCACGCCGGGTGGAACGCGGCCGTCAAACACACCGCTGACCCCGACGCCGCCATCGTCGGGGTCGTCGGCGGCAGCGTCGCCCTGAGCGCGCTCCTCGGGTTCGCCCTCGGTGAAACGCTGCCAAGTGCCGCCTCGTGGCCCTGGGTCGCCGCCTCGGGCGCCATCGAAGCCGTCTACTTCCTCTCCCTGACGCGGGCGCTGTCCCGCCTCCCCCTTTCGACGGCCTACGGCATCGGCCGCGGTGGCGGCCAACTCGTCACCTGGCCCCTCTCCGTCGCCCTCCAAGGCGAGCGCCCCTCCGGGCAGGGCCTGCTCGGCGCCGCCCTCGTCGTCGCCGGCCTCGCCATCGGCATCGCCCGCCCCGTCGCGCGCAGCGGTCTCGCCTGGGCCCTCCTGTGCGCGTTCACCGTCGGCCTCTACCCCCTGACCTACCGGCAAGCCCTCGCCGCCGGCGCCCCGCCCTGCACGTTGTTTGCCATCTCCATGGCCATGGCATGGCCCGTCCAAGTCGCCGCGCTGGGACCCACGCGCTCGGCGCGCATCGCGTCCGCCGCACGCCCGATCACGCTCGCCTTGGCCGCCGCCGGCTGCACCGCCAGCTTCCTCTTCTTCCTCCTCGCGCTCCAGCTCGATCACGCGGGTCGCGCGAGCGCGCTTCGCAACGTCAGCATCGTCTTCGCGACCCTTCTCGCCGCCGCCCTCGGCGAACGCGTCGGCCCCCGCACGCTCCTCGGCTCCGTGCTCATCGCCCTCGGCGCCGCCGCTCTCGCGACCTCAGGTTAGCGCCCGGTTGAGGTGGCCATGGTCTTTTTCCTCCTGTTCGCGTGCGGCGACGACCCTACGACCGACGTGACCACCACGGATACGACCACCGATTCCCCCACGGTTCCGCCGACGGACGTTCCAGCGACGGACGTGCCTCCGACCACGGACACAACCGACGTCCCCGACGGAGACGGCGATGGCGACGGCTTCCCCGATGGCGTCGACTGCGACGACACCAACGACCGCATCCACCCCGATGCGATCGAAATCTGCGACAAGGACAACATCGACCAGGACTGCAACGGCCTGGCCGACGACCTCGACCCCGGGGTCGACGCATCGACGTTCAGCCCCTGGTACCCCGACATGGACGGCGACGGCGCCGGGGCACAAGGTGCGCCCCCAGTCGGCGCCTGCGACCCGGTCGGCGAGGCCACCGCCGACAACAACGGCGACTGCCGCGACGACCAGCCCGCGATCAACCCCGGTGCGTCCGAGGTGTGCGACAACCTCGACGCCGACAATGATTGCAACGGCCTCGCCGAAGACATGGACCCCGGCGTTCGGCCTGAGTCCTTCGTCAGTTGGTACCCCGACTTGGATGACGACGGCGCCGGCGACACCTACGGGGTCCCCACCCTGCAGTGCGAACGTCCCTCCCCGGACACCATCGACAACAGCGCCGACTGCAACGACGCGAACCCGAACATCCACCTCTTCGCGCCCGAAGTCTGCGACCCCGGGTCGACCGACGAAGACTGCGACGGCCTGGCGAACGAAGCCGACCCCGACACCGGCGCCGACTGCCTCTAGCAGCCGATCAACGCGTAGCTGATCGCCACCTCGGCCCCGCCCGGGAGCGCGACGTCGACGACCACCTCGTTGGTGCCCGCTTCGTAGTGCCAACCGGAGTCGTACACGACGCCGTCGACCCGCACTTCGATGCTGTCGACCACAGGCTCGCTGGCCAAGGCGAACGTTCGCAATCCCTCGACGGACGCCAGGCCAAGGTCCGCCGCATAGGCGCCCCAATCGCTTGTGCACACATCGAGCACGAGACCCCCGGTCTCCTCGCTCGCCGCCGTGTACCCGTCGGCCCCTTCGCCGCACGCGCGCTGGAAGTCGACGACGCTGTGGAGCACCACGAGCGCGTCATCCGCCTTCGCGGCCCGGAATTGGCTCACCCAGGCCGACCAGTCCGTCCCCGATTGCTCGGGTTCGTCGGACACCGCGACCACGGCGAGAATGGCGTCCTCGCGCACGAAGCCATCGTTGCAGGAGCCGGGCGTCGTCTCCTTGAGCGCGACGCTCGTGAGCTGCCACAGCGCCTCTGAAAGGCCCGTCCCCAAGATCTGAAAGCCGCCGATCGCGTTGGAAAAGACGGCCTCGTAGTTGGGCGTCGATGGCAGGATGATGCCCTCGTTGAAGCAACCGTCGGAGTGCGAGACGACCCCGATGTGCCAATCGGTGGTCGCCGAGTCGACGGTCGCGATGAAGTCCTCGGCGGCCGAGGCGAGCAACGACATCTCGTCGTCCATACTGCAAGACTTGTCCAAGGCGAAGACGATGTCGATTGGCGCGCTGCCGTCGACGGTCCAGACCTCGGTGACCGTCACCCCTTCGTCCGCCATCCCCTGCGTCGCCCGAAGCTCGCCGCGCGGGTCGTCCGACGTCACGACGAGTGCGCCTTCGCCGTCGGCGCTGCTGTCGGCGCTGACGACGACCTGGCGCTCGTCGCCCGGCGCCAACGTCCACGGCAAATCGTCGACCGGCTCCAGCGCCAGCCCCGGGGCACCCTCGTAGCCGAGGGCGTCGACGTGCAAATCGCTGTCCCCCTCATTGGCCAGCGTCAACGTGACGGTCGCTGGACACCCCATGGCGAAATCGTGGTGTTCCGGATCGATTGCCAACCACGGCTCGCCTGCGACAGGCGTTGTCGGCAACGTCAGCGGAAGGTCATCCACGACGGGTGGATGAGCAATGTCGTACTCCGAGCAACCGGCGAGACATGCGACGAGGAGTGTGCGCACGAAACCTCCATCTTGTCCGATACCCCACGCCCCCGCACTCGGCATTGGATACGAGGCGGGATGGCAAGCCCCCCCCGATGCGACCTTCGCACCTGGAACGAACGACGCGACCGCGCACCCCGCCCACCCCCACGGCCGAGGCCCACGCCCCCGAATGCCATCTGGCGAGCGTCCATCGCCAACGGGGTCGATTGCGGGCGCGACCACTACGCTGACCGAGTCGCCGCAACACGTGCCGCCTTGGACACCGCGGCCGTCGTGCTCCAGCCTACCTTGCCAAGCCCGTTCAACGACCGCCTCGACGCCTTGACCCGGACGCCCGAAGGCTGGGTCGCGACCATGGTCTTCACGGCGAAACAATTCAAGCCCGACCAGCTGCCGCGCTTCGCCCGCGCGCTCCTGCCGTTCGCCGAATCCCTGGGCCCGATGCGCGCGACGTTGCTCTACGTCGATCCCGACGCGACCCGACGAGACACGCCCGATGAACCGGCGAGTTGGTTCAAGTCCGTAGACGTCACCGACGCGATGGCACAACACCTGCCGGCCGCAGCCGCCGAAGCGGCCAAGCTGTCCAGGTTCCTGGAGAGCGACACGCCACCCACCGTCGCCATGGGCGCCCACTGTCTCGACGGGCCCTGTGCCTACGTCGAACGCTGCTCGGGCCTGCCAGGGGCGACGCCACCAGCCGAAGACCCCCCGGAGTTGGTGACCCCGGAGGTCATCGACCAGGCGTGCAAGATATTCGCCGCGTTCCCCCGTCCCTGGGCCTACTTCGACATCGAAACCGTGAATCCCGCCCTGCCCCTCCGGCCAGGCGACACGCCTTACCAGGTGATCTCCGCCCAATGGGCCCTGATCATCGACGACGGCCAGAGCACGACCACACACACCTTTCTTGCCGACGACCTCGTCGGGGCCGAAGCCGCCTTCGTGACCTCGTTCCTCGAAGCCACCGAAGGGCTCGCCACGATCTTCGTCTGGTCACCCTATGAGCGCCAACAGCTGAGTTCGCTTGCATCGCGCTTTCCGGCCTTCCAGGCGGCCCTCAACGGCCGCATCGGCCGCCTCCAGGATGCATTGAAGCTCGTCGGGCGCCTACGTCCCGGCCGAAAAACGGGGCTGAAGTCCGTCTCCCAGGCCCTCGTTCCAGACCAGCCGTACAGCGACCTGGCGATTGCTGACGGCCGCGTCGCCGGCGACCTGATCCTCGTCGCGCTCGACCCGGCGGTACCCATCGACACACGCGAGGCGCTCCGCCGCGACCTCATCGCTTACAATGTGCACGACGTGAAGATGATGGCCGCCATCGTCGCGGTCCTTTGCGGAGGGAGCCCACCATGATGTTCTGGCTCGCCTGCACCGCCGCGGTCGACGCCCCTCCAGACGGAACGGGCAGTCCGACGCTGCCGGCCACCTGGCCATCGACGTCCGACACCCCGACGACGCCGCCAACAAGCACCCCGCCAACCGGCACGACGCCCCCAACGGACCCGACGCCGCCCACAGGCACGACGCCGCCCACAGGCACGACGCCGCCCACAGGCACGACGCCGCCCACAGGCACGACGCCGCCCACAGGCACGATGCCGCCTACCGACCCCACCGTCGTTTACGCCGTCCGCCACGCCGAAAAGCAGGACACCGGTGCCGACCCCGGCCTGACGCCCGAAGGAACCGCGCGCGCCGAAGCGCTGGCCGACTTGCTGCACGACGCGCCGCTGACCGCCGTCTACGCCACCACCCTACAACGCACCCAACTCACGGTCCGCCCCACCGCGCTCGACCACGGTCTGCCTGTCGACACCGGCCTCGAACCCGAGGCGGAGTTGCCGGCCCACATCCTCGCCGAACACGCCGCCGAAACCGTGCTGCACGCCGGCCACAGCTACACGTTGAGCGATTTCTTCATCAACCTCGGCCTGTTCCCGCCGCCCGCCATCGTCGGCTACGGCCAGCTCTGGACCGTCACGATCGAGGCCGACGGTACCGCCACGGTCGTCGAGAGCACGTTCGGACCCTGATCAGAAGACCCAGCTCAGGTCCCACGTGCCACTGTAGTCGTCGACCAGGAAGCTCCCGCCTGAAAACGTCCCAATCATGCGGTCGTCGGCGATGGCCCCCGCCCACGGGTCGTCGATTTCAAAGGTCCCCGAGCCGTCCACGCCTGTCAGCCACCCGTCGACCGCGGGCAGCGGCCCATCGCCCCGAAGCTCGCCGTTCATCTCATCGAGGAAGACAGCGGCCCACAGGTCAAGCACAGGCCAATCGCACGAGAACGTGCCGAGGATGGGATCCGGCGCGGCCGGATCGTAGACGACGGTCATCGTGCCAGAGCACGTCGAACTGCCGCCCAACAGCGGCACCGTCATCTCGTAGGCAATGTCGATCGGCCCTATGTAGGTGCCGGGGATGGGTGGCCCGTAGGACAGGCCCGTATCCGTCGGATCCGGCGGGTCGATCGGCTCCGTAGGGTCCGTTGGCGGCTCCGTCGGGTCGGTCGGCTCTGTAGGCGGTGTGGTCGTTTCGGTCGGCGGCAACGGAGGCGACCCCGTCGTGGCCGGCCCGTCCGTTTCATTCGTCCCGTCGGGGGGCACCGCCGGCGACGGCACATCGACCCCGGGCCCGAACCCGAGCCCCGAACCGTCGCTGCAGGCCAGCCAGAGCCACATGTCCGGTCGCTAACCGCCCGTGTCGCGAACGATGTGGAACTCCACGCGCCGGTTGTTGGCGCGCCCGAGCGGCGTCCGATTCGTGTCGATCGGCCGCGTTTCCCCCAAGCCGGCGGCCTCCAGACGTTTGCCGTCGACGCCGTGGGCGACGAGCCAGGCGCGGACCGCCACCGCCCGTTCGCGGGACAACTCGAGGTTGAGCGCGTCCGTCCCCTCGTTGTCCGTGTGGCCTTCAACGCGCAGACGCATCGTGGGGGCATCCGAAAGAACGCGGGCAACGTCCATGAGGACGCGGTCCGACGCCGCAAGGAGCTTCGCCGACCCCGTCTCGAACAGGATGATCTCCTTGATCTCGACCTGCTCACGCGTCACCGTCACGAGTTCTGGCGGGGTGTCGGGGCAGCCGTCGTCGTCGAGGTAGCCGTTCTTCGTCTCCAGTTCGGTCGGGCAGCGGTCGTTGTCGTCGCCAACGCCGTCGCCGTCGGCATCGCGCTCGGGGCAACCTTGGTGGTCGCGGTCGCCAGCCTCCATCGGACAGACGTCGAAGCCGTCGGGAATGCCGTCTCCGTCGTTGTCGGGGTCGGGGCACCCGTCGTCGTCTTCCCAACCGTCTCGGTCCTCGGCCGCCATCGGACACGCATCGCGGAAGTCCGCGAGGAGGTCGGCGTCGTTGTCGGGATCGGGGCAACCGTCAGCGTCGCGGTACTGGTCGAGGTCTTCCGGCTCTTCGGGGCAGGTATCGACGACGTCGATGATGCCGTCGCCGTCGCCGTCGCCGGACGTCTCCGGGCACCCGTCTTCGTCGCGGTCGCCGTCGCGGTCCTCGGGGACGTCGATGCACGCGTCGTCGAAGTTCGGCACGCCGTCGCGGTCTTCGTCGCCGACCGGGTCGGTTTCCCGGCAGCCGTCGTCGTCCTCGTCGCCGTCGATGTCCTCGGGCTCGTCGGGACATTCGTCGACCACGTCGGCCACGACGTCCCGGTCGCGGTCCGCGCCACCACAGGGCGTCGCGCGCTCAAGGGCCGCCATAGCCATCAAGGACGCCTCTTCGGCGTGCTCGGCCGCGCGCGGAAAGTCACCTTCGTACAGCTCGATACGCGCGAAGTCCCAGGCCGACTCTGCGAGCGCCAACTCGCGCGGTGCACACAGAGGCGCGTAGACGCGGGCCGCCATCGCCAACGTGCGCTCGGTCTCGTCGAGTTGGATGCGTACGGCTTGGTGCGTCACACAACCCATGGCCAACGGCACAAGGGCCAACCAGAGGCGCGTCACGGGCCCCCACCTACGTCGACGTCGTCCTCTTCCTCGGGCTTGTCGAAGTCCTCGAATTCGTCTTCGGGGGTCGGCACAGCGGGGGGCGGAGGCTCGACCACCCACGGCACGGGCATCTGACCTTCGGGAACCTCTTCGATCTGCATTTCCGGGACCCGACGGCCCTTGAGCGAGATCACGCTGCGATCCGCCCATTCGGCGCTTGCACGCGCAAGCGCGTCGGCCACGCGGTACTCGGACCCCTGAACCTCCTCGCGCGCCTTGGCGAGGTACCGCTCGGCCATCACGTACTCGTAGGGCGCGAGCACGTCGGCCTCTTCGGCGCGCGCACGCGACAACGCACTCTCGGCGCTGACGATGCGCACGCCCGCGCGTGCCGCCGTGCAACCGGCCAGCAAGGCGACGAAGAGCGGAAGAACACGACTCAGGCGACCACCTAGGGGCAACGGGCTATCATGGCGGTCGAGGAAAGCGTGAGCGAGCAGCGCCTGCCCATCGCGTGTCGCTGGGCCCTTCGAGCGCTCGGAGCCGCCGACGGTGCCCAAGCGGGACCTCCTCGGGATCCGCTCGCAGCCTGGGTGCTTGAGCACCGACCGGCGTTGGCCCCCCAATTTGCCGCGCCAAGCATCCTCTCCATGGTCCGCGTCCGAGCGGAGTGGTTCGACAGCATCCTGCGCGACCGCCTCCGCATCGCTCGCGAATCCGTGTCACCCATCCACGTGATCTCGATCGGAAGTGGTCTGGACGCGCGTTGGTTGCGGATCGCGACGCGCCCCGCAAACCTCAAGTTCACCGAAGTGGAAGAGCCCGACGTCCTGGACCTCAAGAGCGACATGATCGCCGAGTCTCGGTTCGGCGACGCTTGGGCGGACGTCGAAAAGGTGGCCCTCACCGAGCCCGAGTGGCCCGGCGCCGCATCGGATTCCAAGAGCACGATCGTCCTCCTCGAAGGCGTGTCCACCCGCCTCGGCGGGCGAGGCCTGCGCATCGTTCTCGAGCGCCTCCGCCGCCAGGTGCCTACGGCTGACGTGCTCTGCGACGTTCCGGGCTTCCTCACCAACCCCTCGGGCTCGTCGCTCGGCGGTACGAGTTGGGAGCCCATGAGCATGGACGGGCCCGCCAACATTCGCCGAACCGAGTTGGCCCGCCTCGGTTGGCGTGTCGTCGAAGAGCGCGTGCTCGTGGGGCGCCCCGACCTGCGCCTCACCTACAACGCCACGCGATGTCCGGGCATGGAACCGATGAGGCTCCTGCACCTCCGCGCCGCGTGACGGCTACGCTCGTCTGCGGTGCCCGCCCGCAGTTCCCCGACACGATGCGGCCCGACGCCCGCGGCCTCGTCGCCGTCGGCGGCGACCTGACGCCGGAGACCATCGTCGAGGCGGCCCGCAAAGGCGCCTTCGCCTGGTCCGACGAAGAGCCCATCCCCTGGTACAGCCCCGACCCGCGCGCGGTGCTCGTGCCGCGCGCCTTCCGCTGGGACCACGGCAGCGAGGCGCTCAGGCGCAAGGTGAGGGTGACGATGGACACCGCCTTCGAGCAGGTCGTCACCGCCTGCGCAACCGTACCGCGCCGCGCGCCGGGCACGTGGATTGGCGAGACCCTGCGCAGGGCCTGGTCGGACCTTCACGCCAAGGGCGTGACGCATTCGGTCGAAGTCTGGGACGGGGCCGACCTCGTCGGCGGTCTCATCGGCCACAATATCGGCGCCGTCTTCTTCGGCGAGACGATGTTCCACGTCCGCCGCGACGCGTCCAAAGTGGCCCTTGGCGTCCTGTGTGGCCAGCTGCACGCAGGCGGGGTCAAGTTGATCGACTGCCAGCAAGACACGGCCCACCTGCGCCGGCTCGGCGCTACGGCCGTTCCACGCCTGCGCTACCTCTTGCTCCTCCGGATGGCGCTCGAGGTCCCGGACCGTTGGCCACGCGTCGTCGCGAACTGACTCACCGCCAAGCGCCACGCCCCGTGGGTCGGCCGTCGGGGCCTTGTTCCAACCAGGTCTGCGGGTCGACGGCCGCCTCGACCCTCCGCGCAGCGACGCGGTCCTCGGTCCCGTCCGCGAGTCTGGCGAGGTTGGACGCATGGCGAACGACGATGGCCACGGCCAACGCGAGGGCGACGGGCAGAATGGCGCGGTCGACGAGCAGCGCCGAGAAGACGACGGCCCCCACAGAACTCAGGCTGGCGACGCTCGCCCGACCGGTCGCAGCAAGCACCGCGCCCCATGCCAGGGCGCCGACCGCCGTCACCACGGGCGACAAGGCGGCCAGCGCACCGGCCGCTGTCGCCACTCCCTTTCCGCCTCGGAACTCCAAGTAGACCGGCCAACAATGGCCCGCGAACGCGACGGCCGCAACGAGCGCCGCAAAGGCCCGGCCCTCGCCCGGCCACAACAGCAGGGTGAAGAGCACCGGGACGGCGCCTTTCAGGAAGTCCAAGCCCAGCACCGCGAGGCCAAGCCGCCACCCCGCCACCCGGGCGACGTTGGTCGCGCCGACATTGCCAGAGCCGGCCTCTCGGACGTCCGTACCAGGACCCCACAACGTCGTGACGGCGACGCCGATGGGGAGCGCTGCGAACAGGTAAGCGAGCCCCAGCCAGACGAGCCGCGGAATCACGGGCTAGCGCCCGGGCCGAACGACCCGGTAGGAGGAAGAGCCGGTGGTCGGCGTCTCAGTGGTGCCCCCGGTCGTCCCGGTCGTCGTGTCCGGCACCGTGAGCGTTCCCGCCCCGAGCGCGCCACCAAGCAACGCACACAGCTCCGGCGTGAATTCGTCGATGCGGACGGCTTCGCCCGTGCCCGTCGTGAACGACGACGAAACCTCGTGCGATTCGTCGTTCCACTCGAGAACCGCCTCGAACAGGTACGTCGTCTTGGGTTCAAGCGGGAATCGCGGCACGAAAACCGCGCTGTAGGTCAACCCGCTCGTGCCGTCGCCGGGCACCTTGTTGCGGAGTTGGACGTAGTCGTCTTTCTCGGTCCGCAGGCTCGCCGCGACGACCTCGATGCCGAACGGGTTGGAGCCCGGCTCCACGTTGCCAGTGCCCGGGTCTTCACCGACGATCACGGAGATCGGAATCCCCACGTCCTCGAGGTTGCAGGGGTCGGAAGGCTCGGAAGCCGATGTGGGCACATCTTCCTGCCCGTCCGCCGGGTAGACGATCGGGCGGTCGGCGCTTTCGCCGCGGGGCCGCGCGTACCACATGTTCAAGTAGGCGAAGTGCTCACCCGTGGTCAGTTGCCCCTCGGCGTAGCCACCGTCCAACCAATCGGACGCGAGGTACACCTCGCGCATGCTCGGGTCCTGGAACCAGTAGTTGAAACGGTCGACGCCATCGGCAAATGTGTCGATCCAGACGGCCTCCCACAGCCCGTAGCCGTCGGGATCGAAGTCGTACTTGGCCGCCTCGGACCGATCGAGGACGGTCACCCCGGTGAAGCCGGGCGAGTCCTGGCGCTCGTGCAGGTCCAGCACCTGGAGCGGCGCCAGCGCGTTCTTCTCGATGTAGTCGACGTGCGCAACGGTCGCGCCTTGCACCTTGCGGTCGAATCGGGCCGACGAAATCCCCGCTACGCCTCGGTGGCAGGACATCTCCCGAAACACCTTTGCGGCCTCTTCGGGCACGTTGTCGAGCGACTCGCCAGGCACTTCTGTGGGACAGGCCTCTTCGGCCGTCGTGAAGTCCTGGCACGCGAACAGCGCAGTGATGAACGTCATGATGTCCCGCTAACGCACCTGTCGGCGACGGCAGCCGTCAAGGGGGCGGGGCCTCGGGGAGGTTGCTGCGGTCAAGATCCTGTTGGCCGTCGCGGCTGTAGGCGCACGCGAGGTCGGGGTCCGCCAACAGGCGTGGAACGTGGTTGAGGTCCACCTTCTCCGACGCGCTCGACGGCACCTCGGCCAGCGCGCGCCGCAAGGTGCCCAAGCCCTTGTCGACCAAGGCCGCGTCTTCGGTGCGCTTCCCCAGGCAGACCTGCGCGACGCCCAACTCCTTGAGATTTCGGATGCGATGGGGGGAACAAGCCACGGCCTTCTCCCCGTAGGCGACCGACTTGTGCAGGTCGCCTCGCGTTCCGGCGATGGCCTGCACGATCCACCAGTCCGGCACGAGCCGGTAGTAGATGGCGAGCGCCTGGTAGACGTCACAAGGCATCTCCTCCTCGCCGCCGAGCGAACGGTATTTGTACCCACTCGTGGCGGCGGCCACCCACTCGGCCTCGACCTGTTTGGCCAGGAACAAGCTCGCGAGCACGCCGCGCGTCGTCCCGTAGCGGCCGATCGCGATGCCGCGGGCGAAGCGAAGGTGCGGGTCGTCCGGTTTCTTCGCCAAAGCCCCCTCGACGACGTCCCACATCTCTCGGTACCAGGACTCCTTGTCCATCGCCTGGTTGGTGCGCTCGAAGTCCTCACCGATCTCGTAGTAGGCGCGCGCCATATGCCACGCGAGGTCCGCGTCTTCGGGGTGAGCGCGGTACCGCTCGCGCGCGGCCTCCAGCATTTCCCGGTAACGGCCCTCGGTATAGAGCAACTCCAGGTCGAAGTGCGGGCTGTGTGGCCCGACTACGTGATCGACCAGGGCGGCCGGCACGTCTCCTATCGGAGCCTGCGCCGAAGCCAGCGCCACGAGGACCACCCCGAGCATGACCACCTCTCGCTGCCGCGCGTATCCGGTCGGACGGGCCGTGATGTTCGCCGTCTTCGCGGCATGCACACCGGGCCGCGAGGCACCCCAACCCCTGCCCGATCTCAGCAAACCGGCCGCATGGGCCATGGCGCGTAGCCTGCTGATCGAAGAAGACGACTGTTGGCGAAATCGGGCCGAGTATTGCCCAAGCGACCCCGTCCAGGACACCGATCCCGTGCTGCAGGCCTTCATCGATCGGCTCTTCGACGGCCGCATGCCGCAGCGCCGACGCGACGTTCACGAGCTCGTCCGCGAAACGCGTCCGACCTACGTCAAGTGGATGTTCGGTGACGGGCGTCCGCGCGTCGAAGCCGCCGTGGCCCATTTCTACGAAAACGCCCCCGACCAGCGGATCTCGAATGAGGTCCGCCGATTCGTCGGCGTCCCCCCCGGGCGTTTCGAAGCCGGCGGCCGTCGCTGGACGAGCCCCCACATCGACGGCCAGGCGCTGCAGTCCGAGGAGGCCGTCCGCCTACTGGGCGAACTGGCCGCTCGACACCCCGACGCCAGCCTGTGGCGCCTGCAGGTCGAATTGCCCAAACAGGCCGACGGCCGCCCTGCCCGCATCGAGTATATCTGGTCCGCCGAGCTCGACCGCGTCTACGTGTTGGACCGCGACGGCGGCCCGGTGGCGCGGGTAAGCCCTCCGCTTGGCGGCCAGGGCCTCGCTGCCTTCGCGACCACGGCGCTGCATCCAGCCCACTGGGGCGAATGCCCCCTGGGCCCGGATTCAACGCCGCTTTGCCCGCCCTGAACGGACGGGACGTGGCGCCACCGGCGCGCGCCGCAACACATCGAGCGCCATGACAAGGTCGCCGTGGAGCGGCGCGACCGCCCCGTCGGCCTCGTCGATGTGCACAAACGGGCGGACGAGCCCGGCACGTTCCGCGAAGAAACGCCGCGTACGCCCGTCGCGACCGGCCAAAGGGTGCCCCTTCGCCGCCAAGGCGGAAAGCGCGCGAACGAGCGACCCGGTCACTTCGACCCGGAGCAAGGCATGGGTCGCGAAGCGCCCTACGCGCGTAAAACGTCCCCCGGGCAGGCTGCCTTTCGCACCAGGGTCGCCGATGACGAGCGCCGTCGCCACGCGAGGTTTGCCGACCGCACCCGACGGCTGCCCGCCCCAGGGCCCCGTCGCCTGCCCGCCGGGCACCGAGACGTGCGTCAGTGGCGCACCGCGCTCGAGGACGACGACGGTCTCCACTTCGAAGGTCTGCGGGAACAGGTCGATCGGGGTGATGGACCGGACCCGCATGCCGTGGAAGGCGAGGGCGTCGAGGTCCCGCGCAAGCGTCTCCGGACCACAGGAGACGTAGATGAGCCGCGGCGCAAGTTGGGCCACCCGCGCCAACACCTCGGGGTCGGAGCCGCGCCGGGCCGGGTTGAGGATGACGGCGTCAAACGGCCCCGTCAGCTCGACGTCTTCGACGCGACCACAAAGGACGGTCACGTTGCGCGGCGCCATCGACCGCGCCGCTTCGGCGGCCTGAGGGACCTCTTCCACGAGCACCACCCGGCTCCGCCCCTGGGCCAACATGAGCCCGTAGGCACCGACGCCGGCGTACAGGTCGAGCACGCGCTGGGCGTCCCCTACGCCCTCGCGCACGATGCGTTGCAACGTCTCGGCTTGCCGCGGGTCCACTTGGAAGAAGGCGCCGGGCGTCAGCGCGTAGGACGTCGGACCCACCGTCTCCCGAAGCGTCGCGGCGCCAGCGACCCAGCGCGGTGCGGAGCCCATGACCCGCTTGCCTTCGGGGTCCGCCCGGCTGACGGCCACTGACGCCAACTTGGGAAGCGCATTTCGTAGGTCGCGCAACGCCCGTCCACCCCCGCCAACTTCCCCGCCATGACCCGCAAGGACGAGCTGGAGGTCGCCCGTTGCGGCGCTCACGCGCAGATCGACAGCGTGCACCTCGGGCCGGCTCACCAGCCACGTGGCCAGCGGCGGCAAAGCCGACCGCAGGGCGGGGTGAAGGACGGGGCAGTCCGGCGTGTCTACGACGCGTCCGTCCGCGTACAGACCGAGCTGGACGCGGCCCCCTTCGCGACCCACCGGCAGCTTCAACCGGTGCCGGTACCCCTCGCGCCAAGGATTGCCGACGATGGCCGACGCCCGAGGCAAGTGCGGGAAGTGGCCGAGCGCACCGGCCAGCCGCGCGGCCTTGGCGGTCAGCTGGGCTTCGGTCCCCAGCCCGATCGCGGGGCACCCCGGACAACGCCCGGCGTGCCGGCACTCCATCTCAGCGGACGAAGTAGCGAGGCGGGATCGGAGCGCTGTCGCCCGCGACCCGCGTCGCCATCAACTGCCGAGCCCCCGCCACGATGGTGGCCTCGGTCAGAATGGTGTGCTCTTCGAGGTGCACGCTCTGCGCGATGCCAGGAACGTTCTTCTGACCAAGCGCCAGCGTGGGGACGCCCGGATCGGACTGGACGACGTCGCCCTGGATCTGCCGAACGAAGCCGCCGAAGGTCCGGTTCTCGGCAGCGACGATCAGGCGACGCGTCCGGCCGACGCTGGCGCGGATGAGGTCCATGTCTGGCGGGACGATCGTGCGCAGGTCGATCACTTCGGCGGACACGCCCTCTTTGGCGAGCGCCTCGGCCGCGGCCATCGCTGTCCAGACCGCGCGGCCCCAGGCAACGACCGTCACGTCGCTGCCGGCGCGCCGGACGACGCCTTTGCCGAACGGCACGCGAACGTCGGGCAAGTCTGGCACGTCGCCGCGCATGATCGCCTTTTTGAGCGTGGCGATGCCCTCGGCGTCCGTCGGCTCCCCCGGAAAGGCCGGACCAAGCGACTGACGGTACATCCATTTGGGTTCGAGGATGACGACCGGCCCGTCGTAGTCGCCGGCCGTGAGCAGCAGCCCGTGGACGTCGAAGCTCGTGCTCGGCATCGCGATGACGAGGCCAGGGATCGAGCCGAAGTACCCGTCGACGGACATCGAGTGGTACATCGCGCCGCCGCCGAACGGGTCGGTGGGCATGCGAAGGGTGAGTTTGCTCGAAGCTTTTCCGAGATTCGACCAGCGCATCAGGCCAAGGTACACGAGCCAGTGGAAGGTGTTGAGCGCGTAGTCGCCGAACTGGATCTCTGGCAGCGCCATGAGCTGCGGATGCATGCCAAGGCCGGTGGCCGTCCCCACGATCAGCGGCTCATTGAGCGGCGAGTCGATGATCCGGTCGGGATGGCGCGCCTGGATGCCAGCGGTGGCCGTCATGACGCCGCCGAGCCGCGCGACGTCCTGGCCGATGATGACGCCGTTCTTGCGGACGATGAGCTTGTCGAGGGCCGAACGGATGGCGCCCGCGTAGGTCACGCAGGTGGCCGGGCCGCCGGGCGCCGTCTCCGCGTCTTCCGGGAACGGAGCGTAGATGTGCTCCATCAAGGTCGACGGATCGGGCAGCGGCTCGGTCCGGACCTGATCGAGGATGGCGCGGATCTCGGCGTCTTCCTCGTCCATCACGCGCCCGAGCCGGTGGTGGGAGAAGAAGTCGCGGCCGCTGCCTGGCACGCGCGTGAGCACGTCGTCGGCCGTCAACAGGCCCTTGTCGACGAGGTGCTGGCCGAAGCGGATGAGCGGATCTTCCTGGCTGAGATCGAAGGTGACGTCGGCGGCGGAGCTGTGGCCGTTGAAGCGCGGCAGATCGCGGACGTGCAACAGGCACGGGCGCTGCTGGCCGCGCACGAGCGTGGCCGCCGCGCGGGTCGTCTCGTAGACGTCGAAGAAGTCGCGCCCGTCGCACTCGAAGTGGGCGAAGCCGAACGACTCGGCGTAGGCCCGGAAGTCCTGGATGCCGCGCCCTTCGTCGGGGCGGGTGCTGATCGCGACGCGGTTGTCGGTCACGAGGACGATGAGCGGAAGACGCCAGACGGCACCCGCATTCATCGCGTCGTGCAGGTCGCCCTCGGCCGTCGTACCGTCGCCAAGGATGGCCATGGCGACGCCGTCGTCGTACCCAAGCTTGCGGTAGCCGAGTGCCCAACCGGCCGCCTTGCCGAGCTGCATCCCAACGGGAGACTGCACAGGAAGAATGCCCACTTCCGGCATGTTCAGGTGGTAGACCATCTGCCGGCCGCCGCTCATGGCGTCGGTCGCCCGCGAGAACTGCTGGCGCAACATCGCGAGGTGGAAGTCGTCGACGCCGTTGAGCTTGCACCACGTCGCGCACAAGGCGCCCGACCGGTAGTGCGCGACGAAGCCGAAGCGGGCGGGGTCGACCGTGTGTTTGAGCGCAAGGGCCGTCGCCGTGCCGTGGACCTCTTCGCCCGGTCCCCAGATCGCGAACTTGACCTCACCGCGCGTCACGAGGCGCACGATCTGCTCTTCGACGGCGCGGCTGCGGACGCCTTCGCGGTAGGCGAGACGCAGCTCGCTGTCGGTCAGTTCAGCCGCACGAGGATCGACCGACGGCGCCGTCTCGATGACCTGTGCTTGCTGGGCTCGCGGCATGGGCAACTCCCGGGCGGCCCGCCGCGTAACCGGGCCGGCGCACGGGGCCGGTGCGGTTAGGCGCGCCGGGGGGAAAGATGGCGCAGGCCGTGATCGTCGGGGGCGGCATCACCGGCACGCTCACCGCACACGCGCTCGCGTCGGTCGGCTGGAAGGTGACCCTGCTCGAAGGGGCCCATCTCGGCGCCGGCAGCAGCAGCCGTACGGCCGCGGGGATCCGCCAACAATTCACGACGCCAGCGACCGTTGCAGGCATGCGGTATGCCGTCGACTTCTACAGCCATTTCACGGAACGGGTCGGGGGCGACACCCGCCCGATCGTCCAGCATGGCTACCTGTTTCTTTCGGGCGACCCGCAGCAGGCCGCCGCCGCCAAGGCCCGGGTGACGCTCCAACAGGGCGCCGGCCTCGCGGAGGTCGAGTGGCTGCCCCAAGGCGAGCTTCAGACCCGCTTCCCCTGGCTCTCGCCCGACCTGTTGGGCGGCACCTTCTGCCCAACAGACGGCTTCCTTCTGCCTCACCTCGTCTACATGGAGGCGGCGGCCGCGGCCCAACGACACGGCGCGACCATCGTCCAGGGTGCTCAGGTCCTCGGCGCCGATCACGCCGGTGGCCGAATCACGTCTCTCCGTACGTCGAAGGGCAACTTCGGCGCCGACCTCTTCCTCGACTGCACGAATGCCTGGACGCGCCGCACGGCGCGCCTCCTCGGCGCCGCCGACCTGCCCGTGGATCCGCTCAAGCGCTACCTCTGGTTCCTCAGCACCGGCGGCGCGCTCCCGCCCGAAATCGTGAATCGGATGCCGCTGACGATCGGCCCGACCGGCGCATACTTCCGCCCAGAGAACCCCGAGCTGCTCCTCGTCGGCAAGCTCAATGCGGCGGAACCCGAGGTCGAGTTCACGATGGACGACCAAGACGTCGTCCACCCCGACTACGACCACCGCGGTGGCCCCGACGCCTGGTCGACGCAGGCCTGGATGGAGCTCGCAGACTTCGTGCCCGCCGCCGCGGAGATGGCCGGCTACTCAGCGACGACCTGCGGCTACTACGCCACGACGCCCGACCACAATCCGTACCTCGGCTACGATCCGCTCGTGGCCAATCTCATTCGCCTCGTCGGCTTCTCCGGCCATGGCGCGATGTTCGGTCCTTTCACCGCCGCCGTCGGTGCCGCTCTCGCGCGGGCCGGACACAACATCGACGCCGTCACCCTCCGGGGCCAGACGATTCCGCTCGCCGCCTTCGCGATGGGTCGGACCCCCGCCCACCACGAGGACATGGTGATTTGACGCGCCATCGCGCGATCCTCGCCGGAATCGTCGCCGGTGCATTGTTTCTTGCGGCCTCATTGGGGTGGGTCGGCGACGAAGGCGCGCCCGACCGCGCGACGACCCTGGCCACGCGGCGCGAAGAGGCGCGGCGCGCACGGGGCCTTCCGCCCCAACGGCCCGAACCACCGACCTCGACGGCGCCGGCTCCACGCTCGGGCGTTCCCGCCCCCCCTCCTCCATCCACCGCCGACCCCCTCGAAGGCGGCAGCCTCGACGAGGGCGACGGGCCCTTTGCGGCCGACGTCACCGGCGTGGCAAGATCCGCGTTCGGCCAACAGGACGCGATCCTCGAATGCCTGCGCCAACAGGAGGCGGCCAGCGGCGTCCCGCTGCCGCCGAGCGTCTCCATCGCGTTCACGCTCGGCAACGGGGCTTTCGGCGGCCACATGGAGGCCTTGCTGACGCCCGACGGCGAACGCGACACGCCGGTCGCCGACGCCTGTCTGAGCGACCTTTTCGCCAAGGTGCGCTACGAGCGGCCGACCAAGGGCCAGCACGAATTCGTGTGGCAGATCCCCACCGTCTGGCTCGACCTGGCGCCCGACGAACGCTGAGGTGAACGTGTCCAACCCGTCGACCACCGCCAACATCGCGTTCATCAGTGGCCTGGCCCTGTTGGCCTGCCACATCGGGAGCATGTGCCTCAGTTTCATCCCGTTCATCGGGATTCTCGCGCTGTTCCTCGTCCCGGTCATCTGGATTCTGGACGTGGCGGCGATCGTCGCCGGCGCGATGGGAGCGTCGGGCGATCACCCCGACCGAAGCAAGGCCCTCGTCGGTCTTCTCATCGGCATCGGAAGCGTGCTGTGGCAGATCATGGGCCTCTGCCTGGGCTTCGGCATCGCCGCACTCGCGATCCTCGGAAGTCTGGTCCAGAACTGAGCGAAGGGAGGCATTCTCGTGATTGCGTTTCTGACCCTGTCGGCTGCCTTGGCCTCGAGCCTCGACAACATCGAGGTGGGTGGAGTCCACGGCACGCCGGCCGCAACGAACCCCACCGCCGTGTGGTGGAATCCCGCCGGCCTGAGTTTGGCCGACGGATTCCAGTTTCACGTCGAGGGCGCGCCGATCCTCGCGAATCTCCACATCGACCGCGCGAATCCCGACTACGGCACGATCGACCCCGCGAACGCGCTCGACGTCGACTCCGACGGCGTCCTGGACCTGACCTACGACTACGGCGGCGAGGAAGACATCTCGACGCTCGCGGTCGTCCCGTTCGTTGGCGTCTCCTATGGAAAGGGCGATTTCGGCTTTGGGGCCGCGTTCTCGGCACCCATGGCCCGGGGCGGCAGCTCCAACCTGGAGGAAGGCCCCAACCGATTTGCGCTGCGCGGCGGCGACATCGCGGCGCTGCACGCCCAACTCGCCGCGGGCTACGACATCGCCGACAAGCTCGCCATCGGCCTTTCGGGCGCCCTCGTCGCGAGCAGCTGGTCCGCGGACGTCGATACCGAGGTCTTCTCGACCTACGCGACGGCCTACCGCGACCAGGCGGGTTTGGACGCCATTCCAGCCTGGTACCAAGACGGCTACCTGGAGGCCGACGCCTACGCGACGACCCTCGACATGGGTCCGCTGCGCGACACGACGTTTACGTTCGGCGGCGGCCTGTTGTTCCACCCGACCGACGACGTCCACGTCGCCGTCGCCTACCAACACGGCCTGAGGCTCTCCCACGATGGCCCCATCACGCTGAGCTTCACCTGCCCGCCAGCCGGCGACGGCAGTTCTTCGCTGGCGGCGGCCTACGTCGGCACCTGCCGGACGGATATGACGACGTTCGAGCGCGTTCCCAACGTCCTCGAAGGCACCGCGAACGTCGCCTACGACCTGCCGTCGCGCATCCACGGCAGCGTGGCGATGTTCCCAACGGACACGCTCCGGCTGGAGCTGATGGGCGGCTGGGTCAATTGGAGCGTCTTCGAGGCCTACACGATCACGACGAACGTCGAACCCGAGGTGATTCCCGGCTTCGACGAGGACCCCGAAACGGCGAAGGAAACGGCCGATCTCGTCAGCCAGGACCGCATTTGGCTTCGTGGTAATCGCGACAGTTTCTGGGTCGGGTTCGACGCGAAGGCGGAGTTGTCGGAACGTTGGGTCGTCGGCGGACGCACACTCTACGACCACGGCGCCGTGCCAAGCGCGATGGTCAGCGCGAACAACTGGGACGCGCCCTCGGTCTCCGCGACCGCCATGGGCCAGTACCGGCCCACGTCCAAGCTCGGCATCAGCCTCTCCTACGGTCACACCTTCTTCGCGACGCGGACCATCACCGACAGCGCATTTGCGCTCGAAATCGCGGAAGACGGGCCCCCGGAGCCGGGGCCCACGTTCTGGGCGTCGGGCAACGGGACGTACTCTGGCCGCATCGACCGCATCGGACTCAGCGTCCAAGGCCACTTCGGCCCCGACCCGGAGCGACGCGCCGTCCCCCGCGAGAAGCCCGACCCGGGCCCGCGATGAGCCGGCCCGTCGTCCTCGTCATCCTCGACGGTGTGGGCGTCGGCAACGGTGGCGAAGACGATGCCGTCGCGACAGCGCTCACCCCGACCTTCGACGCGCTCAACGCCACCGCGCCTCGGGTTCAACTCGCCGCCCACGGGCGCGCCGTCGGCCTGCCAAGCGACGCCGACATGGGCAACAGCGAGGTCGGGCACAACGCGATGGGTGCAGGCCAGGTCGTCGACCAAGGGGCGCGACGCGTGAACGAGGACCTCGGCAACGGCGCGGCCTGGGCGACGCCGACGTGGCGCGCCCTCATCGCCACGCGCACCCTGCACCTCGTCGGCCTGCTCAGCGACGGCAACGTCCACAGCCACGTCGACCACCTCGACGCGCTGATCGCTGCCGCGGCCAGAGACGGCGTCCGCCGGCTGCGCCTGCACCTGCTGACGGACGGCCGGGACGTCGGCCCACGGACGGCGCTGACGTGGCTGCAGCCGCTCGAGCGGCGCCTGGCCGACCACGTCGCCGCGGGCCGGGACTACCGAGTGGCGTCTGGCGGCGGCCGCATGGCGATGACGATGGACCGCTACGAGGCCGATTGGCCCATGGTGGCCCGAGGCTGGAACTGCCATGTGCACGGCGTCGGACGGCCCTTCGCCCGCCTTTCCGACGGCGTGTCGGCCTCCTACGCCGAAGGGCGCGACGACCAACACCATCCCGCCTTCGTCGTCGTCGACGATCGGGGCGACCCCGTGGGTCGAATTCAAGACGGCGACGGCGTGCTCCTGTTCAATTTCCGCGGCGACCGGGCCGTCGAATTCTGCCGCGCCTTCGAAGGGGGGCCCGAGTTCACGGCGTTCGACCGCGGCCGCGTGCCCGACGTCGTGTTCGCGGGCATGATGACCTACGATGGCGACCTCGGCCTGCCACGGCGGACGTTGGTCGCGCCACCCGTTCTACGAAACACGCTTCCAGAGCAGCTCATCCGCGCGGGAAAGCGGTCATTTGCGGTTTCGGAAACCCAGAAATTCGGACACGTCACCTATTTCTTCCAGGGCAATCGCAGCGGGCTGTTGGATCCTGCGCTCGACACCTGGCAGGAGGTGCCGTCCGACAATGTGCCCTTCGACGAGCGGCCGTGGATGAAGGCGGCCGAGGTGGCGGACGCGACCATCGCGGCGCTGGCGACGGGCCGCTACGACCACATCCGGGTCAATTTCGCCAACGGGGACATGGTCGGCCATACGGGTGATCTCGCAGCGACGCGGCTCGCGGTGTCCTCCGTCGACCACGCACTTGGGCGAGTGCTCGCGGCAGCGCGACGCGCGGGCGCGCTCACCCTGGTGACCGCCGACCACGGCAACGCCGACCAAATGTGGCAACACGGCAAGGGGGGCGAGGTCCTGCGCGACGAGGTCGGCGTTCCCCTCGCGATGACGTCGCACACGTTGGCACCCGTGCCTTGCTGGCTCGTGGACCCCGAGAGGCGACGCAACTTCCACGCGACGGCGAACGGCGCCGGCCTCGCAGCCATTGCGCCAACGGTTGCGACGCTGCTTGGTGTGCCCTGTCATGGCGACTGGGTGCAGGGGCTGGTCGCGCCCTGACGGACCGCTGGCCAAGGGGCCGGCGACGCCGTAGGTGAGGCCATGATGGCCGCTTCCATGTTGGTGTTCGCTGCCGGGCCCACCCACGCGGCCACGCTGACCGTCCTCGCCGCGTCGAGCCTCACAGAGTCGCTGCAGCAGGTCGCCACCACGTGGGAGGCCGAGACCGGCCACACCGTCGCGCTGACGTTCGACGCGACATCGAAGCTCGTTCGTCAGGTCGAAGGGGGCGTCCCCGCCGATGTCCTCTTCTCGGCCGACGCCCAGTGGATCGACCACCTGACCGCCAACGGCCAGGTCGTCGCCGGGTCGCGCGTCAACCTGCTCGGGAACACGCTCGTAGCCATCACGGCGGCCGGCAAAGAGGCGAGGACGCCAGACGACCTCGCGGGGCCATCGATCGCCCGCATCGGCCTCGCTGGCGAACACGTTCCGGCGGGACGCTACGGGCGGGCCGCGCTGACCTCGTTGGGCGTCTGGGACGACGTCTCGGAGCGGACGGTCTGGGGCGACAGCGTCCGCACCGTGCTGAACTGGGTCGGGACCGGCGAAGTGGACGCGGGCATCGTCTACCTGACCGACGCACGCGTTTCGACATCCGTAAACGTGGCGTTCACCTTCCCGCCGTCGTCGCACCCGCCCATCCGGGTGACCGCGGCCGTCTTGACGGCGTCGCCGGAAGCCAAACTGGCGCGTGCCTTCCTTGGTCACTGCCGATCGAAAGCGTCGATGGCGACCTTTCTCGCAGCCGGCTTCACCGAACCGAAATGACGCTCGACGTCGGCCGCGCCATCGAGTTGTCGTTGACGGTGGGCGTCCTCGCGTCGCTTGTGGGCCTCGTGCCCGCCGGTGCCCTTGGCTGGTTGCTCGCGCGCAAGGAGTTCCGCGGAAAGGCCCTGTTGACCTCGCTCGCGATGGTCCCCCTCGTCCTGCCGCCCGTCGTGACGGGCCTCTTGCTGCTCCATCTCTTCGGCCGAGCCAGCCCCGTGGGCGCTGCGATGGCGGCGGTGGGTTGGCCCGTGCCGTTCACGCAGACGGGCGCCGTGCTGGCTGCGGTCGTCGTCGGATTCCCGCTCTACGTGCTGACGATTCGGACGGCCATCGAGGCGGTCGACGTCCGATACGAGGATGTCTCCGCCTCGCTAGGCGTGCCGCCGGCGCGGACGTTTTGGCGGGTCACGGCGCCATTGGCCCTGCCAGGACTTGCGGCGGGTGTCGTCCTGGCCTTCGCCCGAGGGTTGGGAGAATTCGGAGCCACGGCCGTCATCGCCGGAAATATGGAGGGCCGGACACGGACGATTGCGCTGGCCGTCTACAGCCTCCTCGACGCGCCGCAGGACGACCCGCGCGTCGTCACGCTCGTCATGGCGAGCCTGGTGCTGGCGATGGGTTCGCTCGTCGCGTGGGAAGGCCTGAACCGTTGGCAACGCCGCCGACTCGAACTCGATGTCTGAACTGTCCGTCGACTTGACGCTTGCGCTCGGTCCGCGGACCGTGCGCGCGCAATTTGCGACGGGCGGCGCCTCCGTGTGCGTGCTCGGCCCGTCGGGTTCGGGAAAATCGACGCTGCTGAGGGCCATCGCCGGCCTCGATCGCCGCGCGCAGGGCACGCTCACCTTCGGCCACGAACCATGGCAAACGGCGGCGGGAGTTTCGGTGCCGTCGTGGGAGCGACACGTCGGCTGGGTCCCCCAAGACGGGCTGCTATTCCCCCACCTCGACGTCGCCGGAAACCTCGCCTTTGCCGCGCGCGCCGACATCGCGCCGATTGCGGAGCTGGTCCGAGTCTCCCATCTGCTCGACCGCCGGCCGCGCCACCTTTCCGGCGGTGAACGCATTCGCGTCGCGCTTGGGCGGGCGCTCGCGCGCCGACCGAAGTTGCTGCTGCTCGACGAGCCGTTTGCGGCCCTCGACGGTGCACTGACAACGTCCATCGTGGCGGCGCTCGCCGAGTACGTGCGCGCCGAGCGCATCCCTGTCGTCGTCGCGACGCACGACGCGGCAAGCGTGGCCCCGCTGGCGAGCGTCACGCTGGAATTCGTTGGGGATCGGCTGGTTCAGCGCGGCTGACGTACCTGGAAGTCAGACGGCGCGTAGCGTTCGGCGCCTGTCCCTATGGCAGCGTCTCGGGCGCCTCGATCCACAGGGACGTATCGACCGTCATGCTGCCGACGGTCACAACCACATTCGCGTCGCCGTCCGGCACGTCGAACTCGAAGCAATCCCACATGCTGGGGTCGATTCCGAGCGTGATGTCGCCGCTCGAAATGGCCATGTCCAAATCGAAGACCCTAACTTCTTCCCCGTCGATGCCCGTCGCCTCGACCCCGAGGAACTGGGTTTCGCCAGGCTCGAAGGGCTCTTCCGGCGCGTGCGCGTTGACGAGGCGAATCGCCGCGACCTCGACGACCGAAAGCGGCAAACGATCGAACAACTCGCCCGTTTCGGCGTCGACCACGCGCACATAGCTTGTGCCCACGCCGGCCCCACGCAGAGACGCCCAGCCCGTCACGGGCATCAGGGCCTTGCCGTCATTGAAGGCGTCCGTACCCTCGGTGGCATCGATGATCGCCGGCTTCTCAAATTCGAATCGGAATGGTGGCAGCTCCGTGCCGTCCACGGAATTCACGCCAAGGTCGAAACGCCCCCCGAGCGCAATCGGTCCCAGGCGTAAACCCACCTCGTCGAAGAGGCCGCTGCCAACGAACAACAGCCCAGACACCGCGTCGCTGCAGGTTTCCCCTCGGGACAGGTACCGCTGAGGGCTGCACGCTCACCGCTGACAGTGCCGGTCGCGCCCGAACACCCGAGGATGAACCACGCCAGAACGCCCACGGCCGGTGCCCGGGCCGCCAAATTTCCTTGCATGTCGCGCTCGCTTACCCGTGCCGTCGAGCAGCATACCGCTACCTCGACCGACCGCCAGCGCCCGCTCTGAGATAGCGGTTTACATGCTGCGACGGTGACGGGCGCAGGTCTCGATGCTCCGAAGCTGGCACGGAGTCCCGGATGTGGACCATTGCGTGGTTGGCCTGCGTCTCCGAGTCCGACGTTGTCGGCCAAGCGCCCGTGGTTCCCGCCCCGCCCGGCGACGTGCCCGCAACCACCCCGCCGGACACGACGGGGCCCACCGAGCCCACCGAGCCCCCGGAGCCGGTAACTGCCCCTACTTGCGTCATCGACGCCCCAATGGATGGGCTCGTTTCCCGACCCTCGCTGGACCTGCTCGGCGCCGTCGTCGATGCGGACACACCGCCAGCCGGTCTCACCGCCTCTTGGACGAGCGACCGGTCCGGTCCCCTGTTCACTGGCCCGGTCGCACTGGACGGGCGCGTCGACCTCGTCGGTGCCTTGTCCGCGTCAGGCCTTCACACGCTCACGTTGTCCGCGAGCGACGACACCGGTCTGACCTGCAGTGTCTCCCACCTGGTCGAAATCAACGCCGCGCCTGGCGCCGCCACGGTGTCCATCACGCCAACCGACCCGCGGACGTTGGATGTGCTCGCCTGGCTCCTCGACGCTCCGGCCGAGGACCCGGAAGGAGACGTTCTCACCTACGAAGTGATCTGGCTGATCGACGGCACCGAAGCCGGCACTGCAGACGTCCTCGACCCTGCCCTGACGGCCCGTGGGCAGGAGGTGGTCGTCGGCGTCACGGCCTCGGACGCGCTGGGTCCTGGCCCCACCGCCTGGTCCGAGCCCGTCGTCATCGGCAACACGCCCCCGACAGCCCCCGGCGTCGACATCGTTCCCGATGAGCCCAACGAGGGCGATGCACTGATCTGCGCCGTCACGGCGCCGTCGCTGGATGTGGATGGCGACCTCGTGACCTACACGATGGCGTGGACCGTCGATGGCGCGCCATTTCCCCCGGCAACCACGGACGTATGGCCGGGCGATGGCGTGGCCAGCGGCGTCACGGGCGCAGGCGAGGTGTGGACCTGCACGGCTACGCCCTCCGACGGGCTCGACGAGGGCCAAGCGGGGACGGACACGGCGACGATTGTGCAGGACCTGCCAGAGAGCGACTGCCCCGACGGCAACTGCGCTTTGCGCTTCGACGGAATCGACGATTGGTTGGAGGTGCCCCACGACCCCAACCTCAACATCTCGGGACGTCCGTGGACCGTGGAAGCCTGGGTCTGGTTCGACACGCTAAACAACTGCCAGACCTTCGTCCGCAAAGGGCACGCGTCTTCACCCACCTACGAATATTGGTTGCACAAGAATCTCGCGCCCAACGACAGCGCTCACTGGCTGTCGTGGACCGGCTGGAACGTCATCGGCTGGAGCGCCTTCGACGCTCTGCGCTGGCACCATTTTGCCGGAACCTGGGACCCCGCGGCCGGGGTGGCGGAGGGATTTATCGACGGCGCGTCCTACGGAACCACGATTTCGTGGGGCGTCCCCACAGCGAACACCGATGCCCTGAGAATCGGCATCGACTGGGACTTCGGGTGTGAAATGAACGGCGTGATCGACGAGGTCCGAATCTCGGACACGCTTCGGTACGCCGGCCCGTTCGTGCCCGACGTCGTCCACGCCCTGGACGCGAATACGGTCGCCCTTTGGCACTTCGACGAATTCGTCGGGCCCACGGCCCACGACGCCTCCGTCGGCGGGCACCACGCCGCCATCATGGGCGCTACGTGGACGGACGAGAACCCGCCGTAGCCGGTCCCTCCCTACTGCTCGTAGGGTGTGTCGAGCAGCGTCATGAAGCCCAACGGACCCTTGTCCGTGAAGGTCAGTCGCCACGTCTCGGCGCCAGCTGCGTCGAAGTCGATGATGACACCTGGCACCGACCAGAGCGCGACCGTCCCGCCGGATTCGGTCGGAAGCACGTCGCCCATGATGAAGCTGTACAGGTCGGGTGTAGCACGACGAACGCCGACTTCCGTGGCCGTTCCCGCTGCGACGTCAAAGCTGTATTCAATCGTTCGCGACACGGTGCCCGGTGCACCGTCGTTGTCGAAGACCAACATCCGGTCTCCGGCCCACTCGAATTGGTGCTGGTGGAGGAACGCGGCACCTTCGACATCTACGGTTCCACCCACACCCCCGAAACCCCAAGCACAAGACCGCGCGCTCGCATCGACCGCCGAAATCGTCGCGAAATTTCGCAGTCCCACCAAGTAGAGGCCGGTCGCTTCGTCGAGGTCCAAGGCGTTCGCGTGCGTCCAGCCATGGTCGGGGTCGTCGCCGATGTGGATGGCCGGATCCCAACAATCCCAGGCGCTCCAAATCTGCGTCGCCTCGCCGGTCGCCGAGACGGACACGAGGTCGTTGCCTTCTATGCCTTCGCGGGTCTCGTAGCGCAAACTGACGAGGGTCCCGTCGGCCACCTCTACGAAATCGTGGGCGAGATCCGGGACCGCGATCTCGGAGGCCGTCTCGCCGTCCCAAGACACCCGCACGAGTGCGGAATCCGGCGAGGGGCCACCGGCGACGATGGCGCGACTGTAGACGATGCCGCTGCCGTCGACGCTTGGACGCGCGCGAAACGTCGAAAGTCCACCGGTATCGGCATGGTACCAAACGACCTGACCCTCGCCGTTCAGCATGAGAATCCAGTCGCCGAAATCCGTCGTGCGGCTGGTGAGCACGAAGCCGTCCCGAGGCCCCGTCGTCGTGGTCGCGGGGACGCCCGCGGGCAGCGACCCCGTCAGAACGGTCTGCGTCGGTCCGTCAGCGCCATCAACGCGGACCGCGTAGGACACATTCGTGTCGGCTGGAAGGCCAAGCAGCAGCGCGGTGTGGGAGGTGCCATCCGACACAACCGGCGCCTCCCGGTCGAGCGCACCCTCGACGCCGAACGCCACCGTGAGCGCGCCCTGAACGTCTGCGGTGAACGAAACGGTCACGACCGTCGCGATCGCGGTCGACACCTCCGCCTTCAGGCCGGTGACGTCGATGGAGGCGGAGCCATCTGTGGTGCCCACCGGTTCATCCGTGGGTCCACCACAGGCGACGAGCGACGCGATCAGCCACTCAGTAGAAAACAACGCCATCGTCCCAATCGTAGGTCAGGGTGCCCGAAGCCGCGTCCCACAACTCCACATAGGATACCGCCTGAAAGCCGCTTCCAAGGTCGGACATCAGAACTTCCTTGTGCCCGACGTAGTCGGGGTGGAAGGCCCGCGAACTGGCGACACCATTGAGCGCCGCGACGGTCGATGCGTCGTAGCCGGCACCCGTCAGGCAGCTCGCGTCGAGGTCGAGGACCACCTCGGCGCCGCCGTAGACGACGTCGAAGGCCCAGATACAACCTGGGCAATCCGACCGGCTCAGCGTGCTCGTGATGTCGTACCGAATCTCGCAGACGGCTGCGCCGTAGCCGGAGTCGCCCAAGACGGTCAGACGCTCCTCGCCCGAGAGGGCCGCGCCGTCGTAGACCAACGTGCCAAAGCGTACCAACAGTCCAGATCGCGCCCCTGAGGGCGGATCCGTGTCCGTCGGCGGATCGGTGGGCGGAACCGTTGTGGGTGGGCCGTCCGTGGGCGCCGGCGGGTCGCCCGTCGTGGAATCGTCGGTTGTGCTCGAGGGCGGATCGCTTGGGCTCTCGCCAGTGTCGCCCCCACAGCCCACGAGGGCAGCCCCTAGGTTAACAAGCACATACATGTCGCCTCTGGGGACCAACATACCATGTGTATTCGCTACTCGCTTCTGACACTTGCAGCCTGCGAACCCGCCGTGGCGACCCTTCCTGGCGACGGCCAAACCCCACCAGGAACCAGCGAGACCCCACCGGGAACCAGCGACACCCCGACGCCACCGGCGCCAACACCCCCGACCGTAACCGGAGGCGTCGGCATCTCCGGCCTCACCGCGACCTTGCACGAGACCTATGGATCGGTCGTCGTCGTCACGTGGACGCAAGACGCTGCGGCCTCCGTCCATTTCGAGTTTTCGGTCGATGACGGCGTGTGGTTGACGTCACCCGTGCGAGCGCTCGAAGCGGGCGAACATCAGGAGCACCTGTACGGCGTGCCCCTCGACATGGACGTGACCTGGCGGCTCGTGGTGAGTGGGGGCGATGCGCCTTCGGCAACGGCTGACCAGGTGATCCGTACCGGGCCTTTGCCGCCTGGCCTTCCCGTCGTCACGGTCGAAGTGTCGGACCCAGCCGGGTGGGATGCCGACGGGGCACCTTACCTCTTCACGACCTTGGCCACGCCCGTGTGGGGCGACCCGTTCTGGGTTCTGATCTTGGACCGGCAAGCGCGGACGGTGTGGGCTGAGCGGTCGGCCTTCAAGCACATCTCGATGCACTCCCGAGTCGCGCGCGACGGCCGCTCTTTGCTCATCGATCAAAATAGTTTCTGGGCGACCTTCGACCTCGAGGACGCGTGGGTGGACCAGAAGACGCTCGACGGCACGCTCCTCCATTCGTTTGCCACACCCGGCGCGCACCATCCGTTTACCGACATGCCAGACGGCTCGATCGCCTACGGCTTACTCACGGGGTGGTATTCCCCGGAGGTCATCAACGTCGTCAAGCAAGACGGCACCGTCACGACGCTCTGGGAGTGTGACGACTGGATGGACTCCGTGGGTTTCTTCGGCATTTGTACGTCGAATACACTCAACTACGATGAGGCCACCGATCGGTTCCTGTTCTCGTTCTACTCGCTCGATGCCATCGTTGAAATTGACGGCACCTCCGGCGTGGCGACGCGCTGGTTCGGGGACGTGGAGGGAGCCTACGCGTTCGACCCCCACGACAGCCAGTTCTGGTGGCAACACGGCGGCGTGATGACGCCCGATGGCACGTTGCTGACGAGCTCCGACCTCGCGCCGGCGGGCATCGAGACGATCGTTCGCGAGTACGAGATCGACGACGCCAACAAAACGCTTCGTGAAGTTTGGAGTTTTGGCGTCGGCGACGGAATCTACGGCGAAGAAATGGGCGAGGCGGTCCGCCTGCCCAATGGCAACACCTGGCACAACTACGGGGCCCTCGCCCGACTCCGCGAAACCAAACCCGACGGGACCGTCGTGTGGGATCTGGAGTGGGTATCCGACGCGATCGGGCGGACGATGCCGATTGCGGACCTGTATTCGTTGGGTGGAGAGCGGTACTGAGTCCCCCGCCCTCCTCGGGGCGAGCCCTCACGCCTACAGAAACGGCATGGGCGCCAAAAAGGTCATCCGCAAGCCCGAGAAGGGGTGATCCAGCCGAATTTCGGCGGCGTGGAGCATTAGGCGCGGGGCGGCGGCCACGACCTGCGCAGGGGCGTAGAATCGGTCGCCAAGAATGGGGTGCCCGATCCCCAACAGGTGCAGGCGCAGCTGGTGCGAGCGCCCCGTGAGGGGACGGAGTTCGACGAGCGACGTCCCATCGCCGTCGCGAGACAGGACGCGGTAGTCCGTCGTCGCCGCGCGACCGTCAGGGTCGATTCGAGAGCGCGGCTCACCCTCCAGGACCGTGAGATTGAGTTCGATTCGGCCCTCGTCCTGCGCGACGTGGCCAGCCACCCGCGCAACGTACCGTTTCTCGACCGTGCGTTCGCGGAACTGCTTGTGGAGGTTCGCCTCCGCCTTCCGCCGAAGCGCGATGACGAGCAGCCCCGACGTGTCCATGTCGAGCCGATGGGCGGCGTACGCGGCCGGGTATCGCGCGGCGACGCGCGTGAGGGCACTGTCGATCTTGTCGGGGCCGCGGCCCGGGACGGACAACAGGCCCGACGGCTTGTCGAGGACGACGAAATCACGATCGGCGTAGAGTTCCATCACGCGCTTTTCAATCCACCGAGCGTCGATCTCCCGTCGCCTGACGGATGCGCTGCCAGAATCGCCCCCCGAGCGCGGCCACCCCAATGACGACCGGAATGATGAATTTCTTTCCGGCGAGCACGAAGGCGATAATACCCTTGAAGAAGCCAGCCTTCATCGCCATCTTTCCGGCGATCAGGCCACCGATGCCGTAGGCGGCCACGGTATCGAGGTCGGGGTCAAAATCGGCGTACCGATGGCCATCGCGGAACTCGATGCGGCCGAGCAAGTCCTCCATCGGCGCCTTGACCTGAGGCAGCATTTCCATGGGCGCGACTGCGCTCAACTCCAGGACTCCCCGGCGTCCGAGGGCTCGGATGTCGTAGTTGAGCGATTCTCCAGTACCCGCACGAAGATGACGGGCCCAGTAGAGGCGCTTGTTCACGGCGTCGTAGTGCGGAGGCTCCGCCCAACCCACGAGTTCGAGGGCCTCGTAGCCCGCGGCCTTCCGGGCTTCAGCAGAGGCGGCCGTCCCCTCTTGCATCTGCGTGAGGAGGGCGTCGAAATCCATATCCGCGGCGTCAGCATCGCTGACGTGACCCTCTTCGGACCAGGTCACAAGGACACCCCAGCCGTCGGCCGAGAGCATCGTCATTCCGACCGGCGACAACATGCCCACAGGCAACAGGGCTGGACGCGGGTTGCCCCAGCGTTCGACGATGTCGGCGGCCGCCTCCGGGCCGACGAATTGCCATTGGTCGCCAAGATGCAGGACGGCCAGGCCGTCCTGGATTTCGACGTCGCCGGTGACCCACTTCAAGTGCTGCTCGAATTCGACGTCGGCCGCAACCTGTTCGACCATGCCGTCGAGCATCTCCGCCGGAATTTCCTCCGCGACGAGACGCTCGCGGATGGCTGCGCGCAATTCCGCTGGGCCTTTCGGCTCCTCAGCGGAACCGGCCGCGGAAGGGTCGGGTTCCGGTGGCGCGTCCACTGCAAGCGCAAGAGCCACGGTCAGCATCCAGACGCCCATGATGCACTCCAACAGGTGCGCCTAATTCAAGGACTGCGCCAGCGCCGCCACCATCGCCGTGGCCGCCCAGCGGGGCCACGCGAACAAGTCGATATCGAGCGTCTGGGTCACGACGACGAAGCCGATCAGGATCAGCGGGCCCTGACCGCGAACCTTGAGCCATGCGGACACAAGCGAGTCGGGCACGATGCGGTCGACGATTCGACTTCCGTCGAGCGGAGGGATGGGGAGCAAGTTGAAGAGCGCGAGTCCGACGTTGAGTTGCACGAAGATGGCCAGCAGCGTCTCTGGGATGGCCGAGCGAGGCAGCGTGGCGAGGCAGACGCCCAACACGACGCCGCTCAGGGCGGCCAAGACGAAGTTGCTCAACGGACCGGCCAGGGCCGTCCACAACATGCCGGTTCGCATGTCCACGCCCGGTCGGAAGCGGTGCGGGTCGACGGGAACCGGTTTGGCCCAGCCGAACGGAATGCCGAGCGCAGGGAACAGAATGGTGCCGACGAGGTCGATGTGCGACGTCGGGTCCAGCGTCATGCGACCCATGCGCTTGGCCGTATCGTCGCCGAGGCGGAACGCGGTCCAAGCGTGGGCCCACTCGTGGACCGACAGCGACAACACCAGCGGCACGATCAGCAGCAGACGCTCGGTCACCAGGTCCATGGTTCCTCGGGCAGCCGTCCTATTCAGCGAACTGGCGACTGGAGCTCCGCGTCCGCGCGATGGGCCTGCTAGCCACCCTCCGGCCAACTCCCGGCTTTCCGGTACGCCGGACCCGTGTCCACGGCGACCGCCGGAACCGTCCGACGCGACTGACGTAGCCAATGCGCGAAGGCCTCAGGATCCACCGGGGCGGGGACCACGGACGGAGCGCAACCCAAGGAGCGCCAGTGTGATCTAGAAGACAGACGATGAACGCACGGCGTCCTCCTGCGTAGGAGAATGTGACCTGCCTGGATTCTTCGGACCAACCATTACGTTAGATTCGCCGCCACCGTCTGGTTGTTCTTCCTCAAAAGCCGCTGCTTGTGTTCCTTTGGCGTGAGATAGCCGAGGCTTGAATGCGGGCGAATCTCATTGTAGTGCGCTCGCCAAGCCTCGATCACTACGATGCCCTCAGCCCGCGATCGAAACCACTCCACGCTTAGACACTCATCTCGAAAATTACCGTTGAAGCTCTCGTCTGCTCCGTTCTGCCAGGGCTTGCCGGGGTCGATCAGGGCGGTCTCCACGCCCGCCTCCGTAATCCGGCCGTGTTGATTTCCGCTGGTTCTGGCACGGCGCGGCGGCGCGTACCGGGGTGCGGGTGAACGCCCGCTCTGGGCGGGCGTCGTCGGGGGGGATTTCGGCACGGGGCGGGCGGCCGGTGACCTCCTACACGTCGACCACTTCCGGCTGCCCGAACTCGAAGAGCCCGCCCCGGAGAAGCGCGACGCGCACCTCCTCCGGAGTCGCCTTGTCCAGGCGACGCCACGACTCCGTGGTGGCTGTCGGAACGACCATGAGCACGAGGCGAAGGCGCACGGGGTCCAGCGCCGCCCGGAAGCGGCGCAGGTCGTCAAGGTAGCGGGGCCGGTCCTGGACTCCGAACACCTGGTACATCACGATGGCCTCAGTCAGCCCCTGCGCGCACGCCGACGCCGCGCGATGGAGCATCTGGTTGGTGCAGGCTCCCAGTTTTCGGTGGTCTCCCGACCCGCAGTAGGGAGCGAGGTGCCCCAGCCAGTGATTCAAGACGCCTTCTCGATTCGGGCCGGGGCTCTCGGCAAGCCAGTCCTTGACCGTGGGGTACTTCTTCTCCGTCCACTTCCCCTCGACCGCAACCGCAGCACTGGCTGTGCGGAGCATCACGTCCGTATACGAGGCCGTGTTCTTGTGGGGTCGCCCGGCAGCGTCGGTCGTCATCGTCGAGGCCACTTCGGCCTCTACCTCCAGGGTGGCGCCGCCGAGGTCGGTCACGCCTACGGGGAGGTGGTCGTGCCACCACGCCAGAAGTGGCACGGTGGACCGGGAGGGCTTCGCAAACTCCTTCGCCGGTAATGCTCGGACGAGGTCCGCCCAGTGGTGCTGCTGCTCGCGGTACAAGAAGGTGCGCATCGCCTCTCCGGATGCGCGCAACCTACTCGATGGGGCGTGGCCCCACCTTCAGCCGCCGCGCCACCAGCGTCGGCGCCACGCCCAGCGCGGTGGCCGCCTTCCGCACCGACCCGTGCGCCTGAACGGCCGCAAGGGCGGTGGCGTGGTCAAGCTCGTGCCGTGGGCGCCCCACCACCACGCCGCGCGCCCTGGCCGCGTCCAGCCCGGCCTGCACGCGCTCCCGAGCGAGGTTGGCCTCAAGCTCCGCCATAGCGCCTGCTACCTGGAACATCGCCATCCCGATGGGCGTGCGGGTGTCGATGCCCTCCTGGTGGGAGACGAAGGCCACCCCCAAGGTTCTGCACTCCTCCAGGAACTTCACGAGGTGCGAGAGTGAGCGCGCCAACCGGTCGAACCTCCACACGGCGACCACGTCCACCTGTCCACGGCGCATCGCCTTCACCACGTCGTTGAGGGCGGGGCGGTCGCTGGTCCGGCCGGAGATGCCTTCGTCGG
>SXGR01636700.1_pt1 | contig 54036 bp, 50 predicted proteins | sample 3174711 | NCBI WGS metagenome assembly SXGR01 (sample SAMN11356860, study PRJNA531348) | freshwater metagenome | isolation source: freshwater sample F1-60 | place: China: Fuxian Lake, Yuxi | collected 2017-12-25 | reverse complement strand
TGGGCATGACCGATGAACTGAACATCGGTCACTACTTCAAACGCCTCACGGTGATTGACACCCTTTTCGGCAATGTCGATTTCCACTTGAAGCGATTCGGCGCGCTTTAAGCGATGGCCATCCCGGACTGGTTCTTCAAGGCGGTTGATCAGGAAGCGGAAGAACATACCGTTGAGGTAGACGATTGTGATGTCGTCTACCGCACCTGGGGTGATGCAACAAAGCCGGGCCTGCTTCTGATTCATGGCATGAATGCCCACTCGCATTGGTGGGACTTCATCGCGCCACAACTGACTGATCGATACCACGTTGCAGCGATGGATCTCACTGGTATGGGGGATTCGGACTACCGCTACAGCTACGAAGGCGCGACCTACGCCGAGGAGATTCGCGGCATCTGTGATGCAGCGGGTTTCGATAACAAGGTGATAGTCGTCGGCCATTCCTTTGGCGGCAACATGTCGGTGAAGGCTGTAAATCTCTTTCCGGATCGATTTGGCGCTCTGATTCTGGTGGATTCAGGCATCCGCCATCCCGATGAGCCCGTTCCGAATCGTGCCCCCATGGGTGGCCGCGTCAAGGTCTATCCAAATAAACAGGAAGCGCTAGGTCGATTCCGTCTGTATCCACCGCAGCCTTGCGACAACGCCTACATCCTCGAATACATCGCGCGGCATTCGTTATTGTCGGTGGATGGGGGATATGCGTGGAAGTTTGACGAAGACCTGCTGCATACCCTCAAGGATGCGGATCGGGATGCGGATGACTATCGCCGCATCAAGTTGCCGTTTGGCCTGATCTATGGCGGACGCAGCGAGCTCTTTCCTGAGTCAACCTTGAAATACATGCGCGAATTGATCCCTCAGGATTTCCCCGCGACCTGTATCCAGAATGCGCAGCACCATGTGTTTCTGGATGAGCCAGAGGCGTTTGTGACTGCACTTCGCGAGATGTGTCAGAAGATCGCCTGACAAACATGCTGAAGGAAGGCGACAAAGCCCCGGATTTCACGCTGTCTAACCAGAAGGGTGAGGCGATCACTTTGTCGACCGAACTGGCCAAAGGTGAACTCGCGCTCTACTTCTACCCTGCAGACTTCACTCCTGTATGTACCGCAGAAGCGTGTGCGTTTCGGGATACATATGCTGACCTTCAAAAAGCCAATGCCAACGTGATCGGCATCAGCCCTCAGTCGGTCGACTCCCATCGACGGTTCGCGGACGCGTTCAACATCCCCTTTGCACTCCTGTTTGACGAAGGCAAAAAGGTCATCAGGGCGTATGGTGTGGATGGGCCGCTAGGATTTGGTGTGCGGCGCGCGACATTTCACATCGGCACGGACGGTGTCATTCGCAAGCGCGTGGTATCTGATCTGTTTGTCGGCGGACACCTGTCGCTGGTCAAAGATCTCGCCGGGTCAGTAAAGCCAACCTGAAGATCAGTTCACGCAGCTAACACCGCGAGCACGGCGGGAAGCCCTTGCGCAATTCGTGTCCACTGCTGCTTCGACGTCACATGCCACACTTCGCCACTGTCTGTTCCTGTTAGCACATCACCCGGTGAATCCGGATGTACGCTGAGACCGTGGAAGTTGGTTGGTGAGGGTGAATGGGCGATGTCACAGAGTGATCGCCAGGTTTCTCCACCGTCAGTGCTTTGCAGCAGCATGGCCTTCGCACCGTCATCTTCCTTCACACTCGAAAATGCAGTGGGCGCACAGGCGACTGTCAATGAATACGGTGCGCGAGAGTCGACACACATAGGGCGGGAATAACGTGGTGTGATGCCTTTCCAGGCGTAGGACCAGTTCCGGCCGCCATCCGTCGAACGAAAGACACCGGCATTGCCTTCTATCATCGGTGCGACCCCATCGAGTCGCCCGTAACCGGTGCTGACATAAAGCACGTTGGGTTTCGCGGGATCGGGAAACAACATGTGAATGTCAGGGTTTCCGCCTGGCAGAACGTGGGTCCACGACTTGCCACCATCTTCCGAGAACACGACGCCACCGACTTCCACGCCTACCCACACACGATCCGGATTGATGGGATCAACGACGAGGGCGCGTGCTCGTGCAGCCATACGGGGTTCAACAGGGATACACCAATCGGTAGCGCCCGAAACTGCGTGAATCGATTCGACGGCTTGCCAGGAGTTGCCGGCGTCGGTGCTTCGATAAAGCCCAGTGGGTTCGACCGCCGCGTAAAGTGTTTGGCCATCGACCGAACCACGGACTTGCCAAACGGTTGCCGTGGGAAGGCTGCTGCTAACCCAGGTCGTTCCGCAGTCATCTGAAACGTAGAGACCGCCTGAAGTACCGGCGAATAGGCGACTGCCGATCCTGACAAGTTCACGAACACCCTTAGCGTCGAGCACGGGTGAGGCTTCGCCGTTGTCGATCCTGAAGAGTCCGCGTGTGGTTCCGGCAAGCACGGTCATGGTGGTCGCTCCCAGGAGTCTGCGTAAGAGGTGTTCGTCGAGGAGTCTACTCGGGTTTAAGCGTGCGGATCGCTGCCATCAGGGCTGGGCCGGCTTCTGGTCCGACAGAAACGGAAGTCAGATATTCGGCCTCTGCGTAGCGATCGGTGTTGTGAAAATAGTCCGGCTTGAGGATGTAACCCATTGCGTCCTGGGTCAGACCCATCACAACGGTGTGTTCCGTCCCGAGAATCTGCCGCGATTCCAGGGAAAAGGCGGGCGAAGTTTCGCCAGGGTGAGTGACGAAGGAGACGCTTCCAAGATCGAACCTGGCAACAGACGTCACCATTCCATCATCTGTGATCTCGCGATCAAGTACACCGATCCAGGTGAGTAGACGAAAGTCCCAGTTGGCGAGAGGGACTGCGATTTCGGTGGTCGCGAATCGAATCGGCTCAGCAGGTATATCTGCCGGGCTTTCGAGTAATGCCAATGCGCCTTGTGCCAGTTGTGCACCATGACTAATCGCGAGGCCATGGCTGCGATCACCTTGTAGCGGTTGCACCCAGCCACCGATAGCGCCTTGCAGGAAGATATGTTCGCCAGGAAGTGCCTTCGACATTTCCAGCACGAAGCCGTGCACGTAGTCCGCTGAGATCAGCGTGTTTTCCGGACCCAGGACAGTGGGGTGACAGGCGTAGTTCGTGAGTGTGGCGATGGATTGACCGTCTGCATCGATGAATTGCAGCACTGTCAGTCGGCGGTCGAGCAGATCAGGCTCACTGACGTTTTCCACCCAATCCATGGGCACATCATGATTTGCGACACGTAGTCGCGCAGGTTTTCGTCGCTCGAACGCCTCTGCGATGGTGGTTGCAGCGCGCTCGATGAGTTGGTCGATGTGTGTTTCGTCACGACCACTGGACCAGAATTCTTCACCCCAGAGGCCAACCACGTCAGGCCCTGCATGGGTATGTGTCGAAGATACGATGACTCTGGCGGCCTGAAGTTCCGGAACCTTGTTGTGCACGGCGTGTTGAATACGCGACACATCAGGTCGTGTGAGCCCGATGTTGTCGAGTGTGAGAATCGCGATGGCGCCTTTCGTATCGTCAATGACAACCGCGCTCGCGGTGAGTGGATCAAGTCGGCCGGTGCTCCTGCGGTTGCGGCCGTAACCCGCGAGGTATGTGCCGTCGGCAGGACTGATGTCCGTAGAGGCAGCACCTACTTTCCAGTGTGAGGATTCCGCGTCGGCATTCGAGAGCGAGGTAATGAAGAGGAGCAGGAAAACGGCGAGTGATCGCATCGACTCAAACTTGCCGCACGGGGATGAACTGAGCAGCGCTGAGTCCAAGGTTGTTTTTCTCGAGCATCCGCTCCGCACGATAACTGGAGCGCACAAGTGGACCCGACGCGACTTCAAGAAATCCACTCGCCAGTCCCCATTCGCGATACTTCGCAAACTCATCCGGATGAACCCAACGCTCGACAGGCAGATGATTGATCGTCGGTCGCAAGTATTGTCCGAGGGTCAATACATCGACACTGCGCTCACGCAGGTCCTGCATCGTGGCGCGAATCTCGTCATCCGTTTCGCCAAGACCGAGCATCAAACTCGACTTTGTCAAAATGTCCGGTCGGTGTTTTTTGGCAAATCCAAGTACACCGAGTGTCTGCGCATACCCCGCACGAATATCACGCACGACGTGGGTCAGGCGCTCAACGGTTTCGACGTTTTGTGCGAACACTTCGAGACCGGAATCCACCACTGTCGCGACGTGGGCTTCAACACCACGGAAATCAGGTGTCAGCGCTTCGACTGCGGTTTTGGGGTTCACGCGTTTGATAGCCCGAACACAGGCGGCGTAATGAGATGCGCCACCATCTGCGAGATCATCACGATCCACCGAGGTGAGCACGATATAGCCGAGTCCCATGAGGCGTACGGACTCTGCGGCGTTTTCCGGTTCCTCCGGATCCAGCCATCCCCCGGGGTTTCCGGTATCCACGGAACAAAATCGGCAGGCGCGTGTACACACGCTGCCCATCAACATAATCGTCGCCGTGCCACTGTTCCAGCATTCACCGATGTTGGGGCAATGGGATTCTTCGCAGACGGTTGAGAGTTTGTTGGTTTTGACGATGTCGCGAACGTTCTGATAATGCTCGCCACCACCCAGTCGTACCCGCAACCACTCCGGTTTACGAGCACCGGGAATCAGGCGGTTGAGGTTGGCTTTGATGCCATCTCGAATCGCCGAGATGCCTTCTGGCGTGCGAAATTTGTCGCCACTTTTTGGAATCGATGGCGATTCGGCGCTGGAGGGTGAGTGGGTGCCACGGTCTTTCATAAGGGGAGTTTAACCTCATTGTGAGAATACGACAGCCGGAGTTATCCTTCGTATCCTTAAGGTCTTCCAGTCTTTGTCATGGTCGCTGTCTGTGTGGTCGCCAACACGGTCTTTCCGGTTACCGTCTCCATTGAGGATGTGGCGGAAGAGCCAACACGCCTGATCGCCAAAGTGCGCCAGGAGAATGGCGACATCACCCCTATCAAACTCACCGCAGAACGATCTGCTGCAATTCGCGCGAAACATGGCAATCAGCGTGATGCTCTCGTTGGCATGCCCTGGCGGCAAGTGCTCGCGGAACTTTGATCGCAGCACTTCTTTTCTGAAGTGATGGCTTGTTAGTAACTCCATCAAAACACCCCTGAACCACAGCGGAACGGGTGCTTTTCAGTTGCGGGCCGGGTTCTGCTGATATTTATAATCTGGCTCAAGGTTCTGCCCGATTCTCTCGTGATCGAAGTTTCTACGTGTTGGTCGGCGATCGTTAAGCGACACACCAGGTGAACAGTGTCGCAAGGGACACCGCGCGACGATTGGTTTGCTGGAAAGGCGCGGCACAAGTTCGATTGATTCGAGGAGACTTGAGAGGCATGAAGATCTATGTAGGTAATCTGCCGTAGCGGTTCAGCGATCAGGAATTGAACGACCTGTTCGCCCATGTCGGCGCTGTCCAATCCGCAAAAGTAGTCACAGACCGCGAGACCGGCCGTTCACGGGGTTTCGGTTTTGTTGAGATGTCTCAAACCGATGGCGAACGTGTCATCGCGGAACTGAATGGAACCCAAGTACAAAACCGACCGCTCCGTGTGAACGAGGCTAACGAACGTCCTCCGCGTAGTGGTGGAGGCGGTGGTGGTGGTGGCGGTGGCCGTGGTGGTTACCTCAGCGGTGGTGGTGGCGGCTACCGTGATCGGGGGGATCGGGATCGTGGTGATGACCGCGGTGGAGATCGTGACCGCTTCTAGTCGAGAGCGCTTCCGCTTAACGAAAGACAGGCACTGCGGTGCCTGTTTTTTTGTGAGGCTCCCTCTCTCTACTCCGCCGCCGTCTCCTGGAACTGCAGGCGATACAGCGTCGCGTAGAGACCATCCGAACCTAACAGTTCCTGGCGGTTACCGAGTTCTTTCACGTAACCATCTTCAATCACAAGGATACGATTCGCTTCCTGAATCGTTTGCAGTCGATGGGCGATAAGTATCGACGTACGACCGGCAGTGAGTTTGCGCAACGCGTCCTGAATCAGGAGTTCGGTTTCCGTGTCGATGCTTGCCGTCGCTTCGTCGAGAATCAGGATTTCCGGGTCTGCTGCAAGCACACGCGCGAAGGCCAACAACTGACGTTGACCTTGTGAGAGATTTTGACCACGTTCCGATAGGGGCGTGTCGTAGCCCTTCGGTAACGCAGAGATGAAACCGTGTACGTTCACCGTTCGTGCTGCAGCCTCTGCGCGTTCACGTGTGATGTCTGGGCTGCCAAGCGCGATGTTCTCGTAGATCGTTCCGGAGAAAATGTGAAAGTCCTGCAAGACGACACCGATACGCCGCCGGAGGTCGCGTGTGTGGATGTGATTGAGATCCACACCGTCCAGAAAAATAATCCCGTCTTCAAAGTCATAGAACCGCGACAACAATCGAATGAGCGTGCTTTTCCCGGACCCCGTTGGACCGACGATGGCGAGTTTTTCTCCAGGACGAACGGTGAGTGAAATACCTTTGAGTACGGGAATGTTGTGATAGGCGAAGTGCACGTTGCGAAACTCAATTTCACCTTGCAGACGCGCTGGCAACGTCACAGGGTTCTGTGGTTCGTGGATCTTTTCGTCCCAGTCGAGCGCCTGAAAGATACGTTCACCGCTCGCCATGGCGCGGAACAGGATGTTGGTTTGTTCACCCAGCACAACAATGGGGTTGAACAACATGCCGATGAACTGTGTGAACAAAATCATTTCGCCGATGCTGAGCTGCGACTGGATGACCTCGCCACCGCCGTACCAGATGACCACGCCGATGGCGATGTGGGCCATGCTGTCGGTGAACGCGCCATAGAGCGTTTCAAGCCTCGCTGAACGCATTTCGTGATCACGGTTTTCGCGGTTGATGCGGTCGTATCGTTCAAGGTTGTGTTCCTCCCGCACGGAGAGTTGCACGACCTGAAGTCCTGCGAGATTTTCGTGCATGTTCTGATTAAGTGCCGAGAGCGTCATACGCACCAGGCGGAAGAGCTGGCTCGTCGCGCGGCGGAAGAGCCAAGTGACGCCACCCATGATGGGAAGCGCTAACAACAGCATCAGTGTCAGTTCGACGCTCATCGCGAGCATCACGGTGAGCGCGACAAAAAATGGCACGAATTCGCCGACCAACGTACCGACACCCCGCAACAACTCGTACAGCGCTTCGATGTCGTTGGTGACACGCGTCATCACCCGCCCAACGGCGACACGGTCGTAAAAGGAGAATGGCCGTGTTTCGAGATGGCGGAAGAGATCAAGACGCAGGTCCCGGAGGCCATTGATGACGGACGTGATCAGCGTCATGCGGTGCCAGTGGCCCGTGAAAGCCCAACCCAGCTGCAGTAAGGCGTAAATGGCACAAGCCGCGAGCAGCGGAGGCAGCCCCGTCAAGGATGTCATCCAGGCATGAAATTCCTGCATGCCAAAGTCGGGTCGCTCACTCTGATGACCGAGAAAGAGGCCATCGATGACGACGAGCGAAATGACGATGGGCATGAGCACCTGGAGTGCCGACATGATCAGAATCAGCACAGCGCTTGCAGCAAAGGTGATGCGATAAGGCTTCATCCAGCGCATCAACCGGCGCAGCAGCTTCATGTTGAGTGCTGCGCCGGTGAGTTCGGCGTCGAAGGCGCTGTAGTCCCGCGTTGCCGGTGTGACGGCTGGAAGCGGAGTGGGGCTGCTCATGCGGTCACCAACCCTTCATAGTCCGCGGCATCCGCGCCTTCGCGCTGAATACGCTCAAGCTCTGCGTACCATCCCCCGGCGCGCAGCAGCTCGGCATGGGTTCCACTTTCGACAATTCGTCCATCGTCCAATACGACGATTCGGTCCGCGTGCCTTGCGGTTGAAACCCGGTGAGATACGAGCAGCGTCGTTTGGTCTTTGCGTAGTCGAGTGAGTGAATCGAGAATGTGTTCTTCGGTTTCGGTATCCACACTCGAAAAACAATCATCGAGCAGGAGTACAGGGGCTTCGCGGATCAGGCCTCTTGCCAGCGTGGCGCGTTGTTTCTGCCCCCCTGATAACGTCACTCCACGCTCACCAACAAGCGTTTTCAGCCGCTCGGGGAAACTGTTGATGGTTTCGGTCAGATCAGCTGCTTCTGCCGCGGACCAGATGGCATCTACCTGACGCACCGGATCGTCGTAAGTGAGGTTGTCATGAATCGGTTCACCAAACAGGAAAGGATCCTGAGGAACCAGAGCGACCTGGGCTCTGAGCACGGCTAGAGGGTACTCACGAATGTCCCGCCCATCGATGAACACGTGGCCCGGCTCCGGGTCGAGCAGACGTGCGAGCTGCCGCAGCAACGTCGATTTGCCGCTACCCACTTTACCCATGATGGCAATGATCGAACCGGCTTCGATCTTCAGGTCGATGCCATTCAGCACCATGTGACGATCATTGCTGTAGCGGAAATGCAGATCACGAATTTCAATCTCGCCACGGATCGGAGCGGTTTGGGACTCGATGCCGGTGTCCTCGATTTCGGGTTTGAGATCTAACACCTCACGCAATCGTCGACTCGCTACGCCTGCGCGCTGGAACAGATTGATGATGAAGCCAGCGACACGAAACGGTTGCACGATCATATTGACGTACATGAAGAAGGCGACGAAGTAACCAACTTTCATTTCGCCATTCATCACCAGCGAGCCGCCGTAACCGAGAATCATGATGGTGCAAATGGCGGCGAGTGTTGGCATCCAGCTCGTCATCAACGAGTTCACCCGCGCCTGGTCGTAGAACGCATCGGCATACTTCTGGTTGGTATTCGCAAATCGTTTGATCTCATGGTCTTCCTGCGCCATCGCCTGAATGGTGCGGATGCCGGACAGATTTTCCTGAACATGTGTGCCGAGGTCAGAAAGGCGTTCCTGCATGGCTTCTGAGGTGATGCCCATTTCGCGTGCAGAACGTTGTGCGTACATGAAGACAAACGGCAGAGGCGGTATCAGCAGCAGCGTCAGTTCCGGTGAGAGATAGAGCATGAAGCTGAAGCCCACCAGGGGGGCGTAGATCAAGATGATAATGAGGATCGTCCCCATGGCGATGAAGCGCTGGATCAGCCCGATGTCAGCCACCGCGCGCGTCATCATGTCGCCAATGGAGTGGTTGTTGAAAAAGTGGATGCCTTGTTTCTGCAGCGCCGCGTAGAGCGCCCGCCTGAGGTCATAGGCGGCGAACTGGCCGACTTTACGCACGGAATATCGGGCGTAGGTGACGACGATGTATCGACAAACGACTGCGCCAAAGATTCCGGCGACGGGAAGCAGAAGATCGTGGTTGCCTTCGCTCAGCCGGTTGATGCCCATCGCCAGTAAAAACGGTACCAGCGCTTCAAAAACCCGCGAAAGACCAAATGCGCCAATGCCTCCTGCCAGTCTCAGGCGATAGGGTCTGACGAACGGACCGATATGACGAAGTGTTTCGAGGACTTTCACCAGAGACGTGTCAGCTGATCAACGTGTGATAACTTGTCAGAATGTTGCATGTTTGGGCGTCCTCGCGAAAGGAATTACGTCGCGGATGTTTTCCATGCCGGTGATATAGAGCACCAGCCGCTCAAGACCAAGTCCAAAGCCCGCATGAGGCACTGTGCCGTAACGACGCAGATCCCGATACCACCAGAGGCTCTCCGCCAGTCCCAGGTCGTGGAGCCTCGCATCGAGCAGATCGAGACGCTCTTCCCGTTGACTGCCACCGATGATCTCGCCGACACCAGGAACCAGCACGTCCATGGCCGCGACGGTGCGACCATCGTCGTTAAGCCGCATATAAAATGCCTTGATCTCCTTCGGGTAGTTCACGAGGACTACAGGACCGCCGACGTGTTTTTCGCAGAGGTATCGTTCGTGTTCTGACTGCAGATCGAGGCCCCACTTCACCGGGAACTCAAAGGACTGGCCACTCTTCTCGAGGATGGAAACGGCTTCCGTATAATCCATACGGACGAAGGGCGTGTTTGCAACCTGTTCCAGCCGGGAAAGAACGGTCTTGTCGATTTGTTCGTTAAAGAACCGCAGGTCCTCGCCGTTCTCAGCAAGTAGCCGACGAATGATGTAACGCAGGAAATCTTCAGCGAGCTCTGCATCGGTGTTGAGATCAGCAAAGGCGATCTCGGGTTCGATCATCCAGAACTCTGCCAAGTGGCGCGTCGTATTTGAGTTTTCAGCGCGGAAGGTAGGCCCAAAGGTATAGACCTTGGAGAGCGCGCAGCAAAACGTTTCAACGTTGAGTTGGCCGGAGACGGTCAGGAAGGTCTCTGCACCAAAGAAGTCGTCGCTGAAATCGGTTTGGCCTCGGGCGATCGCATCGAGTGTTGAAACACGAAAGAGCTCGCCAGCACCTTCGCAGTCACTCGCGGTGATGATCGGCGTGTTCACCCACAGGAAGCCGTGCTCCGTGAAGTAGTCGTGTACGGCCTTGGAGATCGCGTGGCGCAAACGTGCGATGGCGCCAAAGGTGTTGGTGCGTGGTCGGAGGTGCGCGACGGAGCGCAGATATTCGAAGGTGTGACGCTTCTTGGCGATGGGGTAGGTTTCCGGGTCATCGACCCAGCCGAGCACTTCGATACGTTGCGCCTGGATTTCCCGGTCTTGACCGCTGCCCGTGGAGGCCACGAGTTTGCCTGTGACACGAATCGAACAACCGGTTCCCAGGCGTTCGACGTCGGTGGTGTAGTTGGGGAGGTTGCCATCAGCCACGACCTGAATCGGTGCGAAACACGAGCCGTCGTAGACGTGAATAAAACTGAAGCCGCCTTTTGAAGTGCGTTTGCTGCGCACCCAACCGTTGATGGTGATGTTGGCGTCGAAAGGCAGAGACCGGAGCGCAAGGATGGTGGAGGTCATGTTCTATCGGGGACCGAGGTGTCTGCCACATGATAAATCAACTGCATGGCATGCCGCGCTCGGCGTGTGACTGGGTGAAGATTCAGATCGCCGCTGGGTTGCTTTGTCATTTAGAGCGTCACCGTACCGTGAAATCGTAGTTCCTTACTCTCCAGACGGTGCCGGCCGCATCGGGTGCTTCTATACACTGTTGGCGCAAATCGATACCGGAGAAGCCATGACGCAGCCAGAAGTAGCACTCATCGTCGGTGGAGGGCCAGGAATCAGCGCCAGTTGTGCGCGCCTCTTCGCAGCGGAAGGTATGCGGGTGGTAGTCGCCGCCAGGAACGTAGAGAAAGACCCGTTAACTGCGCTCGCGCGGGACCACGCTGTCACGCTGATCGCGAGTGACGCTTCAAATCCTGAATCTGTCGCCGCTCTGTTTACAGAGACGACAGATCGAGTGGGGCCACCATCACTCGTCGTGCACAACATTGATGGCCGACCTCGTGACGTGTTTCGAAAGACGATTGTTGAAGTGTCGCCAGAAGCTGTGCTTGCCACACTGATCAATTCCACATTCAGCGCCTTCCTGGTCGGCCAGCAAGCGGCGAGTTCGATGCTCAAGTCAGAAGGTCGAGAAGGTCATCGAGGCACGATCATCTTCACCAACGCCAGTGCGGCCTATAAGGGCTTTCCTCGCAGTGGTGCGTTTGCAGCTGCCTCTCACGGCAAGCGGGGTCTTGCGGAAAGCATGGCGCGCGAGTTGATGCCACAAGGTATTCATGTCGCCCACGTGCCGATTGATGCGGCGATTGGCTGGGTACAAGGCGATGGTTCACGCGCCCACTGGCTCGCCGGAAAAACTGAGAACGACAACATGGCACACCCAGACGAGATAGCAGTGATGTACCTGCAGTTACATCGGCAGCATCGATCCACGTGGGCGTTTGAAGTCGTGCTCCGTCCTTGGACGGAGAAGTGGTAGCAGTGAGAACTTAAGCAGAGGGTGATTTAAACGGCAGGTGTTCGCCTACCCACTCGATATCTGCCTGAACATGCTCGCGCTCCCGTACGAGGTATCGCGCAACTGCATCACGAAAACCGGCGTCACCAATCCAGTGCGCGCTGTAGGTCGCCTGGGGCTCGTACCCTCGAGCAACCTTGTGTTGGCCTTGCGCCCCTGCCTCGACTCGTTTGAGACCGCGTGAAATCGCGAAGTCGATAGCCTGGTAGTAACAGGTCTCGAAGTGCAGGAACGGGTGGTATTCCGTGCAACCCCAGTTGCGTCCGTAGAGGGTATCGCTGCCGATGAAGTTAAGTGCACCCGCGATGTAACGACCGTTCCGTTTGCAGAGAATCAATAAAGTGTGCTCGGCGAGTGTCCTGTTGATCTCACTGAAGAATCGCCGCGTGAGGTAAGGGCTTCCCCACTTGCGTGATCCGGTGTCCATATAGAACTCGAAGAACGCATCCCAGTGAGTCTCAGTGAGATCGGAGCCTGTCACCCATTCAACTTCGATACCAGGCGCCAGCGCATCGCGGCGTTCGCGCCTGAGATCCTTTCTTTTCTTTGAGGTGAGTGCACCCAGAAAATCTTCGAACGTTGAATAACCCTGGTTATGCCAGTGAAACTGTTGGTCGATCCGTTTGAGATATCCCAGTTCCCCGGCGCGATTCCACTGCGGCTGCGTCATGAAGGTGATGTGCAGCGAAGACACACCGGTTTGTTCCGCCACACCTGCGGCTGCGTTCAGTAACTTGTTTTCGAGTAGAGCCTCGTCGCGAACCGTTAACACCCTTCGCCCGGTTGCAGGTGTAAACGGAACCGCACATTGCAGTTTCGGAAAGTACCGGCCCCCTGCGCGCTGATAGGCATCGGCCCAACTGTGGTCGAAGACGTACTCACCCTGGGAATGGCTTTTGAGGTAGAGCGGAACGAACCCGACCAACCCGTAAGCATCGGTAACTTCGATGTGCATCGGGCGCCAGCCGCTGCGGCCTCCCACACTGCCGCTGTCTTCGAGTGCTTTGAGGAAGGCATGAGTCAGAAACGGATTGAACTGACCATCACTCTGTGCGCATTGATCCCACACACGGGCATCAACGCCTTCGATATGTTCGTGAAGTTTGGCTTCGGGTGCCGTCATGCGGAGCGGGCGAGACGGTTTTCCCTGAGCGTCGCCTGGATTTCTGCGAGGCGATCACGATTGAGGCGATAACCGCGCAAGCAAAGCAGGCCAGGAACGGCGAGCAACACAGAAACCGGGCCAGCGATGATGGCGAGCGTGATCATGGTGTCGAGCGGGATGTCGTCTGCGCTCTTGATGGTCTGTCCAACCGGCCAGTCGATCGCGACAAGTACCAACCCTGCGATCCAAGAACCGAGTGCACCCGAGCACTTGGTCGCAAAAGCAGAGGCACCAAAGAACACACCCTCCTGGCGAAGCCCGGTCGTGAGCTCCTGTTCGTCGGCGATATCTGCCATGGTCGTATGAGAACCCACGATGAGCTGACCAATACACGCACCGGCAAGTACGGTCGTTACGGTCAGGGTGATCGCCAGTGCCCAAGAGCCTGGTTCAGGCAACCAACCCGCGAGATAACAGAGAATCGGTGCAGCATGAATCGCCAGCCACGCCACACCACCTGTGATCATCGCTTCACGTTTGTCGAGCCAGCGAAAAAAACGGCCTGACAATGTGTAGCCCAACATGCTTCCAATGGGACCGGCCAACGCGGTCATCAGAATTTGAAACTGGTTCAGCTTCCAGAAGAACGTTCCGAGATAAAGGCTGGTCGCACCTGCAACACCAAAGACGACGGTGATGATGATGGAACCACTGAGCATCCAGCGGAATGAAGGATTGCGCAGTGAACTGTAGGCTTCCGTGATTACATCAACGGCGCGCACGCGTGGCAAATCATCGCGTGGTTGTGGCAACCACGGGATACGCGACTGAGTTCCGCGAGCGGTGGTGAGAATCGCACTCGCGGCGATGACCGAGAGCAACAAGATGAACGGTGGATAGGCGTCCGGGTTCGTCTGCCCGTTAGGAAACTCCGGCGAAGGTGAAAAGAAGTATCCAAAGCCGAGTACAAACACCATGACGAAGCCAAGTGCGCCGAAGAAGTGACGTGTTGCGACGAGTACTGTGCGTTCGTCGTAGTCCTCGGAAAGTTCAGCACCGAGTGCCATATGCGGAACGAAGTAGAGCGTCATCGCGCCACGCACGAGTACGGTGCCTGCGAGCATCCAGGCAAAGAGCGCTATTTGGCCCGCTTCGATGACACCGCCAGGTGGCGCGAACGTGAAATAGAACGCGAGACCAAAGGGGAGCGCCGATGCATAAATGAAAGGGTGTCGTCGCCCGAGTCGGCTTCGCCAACGATCCGAGATGCTGCCCGCCATAGGGTCAGTCACGGCATCGAAGATCAGTGCGAGTGCAATCGCCAATCCGGCAAGGTCAGCCGCGAGCCCCAGCACCTGGTTGTAGTAGAACAGAAGAAACGTACCGAAGACGCTGGTTTTCACACCTTCGGCGATTTGGCCGATGCCGAATGACAACTTTTGAGTAGTGGTGAGCGGCGGAGCGATTTGGGTTTGCATGGGCTAACGCTAACAGGATGCGTAGGGAATGTATTGGCGAGCTTGGGTGCTGCGAAGGATTACGGCATGCCACGAATTTCCGCGTTGTGTTCACCGAGGCGTGGTGCCGTACGAGTCAGCCGCGAAGGCGCTGCAGGCAGGCTGAAAGGTGGTCCTGGGTGGACCACCGTGCGGTCGAGATCGGCGCGATAAAGCGGCACGTGCATGCCACGTGCCTTGAAGTGAATGTCTTCAAAAGCCTCTTCAGGACTGTTGATGACACCGACAGCGAGCCCGGCTTGCTGACAACCTTCAAAGAAGGATTGCGCCGGAACGGTGCGAGCGATGAGTTGCAAAGCTTCTCGTCCTGCGGTGAACACAGCGGTGATCGTGTCTTCGATACCGATGCGCGAAAGATCAAAGGGTCCTTCCCAGTTCGCACCCATCTCAAGAAACACCGCTTCGGGAAATTCTTCTTCGAGCCCGAGCGTGCGTAGCCAATCGAGCAATCGTGCGAATTCAACTGGAAATCTTGGTGGAACACCGGTATTCGCCCAACGTTGGTCGGCACATTGTATCTGCGTCTCACCGGTCGGACGAATACTCGCATGGCGCCCCGTCTGACGCTGCAACGTGCTCCCCTCAACCAGCCAGTTGTAAGAGGCGCCTTCCGTCGTCACGTTGAGCGCGGCTGTGATGGAGATGTCGATGAACTGACCGCCTCCCGAAGTCTGGTTGCCGCGATACAAGAGCGCCGTCAGCACACTCATCACTGCGAAGTGGCAGGCGGTCTGATACCCCTGGAAACCCCAACCGCGGGAAGGGGGAAGGCTGTGATCGTCGTAGCCACAGCTCCACACCGGACCTCCCGAGGCCATCAGCGTGAGATCCGTTTCGGCTAAGTTACTCAAGGGTTCTTTGCGGCCATAAGGGGTCACTGCGACGTGAATGAGCCGTGGATTGGCTTTCGCCGTGGTCTCAAAGTTGAGCCTAAGCGCGCGAATGCGTTCTGACGGTTCTGACTCGATCAAAACATCGGCGGTGGCGAGCAGCGTGCGCAATCTTGTTTGATCTCCGGATCGAGTGAGGTCCAAGGTGATGCCGCGTTTCCCGGCGTTGTAGTGCCAGAAGTGCAGGCTACGTTCAATGCCAGGAACATCGTCGACGAAGGGTGGGTAGTGGCGTGCTGCAGTCCCTTCGGGCGGTTCGATGAGAATTACATCGGCGCCGAGTTCTGCCAGGAGCTTCCCGGCGAACGCTGTTCGTTCATGCGCGAGTTCGATAATGCGGATGCCCGTCAAAACACTCACAACACGCCCTCCGCATAGAAGGTGTCTACTTCGTCGCCCGTGTAGCCGAGTAAGTCTGTTAATACCGAGCGAGTGTGTTCAGACAGACACGCCGCACCTCGTTTCTGTTGCCAGTCGGTAACAGAGAAGTGCACGGGTTGCCCATCAACCCTCACATCGCCAATGGCGGAGTGAGTGACCATCGGCCAAAGGCCGAAGTTCGCTGTGGTCGGGTCGCGCTCAATCCGTTCTGCCGGTTTTTGCACAGCGCCAACGGGAACTTGTCGGGATCGCAGCATCGACTCGATGTCGAACTTGTGACGTGTCTGCGTCCAGTTGGACAGCAGTTGATCGAGCTCGTCCTGCTTTTCCAAGCGTGTGTGCACGCTTGTGAAAGCTTCAGTCCATGGCTCACCGATGCACTCTGCGAGAGCGGTCCACTGTGTATCGTCGCGACAGGCGATGGCGACCCATTCATCATCGCCTGCACAGCGGTATATGTTGTGAGGTGCCATGGAACTGAATTGGTCGCGATTGCTGTAGACGTCGCGACTACGAACACGACGACCGTTCACCGTCCAGTCGAGCAGGGCAGGGCCGTTCAACGTCAGTGCGGCGTCAGTACAGGCTAAATCAACCCACTGTCCTTCGCCGGTGCGTTGTCGATGCAGGAGCGCCGCGAGAATCGCCATGGCCATGTAATAGCCACCGGTGTGGTCCATATAGGAATAACCCCAACCTGCCGGTGGTTGCCCGGGCAGACCGGAGGTATGCGTGAGCCCGCTGATGGCTTGAACAATCGGTCCCCAGGTTTTGAAGCGACTGTAGGGGCCGACATGACCGAAGCCGCAGTTGGAGACGTAGATGATGTCGGGTCGAATCTCGCGAAGGGCGTCGTAGCCGAAGCCCCACTTTTCCAGCACACCCGCCGCGAAGTTCTCCGACACCACATCGGATGCCGCGATCAACTTCCGCAGGATGTCCTTCGCTTTATCGGTTTTAAGATTGAGGGTGATGCCGAGTTTGTCGGTGTTGTGGTTGTTGAAAGCGCCACCCATGTCGATACCACGGCGTTCATCCTTGTAGGGTGGGTTGCCGCGCAGGATGTCCCAGCGACCTTGTCGCACGGGGTCTTCGATACGGATCACTTCAGCGCCGAATGCTGCTAGCCACTTGGTGGCGCCAGCGCCCGCCAACTGACCTGTGAAGTCGCAGATTCGATAACCCGCCAGTGCGCTCGGCATGAAGATCTCCGGAAGTCGTGTTTGAACCGTACCGGACCGAAGCACCCGCCCGCAAGACGGATGGGCTGGTATGCTCGAATTCGAACAGAGAGAGGTGACTAGGAATGACTAGACCTGCAGGTATCGGCGTCATCGACCTGATGCTGGAGATTCCTCGGGGCGAAGCCGGCATGGGTATGGCGGAGGCGCGGCGCTTGACTCGTGACAAGGGAACAGACGGTTTCTCGCATCACCCGGCCCAATATCTGTTTAAGGACGCCGGCGAACGTATGTCCAAGAACCAAGGTGTGGACGACATCGTCGCCATGATGGATCGTTATGGTGTGGCTATGGCGCAAATTTCTGTCGATCCCAGGCACCCGGAGCCTGCGCTCGAGATCTTTGATCGTTATCCGAAGCGGTTTTTCGGTGAGGTGGGTGTGAATCCCAATGCAGGCATGAAGTCTGTGCGATCGCTGGCTGCCGCCGTCGCGCTGCATCCGAATATTCGCGCAGCCTCTGCTGCGCCATGTCTTTTGAGCCCACAGGTAGCGATTGATCACCGCACGTTTTATCCGATCTACGCGAAGTGTTGTGAACTCGACATTCCCATCAACATGTTAGTCGGTGTGCCAGGACCTCGCGTGCCTTATAAGTGCCAGCATCCGGGGCTGCTCGATGAAGTGGCATACTTCTTTCCGGAACTCAAGGTGGTGATGCGCCATGGCGGCGATCCCTGGACTGATCTGTGTGTGAAGCTTCTGCTCAAGTGGCCGAATCTGTATTACTCAACTTCCGCATGGGCACCTAAACACTATCCTTTGAATATTCTTGATTTCGCCAACAAGCGGGGACTGGAGAAGGTGTTGTTTGCGGGCTATTACCCGGGGCTTTCCTACGACCGAATTTTTAGGGAGATGGACGCATTACCCCTCAGGGAAACCGTTTGGCCTGCGTTTCTGCGCGACAATGCTATCCGCGTGTTTGGTCTCGAGAAAATTCTCACGGGTTGATTACCACATGCCGGCTTCCAGGCCGGCAGCGATTGTCATGCCAAGCTCGCGACAGCGGGTGAGATCATCTTCCTGGGGTTCACCACGAACGATAATTTCCTGCTGAACTTCCATCAGTGGATAACCGCCGATGATGCGCCGAATGGAACGGAGCGCACCGCTGCCGTCATTGCCTGCGCCGATGACGATGGCACACGGCAGAGGATTCATCTTCCCTTCGACTTCGTAAAACGTGCGATCAAAGAAGTCTTTGAGTGCACCGGACATGAAACCAAAATTCTCCGGTGTTCCGAGAATCACAGCATTTGCCCATAGGAGATCATCCGGCCCAGCTTGCTTCGCGGTGAGGCAGCGCACGTCGAGGTTAGTGATCTCAGGATCACGAGCACCTTCACAAACGGCGTCAATGAGCCGCGCATTGCGCCCCGTTTTTGAGTGATAGACCACCAGCAGGTTCTTCATATCCATGAGTATACTGCTGCCTATGGACCTCAAGACCATTCAGCAAGCAGCGGACCGCATCCGCGAGCACGTCATCCTCACGCCGTGTATGCAGTCTGACACCCTGTCGCGTGTGCTCGGTTGTGATCTCTGGATCAAGTTCGAAAACCAGCAGTTCACTGCATCGTTCAAAGAACGTGGTGCGCTGAATACGTTGTTGCAACTGACGGAGGCTGAACGTCACCGGGGTGCGATCGCCATGTCAGCTGGTAATCATGCACAGGCTGTGGCTTATCACGGCGCTCGGCTGGGCGTGCCGACAACCATCGTCATGCCCCGCCCAACGCCAAGGTTGAACAGACCAAGGTTCATGGCGCTGAGGTGATTCTGCACGGCGCGCAGTTCGATGAAACACGAGCATTTACAGAGAATTTGGCGCAAGAACGACAGCTGGTTCTCTGGCATCCTTATGACGATGAACGGGTTATTGCAGGGCAGGGTACGGTTGGCCTTGAGCTGGTGGCACAGATGCCAGCACCCGATGTGATCCTTGTTCCCGTCGGTGGTGGTGGCTTGATCAGTGGAGTGGCGACGGTGATGAAATCACTTGCGCCGAACACCCACGTGATCGGTGTGCAAATGGAGCGGTATGACACCGCGGCTCGACTGTTCCATCACCAGGAGCCTGTCACTCGGAAAGCTGGGACCGTCGCCGAAGGGATTGCGGTCAAACAGCCCGGCGCCCTGACACTACCGATCATCCGCAGCTGTGTGGATGAGGTTTTGACGGTCAGCGAAGAAGCCGTTGAGCAGGCGATCTTCATGTTGCTGGAAATTGAAAAGACTGTGGCTGAAGGCGCGGGCGCCGCGGCACTGGCGACGGTAGTGAGGCATCGTGAAGCGTTTGCGGGGAAGCGTGTCGCCACGATCCTGTCAGGCGGCAACATCGACATGATGATCCTCTCGTCGGTTCTACAACGTGGTCTCGTCCGCACCCATCGACTGGTGCGCCTTCGTGTCGAGATCCCTGACGTGCCTGGTGCGCTTGCAGATCTTACCGAGATCATTGGCGAACTCGACAGCAACATCATCGATATTCAGCACCAGCGGGCCTTTGGTTCTTCATCTGTGCGCGCGACGATGGTGGAACTGGTTCTGCAGATGCGGGGAGAAGAGCAAGTAGAGCAGGTGCTGGCGAGCCTCAAGAAAGCCGGAGATGACGTCGAGCTGACGGACTAGTTCATCCGGGCTGTGCCAGCCGCATTCCCACATCGTCCACTGATCGACGTATAGTCAGGCGCTGACAGTTCCTAAAGGGGAGAGAGACCTGATGCGACTCAAAGCGCCACGTATACCCGCACTTGAAGCGGACCAATGGAGTCCGGAAGCCACCGAGCTCATGAAGCCGTTCACCAAGACCGGCCGGGTCTTCAACATCTTCAAAACCATGTCGAATCATCCAGAACTGGCCAAACGCTGGATGGTGTTTGCGAACCACATCCTCGGTAAATCGACACTCGCCGTTCGTGAACGGGAACTCATCATTCTGCGCATCGGCTACCTCTGCCAATCCGGCTACGAGTGGGGTCAGCATGTCCTGATCGCCAGGCAAGCAGGCATGACGGATGCGGAAATTCGGTCGTGCAAGACCGGACCGACCACAGCTGGCCTTTCAGACCTTGATCGTCTGCTACTGCAAGCGACCGACGAGTTACACAGCGATGCGCATGTCAGCGATGCCACGTGGGCCGGCTTGTCAAAAATCTACAACACGAAGCAGATGATGGATGTGGTGTTCACCATCGGCCAGTACAACCTGGTGTCGATGGCGCTCAATAGTTTTGGTGTTCAAGCGGACGCGGGGTTGCCGGGATGGGACGTCTAAGCGGCAAGATCGCCATCGTCACCGGCGGCGGACAAACGCCCGGTGAAACCATCGGCAACGGTCGTGCGACTGCCATACGGTTTGCGCAGGAAGGCGCGAAAGTGCTGGTCGTTGATCGACGTCTGAAGTCGGCGGAAGACACCGTAGAACTGATCACGCAAGAAGGTGGCGTGGCTTCAGCGTGCGAAGCCGACATCACGAAGGCTGCAGATTGCAGCCGTTTCGTCGCAACGTGCGTGGAGCGTTATGGGCGGGTCGACATCCTGCACAACAACGTTGGCATCGGTGCAGGTGATCGTTCGGCTGCCACCATGACCGAAGAAGTGTGGGATCGCATTTTCGACGTCAACATGAAGGGCATCATGTTGAGTTGCCGGGAAGCGCTCGCGCCCATGCGTGTCCAAGGTCATGGCGTGATCACCAACATCTCTTCGGTTGCTGCTGTCTGTGCGGTGGCGATTGTGGCCTACAAAACTTCAAAAGCGGCTCTGAACGCCTATACCCATGCGTTGGCGACGGGCAATGCGAAATACAACATTCGCGCGAACGTCATCATGCCGGGGCTCATGAACACGCCCATGGCCATCGAAGGTTATGTGGCTGCAGGACGTGATCGCGCCGAACTCATTGCCCAACGCGATTCGATGGTGCCACTGGGTGGCAAGATGGGCAGCGCCTGGGATGTGGCGAATGCAGCGTTGTTCCTCGCGTCCGATGAAGCCAGGTTCATCACCGGGGTGTGTTTGCCGGTGGATGGAGGCCAGGCCGCGATGATTGGCTGAGAGACAACGACCGCTTGAAGAGAGTTCCGAGATGAAACCCCGAAGATCCGTTCTTTACATGCCTGGTGCGAATGCACGCGCTATGGAAAAAGCCTGCACTTTGCCGTGTGATTCGATCATCTTTGATCTGGAAGACGCCGTAGCGCCGGACGCGAAGACCCTTGCGCGGACCCAGGTTGCCGAATCGCTCGCAAGCGGCGCGTACGGTTATCGCGAACTTTTGGTGCGTTGCAATGGTCTTGAAACACCGTGGGGAAAAGACGACCTCGCGGCATTCGCAATGTCTGGTGCAGCAGCACTAGTTTTCCCCAAGATCGAACGTCTTGCCCAGATCGATGCCATCGCCGCAGAACTGGATCGTTTAGGCGCGGCGACACTCAAACTATGGATCATGATCGAAACACCCGTCGGTGTGCTCGATTCGCGACAGCTTGCAGCACATCCCAGAGTCGAGGCGCTGATTATGGGCACGAGTGATCTTGTTAAGGAACTGCGCGCGACCCACACACCTTCGCGTAGCAACCTGCACTACGCGTTGCAGCAGTGCATCCTCGCGGCACGCGCATCGGGCAAAGTGATCCTCGATGGTGTTCACCTCGACTTTCGTAACCTCGAGTCTTTCCGGGAGAGTTGCGGTGCCGGTCACGCCATGGGCTTTGATGGTCGCACCTTGATTCACCCGACACAGGTGGATATCGCCAATGAGGTTTATGGCATCGATGCCAGTGGTCTCGACCATGCGCGCGCGGTGCTGCGGGTTTGGAAAGAGGCGTTAGCAGCAGGGAAGGGTGTTGCGGTACTGGATGGCAATCTGGTCGAAAACCTGCACGCCGCGGAAGCGGAGCGGGTGGTGGCATACGCTGAAGCGCTCGCTTCACGGACGTAACCTAGACATAAATGAGACCTAAACGGACTTCCCGGCAGGATCCTAAAAGGCTGCTATACCTAATGCAGGCGGCGGGCATTCACGGAATGGAATGACCATCACCGCCTGCAGGCTCCGGCAGCATCGGTATCTGGGTCTCTCCCCCTCCCCCTCTCCCTAACCGGTGCTGTCGGAGCCGCTTTTTTTCAGCGGCCCGGTAGAGTCACTGGTCGTCGACCGGTACACCCGCACCAAACAGCCGCCAGGCAAAGAACCCCGCTATCTGCATCACCACGATCAGCCCCAGGGCGATCGACAGCGCCATCGGCGCGTGTTCCGGCAAGGTGATCAGTAGTCCGAGAAACATCGAAGCGAGAAAAAGCACACGCACCCACTCCCAGACCACGGCACCGCCATCACGCAGCGCCAGCACGGATCCCCAAAACAAGCTCGCAAACGGCAACAGCACGAGGGTGAGTACTGCGGTCACTTGTAGGCCTCAATCAGATCGAGGGCTATCTTGCGAGCCGAATCCATCGTCGTGATGGGTGGAAGTTCGTCGGACTCGCCTTCTGTCTCGTCGACAGGCTCATCCAGATCATGCAAAAGTTCCACATAGCCCTCGCTCGCATTGAGTCGAATCCGCTGCCCATCCGGAACCTTCTCGATGCAACCTTTCACATCCACGAGGCAAGGTACGCGGTATTCGCGGGCTATTGTACCCGCGTGCGAGAGGTAGCTGCCGATGCCGACGACGATGCCGGCGAGTGATGGAAACAAAGGTGTCCACGTGAGGTCAGTGTAGGGCGCGATCATGATTTCACCGGGCTTCAGGTCATGGGCTTGATCTGATCGAAGCACGATGCGGGCGATACCGATCACGTCGCCGCCACAGGCACATTGTCCCGCCAGCGTGTTGGCATCATCGGGAGTCTTGCTCTTGGGCAGCCTGATGCCGAACGTCTCCGGTGGAAGTGCGCGGGTTTCCCGGAGATGGGCAATACGCCGTTCACGGATCAGCGTCGAAATTTCGCGTGCTTCGACACGTCCCGTTCGCAGTGATTCAACTTCATGCCAACGCAAAAAGAAGATGTCACCCGCACAGTTGAGTTTATTTTCACTGCGCAATTCATGTTCCGTCGCAAGCAGACGAGTACGCACCGCATCGAAGACCATCGTGTGGTAGTGGCGCGTGTTTTCACGAAGGGTCATGAAATAGCGTATGCGGCGCAGCAGCAGTGCAGCGGCTCGGCGCATCAGCGCCGAAGGCATCGCCTTGCGGAGTTGATCCCGGGCGACCAGATGACGGGCGTAGCGATCATCTTCATTGGTAGTGCCGTGCAACATCTGGTTGCGCACCATGATGAGCAGTGGTGTCACATCTTCCCGCCAGCGTGGTGTACTGAGGTCGATTTCACGAGGACCCCGATGTCCGAATCGTGTCAAGAATCGACCGAGGGCCACCAGGAAAGGGTGCTCCGGCGACAGCATGCGCACCTTCTCCACGAGCTGGTGTGCACTCAGTGCTTCATGGCTGTCCGCGCTTTCACTCGCAATCCGCGCGAGCGAGGTCACGTCCGCGACCATCCGTTTACTCCACATGTCCGCATCGTTGTGGACGAGATCACCCAGAAGCTCCAGGTTGAAGCGTGGCGCGAAACGCGCAATCAACTCCCGCAAAAATCCGAGCAGCAGAAAGTAGCGGCCTGCGGAAATATTGAGCTGCAGGATGAACTGCCAAACCGGTGCGAATGGGGAGCGCCCGAAAAATGCACGACGCATAAAAGCGGACACCGGCAGAGGGGATTCGTCAGACAGTTGTTTGAGCCATGGGACGAATAGCTGCTCGAGCGCATCAGGCGACACTCGTGCGCTGCGTGCCCAGAACGTACCGAATCCGAGCCACGCCACAACGCCCAGTCCCGACGATGCCAAAAAACGTGGGAATGAAAGACTGAGTTTCTCGGGGGTTCGACGCAGCAACAGGATGTCGACCAGCTCGGCATCACTCGCCTTGACTGGGAGCAGTGGCTTGACTGCATCGAAGTCGAGATAGAGTCGCCCCCGAACAAAGCGGCCCACACGCGGCAGGATGGATGCGAAGAGGTCGACGCTCATCGGCGTCATCGGTTCGGAGAAGTTTTCGGCGACCGGTTTAAACAGCACGAGTCGCTGATCGATGACGGGTGGTGCGGCCACCGACGTGATGGGTCGTGCTTGCAGGATATGCAGGCCACGCGCATCCCATGCCCACTCCACGTCTACTGGTTGATCGAACAGTACTTCGATTTGTTCTGTGGCTTCGTGCAACGCAATCGCTTCTCGATCTGTAAGCACCGGGGCGGTGCGTAGATGTTCAGGTACAGGGTCGAGGCGCGACTGGGTCGGATCGGGAAGTGACGCTGGCACCATCACCTGTTTGTCGCCGATCTGAAGTTCAACGATGGCGCCTGATTCATTGACTTTGAGGCGGTCCGGTTGCACCCGTCCATCGACCAGGGCGGCTCCGAGACCCCAACTCGCTTCGATCACGACTGTCCCTGGCACGGGATCGAGCGGATCACGGGAAAAACACACGCCGGAGCGTTCGGCACGAACGAGCCTTTGTACGATGACGGCCATGGGATGCATCGCCTGGTCCCAGACCTGCCGATAGGCTTGTGCAGCCGGGCTCCAGAGGGATCGCCAACAATCGATGACGGCCTGTTCCAAACGATCTGCAGTGATGTAGTAGTAGGTCGCGTGCTGACCGGCGAAACTCATGCCGGCACCGTCTTCGTCAATGGCCGAGCTGCGTACGGCGACCTGCTCATCGGCCGCAAAATGACCTTGAAAGGCTTCCGCCAAGGCGGTGCGAAAGGCTGACGTCAAAATGGGTGGCGGTGGCGGTTCTTCAAGAAGGACAGGGTGGTGCAGCTGAAAGGCATCGGCGGTGATGACAAAGCCGCCAGGCACATTGAAGCCCGCCTGTAACAAGGCACCCAACCGGGCAGCTTTACCGCCGGTCGATAACACCGATCTTAGGTTGATCCGCTCAAGCGGCAGTATCCATTCCACGGGGCGAGGTTAACAGGCTGGCCGAGAGGCGACCAGCCGGGAGAGCTCCGTTCTCGAAGGAGAAGGAGTCGATCACGCGGGCGCGGGTGTTGTCCTGGAAAACCGCTGTCGCATGCGTCCTCTGAAAGCGCGGAACTGATGGGGCATGGCGAGCAGTGCAGGAGTCGTGATGAGGGTCAGCATCGTGGAGACCGCGAGTCCGGAAACAAGGGCCTGGGACAACGGCACCCAGAACATCGACATCTGACTTCCGTAGGCCACCTCACGCGCGACGATGTCGATGGAGACATTCATCGCCAGTGACAACATGCCGAAGATGGTAGTGATGGTCGTCAACATCACCGGACGCAGACGTTGCGCTCCGGTACGAACCACCAGCTGTACATAGTCGAGTTCCGGATGTTCCTTGCGCAGATGGTTGTAGGCATCGATGAGGATGATGTTGTTGTTCACGACGATACCGGCCAGTGCAACGATGCCGATGCCGGTGAGGATCGCCGAGAAGGGTTGTTGCGAGATGATCAACCAGACGAGCACACCGGCGGTTGAGAAGACGACCGCGAAGAGAATGAGCGCAGATTGATAGATGCTGTTGAACTGGGTAACAAGCAAACCGAAGATCAAAAGCAGCGACAACAGGAAGGCGACACCCACGAAGGCCATCGCCTCTTCCTGCTCTTCGTTGGCACCACGGAAGTCGATGGTCAGGCGAGGATCCCAGTTCTGATCCTGTACCCATTTTTTAAGCTGCTTCACCACGGCATCCGCAAGCACACCACTTTGGACATTGGCGCGGATGTATTCCACCGGGATACCGTCCATTCGCTGCAGGGTGTCAACGTTCGGTGCCGGTTCCGTCTTTACGAAGTTCGAGATCGGGACGAGCCCAGAGCGTGTGGTGATACGCAGTTGATCGAGGGCGCTCAGACCCCTGTACTCAGCGGGGTACCGAACGCGGATATCCACCGCATCGTCCGCTTTTTCCGGGCGGTACTCGCCCACCATGACACCATTGGTAATCAGCTGAACTGCCATGCCGACCTGGGAAACGTCCGCACCAAAGAGCGCAGCCTGGGCGCGATCCACAGTGAGTTGCCACTCGAGACCCGGCAGTGAACGGGTATCGTCGATGTCCACCGCTTCGGGAACGTTGTCCTTGATGTATTGCGCGACTTTCGCGACCGCCGGTTCCAGCACCTCACGCGAATGGGAGGAGAATTCGATCCGGATGGGTTTGCCGGTGCGAGGCCCTTGTTCCATCTCTTCGATTTCAACCACAACGCCGGCGAGGTCTTTCGTCCGCTCACGGATTTCACCAAAGATCTCCGTACCGGTCTGTTTCAGGGAACGTTGTTCCTGGAGCTCCAGGAAGATCATCCCGACGCGGTCGAAGCCACTGCGTGAGGGACCACCGGAAACGAGCGTCTGCGTATTGGTACTGAGAATGCCTTCTACTTCGAGCACCTCCGCTTCCACTTCACGAACCAGTGAGTCGATCTCGACAGCGGCGAGATTGCCCCGTGCGCGAATCGTCACGATGCCAAACTGTGGCTCGGCGTCCGACATGAACATCATGCCCTTGCCGTATTGGCCATACGCCCAGAATGACGTGACCAGGGTAATGACCGCCAGCGCCAGTGTCGTGAACGAGTGCCTCGTGGCGAGCGTCAGAAATCGGGCATAGGCCCCCGTGAATCCACGGAGTTTGGTTGGGTCCCCTTCTTCGAGCTCCTGCAGGGTCTTGAGCGTGATTTCATCACTTGCACCCGCTTTGCCGAAGAGTGCTCCAAGTACCGGACCAAAGACGAGGGCGTACAACAATGACCCGGTCAGCACCGTAAACACAGTAACTGGAAGGTAGCTCATGAACTTGCCGGAGATGCCTGGCCAGAACATCAGGGGAAGGAAAGCGGCGAGGGTCGTTGCTGTCGATGCCACCACCGGCCAGAACATGCGTTTCGCCGAGAGCACGTAGGCGCTGTGTGGGGAATACCCTTCGACCATCTTTCGGTCTGCATATTCCGTCACGACGATGGCGCCATCGATCAACATGCCGAGGCCCAGCAACATACCGAACATCACCATGAAGTTGAAGGTGTAGCCCATCATGTTGAGGAAGATGATGGCAAACAGGAACGACACCGGAATACCAAGCCCGACGATGACACCGCTGCGAAAACCCATGGCAGCAACTGTCACGATCATTACCAGTGCGAGTGACCAGAGGATATTGCCTTCGAGTTCAGCGACCTGATTGGACGCGAACGGTGCCTGGTCCTGGGTATAGAAGAGTTCTACTTTTTGTGGGACTCGATCGCGGAAATCTTCGACGACCTTCTTGGCGGCGCTGATGGTGTCGATGATGTTGGCTTCATTCCGTTTCACCAGTTCAAGGGTGATGGCATCACGACCGTTCACACGGGCGTAGGTGTTACGGTCCTTAAACGTGCGACGAATGGTGGCGACATCACGCAGCGTGACGACCACACCATCTTTGGCCTTGATGGGTAGGTCGAAGAGATCCTTGGCTTCTTCGATCACGCTCGGGATCTTCACCGAGAAACGGCCAGCGCCGGTATCGAGTGCGCCCGCGGGGATCAGGCGGTTGTTACGGATGACGGTGCTCATCAGCTCTTCGCCGGAGATCTGGTAGGCCTCAAGTGCCTGCGGGTCGATCACCGCTTCGAGCAGTTCTTCTCGATGGCCCTTGAGTTCAATGTCGCGCACGTCGGGAATGGCTTCGAGTTTGTCGCGCAGATCGGTGGCGAGGTTGTAGACGAGCCGCTCAGGGACGTCGTTAGCGACGAGGCTAATCTGCAGGATCGGGAAGTCGTCCGTCGACTCCTCGTTGATGATCGGCTCTTCGGTAGTGCTCGGCAGTTTTGGTTTGGCGCGATCAACCGCTTCGCGAATATCGGAGAGGGCCTTGTCGAGGTTGTAGTCTGCATCGAACTCGACCATGAGGGCCGCACCGCCCTCGAAGGCGTAGGCGGAGAATTCCTCGACGCCTTCTACTGCGCGAATCTCGAATTCCATCGGATGCACGAGCAACCGTTCGGAATCCTCTGGCGAGATGCCTTCATGAATCAGGTTAACGACGAAGAACGGCACCTGAATCGAAGGGTCGTTTTCGATCGGCATCGACATGCGGGCGTAAACGCCCGCGATGATGATCATCACGAGCGCAAGAATGGTTGTGCGCGTTCGGCTGACGGCCGATTCGATGAAGCCGCTCATGCGAAACGTGAGTCGTTGTGATGCGCGCTGAGGTGACCTATGTCCGCACCGATGGGTGCTGCTGGGGCCTTGCGTGCGGAATCCTTTTCATCAGCATCACTCGCCTTCGCCGGCATATCATCGGTGGCTTCAAATACTGGTTCGACGATCTCATCCGGTACCACCATTTCCTGGCCGACCGTGATGATCGTGGCGCGGTCGGGAAGTCCTGACAACCAGATTCCGTCGCGCTCCTGGGCGAGGATTCCGACCTCCTGGAAGTAGACCCGGTTGTCTTGATCGAGCAGTCGGATGCCGGTATTGCCTGCGTCATCCAAGGCCAACAGCGCCGGTGTGATCTTGTGTGCGCGCATTTCGCCGACAGTAATATTGATCTCGGCAGTGATACCGCTGCGCAGGGCGTAGTCAGCGTTCGGAACTTCGATCTCGATGGGATAGGTTCGTGTATCCGGATCACTCTGCTGGCCGATGAAAGTGAGAGTTCCGCTGATGGTTCGTCCGTCAACCAGTTTACTGGTGGTGGCCGCACCCGAGGTCAACGATGCGATGGCTTTCTCCGCGACGCCACCAATCAGCAACATGGGGTCGAGGTCGACAATGGTCGCGCACATGCCGCCGGGAGAAAGAAAGTCACCGGTTTCAGCGTGAATGTCTTCAACGATGCCCCCAAAGGGTGCTCGGATCGACGCGCGCGCGAGCTCAACCTTTGATCGCTCAAGGTTGGCTTCAGCGGAGGCCAGGCGGGCTTTAGCTGCGGCAATGTTGCTTTCAGAGACCAAGCCCTGAGCTTTGAGTTTTTGTGCGCCATCGAAATCGATGCGCGCCTGGTTCAATGCTTCCGCGGCCTCGTGCACCGTAGCATCCCGGCCATCGGTTGCGATTCTGCAGAGAAGCGCGCCTGCCTCAACTCGGTCGCCGCGCTCCACCGGTCGATCGGCCACTCGCCCCGCGGTCTCCGCTTTCACCATCACGGTGCGCTTGTTTTCGGTCTTGCCACGGACGATCAACTGTTGGGTGTACGTCTGGGCTTCGACGATGCGTGCGCGTACGCGACTCGGCGAGCGATCGTCCGAGATGGCGTCCATTCGCTGGTTGGCTTCTTCGATGGAAGCCGGCGGCGCTGCTTCTTCTTCCCTGTTGAGTCCGGACAACATCCAGAGCACGAGGACAGCGGTCATGATCAAAGCGGTGATGTACGTGGCCCGCATGGGAAGGGGTTCCTTGACGACGTCGGACGAGGAGAGAAACGAATGCTACTTTCGGTAACACGAAAGTTTAGACATCGACATCTGGTCTGACCAGCGCGAACGTCACTTTTTTTGTAACGTCGAGTTACTTACGTGTGGATCAGCTTGTTGTGGGGGCGGTTTCCGAACCGCGATTTGGTACTGAGGACGAAAAATTGGGGCTTGGAAGCCCCTCCTGCATGGGTAAGGGAGGGGCTAAATGTGCGAACGACTGGTCAGGCTTTCGCGCTGGCACGCGCTCCCATGCGGTCGTACCACGCCTTGACGTGGGTCAGGTTCTCATCAAAGGGTTGACCGACGTTCTTGCCAAAGGCAAGGAAGCAATACAGCAGCACATCCGCCAACGTGAGTTTGTCGCCTGCGATAAAGGTGCGACCTGCAATCAATCCGTTCAACCAGACGAGTTTTTCGCGAGCGATTCTTTTTAATCCCTCGGCAGCCTCCGGCAACGTGATGATGCGGTCCTTGAAGACTGGCAGACCTTCCGCATAACGAAAACCGTTAGCGAGGTTCTCGACGATATTGAGGTCAATCCGGCGTACCCACATTCGGGTCAGTGCACGCTCCTCTGCGGTTGCGCCGATCAGAGAAGGCCCGGGACCTACTTCGTCGAGGTATTCACAAATTGCGGTGATTTCGGCGAGGTATTGACCATTGTCGAGTTCGAGACAAGGCGATTGCCCAGCGGGATTTCGCGCCATGAACTCAGACCGGCGGTTTTCACCGCCCATCAGATCGATCTTCACAGCATCGAGCTTCATGCCTTTTTCAGCGGCGAACATACGCACGACGTGCGGATTGGGTCCAACGGAGTCATATAGTTTCATCAAATCTCCCCTAGAAACTTCTGGTCAGTGGTTTTGTTGTGAGAACGGACGAGAGGCGCGGTGATTGGGTTACCAGACGCCGACGTTAGGCATGCTCGCCCAGGGCTCTGCAGGCGGCAATGCCTGGCCGCGTTGCAAAAGCTCGACAGAAATGTTGTCCGGTGAGCGCACGAAAGCCATACGGCCATCGCGAGGTGGTCGATTGATCGTCACGCCACCGTCCAAAAGGCGCTGACACGTCGCATAAATGTCATCGACGGCATAAGCGAGGTGGCCGAAGTTCCGACCACCGGTGTACGGCCCCGGATCCCAGTTGTAAGTCAGTTCAACCTGTGCGTCGGTATCTCCCGCTGCTGCTAGAAAAACCAGGGTAAAACGGCCACCTGGATTTTCGTGGCGGCGAAGTTCGGTGAGGCCGAGTTTTGTGCAGTAGAAGTCGATAGAGGCGTCGAGGTCCGTGACGCGGACCATGGTGTGCAGGTATTTCATGGTTGGCCGTGTTGAGCTGAAAGATGGGATCTTAAGGCAGCCCGAAGAGTACCTGCGTGAGTCGTGGGCTGTCACGACTGCATGTCGTCAGGTTTGAAGACCACTCAAGACAAAGTGATGAAGGCCAGGACCGCGAATAAAGTCCCGAGAGCACTCAGGAGCAGAGCAGATTCTCCAGTCGCCAACGTGTCATCACCGCGTTTGATCGTCGGACGCTCGGGTGGCGCCGATGATTCGGCAACAGGTGTGGCTTTTGGTGCCAGCGTCGTGGCAGTCAGTATTGAAGGAGAAGTTGAAGAGTCCATGGCTGCAGTTTAGGCCGGGATATTGCGGTCGGGAAAATCCCGAATATCCATTAGTCCTTGCGCGCCAGGTTCCGAAGTTCTTCGGTGCGCTGCTCGATCCTTTTGCGGTAAGCCGCTGCAACGGAACGAGTCATACACCGTCCATTGTCACGACGGCATTTGAATTCAGATTCCAGCCTACGGATTTCTTCGGCCAGCAGGTCCTCGTGTTTTTCATGGGTCATGGTAACTACAGACACCTCAGCGGTTCTTTCCTTGATTGCTTCAAGAGCGTTGATTACCTTAAGGAAACTCTGATTAATTGAATATTTTCGTCAGAACGAGGCGAGAGGAGCTTAGAAAAATCGCGGAAATGCAGTAGTTCCACGATTTTTTTGGAGCGACGATCAACGAAGTTATGGCGGAAATAGACATTAATCAGAGTTTCCTTATCGGGAATGCCCAGAAAGACTAGGGCAAAGGTATGGGGCGGATTTGCTGGAAAGTGTAATGGCTATGTCCCGGTCCGTTGAGTGCCCGGCTGTGATTCATGTCTCAGGTTGCTCCTCCCGTGATGCTCGGCATAGGCTACTCCCTGAATCTGAAAGGACGCTTAACGCCATGGGCTACCGACGCTTGGTTTTACCTTTTTTTGTTTCGCTGGTTGTCTTGTTATCCGGCTGCGTGACGAACCCAGTCACTGGGAAGAGTGAGATCGGCTTTATCAGCACGGAAAAGCAGATCGCCATCGGTAAGTCCAACTATGTCCCGGCCCAGCAGATGCAAGGGGGGCAGTACTCGGTGGATCCGGACCTGACGGCGTATGTCACGGGCATTGGCCAAAAACTAGCAACCCAAGTGGACGGCACACCGCTGCCCTATGAGTTTGTGGTGCTCAACAACTCCGTACCCAATGCCTGGGCGATGCCAGGTGGCAAGATTGCGCTAAATCGAGGGCTGCTTACTGAGCTTTCCACCGAAGCGGAACTCGCGGCGGTGCTCGGTCACGAGATCGTTCACGCGGCCGCACGCCACGGCGCGAAAGGCATAGAGCGTGGCATGTTGTTGCAGGGTGTCTTGGTCGCAGCCGCAATTGGCACCCGCAACCAGGAATACGCAGGGGCAATGCTTGGTGGTGCGCAGGTAGCTGCAGGTCTCGTCACCCAGAAATTTGGTCGTGATGCGGAACGACAGTCGGATCTGTACGGAACACGTTATCTCGCTAAGGCTGGGTACGACCCACAGGCAGCGGTGAGTCTGCAGGAAACGTTTGTGCGCTTGTCAGAAGGGCGCAAGAGCGGGTGGCTGGAAGGACTGTTTGCGAGTCACCCTGCCTCACAAGAACGCGTAGAAAACAACAAGGCGCTGGTGGCGCAGCTGCGTGCAGAAGGATTCACCGGCGGCGATCTGGGTGCGGATCGTTTTCAGCGGGCGGTGGCACAGATACGTCGTGACGCGCCGGCTTATGCCGCGTACGACGCAGCGCGTAAGGCGATTCAGGATAAAAATCTTGAGGTAGCGTTAACCCAGGTCGACAAAGCAATTTCGCTGCAACCGCGCGAAGCGCAGTTTCATGGACTAAAAGGTGATGTGCGGCGTTTACAAGGCAAACACAGTGATGCGGAGCGACACTATAGTGAAGCCCTCGCCAAGGATGATGGCTATTTCTCCTACTACCTGGGGCGCGGCGTCAGTCGCCTTGCCCTTAAAGAACGGGCAAGTGCCAAAACCGATCTCTCGACGTCGGTGAAATTGTTACCCACAGCGGTGGCGTACAACGAACTGGGTCGAATAGCCGAAGTGGATGGCAATCAAGATGAAGCCATTCAGTACTACGCTGCTGCTTCAAAGGCCCAGGACGCAACGGGCCAAGCCGCGTTTGGGAGCTTGTTGAGGCTCGATTTGCCACGTCAACCCGGTCGTTACGTCAAAGCAGAGCTCGTGAACGACGGCATAGGCCGACTGATTCTCGCCGTCACCAATGGCACTCCTGCAGATGTCGCCGAGGTTCGTGTGCGGGTGGGCTTACGTTGGGCAGCTAGCGGCGACGATGTCCTCGACGTCGACATTGCGAGGCTCCCTGCGGGCGCAACGGCACAACGCGAGGTCAAACTGCGCGAAGAGCAATTGGTAGACGCCAAGGCTGTCACCTTATCCGCGAGGGTGCTCTGACAGGTTGACCCTGTCAGAGCGCCTGTTTGAGTGCTTGGGCGAGCGCGCTCAGTTGCCGCGATCAGCCACTTCGATGGTGATCTTGGCGTTCTTGTGGATGAAGCGCCCTTCAGCAATTTCACTCGACACGACTCGCGCGCCGGTCGGCGTGGTATCGCAAGTCATGCGGGCGAGAGTTCGCTCACCATATTCCCAGCGAGCACCGTTGATGTAGAAGCGGGGCTTCGCTTCGCTTCGATCCACGAAGTAGTGACGCGTGGTTGAAAGCCCGCTGCTATCGGCCGCGAACACCGCTCGACAATTCTCGTAACCGCGCTGGTCCGCCAGAGTACCCGGCCGTGCTTCAGCGAGGCTTGTAAACGCAATCAGGGGCAGGACAGTCAAAGCCAGGTTCTTTTTGGCCAGGTTCTTCATGGCGTTTCCTCTTCAGTTCTGGACCGGTTCTTTTTTACGTGATCTGGCTGAGATCATGTGTTACCTAAAGTAACGTATAGCTCAGGAAGCGGGAATAAAGGTAACGAAGAAACCGAATTGCAGGTTTGTTCAGGGAGCTGGCATGACCAAGCCACAGAGTGGTGCTTTTGATCTCGACTGGAACCTTATCTGAGCGTTTGTTGCTGTCGCGCGTGCGGGCAGCCTGGCGGGTGCGGCAAAGCAGCTGGGTGTGGCTCACCCCACGATCGCCCGCCATTTGCAGCAACTCGAAGAATCCTTGGGATTCTCGTTATTCGCGCGTTCAGCACGGGGTCTGGTGATGAATGAAGCCGGTGAACGGCTCTATGGCGCAGCCGCACCTATGCAGGATGCAGCGCTCTCCTTACGCAACACCGTCGACACCATGGGTGCCCGGCCACCAGAGCGAGTGCGCATCACCGTAGCTGAGCTGTTAGCCGAATTGCTGCCGACACTGGCGTCACCCTCGCCGAGTCTTTTGCCGGAGTTGGGTGTTTCGGTGGACGTGCTGATCACGTCGAGTCGACTCAACTTGCTCGAGCGCGAAGCCGATATTGCTCTGCGTCATGTGCGACCTACCCAACAGGAATTGATTTGTCGACGTGTCGGATCTATTCGCATGAACGCTTACGCCTCGGAAAGTTATCTCGAGTCACGCGGTGCGCTCAGTCGACAGGACGTGGCAACCCATCGGTTGATTGAAAGTCTCGACAGTCAGGATTTCCTTGAAGTGCTGCGTAAGCAGGGTTTTCCCTTTGCAGACAATCAGGTGGTGTTTGGTAGCGATTCGCTGGCGTGTCAGAAGTCTGCAGCCAAGTCGGGATGGGGTGTCGGTGCATTTCCAGAGGCGATGATCGAGGTTGATGATGGACTGGTGCCTGCGATGTCAGAGGGAGAGCCTGTAGATATCCCCGTCTGGTTGGTGGCGAGACCTGAGGTCCGGGAGAATCGCGTGATGAAAGCGCTGTATGACGAAATCGGCCGAGCACTTGAAGGGCGGCTCGAAGCAACGTTACGCGCCTGAGGTTGTTCGTTGGGCGGAGATGAGGCAGCGTTCGGTTTCGGCGACTGACGCTTGCGAGCGAAGGTTGAATCGTAGACGCGATTACACAGCCGGCCACCCCAAGTCCACTTCGATATGACTTCGTCTTGCAGTTCGAAAAAGACACTGCAGCGCGCGACGATGGCACGTTCTCCCGTGTCTTCCTGATTGAGGACCATGTTGCCGCGTGCTCGGCAACCGTCTTCCGCAAATCCGTCACAGGCATCGCCCGTGCCAAAGAACAACGTGGAGGCCGCGGTGAAAACGATGACGCGGTTGCCTTTCTCGTTCACCAGCGTCGCTGAAGGCTGACCGAAAACACCGCGGACATCAGCTTCCGTCGCGCCCACCCAACTGGCGGGTGATGGTTCACGGGTCGCGCAAGCCGAAGCCTGCAACAAGGCAGCCCACAACAGCAGTCGCGTAGCCCGGACGCCGCAAACTGTGTACAGGTCGAGTGATTTCATGGCATGCCCTCGCGTGGCAGTTGAGAAGCAACGTAGCAACCGCGACGGCGCAGCGCAATTCGGATGACTTCTGCGGCTACACTGCGCGCTTCGATACCACCGGTGAAAGTGATGATCGACGTGCGCACCAGCCTCTACGCCCAATCCTGCAATAACGCGGTGGCAAACCATCGGCTGCTGAAAGCGTGTGCTCTCTTGTCGGCTGGTGAACTGTCACAAACACGCACCAGCTTCTTTCCATCGATCATCCACACCCTCAATCACATCCTGACCGTGGACTGGTTCTATGTCAGTCGTATGGAAGATGCTTGTATTGGTCACAGCGCGTTTGAACCGGAACTCCCGCATCCGCGATTCAACGATCTGGAGCGTGAACAGCGCGCGGTGGATCGACGGCTGATGGACACCTGCCGTCGACTAACGCCGGCGAAACTTGAGCAGCCTGTGGTCCTCAAACGTGGCGATCGACACGTTGAAGAAGATCGCCACCGTCTCTTGCTGCACCTCTTCGAACACCAGATTCACCATCGTGGGCAAGTGCATGCGATGTTGTCAGGAACACGTTCCGCACCACCGCAACTCGATGAGTTCTTCTTCGACACACCTCACGAGCGGCAAGTCCGAGCCGCCGACTTTGCAGAGCTCGGGCTGACTGAAGAGGGCATCTGGTTGCAGCAACGCTGAGGACTCAGGGTGTGGCGATGCGCTCACCGGTAAAGGGGATTTCGCCGCGTGGATTGCCTACGACGCCTTCAATCTTGTCGCCGATGACCGTGCCTTTGTATTGCAACGCCATCGCACCCATGGGCATCTCAACAGTCAGCGGAAACGAAAATGTTGCCCCGTCGACTTCGATCTTGGCCAGTTCGAAGGTGCCGCGAGGGCCTACGTAGGTACCCGAGTATCCGGCTTCACCTGTCGCACGTGCCTCACTTTGGCGAATCGTGAGTACGGGGTTGGTCACGCCGTTCGGTGTTTGTACCGCGAGCTTCCACTGACCGGTGACCACCGCCTCATCCGCTACGGTTAACATGGGAAGTGCAACGGCAAGGCTGAGGCCAAAGGCTAACAGCGTTCGAATGAGGTGTTTCAAGATGAAGCTCCTAATCGGGAATGGATCGAGTCTGAAGTGAATCATGCCGACACGCGTCATGCTACATGATCGTGTGAAGGCTCATGTTATCCTCTGACCCCAACCCAACGCCGCAAATGAAGGTCGATGGAGTCTTACAGCGCCGCCACCCGTTATCGCGTCAACGTTCCCGATCGCGTCCCTGCGAACGCGGTGATCGAGCTCGACTATCACACCTTCGGCGGTGACGCGGATCCCGATTTTCAAGGTGACCATCAACTCGCCTGGAAAGCGCTTCAGGATGATGGTGGACCTGATCTCCGTTTCACCCCGTTGAACGGCGGACACTGGATTGTGATGCGTGCTGATCTCATCGGTCAGGTACTGGATCAACCAGAACTCTTTTCAAGCCGCATCCTCGCGCTTCCGAAAGAAGTCGGCGAGGTCTACCGGTTCATTCCACTGTCACTCGATCCTCCCGAACATGGTCGCTACCGTTCCTTGGTGGTGCCGCTCTTCACCGCGAAGATGGTTCACGAGAAAGAAGCCGACATCCGCGCGCTTTCCAACACGTTGATCGACGCCGTGATTGAGCGTGGTCATTGTGATTACGTGGCAGAGTTCGCCAACATCCTGCCCATCTCGATCTTTCATCAGCTGGTGGCGTTTCCGGAAGAAGAACGAGAGCGGCTGCGGCGCATGGCTTATGCGGCGAACGCGGTGAGTGCACAGTCCGCGGCGGGCATGCTCAAAGCGATAGGGGACTTCATCGCGCCGCTGATTGCGGCTCGCCGCAAGGACCCAGGCCCTGATGTCATCAGCGCGCTGCTTCAAGGGCAACCCGGTGGACGACCCATTACCGATGAAGAAGCCCTGCACATGTGTCAGCAGCTCTTCATCGGTGGCTTCCATACGACCGCAGGCACACTCGGGTTCCTGACGTTGCACCTGGCGAAAAACCCTGACTCGCAGAAAGAGTTGCGGGAGGCGCCCGATCGCATCAAGGGGAGAGTCAACGAACTCATGCGGCGCTTCTCCCTCGTTGGCATACCACGCACTGCGACAAGACCGTGCACGTTGGGTGGCCAACAGATCCGTGAAGGTGAAGCGGTCTATTTACCTCTGGTGCTGTACAACTTTGATGAAGCGATTTTTGAGCGTCCCCTGGACGTAGACTTCAGTCGCAAAGCGATACCCCATGCAACTTTTGGTCGGGGCATTCACAAGTGTCCGGGCCAGGCTCTCGGCATGACCGAGATCGCCATCGCGCTGGAGGCATGGCTCACGCGCATCCCTGAATTCCGTTTGGAAGATAACGCCCGCATTCGTATCAAAGGTGGCAGTGTGGGTGGTGTTGAGAACCTCCCCCTCACCTGGCGGTGAATGCGGACTTGAGAGTAGAAACGATAAGGAGTGCTCTATGAACCATCCTTTTTTACGTTATCCCATTGAGCAGTACGCCTACTACGTGACCGACATCGATGCCGCGTGTGCCAAGTGGGCAGAGATGTTTGGTGCAGGACCCTTCTTTATGGATCGTCATTTCTTCGAGAAGGAACGTCCGGGATTTGTTGAAACCTATCGAGGCAAGGCTTCACATCCCGACCTGACTTACGCCTGGGGTCAGTGTGGTCCCGATCATCACATCCAGCTCATCGAACAACATGACAACACACCGTCGATCTATCGCGACATGTTCAAGACCGGTGAGACCGGACTTCACCACATCGCCATCTGTCTGCCTGACGTGAGCAAGGAAAAAGCACGATTCGAAGCGGCAGGTTATCCGTCAGTGACCGAAATTTCCGTGGGTGGTCGACTGGCGGTGAGTTACGTCGATGCGCGTCCGTTGCTGGGGTGTTTTGTGGAGCTCTACACCGAGAATCCGAACTCACGTCGGAACTTCAATGAATGGAAGTCGGCACATTACGCCTGGGATGGAAAAACCGATCTGATCCGCAAAACCAACTGGTAATCGGTCAGGTCAGACACGACAGAGAGATTCGATGAAGGTAGTTCGAGCTTTTGGGTTCCTGTTATTCAGCTTGTTAGCCGCTTGCGCGGAACCGGCAACCGAAGCCGTCAGGCCCAGCGCACCGGAGCGTGTGGGTTTTCACGCCGGAGCGGCCAGCGCTGAGATTTCCCCAGAGCCAGGCGCTTTTATCGCCGGCGATGCGCGCAATCGGCGCTTTGCCGGTGTTCATGACCCGCTGTTTGTCAAAGCCGTGGTACTCCTGAACGGAGATATGGCGCTAGCCATCGTCACCGTCGACAACATCGGGTTAACACGGCCGGACATTGAAGTGATCCGACAACGCGCTTCGACTTATGCAGCACTACCGGGCCTCACACCGGAACGCATCATCGTCAGTTCAACCCATACTCACTCGGGACCCGATGTGGTTGGGCTTTGGGGTGAACATGAACTCTCTAGTGGGCGCGAACCGATCTACATGGATCGGCTGATCACCGCCGTTGCGACTCAGATTTCTGCTGCTGCCGCGAGCTTGAAGCCTGCAACGCTGCGTCTTGCCAGCGGAACACATGACATTGATTGGGTGCATAATGTCATGGAGCCCGATTTGCTCGATCGGCAGATGGGTGTGCTGCAGTTTCTCGACGCCGAACAGACGACCATTGCCACACTCACCAACTTCGCCTGTCACCCAACAGTGATGGACGCCATCTCAGATCAGGTTTCGAGCGACTATGTGGCTGGCTTCTATCGTGTCATGGCTGACCATCTCGCCGGTGAACATCTCTTCCTTCAAGGAGCGATTGGTGGCTGGGTGCAGCCCGACAAAGTGGATCGGAGTTTTGAAAAGGCAGATGACTATGGCGCCGATGTGGCTCACGCCAGTCTGACGTTGCTCCTGACGGCGGATGAAGACCCGGTGCCGACGCTGGATCTTGCGCGGCGCGAGTTTCTCATTCCATTGGAAAATCCCGGTTTTTCGATCTTGCTTAAGGCAGGAGTCTTAAATCGACCGTTGGAGGATGGACAGCTACGTACCGAGACCGCGTGGATCAGCGTCGGTGATGCGGTGCTCGTGACGCACCCCGGTGAAACTTCACCACAACATTCGTTGGATACCCGCGCACTGATTGATCGACGTCACTCCTTTGTGATGGGTCTCACGGGAGATGCTCTCGGATACATCCTCAAGCCCGAGTACTTTGAAAACGTCTCAGCGTTCCCGTCGGCGGAATATCTGACCGCCACTTCGGTGGGTCCAAAAGCGGCGCCGCTGCTGATGGAGAACATCGCCGCGCTTGCCCAATCGATGAAGGAAACGAATCACGTAGATTCGGGAGGACTCATCGGTGGCGAAGCTCACTGAATCCGCTGTTCGTGCCGCGGCGGCGCGCCTGGATGCCGCGGAAAAAGGCCGTCAGCAGATCCGCTCCGTTTCGTTCGATCACCCGGACATAAGCATTGAGCATGCTTATGCCATCCAAAAAGCCTGGATCGATCTCAAACGTGCCCGCGGGCGACGCATCATCGGTCGCAAGGTCGGCCTCACCTCCAAGGCCATGCAGCAAGCCATGCAGATTGATCGGCCAGATTTTGGTGTCTTGCTCGATGACATGTTGATCGCGTAGGGCACGGCCATTGAAGTGGCGGCGCTCACGGATTTGCGTATCGAAGTGGAAATCGCCTTTGTACTGGGAGCACCGCTTCAAGGCACCAGCCAGACACTGGCCGATGTGCTCGCTGCCACTGCCTATGTGGTTCCCGCGGTCGAGCTCATCGCTGCGCGAACGTTTCGTATTGATCCTGAAACCCGCAAGGCGCGGGGTGTCGTCGACACCATTGCGGATAACGCAGCCAGTGCCGGTATCGTCATGGGTGGTCGCCCTATGCATCCGTCTGCCGTTGATCTTCGCTGGATCGGCGCGATGCTCTGGAAGAACGGCGAGATCGAAGAGAGTGGTGTCAGCGGCGCGGTGATGAATCATCCTGGCAATGCGGTGGCTCGGCTCGCCAATACCTTTGGTGCGCTGGGTGAGCGGCTCGAAGCCGGCGAGATCATTCTTTCCGGTTCGTTCACGCGTCCCGTGACCGTCGCTGCTGGTGATCTCTTCCACGTGGATTTTGGCACGATGGGATCGTTCGCGCTGCGATTTGTCTGAACTCGGCACACGCGGCGAAACCGCGGGTGCAAGCATCGACAACGCTGTGTATCTTCATGCTCAATCGTGTACTTGGGAGTGGGCATGAACTTCAATCAGGCCGAGTGGCGAAAGGCGTGTTCTGTCGACGGTGAGTTTCGGGAAGCGGCGCGTTTCTGGAACGGCGGCCTTCGGCTGCGCATGGATGGTGCTGCTCTATCACTGATCGTTCGTGATGGTGAAGTGATCAGCCGAGACGCCACTGATGACGATGTTGTCATTGAGTATGCCGGCGAGGCGTCCGTGTGGTCTGACTTCCTGGCTGCCAAACCACCTCGTTTCCACAACGATCTCATGGCCAACCTCGCCACCGGATCGGGCCTTCGCGTGCTGGGTGATTCTAAGATGCACGCGCAGTACTACGGCGCCATCATGCGCGCAGTTGAGCTCTTGCGCCCCGCGTTAGACGCCGCACCTCCACGCATTGATCGAAAGGAGGGTCAATACGATGCGCCCGTAGGCCGTTATGTGCATCTCAACCTCGGCGGTCATGATCACCGGGTTTATTTCGAAGAAGCAGGCACCGGTATTCCGCTGCTGCTGCAACACACCGCTGGTTGCCATGGCAGTCAGTGGCGCCATCTCTTCGAATGTGCCGAGATCACGTCACGATTTCGGTTGATCGCCTATGACTTACCTATGCACGGCAAATCGCTGCCGCCTACCACGAAGAACTGGTGGACTGAACCTTATGCGCTGCGTGGAGACTTTCTGCGTAGTGTGCCACTCGCTCTCGCTCGAGTATTAAAGCTGGATCGTCCGGTTTTTATGGGGTGTTCCGTGGGTGGGCTCCTCGCACTCGATCTTGCGCACAAACACGCGGACGTTTTTCGTGCAGTGATCGCGGTTGAAGGTGCGTTACGAATTGGCGGTGATCTCGGATCGCTGTCGATGCTCTATCACCCTCAGGTGAGTAATGCCTACAAGGCGCGGTTGATGGATGGCCTGATGGCGCCCGCGTCACCGGTAGCGCTCCGTCGTGAAACCTCGTTTGTGTACGCCAGTGGCTGGCCGCCGGCCTTTGTCGGCGACTTGCAGTACTACATCGATGAATATGACCTGCGCAGTTCTGCACATGAAATCGATACGCAGCGCGTGGGTGTGCACGTCCTTTCGGGTGAATACGACTACAGCGGACGCACTGAACTCGGACGTGCAGCTCATGAAGCGATACCGGGTTCAACCTTCACGGAAATGAAGGATATGGGTCACTTTCCGATGTCTGAAAATCCTGCAGCGTTTATTCAACACCTGTTACCCGTTCTTTCGAGGATCACGGCATGAGCGGCGCGATCAACTTCGCCCATACAGAAGAGCAGAGTCTTTTTCGCGACTCGTTACGCAAGTTCCTGCACGCTGCATCGCCAACGTCGCGTGTGCGCCAGATGCAGACGACGGAGTCAGGGTTTGATCCACAGCTTTGGGCACGCATGAATCAGGAGTTGGCGTTACCGGGTATCGCGATTGCTGAGTCGCAAGGTGGTTCTGGGTTTGGTTGGGTTGAGCTCTGTATCGCCGCCGAAGAAACCGGCTATGCGCTGACACCTTCACCGTTTTTCGCTTCGTCAGTCATGGCCGTTGCTGTTCTCAACACGATAGCTCCTAACGATCCGCTGCTGGCGCGCCTCGCATGCGGTGAAGTGCGAGCAGCTACAGCGTTACTTGAAGGTCCAGCGGGTTGGCAAACTGAGTGTTTCACCTGCCGCGTCAATCAGCATCGTGCCGTCGGCGTGAAACAGTTTGTGATCGATGGTGCTACCGCTGACGTATTGCTTGTCTTTGCGGCGGATGCGGAAGGGATCGGGCTTTATGTGTTGGAAGAGGCCACGGCTGTAGAGCGTCAGCCGTTGACGGTGATTGATCCCACACGACGACTCGCTCGCGTAACCTTCACGGGCGCGCCCGTCAGAATAGCCGGTACTGTGTCGCCTGCTCAGTTCGAACGGATTATCGATCTTTGTTCAATCGCCCTTGCCAACGAGATGGTGGGTGGCATCTCGCGCCTCTTTGACGACACGCTCGCCTTTACTCGATTACGTGTTCAGTTTGGACGAACGATTGCGTCGTTTCAGGCGATCAAGCACCGCATGGCCGAGTTGCTGCTGCAAGTGGAACTAGCCCGCTCAGCGGCGTACTACGCAGCACAAGCCGTGGATGCCGGTGCCGCAAACCTCTCGTATGTTGCGAGCCTCGCGAAGTCGACGGTGAGTGACGCGTACATCTTCACCGCGCAAGAAGCCATTCAGTTGCATGGGGGCATCGGCTTCACCTGGGATCACGACACCCAGCTCTGGTTCAAACGCGCGAAGAGTTCGGAGGTGTTGTTCGGCACTTCAGCGTGGCATCGAGACCGGATGATCCGTCATTTGGAGGAAAATTCAGTGGCAGGAGGCAAACGAGCATGAGCGAACTCACTGCAGAAAACGTCCGTCAGGAAGTTCGCGCATGGCTCAAAGCCAACTGGGATCCGAACCTCTCTCTGGTCGCATGGCGTAACAAACTCGTCGATGCGGGTTGGGGCCAACCGGAGTGGCCCACCGAGTGGTATGGACGAGGATTCTCTGCTGAGCTCGTCCGGGTGATCGAACAGGAGTTCGCACGAATCGGCGCCGTATCGGGGGCGAAGTCTGGCATCCGATTACTCGCTGCGGCGACGCTGCTCGAACACGGGACCGATGACCACAAACGTAAATACCTGCGCCGGATCATCACTGGTGAAGACACCTGGTGTCAGCTCTTCAGCGAACCCGGCAGTGGATCCGACCTCGCGGGATCAACGACGCGTGCGGATTTGCAAGGCGACAATTGGATCATCAACGGCCAAAAGGTCTGGACGACGAGCGCCCATCATGCGGACTGGGGGCTCCTGCTTGCGCGTACCGACTGGGATGCGCCCAAACATAAAGGACTGACATTCTTTGTCATCGATATGCATCAACCGGGTGTGGTAGTGCAGCCCCTCAAACAGATGAATGGTCATGCCTCGTTTAATCAGGTGTTCATGACCGATGCGGTGGTGGCGCGAGAGAATCTTGTTAGCAAGATCGGCAATGGTTGGGCAGTGGCGATGACGACCCTGGCCCATGAGCGTCGCCGCGCCGACGGATTGCGATCAGGTGCCGCGGATGTCGACCGTCAGGCGATCGTACGTGGCAGCATTCACGAAGAAGAAGCGCGGGAAAACGCCACGGTGATGGCGCCTTATACCTGGTATCCGCAGCGTGCAGGGCGTGTCGATCTGGCGCTGCCTCAGGCACTGGCTACCGGCAGAGTCGGCGACCCCGTTGTGCGCCAGGAGCTCGCCAAATTGCTTAGCCTCGCGAGTGCGGCGGAGTGGACTGCACGCCGCGCCCGTGCTACCCAACAAGCGGGTAAGGCTCAAGGACCCGAAGGATCACTCGGCAAACTGGTGGCGAGTCACGTGGCGCGGCAGGCACAAAAAGTGCACACGCTGATCGCCGACATGAACTCCATGTTGTCCGGCAGTGATGGACCTGAAAACGGAATCATCGCCGAGATTCTTGTCTCGGTGCCGGCCGTGTCCATTGCTGGCGGCACCGATGAGATTCAACGCAACATCATCGCCGAACGTGTGCTCGATATGCCGAAGGAGCCGCGGTTCGACGAGGGACCGTTCCGCGACATTCCAAGGAATTGATCAACCTTTACGGAAACGCACCGGCATCGAACGGATGCCGGAGATAAAGGTTGAAGGTAACCACTCCGGTTCACCGATAAGCTCGAGATCGTGCATACGATCCAGCACCTCTTCGAGCATGCAGTCGATCTCTACACGCGCGAGGTGTTGACCGAGACAGACGTGGGTGCCCGTGCCAAAGGCGATTTGTGCGTTGGGTGTGCGATGAATGTCGAACACCTCAGGGTTTGGAAATTGTTTGGGATCATGATTGGCCGCGCCGAAGTAACGCACCACCTTGTCGCCTTTGCGAATTTTCTGACCTCGCAGTTCCGTGTCGGCAGTCGCCGTACGTCGCATGTAGATCACGGGTGACACGACCCGCAGCATCTCATCGCGTGCTCCGGCGACAAGGTTTCGATGGCTGCGCAGCTCCGCAAGCACCTCGGGTCTTCGAATCAGCTCATACACTCCTCCAGCGACGAGATTGCGAGTGGTATCGCCACCCGCATCGATGAGCAGCATAAAGAAGAGCTGGAAGTCCATGAGGTCGAGCCGCTGCCCATCCACTTCCGCGTGTACGATCTGTGATGCCAGATCCTCGGTAGGGCGCTCAAGTTTTTCTTTGTAGACCTTCTCGGCGTAAGTGAACATCTCGATCACCGCCTTGATCTGTGCGCCTTCTGGAAGCGCCTCGGGCGCGGAGTGAATGATCTCGGTCAGACCATAGAGCTTGCGACCATCGTCGAGCGGAATGCCGGTGAGTTCAGCGATGACATACGACGGCAATTCACCGGCAATGGCGCTGACGAAGTCACATTCACCTCTCATGATCACCGCATCGATAATCTCGCCTGCCAGTGCGCGAATACGTGGGCGCAGAGCAGCAGCAGGGCCTTTGGTGAACTCGCGACTGATCAGCCTTCTGAATTGGGTGTGTTGCGGGGGATCCATCATCAACATCATCTTGTGATCACCTCCCGAGGCAGGTGACCCCTGCAAGGGATCGGCGATCATGATGGTGGGTTCCGAAGAGAAGGTGCCGGGCTGACGACCTGACTCCGCCACGTCTGCATACGTCGACAGCACCCAGAAACCCGGTCCGCCCGGCTCCTGATGAAAATAGGCCGGCGCTTTTTCGCGAAGCCAGTTGTACTGATCGTGGGGGTGCCCTTTGGCGAACGACGTGGCGCTGGTGAGATCGATCTGCATGGTCTGGCTCTTCACGGAAAGGGGTGAGTGTAGAGAAAAGTCCGGAGCAGAAGCGAGCACATCGGATACAGTCTTTCGATGGCAGAGCAGGAGCTGACCCGTGATCGAACGCACAGTTCATTGCACTGCGGATCGACAGTGCGCGCTCGGGCACGCCAGAAAATCCGGTGACCTCGATACTTCTCGCGACCACACGGATGAGAGTCCATGGCTGTTGTTGACCGGATTGTTTTTACCGAACCGATGATGACGGCGTTTGCGGCAGCGTCACACGATGTGAATCCACTGCACACCGACCCGAACTATGCGGCGCGAACACCCTTTGGTTACCCCGTCGTGTACGGCGTGCTCGGGTTGTTGGCGGCGCTGCGTAATGTGCTTCGCACGATGCCCATTTGCATCACGCACCTGCAGGCCGATTTTGTACGGCCCCTTCACCTCGGTGAGCTTGATGTGATGGCGCCGCCGGTTCAAAAGAAAGTACCTCCCTCGAATGGGACCGAGGCTCTCATCGCTGAACTCTGGCGCATGCAAGTCGGTGAAGTGGATATTGGTCGGGAAGACAGTTTCTTCGATGTGGGCGGCCATTCGCTGATGACCGTTGAGTTCCTGAATCGCTTAAAGGAGCGCACCGGGGTGCGCCTGCGGGTTCGCGACATCGTCTTTGAGGACCTTCAGGGAATCGCTGCGCTTGTCGAGCGTGCTGCTTCGTCAGGAGAGAAGAAGGGACTCCTTTCCCGACTCTTCGGTTGAGGTGCTTCGGTACGAGCGACCGATACAGAGGAATCAATCAGCTTCCTGTATCTGACTGCAGACGGGATAATCCGGAGGATAAGACCCAAAGACCGTTGCCGTGCAGAACCTCAATCTCGATGCCTACTGGATGCCTTTCACGGCGAATCGGGAGTTTCGCAAGAATCCGCGCATGATCACACGGGCGGAAGGCGCCTATTTCTACACCGATGACGGTCGCAAGATCTTTGATGGTCTCTCTGGACTTTGGTGTTGTGGTGCTGGCCACAATCGGCCGGAAATTGCCGACGCGGTGAACGATCAGCTGCGCACCCTCGATTATTCGCCGGCGTTTCAATATGGCCATCCAGGTGCCTTTGAACTCGCAGAGCGCGTGGGGAAACTCATGCCACAAGGCCTTGATCGAATCTTCTTCACCAACTCCGGCTCAGAAGCCGCGGATACGTCCCTCAAGATCGCACGTGCCTACTGGCGGCTGAAGGGGCGCGCTGAGAAAACGCGGCTGATCGGTCGTGACAAGGGATATCACGGAGTGAACTTTGGCGGCATGCATGTGGGAGGCATCGCTCCCAATCGCATGCCTTTTGGTGATGGACCCACGACAGACCATATCCCGCATACGCTCTTGCCTCAAAACGCTTTCAGTCGTGGGATGCCGACACACGGACTAGAACTAGCCAATGCTCTTGAGGCGATCATTGCGCGTCATGATGCGTCGACCATAGCAGCGTTGATTGTTGAGCCCTTTGCCGGTTCCGCCGGCGTGATCGTCCCGCCTCCCGGATACTTGCAGCGTCTGCGTGAAATCTGCACGAAACACGACATCCTTCTGATCTTTGATGAGGTGATTACGGGGCTCGGTCGTTCCGGTGCGCTCACCGGCGCCGAGGCTTTTGGGGTCAAGCCAGACATGATCAACATCGCCAAACAACTCACCAATGGCGCGATCCCTCTCGGTGCTGTTGCAGTACGACGCGATATCTTTGACACCTTCATGGAGGTGACCTCGCCTGAATACCTGCTCGAATTTCCCCATGGATACACGTATTCCGGTCACCCCGTGGCGTGTGCTGCTGCCCATGCAGCGCTCGATATTCTTGAAACAGACGGGCTGATTCAGCGTGTCGCCGAAATGGCCCCTTACTTCGAGGAGGCGGTGCATTCACTCAAGGGGGAACCAAACGTTGTGGACATTCGCAACTTTGGTTTTGCTGCTGGCCTCTCACTGGCGCACTGCCCAGGAGAGCCCGCCAGGCGACCCTACGAAGTTGCCATGCGTTGCTACGAGCGCGGGTTCTATGTTCGCTACGGCGGTGACACGATTCAGCTTGGACTGCCGTTTATCAGCGAGCGGTGGGAGATTGATGCGTTGATTGAAGCGTTGCGTGGTGCGCTGCGACAAGGTTGAAGCAGGCAATTTCCGCGGTTAATCTGCACCCCCTTCTAACGCAAGCCACTGACGCAAGTATCCGGGGCTTGCTGACAAACCAGCACACTCATCCGTACACGTTAAGGTTCCATGCTTCTTCGTCTCGGCAGTTTTCCCATTGGATTCACGCATGATTTCATCGAGAACGATGGCCACCCGTACCTAAAGCGATGGGTCTTCTGGTTTGGTGGCACGCTACGCATACACCACTTTCTGGCCAGCGATGAAGATCGTGCGGTGCATGATCATCCTTGGTGGTTCGTCACGTTTCCTCTTACGGGTTATGCGGAGTACATCCGCGAAGGCGGGGTGGAAGTTCGTCGAGCGGTGAAGCCATGGCGGCCACACCTCCGCGGCGCGACCTTTCGCCATCGGGTTGAGCTGTTGAAATTTCCGACGTGGACAGTTGTCCTCACTGGACGGAAGTCACGGGAGTGGGGTTTTTGGCCCGATGGTAACTTCGTGCACAACGAGGCGTGGCAGGTCCACCTGTCGACCCAACTTCAGGATACTTCGGTAGCCTGAGGTCGTTGCCTCGTTCACGCCTCCTTCCACTTCGTCCACAATCATTCAGGCCGACGGTAGACGGCCATCAGGATGCACCAGAATCTTCGCGTGTTGTGATGATCTGCGCAGTGCATCGAAAGCACCGACGACCCCATCGAGCCCCACATGGCCCGTAATCCAGGGGCGCCAGTTGATGCGTTCCGAAGCGAGAATCCCGAGCGCCTGTTCAAACTCCGTCTGTTCATAGAAGCTGACAAAGCGGACAACGAGTTCCTTGGTGATCGCCGTGGCCGGTGTGATCGCCTCCGTTCCGTGGGTAATGCCTGCAACAATAATCTCGGAGCGGGCCGGTGCACGCTCGATGCTGGTCGCGATCATGCCGTTTACACCAGTGCACTCGAACACCACGATAGGCTGAGAGGACATGGTGCCGGGGATTTGTTCAAACGGCGTTGACCGGTTTGCATCAATGGTGGCTGTTGCGCCGGTTCGAAGTGCAAGTTCGCGGCGGAAGTCCGACAGATCGGAAGCAATGATGGTCGTGAAACCCTTGAGTTTCAGCGACGCGATAACCGAAAGACCAATCGGCCCGCAGCCGATGACCACGGCCGGATGCGCATTCCCGAGTTTTGTGCTGTTGACCGCATGCAAGCCGATGGCGAGAGGTTCTGTGAGTGCTGCCGCTTCCACCGGTGTGTTTTCCGGTACAGGGATGAGCCGATCTTCCGTCATCAGGAAATACTCGGCGTAGGCACCATCCACGAGCGGCGATGCGCCCATCGGCAATTGTCCATAAACGCCGCTGACAAAGGGCATGGCGCAGGCGTGGCTCCCAACGGTCAGCGTCTGGCGCGTTTTGGGCCCGAAGCTGACGATTTCACCCACGAATTCGTGGCCAAGCACGACACCCCGGTCGAGTATGTCTTTCGATACACCCGCCTTAAGGCCCATCTCGTAGTAGTGACTGGCATGGCGGAAGAGATGCAGGTCAGAGCCGCAGATGCCGCAGGCGAGGGTGCGCATCAGAACCTGGCCTTCTCCGGGCTGTGGCAATGGCCGATCCTCCACCGTCAGTGCCTCCGGACGCATGACCACGGCGCGCATCAGCGTATCTCCCCGACAACCACGACCGCCGCAGACGACTGGTTCCCCTGCTCACACAACAGCCGATAACCGGCCAGGACGTTGTGCGCGTCTGCAATGGAGACCACGTTACCTTCTCCGTCGATGTTGATGTTGGTGCCGTGGATCATGAACCAGACCACCGTTTCGCCACGCTGATCAGCGGGGATGACAAGCGTGTGCACGGAGCCGGAGGGTTCGAACAGGAACGAACCTGCGGCATTCACTGTCTCCGGATACTCTTCGTAATACCACTCGCCTTGCAGTGTGAAAGCGTAGACCGGTCCAGTGTGGTAGTGGGTGATGACCCGGGTGCCCGGTGCCATGCGATTGCGAGTTATCCAGATGTTCTGCGACAGATCCACCATCAGCAGCTGGATGAGTGTGCCGCCACCCACGTCGACAAAAGGTGCGTCGGAGTCGCCAACGTGCAGTGCTTCGGTCAGGCCTTGCAGAGGAATGACCGTTCGACCGGCCGGTCTTGCTGGGGTGGGTTTCACAGTGCAGTTCTCCTCATTGGATCGCGTCTGATCATGGCGTGGTGCTGACTGCGCGCCGGTTGTATTCCGCTCGGGCCTCGTCGTACATCGGTGGAAGTGGCATCCGCCTCGGTGAGTACCACGGCAGGTAGATCGGAGCGAGGTTCTTCAGTGTTCGTCGCATGTAGATGCTGCGGTTTCGATCCCGGACGGATTTTGCCTCGGGATTGTCGTGGGCAGCCATCAGGTCGGGAAAGGCCTCGATCATGGTCGCTGCGAGCGCCTTACCAAGACCAACAAAGTGGTTCTGTGCCCAGATTCCAACCCGCAAACCGTACAGATATCCCCGGCCTAGCGCTTCATAGGCATCGAATGCCACCGTCCGGTGCTCCACTTCTTCCATGATGTGCCAGAGCATCAGGTCACGAATCGGGTCTTTCATGGTGTCGAACACACGCAGTTCGAGTTGTGTGCGGGCACCGGCGGCCGTATAGGCCTCGAAGCCTTCAGCGTAGGCGAGGTTCCAGGTCAGCGTGCGTTTTTCGCTGAAGCTGCGGTACTGCGTCTCGATTGCAGCGAGCTGTTGACGCATTTGGTTCCGGGCGATTTCCGGCATGACGGCCAACACCTGTTCATTTGCACGTGCATGCTGCTGGTAGTGTTGTCCTTCCTGGGAGCAAAACTGGCGCATGTCGTGACGTAATGCTTCGTCCTTCGTCTCGTTCATGGCCGTGCGGATCGTGCGCATCAGATAGGGCTCAAGGAAGGGCAGAAGCATCCATGTGCCGAGAAAGAGAAAGGAAAAGGCCGGATCGTGTTCGATAAACACGAGTTCCATGTCTTGCGGAAACTCGAATGCCATCTTGCGGACGGTGATGGATTCCATAGGGTTTTTCCCGGCCTGGTTGTATCAGTTGTCCGTTGTTTTCCGAGGGTTGCTGCTCGGGCCTGCCTTATAACGCTCAGTTTTGTGCTGCCAAACGTCGCACCAGTGACTGTCGATCGACTTTTCCGTTCGGCAACAACGGCAGTGCCGCTTCAATGGTGAATTCCTTGGGGACCTTGTAGTTGGCGATTCGTCCCTTGAGAAATCCGCGGATGGACTCGGCCGTAACCTGATGCCCCGCCTTGGGCATCACGAACGCGTGCCCCACCTCCTGGTACAACGCGTGTGGCACGGGCATGACTGCGCTCAGCAGGACATCGTCGTGTTCGGCGATGGCTTGTTCGATCTCGAGTGGGTAGATGTTGTAGCCACCGGACTTGAACATTTCCTTGATACGACCGACGAAGACCAGATTGCCATCCTCGCGCTGATAACCCAGGTCGCCGGTTTTCAGAAAACCATCCGGGGTGAATGCGTCCGCCGTTGCTTCCGGGCGATTGAAGTATCCCGACATGACGTAAGGCCCCCGGAACTGCAGCTCACCCGTTTGTCCTGCCGCGCACGGTGTTCCATCCTCGAAGGCAACCCTGACCTCACATCCGGAAAGGGGTTTGCCGATGGTATCGGCGACATCGGCGAGGGGCGCATTCAAAGCCGTGTGGGTGATGATGCCGCAGGTTTCTGTCTGGCCGTAGACCGATGAGATCGGACAACCCACCGGCTCCCAGGCGCGCAGGATGTTAATAGGTGTCGTTGCGCCACCGCAGACGATGAGTCGGGTGTGCGCCAGTTTCTCTGCAGAAAAACCCGGACGGCTCATGGTCATCATGAATCCCGTGGGTGAGGTCACGAGGTAGGTGGGCTCCTCAGCGGCGCGAATCCTGCCGAGGGCATCGATGTCCACCCGATGATAAAAAATGATGCGTCCACCGGCGGCGAGGACGTTCATGCAGACATTGTTCAGGCCACCGACGTGGTTGATGGGTGATGCACATACGGTGCTGCGCAGCCGGTCGCCCATCCACGCTGCATTCGCGACAGCGGACTTCGTGATCGTACCCTGGGATAACATCGCGCCTTTGGGTTGGCCCGTTGTGCCTGAGGTGTAAACGATCACGGCGATGTCATCCGGAGTGACTGCGGCGCGTGCAGTGTTCAATGTCGCATCGCTGATCCGCTCACCACGCTGAAGAAATGTCTGTGCAGCGATGGCCTCGCCACGAGGTTCACCAAACGTGACGATTTCGCGAACACTTCCATCGAACGCCTGCAGTTCCTCGTCGTAGGTCCTGTCGTCAATTGGGGAGCAGACCAGAACGAGCAACGGCGTTGCATCCTGAAGCAGGTATTCGAATTCGCGGGCTCGGTAGACGGGATTGATGCCAAGCCAGATCGCACCGATGGAGGTTGCTGCGAGGTACGTGACCCAGAACTCGAGCCCGGGTGGGGCCAGCGTTGCGACCCGATCACCGTGTTGCACGCCAGCCGCCAGCAGTCCTTTTGCGCAACGATCCACCTGGTCGCGCAATGCAAAAAAGGTGAGGCGTTCTTCTCCACGCACGGCACATTCCTTGTCGGGGGTGCTTGTGGCGTGGTGGTGCAGCAAGTCGTAAATCACGTTGAGGCGCATGTCGGTTCTCCGAAGTCCACGCCGTCGTCGGCGGGTTCCGCGACGAAAGCCTGTTGAACGTTTGTATAGTTTATTTCGACGCGATTATATTTCGCAATATGTTGAAAAAAAACATATAGATTGCAGATTTTTCGGTTCTTTATGCTCATTTATCTGAGTGATCGTTTGTATAGTACTGACTGCTACAGGCATGAGCGGTTGAACGCACGATGGCGGGCGACTGCTCAAACGGGTTGGCGCGTTGCGAACGTCGCCACGCATTTGGAGTTGACCATGCGGTTGGACAGGCTGCGCTGACTCGTGGTTGTTTGTAGTGCAAACCATTCATTGGGTCACACGTTCTTGAACGATCAGAACCAGAGTGTCGTTGAACTTGTATCGGGTCGGGAGCGACTGCTGAAGTCAGCCCTCAAGCTCTTTGCCGAACGTGGATTTGATGGCGTGAGCGTTCGCGACATCGCTGCCGACGCCAACGTCTCGGGCGGGCTGATTAAACATCACTACGGCTCGAAGGAAGGGCTTCGGCAAGCGGTTGATGAGTATTTCATCAGCCGATTCGAGTCTTTTTACGGTACGGGCGACCAACACGTTGAGAACCTGCAAGGCGGTGAATTTCTCGCCACCATCGACAGCTGGGTCAGCAGCGTAGCCGACGAGTGGCCGATCTTCAGTCGCTACTTCCGACGTGCGCTGCTGGAAGAAACGGAGTGGGGCGCGGCGTTGTTCAAACGTTATTTTGAGATCGTCCGGGGTTCGATCGACCGGCTTGATGCACAAGGGCGAATTCGCCCGGACGTCGATCGGCTCTGGTTGCCGTTTCTTTTCATCTTCCTCGAGACCGGCACGCTGCTTCTGGACCAGTACATCGAAAAGTCACTAGGTCGCTCAGGCTACGACCGCGATCTGTGGCGGCGACGCTACCTGGCGTACAGCGACATGATTGCACGCGGGATTATGATAGAGCCCGGTAACACGTCGTCATGAGCGGAAGGGTTTCCGACACACCCCATTTCCCGGTTAACCCAATGCGGTCAACTGTTCACTGAGTGCCGCACGTTTCTGCTCAGCATCCGCTGCTTTTTCGCGTTCTTTCGCAACAACATCCGCCGGCGCATTGGCAACAAACTTCTGGTTGGAAAGTTTGCCGTTGACGCGGGTAACTTCACCTTCGAGACGGCTGATCTCCTTGCGTAGACGATCACGTTCACCGGCGAGATCAATCAGACCTGCGAGCGGAATCATCATCTTGAGCGAGCCGACCATCGCGAGTGAGTTGGCAGGTGGCGTTGATGCTGCATCCAGCCACGCTAACGAATCCACTTTGGCGAGGCGCTTGACCAAAGGCTCACACAGTTCAGCGAGTTCACGATCACGTGGCTCTCCGCCTTGTAGCAGCAGATTTACGGCCAGCGACGGTTTGATATTCGCTTCACCACGGATGTTGCGAATGCCGAGCACGACACCTTTGAGCCACTCAATGGCGGCTTCCGCGTGAGTATCGGCGGCGAACTCCAGCGCCTCCGGGTAGGTCTGCACCATGACGCTGCCTTCGGGCAGACGTAGCCGCGTGCGAACTTCCTGCCAGATGGTCTCGGTGATGAAGGGAATGATGGGGTGTGCCGCACGCAGCAAGACTTCGAGCACATTGAGCAGCGTGCCCTTGATTGCATTCAGTTCACCGGCGGGTGTGGCGGGATTCCAGAGCAGCGGCTTGGTGATCTCGAGGTACCAGTCGCAGGACTCGTGCCAGGCGAAGTCGTAGATGCTCGCGGCGAGCAAGTCGAAGCGATAAGTCTCAATGGCCAGTGTATTGGCTTCGAGCATCTGCCGCGTGCGGCTGATGATCCAACGATCCGCGAGTGAAGGTTTTGCTGCTGCGGTCGGCACATAACCTTCGGTAGTGCTGAGTACGAACGTCGCGGCGATCCACAGCTTG
>SXGR01058826.1_pt1 | contig 54366 bp, 44 predicted proteins | sample 3174711 | NCBI WGS metagenome assembly SXGR01 (sample SAMN11356860, study PRJNA531348) | freshwater metagenome | isolation source: freshwater sample F1-60 | place: China: Fuxian Lake, Yuxi | collected 2017-12-25 | reverse complement strand
GATGCCGTCGCGTCCATGCTCTACCTCGATTACGCGCGCAAGGACGGTGAATGGATCCCGAATCAATATGGCGGCCGCGAGACCCTCGAGGCCGTCACGTTCCTGCGCCGGCTCAACGAGCGTGTGTATGGCGAGTTCCCCGACACCATCACTTTCGCCGAGGAATCGACGTCGTGGCCGATGGTCGCGCGGCCAACATACCTGGGCGGCCTCGGCTTCGGCCTGAAGTGGGACATGGGCTGGATGCATGATACGCTGTCGTACTTCGCACACGAGCCGGTCCATCGCAAATTCCATCACAACAAGCTGACCTTCCGCTCGCTTTACGCCTTCACCGAGAATTTCATCCTTCCGCTCTCGCACGATGAAGTCGTTCACGGCAAACAAGCGCTGCTCGCCAAGATGCCCGGCGACGTCTGGCAGCGATTCGCCAACCTGCGGCTTCTGTACGGCTACATGTACGCCCAGCCCGGCAAGAAGCTGCTCTTCATGGGGGGCGAGTTTGGCCAATGGCAGGAATGGAACCACGACGAGAGTCTCGACTGGCGCTGGCTGGACGATCCGCAGCATCGTGGCCTGCAACGCTGGGTGCGCGATCTCAACACCTGCTACCGTGGCGAGCCGGCGTTACATCAAACTGATTGCACATCAAGCGGCTTCGAGTGGATCGATTGCCACGACTTCGAGCAGGGCGTCGTGAGCTTCCTGCGCGAGGGCAAGATCGCCAATGATTTTCTCGTCGTCGTCTGCAATCTGACGTCGATGCCGCGCTATGATTATCGCATCGGCGTCCCCTGGGGCGGCCAGTGGCGGGAAATCCTCAACAGCGATGCGCCAATTTATGGCGGCAGCGGGATCGGCAACCTGGGTTGCGTGGCCGCCGCGTCGATCCCCTGGCACAACCGCTCGCACCTGTTGAACGTGACGCTGCCGCCGCTGGCGATGCTGGTGTTCAAACCGACGGCGTGACGACGACTGTGCATGCGAGCTCTCCCATTGGGGCCATGTGTGGGCGATTGATGAGGGCAAAGCGGAGTGCTTGTAATCAAAAACGAGCACCGGTATAGTGAGAAGAAAGGAGATGGAGCATGGCGACCATCACGCTGATGATGCCTGACGTACTCGAACAAGAACTGCAAGCCCGTGCCCGGTCCCAGGGGCGAGATGTTGCGAGCCTGGCGTTAGATCTCGTCGAACAAGGTTTGCGCCAAGAGCCCATGGCCGAGTACGCGCAGGAACTGACCCACGAACAGCGGTTGAAAGAACTTCTGGAATGGGTGGAAAGCCACCCGCGTGTGGATGTGGTGCTTGACGTCAGCCGAGAGAGTATTTATGAGGGGCGGGGCGAATGAAGATCCTCGTCGACTCCAACATCTTGCTTCGCCTCGCTCATACGACAGATCCGCAGCATCAGGTTGCGATGGACGCGACGACCGGCTTGCTGCACAAGAAGGAAGACCTTTTCATGGTGCCGCAGAACCTTTACGAGTTCTGGGCTGTCGCAACCCGTCCGCTAGGCGTCAATGGCCTCGGATTTACCGTGCTTCAGGTGCAGAACGAGATTGGCAAACTACGGCGCATCTTGATCCTTCTCGATGAAACACCACATGTCTATGGCCAATGGGAAAACCTGGTCGGCGCTCACGCCGTCGTCGGCAAGAACGCACACGACACACACCTCGTCGCCGCCATGGTCGTGCACGGCATCTCGCATCTCTTGACGTTCAACAAGCAGGACTTTCAGCGATTCACAAACATCACGGTCATGACGCCTGCCGAGGTAATGGCGATACCGTGACCGCACACGGATCGTATGCTCTACTTCGGATCAAGCATGCGTTGCTTCTTCAAGAGGCCCTCCATGTGGACGAGCTTGGCGCGATTGGGATCGTCCGCGCGATCGAGTTTTTCATTGCGCATTTCGTAGAGTTCGACCTTCTGGTTCTTCGCATTGACGATCAGCTTCCAGCCATCGGCCACCACTGCGTGCCTACTGCCGACGTTCCAGTAGAGGATCGGGTCCGCCGGTTTCTCCTTGGCGCGCGCCAAGATCGGCCACACGTCGCGCCCCTCGATCTTCGCTTTCGCTGGCACGTCGGCGCCCGCCAATTTCGCGAAGGTCGGATACCAGTCGAGCATGCTGACGATTTCGGGCGCCTCGGCGGGTTGCAGCTTGCCCTTCCAGTAGGCGAAGGCGGGGACGCGCACGCCGCCGTCGTAGAGTTCGCCCTTCCAGCCGCGCAGAGGGGTGTTATCGCCGAGCTTGGGGTGGGCGTATTTGCCGGCATAGTCTGTCTTCGATTGATACTTCTCGAAGCCGCCGTTGTCGCTGGTGAAGACGATCAGCGTGTTGTCGAGCTGCTTCGATTTCTCGAGAGCGATCACCACTCGGCCGATTGCGTTGTCCATATGCGTAATGCTGGCGGCGTACAGGCGGCGCGATGGATCCTTGATCGTGTCTTGGTAGGGCGTGAGCCATTTTTCCTCCTCGACAAGCGGATAGTGCGGCGTCGCGTGGGCGAGCCAAAGAAAAAACGGCTGCTTGCGCTGCGTCTCAACAAATCGCACGGCTTCATCGGTGAGCAAATCGGTGACATGGCCTTTCTCTTCGACGAACTGATCATTGCGATGCCAGGTCAGAGCGCCGTTCTTGTAGAGATGTGTGTACGGATCGATTTGGCCGTGGAAGTAGCCGTAGGAGAAATCGAAGCCGAAGCGGCGCGGGCCGACTTGCGGGCTCAGGCCGAGATGCCATTTGCCGATCAGGGCGGTGAGGTAGCCGCGCATTTGCAGGATCCGAGCGATGGTGAGCGTATCGAGCGGCAGCGATTGTTCGCTCTTGTTGGCGATGGGCGCATGAATGTTGAATCGGCTCGGATTGCGTCCGGTGAAGATGCCTGCCCGCGTCGGCGAGCAAGTGGGATAGACGTAATGGCGTTCGAGCCGGACACCGGCCTTGGCGAGCTTGTCGAGGTTTGGCGTCTTGATTTCGGAGCCGTGCCAGCCGACGTCCTTCCAGCCGAGATCGTCGGCGATGATGAAGACGATGTTGGGTTTGGTGGATTCGCCGGCGTGCAGAGCAGAGGACAGGGCAATGATGGAAAGCGTTGCCAAGGGGATGCACGATCTCATCGCTGGTTCTCCGTTGCTGGGCTATACGGTAATCTATTCTTCCTGTGGTTGCGGCCTATGCCAGCGTTCGGCAGAAAGTCTTTCATCGCCTCCGTGATGATCTCGGCGTGACGAGCCTACTTCTCCGGTTTGAGCCGGCTGGTGAATTGGGCCAACCGCTGGCGTCTACACCAGCCAGCTTACGCTGGCCGTTCGCCTGGCAACTCCACATTCGGCAAATCCTTCAAGCTCTTCAGGCCGAAGACCTGTAAGAATCGCTTCGTCGTCCCATATAGCACGGGCCTTCCGAGCGAATCGTGGCGGCCGGCGATTTTGATCAGGCCCTTTTCCATCAAGAGCCGAAGTGTTTCGCCGCAGTGGACGCCGCGGATCGCTTCGATGTCGGCGCGCATGATCGGTTGGCGATAAGCAACGATGGCGAGCGTCTCGCGGGCCGGCGGGGTCAGGCGCAGGTCTTGCTGACTCTTGCGCAGACTCGTCAGCCAACGGTGATATTCAGGGCGTGTCAAGAGTTGGTAACCGCCGGCGAGTTCCTCAAGCTCGAACGCAGATCCGTCGGCGTCATAGAACGCTTGCAGTTTGTCGAGCAAACGCCGCACGGTGGTCGCGTCGGCCAGGCCGGTGACTTGCACGAGCTTGCGGATAGGCAGCGGTTCGTCGGCGATCAGCAGCACAGCTTCCAGGATCGACATCGAGCGATCGCGGCCGTGCGGGTCCGACGATGTGCCGAGTTCGTCGCCGTCCGCCACTTGACGGTAGATCGGCGGAAGCGGGTGATTACGCGGGCGCAGGATTGCGAACGAGCGACGAGGCGGACCGCGGAACATGCTGATTCCCCTTCACCCCGGCAGGCTCCTTCAGCGCCTGCGGGCTTGATTTACCACTCACTACTCAGCACTCACCACTCACCACGCGAAACTAGGCACTAGCCACTGACCGCTGGCCACTATAAAGTAACGCCCATCATCATCCGTGGCCAGACTAAAGCGAAGCAGGAGCCAGGACTGTGCTCGAATGGCTTAGCGAATTTTGGAAGCACAATTGGGAGTTCGTGGTCGCCATCATTGCGGCCAAACTCCTAATCGGTTTCATGCTGGTCAACGCCATCTTCTCGGTTTGGCTCGAACGCAAGGTCGCGGGGCGCATCCAGGATCGCCTCGGACCCACGCGCGTCGGCGGCAAGTTCGGCTGGCTGCAAACGCTCGCCGACGGCATGAAGCTCCTTATCAAAGAAGACACGATCCCGGCCGCCGCCGACCAGATGCTCTTTCGCGTCGGGCCTTACATCGCGCTAGTTGGCTCCTTTCTCGCGTTTATCGCGCTTCCCTATGGCGACGGCATCATCGCGCGCGAGATGAACATTGGCCTCTTCTTCATGCTTGCGGTCATGTCGAGCGAAGTCTTCGGCATTATTCTCATCGGCTACGGCTCCGGCAGCAAGTGGTCCCTCTTCGGCGGCATGCGTGAAGCCGCGCAGATGGTCAGCTACGAAATCCCGATGGCCCTCTGCGTGCTCGTGCCCGTCATCGTTGCCGGCAGCATGAATCTCAGCGAAGTGGCGAAACAACAGCAAGGCATCTGGAACTGGTATATTTTCCACGATCCGTTCACCTTCGCGGCTTTCTGGACCTACTTCACCTGCGCAATGGCCAGCTGTAAACGAGCCCCGTTCGATTTGGCTGAAGCCGAGAGCGAACTGGTTGCCGGTTTCCACACCGAGTACAGCGGCTTTCGCTGGCTAGTGATTTTCATGGCCGAGTATGGCAGTATGTTCGCCGTCAGCGGTATCGCCAACATCATGTTCCTCGGCGGCTGGAGCATCGGGCTGCCTTGGGAGCTGACGACGGTGTTTGCCCAATTCCTGGGCGAATGGCCCGGCTGGATTGTCGGTAACGTCTTGAACGTCAGTGTGTTCATGGTCAAGGGCTGGCTGCTTGTGTTCGTGATGATGTGGGTGCGCTGGACGTTGCCGCGCCTGCGTATCGACCAGGTCATGATGTTGTGCTTGAAGTACCTGATTCCGATCAGTTGCATCCTCATGGCGGGCGTAAGCTTGTGGACGTTGTACATGCCGTTGCTGGCGCAGTGGATCATCAGTCTGGTGATATTCGTCCTGAGCGTTGCAGGCACGGGCTTCGTCGTGTTCCGCTTGATTACGTGGGCAGCTTTGCCGCCTGGAACCGGCATGCCAGGCATGTGGCGCATGGAAGGACTCCCCGGATATCAAGGAGCCGCGAAAACGCATTGAACCATGTTACAGACAGATTTGCACTCCTACGTACAGTTGTTCGCATTCGGCCTCGTCGCAGGGCTCACGGGGCTGTGCGCCATCGCGACGGTGGTGACGCAGAACATCGTTCGCTCGGCGACCTGGCTTCTCTTCACGTTGGCCGGCACGTCGGGCATTTTTTTTCTTCTCGGCGCGGATTTCGTCGGGGCGATTCAGCTCTTGATCTACGTCGGCGGCACGATGGTGCTGGTCGTTTTCGGCGTCATGCTCACGGCGCAGGGGCCGTTCATTCACATGAAGACCAACGGCGCGGAATGGGCGATATCAATTGCCGCGGGCATCCTGCTTTTTTCGGTTCTTAGCGTCGGCTTGGGCTCGGAATACCTGGCCCGCGCCACCGGCGCCCGAGGCGTGTCGAAGGACGAAGACACCAAGGATTCGCATCACGCCGCGACGATCGGGCAGGCCTTGAGCGGGGCGCCTTATGGACCCGAGCGCAAGAACGACAATAACGCGGGCACGCATTATTTGTTGCCCTTCGAGATCGTCTCCGTGCATTTGCTCGTCGTCCTGATCGGCGCCGCCTATTTGGCGCGGGCCAAACGCCGCAAAGAGGAGATAACGTGAGCGACGAGGTACATCTTTATCCCTATCTGGTTCTCGGCGCGCTCTTGTTCACGTGCGGTGTCGTCTGCATGGCGACCAAGCGCAACGCGATCGGCATCCTGATCGGCGTCGAACTGGTGCTGAACGGCGCCAACATCAACTTCGTCGCCTTCTCGAAGTACAACGCCGTCTTTCAAGTCGAGGGGATGATCTTCGCCTTGTTTGTGATCGTGCTGGCGGCGGGCGAAGCGGCAGTCGCGTTGGCGATCGTGCTCAATTTCTACAACAACCATGCGACCGTGGATGTCGATGGCGCGGACGAATTGAAGGGCTAAGTTTAGCTGCGTGTCAAAGACACGCGGCTAAACGAAGAGAGGTAGTCGATGTTCGAGACGGTACGGAATCAACCGGGCCTGCTTTTCGTCATCGCGACGCTGTTGCCGCTGGGCTCCTTTGCGCTCCTGCTGGCATGGGGGGCGCTGCGCTGGGGGCTGCGGCCGTACGCCAAGAACGGCTCATTGGTTGACAACGTGTATCAGTGTCTCGGCGGCCCCGTGCCAGGTCCCGGCCCCGCCTACGTGGCGACCGCGGCGATCGGCCTTGCTTTTTTGTGCAGCTTCATCGGCTTCGGCGTGTTTCTCAGCGAAGTCGGCGAGATGCACCGCCTTGAACACCACCTGCATGAGCTTCACCTCGAGCACGCCAAGCCCCACGGCCACAAAGCCGAGCCAGAGGCCAAGAAAGACGAAAAGGAAGATGCCAAGCAGGCGAAGCTCGTCAAGAAGGAGCCCGAGCGAAATCTCCAGGGCGAATACAACATTCTGCGCCATCACTGGCTTGGTTCCACGACCTGGGCGCAAGTCGTTTCCACGAAGACCAAGGACGCCGAACGCGGCTCCATCCTTACGGTCGGTTTCAAGATCGACATGCTCGCCGCGGTGATGTTCGTGATGGTCACGTTCATCGCAACCTTGATACATCTCTTCTCCATCGGCTATATGTCCGATGAATTGAAGAAGACAGTAGAGGATCACGAAGTCCACACCCCTCACGGGCATTACGAGCGGCGCGGACGCTTCGGCCGTTTCTTCATGTTCTTGTCGCTGTTCTGCTTCTCGATGCTCAATCTGCTGCTGGCCGACAATCTCTTCCAGATTTTCGTGAGCTGGGAGTTGGTGGGCATCTGCTCGTTTCTTTTGGTCGGCTTCTACTTTGAACGCACCAGCGCGTCGAATGCGGCCAACAAGGCGTTCATCACCAATCGCGTCGGCGATGCCGGTTTCATCATCGGCTTGATGATCTTGTGGACTTATTGTGGCACGTTCAACTTCGAGGAACTGTTTGCGCAGATCCGGTGTCCGAAGGCGGACGCGGACGGCGAAATCGTACTGGAAGAAAAAATCAAAGCCAATGACAAAATTCAGATCAGGAAGACGAACCTCAGCAACAAGATTGTCCGTTGCGACCCAGGCGAGAATACGGAATACGGCTGGCGGCAAACGAATCTTGCGAAGGATGGAAAAGCGGTCCTGCTCTTTCCTCGCGATCAGTCGGGGCATTTTCATGGGCCCCATCAGACGGAGTACCTATTCGATCATCCGGGCGCCAAGCAATATGGCCATATGCCGTATTGGTTGCTCGTGGTCGCGGGGCTTGGCATCTTCCTCGGTTGCGTGGGCAAGTCGGCGCAATTTCCGCTCCAAGTCTGGTTGCCGGATGCCATGGAAGGTCCGACGCCCGTCAGCGCGCTCATCCACGCCGCGACAATGGTCGCCGCCGGCGTGTATTTGGTGGGCCGATCCTATCCGCTGTTCACGCCCGAAGTGCTGTTGACGATCAGCTACGTCGGCGCCATCACGCTTTTCGTCGCCGCCACCATCGCCGTCGTTATGACCGACATCAAGAAGGTGCTGGCATATTCGACCGTGAGCCAACTCGGCTACATGATGCTCGGCCTGGGCATCGGCGGCTGGACGGCAGGCCTGCTGCATCTCTTAACGCACGCATTCTTCAAGGCGTTGCTCTTCCTCGGCTCCGGCAGCGTCATCTATGGTTGCCATCACCAGCAAGACATGCGCAAGATGGGCGGCCTCTTCCCGAAGATGAAGATCACCGCCCTGGCCATGTTGATGGGTGTGCTGGCGATTTCCGGCATCCCGCTTTTCTCCGGCTGGTACAGCAAGGACGAGATTCTGGCCGGGGCGTTCGGTTTCGCGATGGTGAACAAGCAGCATTTCCTGTTGTTCTTGTTGCCCCTGGCGACGGCGGGGATCACAACGTTCTACATGTTCCGTATGTGGTTCATGACGTTCATGGGCAAGCCGCGCGATGAGCACGTGTATGAGCACGCTCACGAATCGCCGTGGCAGATGACCGTCCCGCTGATTCTCCTGGCGATCCTGAGCGTGACCGTGGCCTGGCCGAAGCCCGATGAGCACGGCTGGCCCCTCTTCGACGCGCAACAGAGCTGGTTGGCGCACCAGCTTCACCATTACAGCCAGCCCAAGACGATTGAAGTAGAGGATGTCGAGGATGCGCATGGGCATCCGATCCCGCTCGATGTCGATTTCGTCAAGGAAAATCAGGCCGCACTTGCTCATCATGCGGGAGTTGGCTACTTGGCGCTAGGCGTCGTGGCGATCGGCTTGATCTTCGCGCTCGCGCTGTACCTCTATGGTTGGCTCGACCCGGCCGAGGCGAAAGAGCAATTCCCCGGCGTGCATCGATTCCTTCTGCACAAGTGGTACTTCGATGAGCTTTATAGCGCCGCGATCGTCCGGCCCGGTATGGTGATCGCTCACTGGTGCCGTAATTTCGACACGTACGCAATCGACGGTTTCGTCAATCTGCTTGGTCGCTGGAACCTCAATGCGTCGTATTGGAGCGGGAAATTCGACCGCGGCATCATCGACGGCTTCGTCAACGTGCTGGCCGACGCCTCCTATGCGGTCGGTAACGGGCTGCGCAACGTGCAGACTGGCTATCTGCGTAGTTACGTGTTGTTCCTGGCGCTCTCGGCAGTGGCGCTGACGGTGCTTTTGTATGCGTGGGTTGCCGCCCTGGGCGGGTGAACGGCGTCTGTTTAGCTACGGGTCGTAGACCCGCGCGGTTCGGTGAACCACGGCTAAACGGGACATTGCGGCTAAACGAGGATAGGTCAATCATGGAATCCGATTTGCTCTTGATGTCGGTGTGCATTTTCATTCCGAGCGTGTTCGCGCTCGCCCTCGTGTTTTTCCCGAAGGGGACCGAGGAATACATGCGCTGGTTCGCCCTCCTGGGAACCGCCGTGACGTTTGTCATTAGCACGTTCGTCTTCATCAATTTTCACGCCTTTCTCGAAGCTAACCCGGATAAGGATGCGCAAAAAGGGGAGATGCGGCGTCCTCTTCTCTCCACCTCGCTGGTCGGCCGGGCTGACGCTGCCGATAAGCTCGCACTCGCCCCTCAAAATGAAAAAGCGTCTGAAACCGATATGCTCGCCCGCTATCCGTGGATCTCGCGTTTCAACATCGAGTACTACCTCGGCGTCGATGGCATTAGCATGCCGCTCATCCTCCTGACGACGGTCCTTTTCTTCCTGTCGATGATCGCGAGTTGGGGAATCGAAAAGCATGTCAAAGGTTTTTGCATGCTGTTTCTGATCCTCGAGACCGGCGTCCTGGGCAGCTTCCTCGCGCTGGATTTCTTTCTCTTCTACATCTTCTGGGAAGTGATGCTTCTGCCGATGTACTTCCTCATCGGCGTCTGGGGCGGGCCGCGACGTGAGTATGCGGCCATCAAGTTTTTCCTGTACACGCTGTTCGGCAGCGTGTTTATCCTGATCGCCATGCTTGGCTTCTATTTCACCGACGTACAGGATTTCGTGCATCCGCAGATTGTGGACGCGAAGAAGAATCTGGAACTTGCACGTCATCCGAACTGGAAAGCGGAAGAGACCGCGGCACTGAAAGCCCGCAGCGACGAGCTTCTGAAAGAGAAGAGTCAGGCGGCCGCCGCGAAGAAGAAAAAGCTCCCGCCGCCTCCTGTCGTCAAGCGGGATCCCGTGAAGACCGCCAACGATCGTGCCCTGGAACTGGTGCAGGTCCACACCTTCGACATCATTCTTCTTTCCAAAGTCGGCCTGGACGCGATGCGCTGGCGAAACATGGAACTGGACACGGAAGAACAGAGCAAGTTTATCAAGACGATTATGGATCGCCGCGAGGCCGCGGGCGTGCCGACCACCGAGGCCGCGGTGCGAAAACGCCTCGATCAAGCGTTCTTCGGCAAGACCTTCCAGTGGATCATGTTCGGCTTCCTGTTCGTTGGCTTCGCGATCAAGATCCCGGTCTTCCCGTTCCATACGTGGCTACCTGACGCCCACGTCGAAGCGCCCACGCCCATCAGCATGATCCTCGCGGGCATTCTCTTGAAGCTGGGCGGCTACGGCATCATCCGCATCGCCTATCCGATCTGTCCGTGGGCGGCCCAGAACCTTGCTTGGTGGCTGTGCGTGCTGGCGATGATCAACATTGTTTACGGCGCCTTCGCGGCCATGGCGCAGACCGATTTCAAGAAGCTCGTCGCCTACAGTTCGATCAGCCACATGGGCTATGTTCTGCTCGGCATCGCGGTTTGGCCGATGACCGGAGCCAACTACTGGGCCTGGGGTATGAACGGCGCCATGTATCAGATGATCGCCCACGGCATCAGCTCGGCCGGCATGTTCTTCTGCGTCGGCGTCATCTACGATCGGGCCCACCATCGCAACCTCGACGGCTTCCGCGGCCTCAACGAACCGATGCCTCTCTACGGCGGCATCAGTGCCGTGATTTTCTTCGCCGCCCTCGGTCTGCCCGGTTTGTGCGGGTTCGTCGGCGAGTTCATGGTGATCCTGGCGACTTGGAATTTCGCCACGCCCGATTATCCCAACGCCGGCAAGGTCTTCGCGATCCTGGCCGCCCTGACCGTCGTCATCACGGCTGCGTACATCCTCTGGACGATGCAGCGCGTTTATTTCGGCACCAACGAGAAATACAAGGACTTCCCGGACATCACCGTCCGCGAATTGCTGTGCGTCATTCCGCTGGTGATTCTTGCGATCCTGCTGGGCGTTTTTCCGATGCTCGTGCTGCAATGGATGGAACCGCACGTGACGGGCCTGGTCGATTCGCTCGCGCAGATGAAGTTGTGAGTTTTGACCAGCCACTTTTCGTCTAGCGCTCACGTTGCCGCGCCGATTTCTTGGCGTTGCAACGCGAGCGATTAACGACAGGCGGTTGTGGAAGAGTAACGCATCATGAATGAGACGTTGGCGAACGAACTGACGACGAGCTTGAGCGCGGACGTGCGCGGCTTCATGCCCGAACTTGTCTTGTGCTTTGCGATCGTCTTCATGCTCCTGATTCGCTTGATGCCGCGCTACGATCGCGTTCACATGGGCTGGATCGCCCTGGTTCTCGCAGGTCTCGCTCTTACCGTGAGCTGCCTGCAATGGCGAGGCTTTCACTGGGCCGATTTTCCCGTGCCCGGCGTCGGCGCCTATGCCGCGATGTTCGATCCGCGCCAGGAAGACACGCCGATCTCGATCTCGCTGTTCGGCGGCATGCTCGTGTATGATAATTTCAGCGTTTTCATCAAGATGTTCCTCTACGCCTTCATCACGCTGGTCGTCGTCCTTACCTTGATGAGCAAAGTGCCCGACAAGGAGGACTCCGCCGATTTCTACGTATTGCTGTTTGGCTCCACGATTGGCATGGCGATCATGGCGTCGTCCAATCACCTCTTGATGGTGTTCATCGGCATTGAAATGGCGAGCTTGCCAAGCTACGCCCTCGCCGGTTTCCTCAAAGGCCGGCGGCAGTCTAGCGAGGCGGCGCTCAAGTACGTCGTCTACGGCGGCGGGGCGTCGGGCGTCATGCTCTATGGCATCAGCCTCGTTGTCGGGCACGTGGACATCGGTTCCGGGTATCTGCCCAATATCGTCCAGGCCATTGCCGAGAAAAACCTGCTCGGCAGCCCGCTCATGGTCCTGGGCACGACGTTCATCCTCGCGGGAATAGGATTCAAGCTGGCTGCATTCCCGTTTCACTTCTGGTGTCCGGACGTTTTTGAAGGCGCGGCTGCGGAGGTCGGCGCGTTTCTCTCGGTCGCCTCGAAAGGCGCGGCGCTCGCGCTGTTGGCCCGCATCGTCCTCGGTATCGGTGGCCTCGGCAGCAATCTTGACACCCCCGCCGCCAATCAGCAGGCGGCCTACGATTCCTGGAGCCGGGCGGTCGATTATCTCGTGCCCTTCTTGTCGATCTTCGCCATAGTGACGACGACGTTCGGCAACTTCGCCGCGTATTCGCAGACCAACCTGAAACGGCTGCTGGCCTATTCGACGATCGCGCACGCCGGCTTCATGATAATGGGCCTGGCGACGATGACGCGCGATGGCGCCGGCGCCGTGCTCTTCTACCTCGTGACGTACCTGTTCATGAACCTGGGCGCCTTTGCCGTGGTCGCGTTTATGCGTAATCTCACGGGGCAGGAAGATCTCAGCTACTTCCGCGGCTTCGTTTATCGCGCGCCGATTCTCGTCATCACGCTGGGTGTATTTCTCATGAGCCTCTTGGGCATGCCTCCCTTTGCCGGGTTCATGGCCAAGTTCCAGATCTTCGCCGTTCTGTTCGACTCGGCCCATATGTATGAACGCGAGGGCAAGACGTTCTTGAGTTGGAACATGTACGGCCTGGTGGTGGCGGGCGGGTTGAACACGGTCATCAGCCTGTTCTATTATGTGCGGGTCCTGAAGGTGATGGCGCTGGAAAGGACGCTCGAAGAGGTCGAAAGCCGCCCCATCGAGACCAAGCACGTGCCGATCGCGCAGGCCGTGTACCTGACGGCGTTGGCGCTGGTGATCTTGGTACTGGGCATCCTGTGGAATCCCCTGTCCCAGGCAAGCTCCAATGAAGAAGGCGTAAACAATTTCCGTGCCGCGCCGACTGCGCCCCCGGTTGCGGTGAAACTGAAAGCGGGAGGCCCGTGACATGGACGCCGCCGGCGCTACGCTCCTGTTCCGCTTGCTCTCGATGGGCACGAGCTCGCTCTTGCAATACACGAGCGAGTCGAGCCCTTGGTCCGCCGCCAATCGCGAGGACGTGTTGGCCGGGCTAATGGCGATCGCACGTGAGGAACGTGACGAAGTCGATCGCCTGACGCGCGTCCTGCAAAAAAAACGTATCCGCATCCCTGCCGCCGCTTCGTACCCGTCGCACTTCACGACCGCCAATTTCGTCAGCGTCGAATACCTGCTACCCAAGCTTATTGCCGAGCACGAACTCGAGATCGCCGAAATCGAACGCCAGCTGCACCCGGAATTCAACGACGAGATTCGCGGCCTGGCCGACCCTTATCTCGCCATGAAACGCCGCCACATCGACACGCTGCGCCACCTGATCTCCTGATCCAAGGAAAGGGCAAAAAAAAAGGAAAAAGTAAGAGCATGTCGAGTTTCCTTTTTCCTTATTCCTTGTTCGGAGGTTTGCCGTGAAACGCTATCGCACATGGATCCTGACCGACATCGTCAACGATGTCTGGCTAGACAGTTTCGCCACGGGCAGCGATCGCCTACAACTGGGCGGGGCGCATCACTGGTCGATCCACAAGCGTACCCTCAAAGGGGGCTTGCGCGACGGCATCGACCTGATCGAAGTCGATAACGGCGTCTTCTCCTACTCCATCCTCCCCACGCGAGGCATGGGGCTCTGGCGCGGCCACTACAAGGATATCCACCTGGGTTGGAAGGCTCCGATTCACGGCCCCGTCCATCCGCGCCACGTCAACACGGCGGACCGCGGCGGCATTGGCTGGCTGACAGGTTTCGACGAATGGCTCGCCCGCTGTGGTCTCGCGTCCAATGGGCCTCCTGGCGAAGATGTCCATGTCGATCGGCACGGTCGGGCCAGGCGAGACAGCTTGAGCCTGCACGGCCGTATCGCCAATCAGCCGGCGTATTACGTCGAGGTGCGCGTTGGGCTCGATCCGCCGTATGAGCTGACCGTGACCGGGCAGGTCGAGGAAGGCGGACTTTTCTATCCGCACCTGGTTCTGACCACGACTTACACGACGATTCCAGGATCGAATCGTCTGGTGATTCACGATCACGTCGAGAACCGCGGCGCCGAAGCCAGCGAGATGCAGCTTCTCTATCACTGCAACGTCGGACAGCCTCTCCTGGAAGCCGGCAGCCGCATCGCCTTGCCGGTGCGCGAGGCGGCGCCGATCTCGGCACGCGCCGCCGACGGGATCGACACGCTGGAGACGTTTGCCGGCCCGGTCGCGGGCTTCGCGGAGCAAGTCTACTGCTACGATCTGTTGCCGGACGCAGCGGGCCGAACGCTGGCAATGCTCTACAACCACGCTGGTGACCGCGGTCTGGTACTGCGTTTCAATCGCCAAGAACTGCCATGTTTCACGGTGTGGAAAAACACCGCCGCCCTGGAAGACGGCTATGTGGCGGGCCTCGAACCTGCGACGAACTATCCCAACTTCAAGTCGTTCGAGCGCCAGCAGGGCCGGGTGGTGAGTTTGAGCGCGGGCGGCCACTGGGAGACGACCTGGTCAATCGAGGTTCACGATTCAGCGCCGGCCGTGTCAGAGGTGCTTACGGAGATCGTCCGGGTGCAATCGCAAGCTAAAGCGATGGTGCATCGTACGCCGCAGGCGAAGTTCTCGGCGACGAAGTAATTGGCGGACGCCGTGCTCGCGTTGCGACTATCGTGGTGCGTGCCGATGCAAGACGCACATTTCAAAAAATCTGATCTATGCCGAGTGGGTCTTGGCCAAAAACGATTTCAGGAGTCGGGGGTAATCCGTCTCGATTATCGTAGCCGTTCATCTCCTTTGGCGATGGGCAGTTGGAAAGATACCCGTAGTCGATGCGACGCGGAGCGTCGCACCACATTGTGGCACGACGCTCCGCGTCGTGAACGGGTACATTCGATTCTGCCGCTCGCCTTTCTCCCTCTGAACTCAGGGGCAGAAGGGTGAACGGATACCGAAAATGATTGTCTGTTAGGTCAGTTCCGCGCGATCTCAGCGCTGGGCGCTACTGGGCGTGAAGACTGGCACGTTTGCCGGCACGAGCGGCTCAACGCGGATGTCGTCGAAGTAGACCGTGCCAAGGCCTGTCATCGTCAGCGTCACGTTGATCGTGCCCGACGCGGGGATGCGGCGATAGACGGTGAACTTTTTCCAGGGAGTCGGATCGGAGAGCCGGATCGCCAGGGATTCGCCGCCGACACTGTCGTACATCAAGGCGCCATCGGACGAAGCGGTAATCGGTTCGGGGATGCACACCCAGCCACTGACTTGCACGAGCGTACCGGGCGGCAGTTTGACGGCCGGACTCGACAGGGCCAATTGCGATCGCTCAATAGCCGCGGGTGCGGCCTTTCCGGGCCGAGCCTTGATTTGCAGCATGGCGCACTGGCGGCCTTCGATGGGGCTTTCCGTGCCGCCCCCCTTGCGTTTGACGTTCTTGAGTTCCACAACGCGGTCGGCGATCATGTCAACTTCATCGAGCGACGGACGATCGAGTTTCCAGTTCTCCTGTACGCGTTCGGGGATCAATTCAAAATCACCGCCGCGCAATTGATTGCCCGCCACGGTGCTCTTACGGACTTGATCCATGAATACCCAGTGCTTCGGCAACGTGTAGAAGCTGACAGCGTAAGGGCAAGCGACCGGCGTGTCGAGGCCGCGCACCGCCTTCTCCCATTCCGCGCGCATCAGGATGCGCACGGGCCGCAGGGCACGCTGCGCTTCGTGATACGCTTCGCTGTAGCTGTTGCGATCCCAGAGTTCGCGCGATTTCTGCAGGCGGCGCTTGGCGTCGTCGAGCAAATTCTTGGCGTCAGGAATCGCCGCGCCGGTCAGTTCGAGTTGGGCCTGCACGAGAACGACTTTTTCGTATTCATACAACGCCATGTAGTACGACCACTCGGCGGCGAGCTTTCGGCGGCCGCGGGCCTGATCCTGGAAACGGCCCATCACGCCTGTGTCGGCGGTGAACACGATCATCGAGGTCAGGCCGAATTCCGGCAACGTCACGCGCATGCCGTTCTCCACGCGTTCAGCCTTGAGGCCGCGCACTTCGCCGGGTGAGATCTCCCACGCCTGGGTCGTTTTCGGCACCTGCGGAACCGTCAGCGTGAGCTTGGAAACGGCGGCCTGTCCCGGTACGAATTGCGAGAACCTGCCTTGCCAAATCGGGATGACAAGCACGCCCTGGCTACAGCGCAGGACGACCGCCTTGACATCCTGATCTGATGTATCGATCCACAACGGCGCGTCCTCGACGGTGACGAGCATCGATTCGATCATGTCCATTTCTTGGTTCAAGAGAGCGCAGCACAGAAGCCGATCGCGGCCCTGATGGCTGTCCGCCAGAAAGCGGTCGGACCAGTAGGCCAAGCCGCGACAGCCCGACGCCAGCGCGTTGTACGCCAGAAGGCGAATCTGCTCCGGCTGAGGGCCGACAGGTTCCTTGAACTCCGCCTGGGCGGATTGATTATGGAGCAACTCGGCGTAGAAGTCGGGCAGATGCGTCTGAATCCAGGTCCAGGTGAAGAGGCCTGGATTCTGGGCGAGTTTACGGCGCGTTTCGAGCCATTCGCGGTACTTCGGCAGTTCCAGCGTGGTCATGAGCGGCCAGCGATGCACGCCGACCATGTTCAGGCTGCGCGAGTAGGGCATGACGCCATCGAAGACATCGCCAGCAATCGGGTGCCCCGGGTCGGCCGTGCGGGCGACTTGCGACGCGCGCGCGATCATGGGGGCTTGTTCGAACGACAGGAGGCCATTGATGCGATGGAACAGCACGGCGTCGTTGTCCGCGAAGCGTTGAATCTGCCGGGTGATCTCCTCGGGCGCGAGTGGCACACCTCCGTCATTGCTGACGCGGAATTCGGGGACGATCCACATGTTCAGCTCGGCGGCTTCGTTGACGAGCGCGGGACTCACGTTGTGATCGAAGCAAATGGTGTTGAAGCCCGCATTGCGCAAGATAGGCAGCATTGTGTCGGTGTAACGGACGGCGCGGAAGAACATGCGCTTGTCGCCGACCATCAGGCGATTGCTGTCGAAGCGGACGGCGCTCGTTCGCGCCGTGGGGCGAGGCGAGCTGACGACCTTGGCCGGATTGTTATTGTCGGGCCGTAACGCGGGCTGAGGTGAGCCTGACAGGATCGGGCCGACTTCCAGATCGTCGATCCAGACTTTGGTCGGGCCTGGACCGGCGAATACGTCCAGAATTAAAGCGTCGATGTAGGCGCCCGAGAAGTCGTAGTTGCGTTGATCCCTCTTGTTCATCAAGTGCTGCTGTTGCGTGGCCTGCGCCATCGCTTTGTTGATTTCCAGGAGCTGCCAGCGGCCGACCAGTTGGAAGACATCGCCTTTGATGTAGGTCGTCAGACGGTAGTCGAGGTTTTTCGGATCGCGCTCGTTGGGCAGGACGACGCGCGCTTTGAGTTGGATGCCGGGGCGATTCGCGCGCACCCAGACGGCAGCACGGAGTTCGTCGTTGATCGGAGCTCGGCCGACGGGATAGACGTAGTGAATCGATTTGCCCTGCTTTACATCGAGTTCAATGAATTCGCAACCCTGGCCGTTGTGCGGTTCACGGTCGTCGATCTTGTGCGCGACTTCATCGAAGCCGGCGTCGGCGCCGCCTTTGCTCCAGCCGAGCTTTGTGTCAAAGCCGTTACGATGAATCGTGGTCTGCGCGAACGCGAAGCCCGCGATCACGAATAGCCCTAGCATGAAACCCGCGCCGAGTACAAACAACGATCGAGAAAAACGCCAGCGGACCATGGCAGCCCTCCGTGCTACAGGCTGCGAGCCTGCACGTCGTTTGGCACGAACGAGACGCTCGCGCCAATAGTAACTCGCGCTGATAACACAAGCTCCATTAGCAGAAAAGATCAGTATCGAGATGTTTCCGATAGGCCAAACGCGAAAATGGGTAGTCTCATGCCGCCGCCGCAAGCCGCGCAATGGCGGAAAGAGCAGAATCCCGCCGAACTGAAAAAACACCTGGACTTGCTGCCGCTGCACCCTCGGTAAAAGCTGTTGCCTTTGGCCGACCGTCTACGCCACTATACCCGACTGCATGCCGCCTCTTGCGCATTGGGCAAGAGGCGGTGGACCAGATGCAGCTCGACATGAAGTATCTGCAGTTCGATCTCGAAGCAACCCGGCGCGAACGCGAGGAACACATCCGCGAATTCCTCGGGCCTGATGTAGTATCCGAATAATCACGGTGCCGTTTTGCAAATACAGACGAGCACTCGTTAACTCTTCGCTTGCACTTCGCGCCAGCGAGCGCGGACTTGTTCGGGCGTGGCGCGGCCGGTCACGCCAAGCTGTTGAATCGTGATCGAAGCAATGAAGTTGCCAAACGCGGCCGCCTCGATTAAGTTTGTGCCGCAAGCCAGGGCGCACGCCAGCGCCGCGTTTGACGAGTCCCCTGCCCCGACTACGTCAATCGGCCCAGCCACCGGAAACGCCGGGACATCCACGATCGTTTTGTCCGCGTCCTCCAAAATCGACATGCCCGCCGAGCCGCGTGTGCAGATGACCGGCCTTTGAGCCCGTTTCGCCAATGTTCGCATCGCCGCGCTGATGTCATCGCCTCCAGCGGCACGCAGACATTCGCGTTCGTTCGGCTTGAGCCCGACATTGCGAAAGAGGCCAATCCGCTCCCGGCTATCGACGATCACGACCTTTTTCGACGCCGACTCCGCCAGGAGATCACGCACTATGGATGTAACGACGCCGCACTCCGGCTCGCTAACCTGGTCGAGCACCAAGAGCACGTCGAACCTAGACCACATGGCCTGGAGCGAGTCGAGAATGCGATTCTCCACGTCGCGAGGCAACGGCTGACGATTCTTGATGTCGAGTCGATTCAGCTCGCGCGGGGATTCTCTGGTGCGGATCAACATCGGCTTGGTGTAGGTCGGCGTGCGTCGTTTGTCAGTCGTGACGAGATTCGACAACGTGACGTTTGGCATCGCAGCCAGCGCCTGGCGCAGCTCGAAACCTTCGCCGTCGGCGCCGATCATGCTGATGGGTACGATGTTGCCGACGCCGAGAGCCGCTAGGTTGTTGATGACCGTCCCCGCAGCGCCGGGATACGCGCGCACCTGCGTGACCTGATAGGCATCGAGGCCGGTCTCAAGCGATGGCTCCGTCAGGGCCGCGTCGAGGTCGAGGTAACGGTCGAGGAACAGATCGCCCAACACGCCTATGGTGCACGATGGGATCGTCGTCAGGACCTGCTCGATGATGGCGGTGGTCAACATGGCGTGATTCACTCCATCGGCACATCGAATTCCGCCCAGAACGCCGGCAAGGACGCCGTCAGCGTCATCGGCTCATAGCTCAGCGGATGTAGGAGCGTCAAGCTGCGCCCGTGCAGGGCGATGATGCGATCGCGCGGCAATTCCGCCGGCGGACCGAATGGGCGCGTCGAGCCATACAACTCGTCGCCGAGCAGCGGATGGCCGCGCACGGCCGACTGCACGCGGATTTGGTGCATGCGGCCCGTCAATGGCTGAAACTCCAGCAACGTCCTGTCTCCCAGGCGCTGCAACAGGCGATAGCGCATGACCGCCAGCTTGGCGCCGTCCGCATTCGGTTCCGTGCGTTCGACGCGCGCTTCATTCTCGATCTTCCGCAGCCAATCTTCCCACAGGCCTTCGCTCGGCTCCAGCGTGCCATCGACGACGCCCCAGTACGTCTTGCTGACCTTGCGTTCGCGAAATTGTTCGGCGAGCCGCTGCGCCGATTTGCTGTTGCGCGCGAACAGCACGACGCCCGACACCGGCCGATCGAGCCGATGCGGCACGCCGAGGTAGACGTTGCCGGGCTTCTGGTGCTTTTCCTTGACGTAGGCTTTGACCAGGGCTTCAAGTGAGGGAACGCCGGGCGGCCCCTGCGTCAAGAGGGCCGCCGGCTTGGCCGCCGCGATGCAGTGGTTGTCCTCGAACAAGATGTGCAGGTCAGTGGACATGGCCCGGTTCCGCGAAACAGCAGAGCCTGAAGCATTAGCGAATGTGTTTCTTCGCTTACGTTTCAGGCTCTGACCAATCACCGACACGGCAAATCGGCACGTAGCAACTTGTCGCGTTCACCGTTGGCGCGAAGGCGATCGACATATTCCAGCGTGATCGTTTCGCCGACCACCACCGACAACATCGTCCGCCGCGAAGCGTTGCGCTGCGTTTCGATTTGGCCCACGAAGACGCCCGAATTCGGCTCCGTCTCCTCCAAGGTCAACGGCGTACGGCCGCTTTTGGTTATAAGCGTGACGTTCAGGCGTTCCTTCACGTCTGGATTCAGATTGGCATCGGCGTCTGCGACGCGCACGACCAAATTCTGGCCGGAGATGAGCGCCGGGACCGCTTTCAGATCTTTGTCGAGAAATTCGATCTTGGCGTTGCTGCCGCCGAGCAGCGCTTCGCCCCAGGTGCTCGGATGGGTGCTGGCTTGAATGCGGGCATCCTCATGGGCCCAGTGGTACCAGACGTTGGTCCCCGTATCCACCTGCAATTCGAAGCCAATCACGCTGCCGGGCTTCAGGTTGGCTTGTCTCAACGCCGACATGGGAATCATCAATTCGATGGTCCAACCGTCCGCGGTCTTTCGCGCGGCCTTGGGCAAGGTCGCTTCGGGAAAGGAGATGATGGACCAGGTCGTCTTGAGGTTATACGACTCATACCCCCCCATGCCCGCCTCGCCCGGAGCGCCGAAGGGCAACGCGAAAAACTGATGCTCATGCAGCGACCCGCGTTTGGCGGCGCGAACGTTCATGGTGTCGATATAGATTTCCAGCGCGTCGTTATCCCAGAAAGGCCACATTTTCTTGGGGACCTTCCCCACGTTCTCAAGGGCGCCGCTCGTGTCCACAACTTCCGCGGCAATCAGGATTCCTTTCGAGCACCAGGCGGCATAGGCATTCATTGTGCGCGGCACACGCACGACGTTTCGCGTCGGCTTGCCTCGCTCCAGCGCCATCAAGACAATCGGCGCTATCCCCTGCCAATCCGCCAGATCGCCGTCGATCTTGATCGTGTCATCCTTCAGCCACGGCAACGTCACCAACCGCGCATTAGCGGCGGGTGCTGGCATCGGCATCGGCTCAGGCTTCTTTTCGATCTTCTTCTCTTTCGGCGCCTCGATCTTCTTCTCTTCGACCTTCGGTTTCACCTCGATCTTCTTCTCTTCGATCTTCTTCTCTTCGGGTTTCTTCGCCTCGGGCTTCGGGTCCGGTTCTTTCTCGGGCTTTTTCTCGATGGTTGATTTCGTCTCCTTGTCTCCATCCTTGGGCGGTTTTTTGTCAGGCGCCGGTTGCTTCTTCACCTCGGCGCGGGCCTCTTTCGGCGAGGCCTTTTTCTCATCGTCGCCTCCGGACTTTTTTTCCTGCGGCGTCTCAGGCAAATTTTGGTAGAACATGATGCCTATCGGCAAGAAGCAGAAGAACAGCGTGCCGCCGACCGCGAACAGCAGCGAACGGACTAGCCCCGGCGAAGAAGGGGCTTGCATGTGCGCTGGAACCTTTACTGCCGCCGGCGCCTGTCGCTCGATCGGGGCGCCGCACATTGGGCATGCACCGGTCTCGGTTTCTTCGTTGGTCATTGGCGCATTGCATTGCGGACAACGGGACATTCCCATGGCAGGATCCTTGGCAGGAGACAGAGGCGGGTATGTGGAATTATATCTCATCCGAGCATGGTTGAAAATGGGAAACGCGATTCACTCGTTCCCACGTTCCCGAGACTGGGTGGGAATGAGTTGTACGCCCCCTCTCCCGGCACAAGAAGCAGGCAACTATATTGTCGGCATGGCGTTTTTTCAAACGAAGCATCTCCGGATCATTAACCTGTCTGACGGCATCGCGGTGCTGGTCCTCGATCGTGATCAGAACGCAATCAACATGCTCGATCCGGCGCTGCTAGGCGATCTTGACCGTGCGCTCGACGCGATGATCGATGCCAATGAGCATCGCTTGCTGGTGATCCTTTCGGGCAAGCGCGGCAACTTCTGCCAGGGTCCGACGCCCGCCATCTTGTCGAGCTGGAACAAAGACGCCTTCCACGCCTGGGCCGAGCGCGGTCAGCGGCTCTGCGCCAAACTGGTCGAGATGCCGATTCCGAGCTTGTGCGTCATCGCCGGCAGTTGCTTCGACGCGGGGCTGGAATTGGCGCTGGCATGCGATCATCGCGTCGCGGTGGCCGACTCCCTGGCTACGTTCGGTTTCCCTGGGTTGGAGTGGGGCATGATCCCGTGCTGGGGCGCGACACAACGATTGCCCCGACTCATCGGACTTGACCCCAGTCTACAAATGCTGTTGACTGGCAAGCGGCTCGACGGGCGCATGGCGTGGCAATGGGATCTCGTCGACGATCTGGCCGATGAGGCTGGCGCGGATGCGCCGTGGTTTCTGTTGGATTCCGTCAAGCGCGATTGGACCCGATTCCCCGACCGCACCTGGCGGCAGCGCTGGCTGGAGGCCAATCGTCCGGGCCGATGGTTAATCCTCCGCGGCGCCGAGCGTATTGTCCGCACGCGCATTCCGGCCGAGATACCCGCCTCAGCCTTGATGTTGGATGCACTGCGCATCGCCTACCGACAGCCGAGCCTACAGCCGGGGCTTGATTTCGAGCGTCAGGCGGTGGATGTCGTCGCTGCACATCCGGCCTTGCACCACTTACTGCGGCTTGTGCAACACCGCGAGAAGCTGCGCACGCCGTCAATCGCCCCAGCAAGATCCGGCGCCCGTACCATCGGCATTCTGGGCGGCGGCCTCGCCGGACTGTCCCTGCTTCTGCACTCCGTCACCCAGGGATACGACGTTGTTCTGCGTACCGAGAATGAACAGACTCTCGGCGCCGCCCTCGCACAGATCGTTCAGCTTCTGCAAGTCGAGGTCAAGAACGGCGAGATGTCGCCCGGGCAGTTTCAGAGGATTCTCGGCTCAATTCGCGGCACCTATACATGGACGCACTTCGCGAATCTCGACATACTTGTGGACACCACCGACGGCTTGCTGGCCGACAAGCAAGCGTTCTATCGGGAGGTTGAACGGCACGTCCCGGCCGCAGCGCTGATCGTGCCGACGACTCCCTCACACAAGATTGCGGACTTGGGGCATGGCATGAATTCGCCGCAGCGTTTGGTAGGAATGCGTCCAATCGAGCCGTGGAATCGCGGGTCCGTCGTCGAGCTCGTCACGGAATCGGGGAGCGGGGCGGCGAATGTGCAGCGCGTGCGCGAGTGGGCGGTCGCCATCGGCAAATGCGTTCTGCCAACGCCGGACCGCATCGGCGGCGTTGTCATGCGCGTGTGGCTACCAGCGCTCAACGAGGCGGGGCTGCTCATCAAAGAGGGCGTGTCGATCGAGCGCATCGACAAAGCGATGACGCGTTTCGGCATGACGTTCGGTCCGTGCGAGTGGATGGATCGGCTCGGTCTCGATCACATCGCGTCCCTGATAACGGCGCTGCAAGTGATCTTTGCGGGGCGCATCACATTCGAGACCGGCTTCATGCTCATGGTCGAGAAAGGCTGGCTCGGCAACAAGAGCGCGGCGGGCTTCTATCGTCCCGGCTACCTCGGCCGAAGGCCACAGCGCGAATTGACTGCGCTTTGGCAAACGAGCCAAGGCGAGGCAGGCATACCGGTTCCCACGCTTGCGAAGGCCGACGCCGAGGTGTGGATCCACCGGCGGCTCGTTACTCTCATGATGCTCGAGGCGGTTCATTGCCTCGTGGAGGGGCTCGTCAAGGACCCCAACGACCTCGATTGCGCGATGTGCCTGACCGGCTGGGCGACTCATCGCGGCGGGCCGATCGGTCATGCCCGCACGATCGGCATCGAATCATTAACCGCGTGCTGCAAGGAGTTGGTCCAGCAACACGGCCCGCGATTTGCGCCGCCCGCCGCGCTTGCGGCGTTTGTATAGCGCAAGAGGGATTTCGCGAAAACTGGTGATGACGCGCCGGCGCAGTTCTTTATAATGCTGAGTGTGGACCCTGTTCATGTCACAGGTCCGCCGAGATGCCTGAGAGAACCCAGTCTCGCTGAGTTTCCCGATATTTGTCGAATTGCGCTATTACCTTGTTGGTCTAATCCAACGAGGGATTATTGTTTTCGCGCATGTCAAATCTCGCCCCGGCATAACTCTTGTGCTGGCAAAGGGAGAATAAGTGCGTCCGCGATCGAGATCATGTCTGGAGCAGGAATCTACCCCCCTCCTGAGTTCCGGTGATCTCGGTCCTTTTCTTACGCGGCGTCATGCCTGCGAGAGAGAGTAATGAGGCAGATTCGTGTGGTCCGGTCCCTCCGTGACGGGACCACTTCAGGACTGATCCACGACCCGAGATGTAGCGAACGCTGAACGAATTCGGGTCGCTTGACCACTTTCCTTCCCAGCCTAGACTATTCTCTAACCGAAACCCAACCTGCTTGGAGAATCCCGATGTCCTCTCCGGAAAAACGCTTGCAAGAACTTGGCATCAGCCTTCCCACACCGCCCAGACCTGTCGCCAAATACAAGCCAGCGGTCCAGATCGGCAATGTGCTCTACGTGTCCGGTCATGGTCCGGCCAAGACGGGCGATCCGAAATTGCTCGCGGGCAAACTCGGCGCGAAGCTTTCCGTGGAGGAAGGCAAGGAATCGGCCAAGCTCGTCGGCATCAATATTCTCGCCACCGTCAAGAACACGCTCGGCTCGCTCGACCGCGTCAAACGCCTGATCAAGACCCTCGGCATGGTCAACGCGACACCCGATTTCCTCGAGCATCCGCAGGTTATCAACGGCTTTTCGGAGTTGATGGCGCAAGTGTTCGGGGACGACGCCGGGGTTGGCGCGCGCAGCGCCGTCGGCATGGGTTCGCTGCCAGGCGACATTCCAGTTGAAGTGGAGTGCATTTTTGAAGTGCAGTGATCAAACCGCTTTCGCGAGCATCGTTTTGCCGAGAACGGTGCTGGCCAACGCTTCGGCGCCTTGATCGCGGCGAACTGCCTTGGAGGCGCCCACCATACGCAAGCGGTCCGGGGTGCAGTCGCCTTGATCGGCGGCGACAAGAACGATATGCAGATCGGGATTTTCGCTGCTGATCTTGGCGCTCGTCAGCCAGCCGCTCTCGTGTAAGAGGGCGACTTCCAGGGCGACAACGTTCGGTTGATACTCGCTCGCCAGTTCGCGGGCTTCAATTCCGCTGGCCACCATTTCGACTTCCCAGCCCAGCCGGCGAAAATAACGCCCACACTCCGACGCATAGGCTGCGTCCGCGTACGCCAAGAGCAGGCGCGGCCGGCCTTGAGTTTCCGTCCCAGTTTTTCTTTCTGTAGTGAACATATTAACACCTATCAATTGATCCCTGCCTAATTCTACGCCCCTTTCATGGCGATTGGGGCGGGTAGTTGGTGAATTTTTCTTGAAGAATGAGCATTCCCGAGCAGCATTCCGTGGCAAAAGCATACCTCGATCCCTAAATAATTCCTAGCTCAACGAGTGCGCCGACATCGTTAATCGAATGCGGTCAACCACGAAACACACGAACGACACGAAAAGTGAGTTCAGTTTGATTGAATTCCGATTCTCTTCTCCTTTTCGGGTAGTTCGTGTGTTTCGTGGTGAAGCCCATCCATCGGAGGAATGCAGTGGCCAAAAAATCAAGCACCCCCAAGACGCCCGAATCGACCAAACCCTCCATCATCCGCGAAGCCGTCACGTCCAACGGTGGCGTTCTGCTCCTGGCGCCGACCTGGGTGCCACGCTCCTTTCTGACGCCGGGGCGCCGGCTCAAACTGCACGTCGATGACATTTACGCCTACGGGGCCAACCGCGGCGGCATCGACGAACGCTGGTTCGCCTCGACAACGCCCGCTGCCAATGAGGGGGCCGCTTGGGACGAGGGCCTTTCCTACGTAGTTCATAACGGCGAAAAAGCTTTCACCTTGCGCGAAGCGATCCGCGCCGAGAAGGATAATCTCATCGGCCCGGACATCTGGCGCAAATACGAACGTTGGCCCGTCTACTCCAAGTTCTTCGACAACATGGGCCCGATCCCGCATCACATGCACCAGAACGGCCGGCAAGCGGCCCTCGTCGGTCAGCAAGGCAAACCGGAGTCGTACTACTTTCCGCCGCAGATGAACTACACGGGCAACAACTTCCCCTACACGTTCATGGGCCTCGAGCCCGGCACGCAAAAGTCGGACGTGCGCCGCTGCCTCGAAAATTGGAACAAAGGGGACAATGGCATCCTCAATTTCAGCAAGGCTTATCGCCTGCAACCCGGCACTGGCTGGCTGATTCCGCCGTGTATCCTTCACGCGCCGGGTTCGCTCGTGACTTATGAGCCGCAATGGGGCTCCGACGTCTTCGGTATGTATCAATCGATGGTTGAAGGGCGCTATGTGCCGTGGGAATTGCTCGTGAAGGATGTGCCGCCGAAGTATCACAAGGATCTCGATTACCTCGTCGAGCAACTCGAATGGGCCGGCAACGTCAATCCTTCATTCAAGGACAGCCACTTTTTGGAGCCAATTGTCTCGTCCGGCGGTCCGAAGGCGGGCTACGAGGATAAGTGGATCGTCTACGGCAAAGTCAGCGGCGAAGAGTTGTTCAGCGCGAAGGAACTGACGATCCAGCCCGGCACGAAGATCACGGTCAAGGACAACGGCGCCTACGGGCTCACCGCGGTGCAAGGCTGCGGCACCATCAACGGCAAACGCCTGCAAACGCCGGCGATGATTCGCTTCACGCAACTCACCGAGGACGAGTACTTCGTCAGCCACGGCGCGGCCAAAGGCGGCGTCTCGTATGACAACACCGGCGATGAGCCGCTCGTGATCCTGCGTTACTTCGGGCCGGGCGTGAATCCGCATGCGCCGAACATTGGCGATGCCAAGAAAAAATAACCGTCGAGCCCAAGGGTGTGCGCAGTGAACCCCGGGGATCACAGTTCCGTAGTCTCAGGAGGCTTCTTCGCTTGCCCCTGGGCTTGAGTCTCTTTCCTCCAATGAAGGTGATTTCATGGCGAACACTTACCCCAAACTCCACAACGCAACCTGGCCGGGCGTCGTAGGCAAAGGCTCCGCGGGCGCGGAGCCATTCATCGAACTCGACAAGATGATCGAGTTGACCGCCGCCGCTAGCGTCAACGGCGTCAAGTTCGACGGCATCGATCTGTTCCTCTTCGCACCGCACGTCGATATCGATTCGACCGACGACGACCTCAAACGGCTAGCCGACAAGGTTCGCGCCAAGAACCTCGTCATCGGTTCTGTCGTCGCTCCCGTCTGGGGCGGCACCGGAGGCGGCTCGGCAATGGGAGGGGATGCCGACCGCACCAACTTCCTCACGCAGGTCCGCAAGGGCTGCCGCATCGCCAAACGACTGCGCGAGCTAGGTATTCGTCCCTACGGCATTGTCCGCATCGATTCCGCGTGCGGCCCCGGCGACTGGATGAAAGACTCCGAGGCGAGCCAGAAACGCATTGCCGAGACCTTCCGCATGGCCTGCGACATCGCGGCCGATCATGGCGAACGTCTGGCAGCCGAGGGCGAAATCTGCTGGGGCGGCATGCACAGTTGGCGACGCATGCTGCAGCTAATCGAGTTGACCGATCGCCCCGGCGTCCTCGGCTTCCAGGCTGATATGGCCCACACGCTCCTCTACACGCTCGGCTACAACGCGCCGGAGGATCGCATCGTCCCGGAGAATTTCGGCTGGGACGCCGCCACGCTCGACAAATCGCTCGCCACGCTGACCGCCGCGTTGCGTCCGTGGACGATCGATTTTCACATCGCTCAGAACGACGCCACCGTCAAGGGCTCTGGCTCGCACGACAAGACTGGCCGGCACTGCCCGCCGGACGACCCCAACGGCAAGCTCAAGATCGCCCACCACGCGGGCTTCTGGATGCGCGACGCCTATGGCAACCTCACGAAGAAGTTCAATCACGTCTGCTGGGACGGCTGCATGTTCCCTAACGACATGATGATGAAGCCCGAAACGTGGAACAAGATCCTGGGCGCGATGATCGGCGTGCGCGACGCGCATGGCTGGAATTGACGCTGGTGAGGTGGTGGCAAATTGCGACCACCTCCGCGCGAGGTTATCACAATTTGTAATAACCTCCCGTCGCGAACCGGTCGTATGCTGCGACCGGTTTCTCCGAGATGGTCACTGATTGTGACCACCTCGGATTGCGGAGGAGATCACCGATGCCCAACGATACCGAACGCATATCGATCGGTCAAATCGAGCCGATGATCTTGGAGATCCGAGGCCATAAGGTTCTGCTGGATAGTGACTTGGCGACTTTGTACGGCACGACGACCGGGGCCCTGAACCAGGCCGTCCGACGCAACAAAGCACGATTTCCTGCAACGTTCATGTTTCAATTGACGGAGGAGGAAAAACAAGAGGTTGTCACAAATTGTGATAACCTCTCGAAGGTCAAATTCTCCCCTTCATTGCCAAGCGTCTTCACCGAACATGGCGCGATCATGGTTGCCAGCATTCTCAGTTCACCGCGTGCCATTGACGTCAGCATCTTCGTCGTGCAGGCGTTTGTGAAACTCCGTCAATTCGCCGTCAATCATCAAGAAATCCTCAAGAAGCTGACCGACCTCGAACGCAAAGTCGGCGCCCATGACGACGCGATCAAGAACATCGTGCTGGCATTGAAGCAATTGATGACGCCACCCGAACTCTCAAAACCCAAACGCCAAATCGGATTCCACGTCGCAGGCAAAGATGATCCGCAGGCAAAAACGAAAGCGAAAGCCAAATGAAAAAACTTTCGATCGGCTCCTGGGCCTATCTATTCAACCAAGAGCAACCCACCAACGATTTCCACACCCTTGTGCACAAGCTGCAACACCTCGGCTACCAGGGTATCGAGTTGGGCGCGTTCGCGCCGCATCCCAATCCCGATAGCCATGACACCAAGGAAAAGCGCCAAAAGCTGCGCAAGATGGTTGTCGATCATCGCCTCGATTTTTCCGCGCTCGCGCCCGATCTTTGGTCGCAAAAGCTCTGGAGCGTCGAGGATGCCGCGCCGTTTCTGGCCGCCTTCGAGAAGAACCTGATCTTCGCGGACGACCTCGGCATCAAGACCATCCGCATCGATGCCATCGAGCCAATCACGCGCGTCAAGGAAATCGGCATCGAGCCGAAACGGCTCTTTGATCGTTGCGTCGCCGCGTTCGACCGCTGTGCCAAGAGCGCGGCCCAGCGCGGAATCACGATTTGCTGGGAATTCGAGCCAGGCTTCCCCATCAACAAACCGAGCGAGATAGTCGCCCTGATCGACGCCGTGCGTTCTCTGGACAATGCGAACTTCGGCGCTCTCTACGACACGTGTCACGCCCACATGTGCGCTGCGGTCGGCGCCAATCAGATCGGCGACAGGGAGACACTCCCCGGGGGGGGCCTCGAACTCTTGCAAAAACTCAAGGGTAAGATTACCCACGTCCACGTGATCGACTCCGACGGCACGCTCAACGAGCACAACACCAGCACGCACGCCCCGTTCGGCCTGGGCGTCCTCAACTTCGATCAACTTGTGCCAGAGTTACTGGCGTGCGGCGTTCCCAACGATTGGTGGTGCGTCGACCTCTGCTTCTGGCCCGATGCCTGGGCCGTCACCGCCGACAGCAAACGATTCCTCGACAAGCTACGTCATAAGTACGCGGCGTAATGTTCTTCGTTTAGCGCTCGCAGTACCCATTGCAGGTTCGTGATGCTCCGCCAACTCACCACCACGCTGCTATTGTTCGCCTTTCTCCCCAGCGCCGTCACCGCCCAGGGAAAAACGCTCGCCGCGCGCCTTATGCCGCTCGCGCATGCCCATCGCGGCAAGGTGGCGATCGCGGTCAAGCATCTCGACAATGGCGAGACGTTCTATATCGACGAAGACGAAGAAATGCCGACCGCGAGCCTGATCAAGTTCATGATCATGCTCGAAGTCTACCTGCAAGTCGCCGAAGGCCGCGTCCGGCTTGACGAAAAACTCACGTTGACCAAAGCCAACATGGTTCCCGGCAGCGGCATCCTGACCTATCATTTCACGCCAGGTGCGATGTTCTCCCTGCGCGATGCCACGCGTCTGATGATAGTTTTCTCCGATAACACCGCCACCAACATGGTGCTCGATCATATCGGCCTGGCATCCACCAACAAACGCATGGACGCCTTCGGCTATTCGAAAACGAAGCTCAATGCCAAGGTCTTCCTCGGCGACAAGACCTCGCTCGACCCCGAGCGTACCAAAAAATTTGGCCTCGGCTCGACGACCGCGCACGAGACGATCCGGCTGCTCGAACGCGTCCATCAGGGCAAGATCGTCAGCCCGGAGGTCTGCAAGGAGATGCTCGGCCACATGAAGAAGTGCGACGACCGGCTCAAGCTCAAGCACTTCCTGCCCGATGACATCGAGGTGGCGCACAAAAGCGGCACCGTCAGCGACGTCCGCACCGATGCCGGCATCCTCTATCTGCCGGGCGGCCCCGTCGCGGTGTGCGTCTTGACCGCGAAGAACGAGGATCGCTCGTTTCAGGACGGCAACGCCGCCAACGTCCTGATCGGCCGAGTCGCGCAGCAGGTGGTCGAGCACTACGCGGTACCGAAAAAGAAAAAATGACGTTCAAACCCTGGGAGGAATGCAGCAATTCCCAGGGGCAAATCCGAAAGCCTGACGCAGGACGGCCGTCGATTTTTGCTGGGAATTCGAGTAAGATCCTTGGAGAGGTTCTCTCGATGGAAAGAGGAACAGTCATGGCAATCTTGCTTGCGCGTTCAAAAAAAACGAAGTCCGCCAAGAAATCCGTGGACGAACCCACATGGGAGATCGCACGCTTGTTTCCGTTGCAGGGTCATTGGACCGAAGCCGAATATCTGGCGCTGGAACGCAATTCGGGCAATTGGATGATCGAACTCGCCAATGGCCGGTTGGAGGTTCTGCCCATGGCCGACATGTATCATCAGGACATCGTCAAATTTCTCCTCCTGTTGCTTGATGCCTTCGTGACGACCCGAGGCATCGGGCGCGTCTACTTCGCTCCGATGCCGGTCCGGTTGTTCGCCGGGACGTTGCGAGAGCCGGACCTTGCCTTCCTGCGATCGCACAGAATCAAGGACAAGCGGAAAGCACCCGAAGGCGCCGACCTCGTTATGGAGGTCGTCAGTCCAGGCGCTGAGGCCCGCGAGCGCGATTTTGACGCCAAGCGCGAAGACTACGCCAAGGCGAAGATCCCCGAGTACTGGATCGTCGATCCCGAAGAGAAAACGATCACCGTGCTGACGCTGTCGGGCAAGAGCTATCAGGTCCACGGCGTCTCCAAGCCCGGCGAACACGCTGCCTCGAAACTGCTCAAGGGCTTCAAGGTCGCAGTGAGAGAGGTGTTCGCGGCGGGGGAAGGGAAGTAAGCGATTGGCTGCGTTTCACCAAAATTCACTGCATATCATCGCTCGAAGCGTCGTCGGCTTCGTCTGGATCTATCACGGCGCCGTCCCCAAGCTGATCTTCCAGCATGCAGACGAACTGACGATCATCCGCGCCGCTGGCGCTTCGCTCGAATCGGCGCCCACGATCGTTAACGCCATCGGTGTGGCCGAGATTCTCGCGGGTATCTGGGTGCTCTCGGGTATTCCGTCAGTCCGCTGGCCCTTTGTCTTCACCATCGTTTTCGGCGTCGGTGTAACCATTGGCGCTGCCATTCAATCACCGCAATTCTTCGTCGCCGCGTTCAACCCCCTAACGCTGAACGTGCAGATGATTGCGCTATCCGTAATCGGGTTACTGTCGGCCCGTGATGCAGGGGCCATTCAACTTGCTGGCGACACGGGGCGTGAAAACACTACGTGAGTCGAGCCGATTTTGGTTGCAATTTGCGCAGGATTTCCGAAAACACACCTCAAGCAGCACGCGAAAAAACACCACGACAACGAGCAGCGACCGTTAAGGAGCGGAAGCGCAAACTCTCGCTCCGTTACGGTCGCTGCTCGTTGTGGACATCATGACAAAGGAGGCTCTTCATGGCCAAACAACCCCTCAACATCGGCATCGTCGGCTACGGTTTCATGGGCCGCGCTCACTCCAACGCCTACAAGCAGGTCGCCCAGTTCTTCGACCTTGCCCGAACGCCCGTCTTGAAAGCGGCGTGTGCGCGCGATGCGGCCAAAGTCAAAGCGTTTGCGGACACCTGGGGCTATGAATCGACCGAGACCGATTGGCGGCGCCTTCTCGACCGCAAGGACATCGATTGCATCGACATTTGCACGCCGAACAATGCCCACGCGGAGATCGCCCTCGCGGCGGCGCAGGCGGGCAAGATGATCCTGTGCGAAAAGCCGCTCGCCATGAATGGGCCGGAAGGGCTCAAGATGGTCCAGGCCGTCGAGAAGGCGAAAGTGCCGAACATGGTCTGGTACAACTATCGCCGTGTGCCGGCCTGCACATTGGCCCGGCAACTGATCGACGAAGGCCGGCTCGGCAAGATCTTCCACTACCGCGCCAATTTCCTGCAAGACTGGACCATCTCCGCCGATCTGCCGCAAGGCGGCGCCGGCCTCTGGCGTCTCGATGTGGCGGCCGCGGGTTCCGGCGTCACCGGCGACTTGCTCGCTCATTGCATCGACACCGCCCTATGGCTCAACGGCGGCATCAAGGATGTCTGTGCCATGACCGAGACCTTTATCAAAGAGCGCAAGCACACGCTCACCGGCAAAGTCGAGAAGGTCGCCATCGACGACGCCTGCGCCTTCCTCTGTCACTTCAAGAACGGCAGCCTGGGACTCTTCGAATCGACCCGCTACGCGCGCGGTCACAAGGCGCTCTACACATTCGAGATCAATGGCGAAAAAGCGTCGATCAAGTGGGACCTGCACGACCTGCATCGCCTGGAATACTTCGACCACAAGGACGAAAGCCGAATCCGTGGCTGGCACAAACTCCACGTCACCGACGGCGATCATCCCTACATGGGCAAATGGTGGGTTCCCGGTTTGCAAATTGGCTACGAGTCGAGCTTCGTGCATCAGGTCGCCGACTTCATTGACGGCCTCACGACCGGCAAACCGGCGCAGCCAGACTTCCGCAACGCGTATGAGACGCAGCTCGTACTCGATGCGATCCTCGACTCCGCGAAGGGGCGGCAATGGCAAGAAGTGAAATAGCCGAGGGGATCGTCAGGACAACCCAAACATTCTATTGCGGTCGAACCCGATTTACGGCAACCTGAATAAGCTGTACCGTGTTTACGCCGCGACGTTCGCCAAGAAAGGACATCGTAATGCTCCGTACAACTTCGCTTCTGATCCTGTGCGCCTTGAGTATGACTCTGATCGGGACCGCCCAGGAGAAATCAGCCGCTCAGAACGGCCTCTCGAAAGAGGAAACCGATCAAGGCTTCGTCAGCCTCTTCGATGGCAAGTCGCTCAAAGGCTGGAAGGGCGCGGCCACTCAATACACGGCCGCCGATGGTCTCTTGGTTTGCGAAAAAAAAGGCAGCGGCAATCTCTACACCGAGAAGGAATTCGGCGACTTCATCTTCCGCTTCGAGTTCAAGCTTGAGCCGAACGGCAACAACGGCGTCAACGTGCGCGGCCACGAGATTCAAATCCTCGACGATTACGCCCCGCAGCACAAGAACCTCAAGGACTGTCAGTATCACGGCTCGATCTATTGCAAGGTCCCGGCGAAACGCGGCCACACCAAGAAGGCGGGGGAATGGAATACACAAGAGATTCACGTCAAGGGCAGCCAATGGAAGGTAACGGTCAACGGCGTCGTCATCGTGGACACCGATATCGCCAAGGTCGTCGGTCTGGAGGCGTTGGCCAAGCGTGCGAAGGGGCCGATCGGTTTCATGGGCCACGGCAGCCGCGTCGAGTTTCGTAATCTGCGCGTCAAGGATTTGTAATGCAAGTCCGATGTGCGTCTATGGCGAGCCGTGCTTCCTCTGCATAGAATCAGTCTGCATAGGAATTCGTCGCGTGTTGAAAGGGACTGCTCATGCAGAAAGTTCTGGTCGTCGTCGGGTTGATCTTGGCCGTGACCGCAGTGGTGTGGATTGTTTTCTCTACACCCGATGGCGGCGGCAAGGGCGGCGGCGATTTCGTCGTCACGAAATCGGGGCTCAAATACAAGGACGAGGTCGTTGGCAAAGGCGCAGAAGCCAAGCCGGGCGATATTGTCATCGTTCACTACACCGGCCGGCTCAAAAGCGGCGAAAAATTCGACAGCAGCCTCGATCGCAAGGAACCGTTCTCCTTCGAGCTCGGCGAAGGCAAGGTTATCAAGGGCTGGGACGAAGGCGTTGCCGGCATGAAAGTGGGCGGCAAACGCCAGCTCGTCATCCCCTCGGAGCTTGGCTACGGCATGCGCGGTTCGCCTCCCAAGATTCCGCCGAACTCCGAGCTTCTCTTCGATGTCGAACTACTCAAGGTCACCAACTGAGCCGAATCGCCGGCGCGGGCCGGTTTCACTCCAACGGAAAGGGAAACATGAAGACTATCGCAATCATTCTGCTCGTCCTGGCCGGTATCAGCCTGATGATCGCCGACTCTTCGGGCGGCGACAAAAAGAAGGATGAGAAAGTCGTCACCACCAAGTCTGGCCTCAAATACATCGACGTCAAGGTCGGCGACGGCAAGGAAGCCAAGAAGGGGGACGACGTCGTCGTCCACTACACGGGCACGTTCAAGGACGGCAAGAAATTCGACTCGAGCCGCGATCGCAACATGCCATTCACCTTCGAACTCGGCGCCGGCATGGTCATCAAGGGCTGGGATGAAGGCGTCGCCGGGATGAAAGTGGGCGGCAAACGGAAACTCATCATCCCATACGATCTTGCCTATGGCGAAAAAGGGCGCGGCCCCATCCCACCTAAAGCGGAGCTTCACTTCGATGTCGAACTTCTCAATGTGAAGTAGCGTACGCAAGACGACGCACCGCTTGACGCCCCCGTTAGCCGGACACGAAAGCGACGAACATGGAAAACATCGTCGCTTGCGTGTCCGACTAACGGCTATCGTGACCACTTCCCCACGGCAACGCCAGCGTCGGCGGATTGACGAAACGCCTCATTTTCAGCACAAATCGGCAGCCGCACCCGGGTTCGAGACGCACCGTCAATTGCGACGCGCCGACCGCCGTCGTCTTGCCGTCGTTGGTAGCCTCCACGAATTGATGCTCCGCGTAGCCGCCCGCTTGCACGACCACGCTGCGGGCATCGACCGGGTTGGTGTTGACGAGCGTCAACTCGACACCGTCGGGCGTGATTTTGTCGATGAGGGCGGCAACGTCGTCCGGCAAGCCCGCGCGGCGTTTTGCGGGATCGAAGTAGCGCAACTGGGCGAACAGCAGTTTGCCGCGGTTCTTGGGAGGCAGGCCGCCCATCGCGAGCTCGATCATGGATTCAACGCTCGCCGGGTTAAACTTGAGCGGATCGTCGGCGAGTCGGGTGTCGGGCGTGGTTGGGTCCTTTCGCATGCCCTCGACACGCTTGCGAATGCGTTCCAAATCGCCGCGCAATGTGTTCTCGGCGTACTTCGTGTTTTTGCCTTCGAGATAGTCAAGCCAAGGGTTCGCGGCGATGCGTTTGCGGTCCTCGGTCTTCAGCGACAGCCAGTAGATCTCCAGGGTGCCGTGCTGATACGCCTGCGGTTTGTAATCGAACCACCCCGTGTCGCCGTACATGGACGGATACTGCGTTTCGCCGTTGATCGTCTTCTTGCTCGCGTTGACCTTGTCGATTTGTTTGCGCCAGCCGTCGAGGTATTTGTCGTTGCCGGTCAACAGATAGGCGTTCATGAACCCGGTGAGGCCGAGGTAGTGGGTGTTGCGATGGGCGAGCTTGCCGGTCTGGGGGACGACGACGGAGAAACCCCAACCGTAGACGCCGCCGTACCACTTGCCGCCGGCCGCGGCGCCGATCTTGCCGTCGAGGCCGATGTTGGTCGGGATGATACCGCCGTTGTCCTGCATGCGTTGCAGCCAGGCGTCGGCGTATTCGAGCACCCAGGTCTTGTACTTCGGTTCGTGCTCAAGCATGTAGGCATTCACGCCTAGAACGGTCGAAAGCATGTTCTGCGGATGATCGCCGATGATGTCGTTGTAATCCTTGAAGTGATCGAGGCACTCCTGATAGGTGCGTTCACCATGCCCGAGCTTGAAGCGATTGCCAACCTCGAACGGATCGCCGGCCCAGTCGAGCCCGGTGGCCTTGCGTAAGAGGGGGCCGCGCGCGCCGTTGAACAGGCTCTTGATGATCTTGTGCTTTGGGTCCCAGTTGGGCGCGTCGGGATCTTCATTGAGATAGAAGCCGGCGTAGCGGCGTGCGCGCGTCTGAAATTTATTGTCGTAGGGATCGGACAGTCCTTGCAGGTTGAAGGTGACAAGCCCTTCGCCGTTGTGCAGCCAGTCGAACATTACGGGGAATTCCTTATAGTACATGCCATCGCGAGCGAACGGCACGTCCTTGGCTTTGGCGAGCGTGAATTGCCTGAGGTGGCCTTCCCAGGCTTGTTTGTAGAGCTTGAGCACGTCGTCGTGTCCGCCGAGAGCGTGGAGGATCGGCCAATCGGTGCAGTTTTCGATGGCGTCATCGGGGCCGTCATTGCCGCCCCAGCGTTCGAAACAGAGCAGCCAGCCGCGTTCGTCGAAGTATTTCGCGTAGAACTCACGACAGGCGGCGGCATTGGCGCGCAGGAGCTGCCGCTGCAGGAGGGCCCAGGTCGGCGGCGAGAGAGTGGTGTTCACGGAAAGCGCCCGCGGTTTTTCCTGTGCATTCGCCGTCAAAGCATCCGGCCCAAAACCACCGATAACTGCGACAAGAACGAGACAACGCTTCATGGTCGAAACTCCAGCCGAGAGGGAAAGCGGCTATTCTACTTCATGAAAACGTATGGATGAAGTAGAATGTCCATGTTGAGCAAAAACATGACGAGGTCCGTTATGCTTCCGACTTTTACACTCCTCTGCTCGTTTGCCCTCGCCGGCCCCCCTGCCGTCCAGTCCGTTTGCCTGCAGGTCGCCCCTTTCAATAACGAAAAATGGACGCGCACGCCCAAGCGCGCGCAGGCGGTCGTGCTCATCCATGGCTTTCACTATCACCTGTTCGACAAGAACGTGCCCAAGGCAGAATTTCGTCCCTGGCAAAAAGCCGACAGCGAACTCGTCAAAGCGTTAAGCAAGAACGCCGACGTCTTTTCCTTCGCCTACGGGCAAAACGTCGCCCTGGATACGATCGTCACGGACAGCAAGCTCGCCCCAAGCATCGTGCAGTTGCGTAAGCTGGGGTACAGCGACATCGTGCTTATCGGGCACAGCGCGGGCGGCCTGATCGCCCGGCACTTCGTCGAAGACTATCCGGATGCGGGCGTCACCAAGGTGATTCAAGTGTGCGCGCCCAACGGCGGCACGCCGCTGGCGAACCTGGCCGTGCCGAAGAGTCAGAAGGTGTTCCTCGAGTGCTTGCGAACCGAGCAGCGGCAGAAGAGTCTGGAGCGGCGCGCGGACAAGAGCATTCCTGAGAAGGTGCAGTTTCTTTGCGTGGTCGCCCGTACGGAGACAGACTCGCCCAGCGACGGCGTCGTTCCGTGCGTCAGTCAATGGACGGCAGACCTGCGCAAGCAAGGCATCGGCGCGGTACTGGTTTCCGGAACGCATCGTGAGGTCATTCGCGAATCAGGGATCGCGAATACCCTGGCTCGGCTGGCGCGCGAAGAGCAGCAACGCTGGTCGCCGGATCAAATCGAGAAGACACGCAAAATGATTCTCGGCAAGTAGCATTGCGGCGTGCAAACCTAGCCGCGGATGTCCTTGCGTGAAGTCTCCGCCAACATCCAGACGCACGCCAACGAGATCGCCGAGTTGAGCATGATGTAGACCGCGATCGGCCAATAGTGCCCCTTGAACACTTCGAGCAACGTCGTTGCAATGAGCGGCGCGATCCCACCCGACAACGGCACCGCAAGCTGATAGCCGATCGACGCCCCCGTGCAACGCAGGCGCGTGCCGAACAGCTCCGGAATGAGCGACGCCTGCACGCTGTAGAGCATGGCATGGCCGAGCGAGACGCCGAGCACGGTCGCGACGATGATCCAGCCGTTCATGCCAGTCCCGAGCAGCATATAGTACGGCAGCGCGAAGAGAAAAAGGAACGTGCAGCCGGCCAGATAGATGGAGCGGCGCGATAGGCGATCGGACAGCATGCCGAACAGCGGTATCGTGAAGAATTCGCACGCTGCGGCGACGTTGACGGCTTGCAACATGACATAGGCGCCGACGCCGAGAACTTTGTCGTCGTAATGGAAGCACCAGAGCGTGAATAGGTAAAAGCTCGCATTCTCGGTGATGCGCATGCCGGCGATGAGGAGCAAGTCGCGCCAGTGCTGGCGGAGCGTGTCGGTCACCGGGGCCTCGGCGACTTCCTTCTTCGCCTGCACGGCCGCGAAGAGCGGTGTCTCCATGATGCGGATGCGGATCAACAGCCCGACGACAATCAGTAGTCCGCTCAGGTAGAACGGGATGCGCCAACCCCAATCCAAAAATGCGTCGCCCGTGGCCACTTTGCAAAGCGCCATAGCCCCATTGGCGGCGAGCAAGCCCAGCGGCACGCCCGCCTGCGGCCAACTCGCAACGAAGCCGCGCCGCCCGGCGGACCCGTATTCGAGCGCCAGGAGCACCGCTCCGCCCCACTCGCCGCCGACGCCGAGGCCTTGCACGAAGCGCAACAGCGTCAAGAGGATCGGCGCGGCGAGGCCGATCTCCGCATACGTAGGCAAGAAGCCGATCGCGAATGTGCTGACGCCCATCAACAGCAGGGTCGTGACCAGCGCCGACTTGCGACCCAAACGATCGCCCATGTAACCGAAGACGACACCCCCGATTGGCCGGGCCAGGAAGCCGACGGTGAAGGTGCCGAAGGCCATGATCGTGCCGGTGAATTCGTCCGTATTCGGGAAGTAGAGCTTGCGAAAGACGATCGGCACCGCGATCCCGTAGAGGAAAAAATCGTACCACTCGATGGTGGTGCCAATAGTGCTGGCGATGACCGCTTCTATGAGCATGCGGCGCGGCGGTGCTTGTGTCGTGATTTCTGCCATGTCAATCCCACCACCGATGTCGGCGACCTAGATGTACTCGATGCTTGAACCCTGACGGCACAAATTCGTCGAGGCCGGGCGAGATGCCGACGAAGACCAGAACGTCGTTGACCACCCTGCAAACGATCTCCCAGCGGTCGCCAAACCAGTAGTTGCGAGCGCTCGTGAGCTTCACGAATTCGTTGTTGTTGAACTTCCGCCGCACCAGCGTCACGCCGACGAGATTGGCGCGGTCGAGCAGGCCGGGCCTGGCGTCGAGAAACGCTTGTAGCTCTTCGCGTGAGATCTTGGCACGGAAAGCAGGATCGGCATGTTCGTGCATGGCTTTAACATCGCCGTCACGTAGCGCCTCGGCAAGGACGCGATCGACATCGTCCTTGTTCATGGCGCGGGCGTCGCTGGCGATCCACCAAAAACCGCCACAGGTGATGCCGCAACAGGTGAGGACGATGCCGAGCACCCCGAGCAAAAAGGTGCAACCGATACGTTTGGTCCACTTCCACAGGCCTGATGGCGGCTTGGTCGGAGGCGGCTGCGGCGGAATAGGCTCGTTGGCCATACGTTATCTCCGTGGCGACAAGATACCGATCTTATCGCTATCGTCCCGACGGCAAGATTGGTATCTTGCCGCCCCGTTCACCTGTCCGCAAGCATCCCCACCACGCGTCGCTCCGCTTGCCCCTCGAGCGCCCGCCACGATTCGCCCATCTCGCGCACAGCCCGAAAATCTCTTGGGGCGTAGCGAATATCAAGGTGCGGCGTCTCGATGCCTGCGCCGGCCGCCCGGCTGCGCACCACGGCGTCGGTCAAGCCTGTCGTCAGCAGCGTGCGCTCGACCGGGTATGGTGAACGGCGATTGACGAAGTGGGCCTGGATCGCATGCGACAAACCCATGAACAGGCAGCGATTGCCGTACGGCCCGTTGTAGAAGCGCGTCGCATGCAGCCGATCGTCGTTCGCAAATTTGCAGGCGAAGTTCCAGCGATTGGAGCTGGCGCCGATCTTGAGCATCGTGGCGCGGAAACCGTCGCGATAGGTTATCAATAGTCCGTGCGGCTCGGCGGCGCGCTCGTTGCGGATCGGCTGGCGCAAATTAGGAACATCCTTGGCGAACTCCGCGCCCATCGCAGCTTCGGCGAGGCGGAGCGACCAGCGACCGCGGCGCGCGGCATCGAAGAGCCGATCGCCGGCGAGAAACTCGACGCTCGATACGCCGGTCTCGCCGCCGCGGCGGAATTCCACCATCGATTGCAGCACTTCGAGGGCGTGGAAGTCATACGACTCAACTCCGCCCGCGTGAATCGACACGGCTTCTTCGATGGCCGCGTTCGCAGGGATCTCCAACGCCGGCCGACGCTGCGCCAACGGCACGGAACTGCCCGCCATGAAGGGGGCATTGTGCTCCTGACAGAAATCGTGCATCTGCCGAGCCCACGTCCACTGATAGGAAAGATGCTTGTCATTGAAGATCGGCACATAGCGATTCGAGCGGCGCATGACAGCGACAATCTCATCGAAAAATCGCTTGCGCGGATACTCATGCTGGCCGAGCCGATTGTGCGGATACTCGCCATGCTCGCCGATGAGGAGCACCGCATCGACGGCAAGCTCTCTGCCGCCGAGCGTCAACGCACCCTCGATCGTGCGATGTACCGGGATCTTGAATCGCCGCGCGACCTCATCGGTCGTGTCGCCTTCAGGCGAACGCTGGTCCGCGTAAAACGATACGACCTCGCACGGAGACTCCAGACGTTTGCCGTTGAATAAATACGGCGTCAGAAAATTCTCGATAATGTTGTGCGCGTGCGAACGAAAGCGGAACACCGTGTAGACGGCGGCAACGCGTGGTCGACGCGCTGGTTGGGCGGCACTAAGGGTCGCTGTCGCGAACGGCAGCACGGCGGCGGCATTGAGAAAATCACGGCGGAGCAGTTTGGTCATGATTATCCTCCAGTAAATTGAAAATGAACATAATCGACGCCGCGCGAGAAGGCCAGTGAAATCATCGGTGATGTGACGAAACGGATTTCATTTTTCTGTTCTCTAGCGTCTACGCAACGGAGACTTGCTATCTCAGGGCTGTTATGCTTATGATGTACTGGAGCGAGCATGAAATCATCAAGGAGAAGCCCCATGCTATTTCCCTCAGGATTGTGCGATCGCCGAGATTTCCTGCGCGTCGGCGGTGGCTTGGCATTGGCCGCGACCGGAGGTCTTCAAGGTCGTGCTGCCGTCGTGAGCCGGGGCCGTGCGAAAGCGTGCATTCTTGTCTATTTGCTGGGCGGGCCGCCACAGCTCGATACGTTCGATCTGAAGCCTAACGCCCCGTCCGAGATTCGCGGCCCGTTCCGCCCGATTGCGACGCGCGAACCGGGCGTACACATTTGTGAACATTTCCCGCTCCTTGCCGGGATGACAGATCGCTACGCCCTCGTCCGTTCGGTGAGCTATCCCAACCACAATCACACGCCGATGATCTATTACACGCTCACCGGCCGAATGGTGGCGCGCCCCAACGAGGACAACGACGTTCGCCCCCCGCAGCGCGGCGACTATCCTCACGTCGGCTCGGTACTGGCTCGGCATCTGCCTGCGCCGCACGGTTTGCCGGGCTATGTGGCGGTTCCTGAACTGGCGACGCGCAGCAGTCTGTCCGGGCAATTCCGGCGCGTACGGCAACTATTGCGCGGCGGCGCGGCGGGTTTCCTTGGCCCTGTGTTCGATCCGTTGTCCGTGAACGGCGACCCCGGCACGCGCGACGCCATCCCCGCTCTCGCCTTGCCGCGTGACGTCAACGAAATTCGGCTTGACCAGCGCGCCGCACTGTTATCCGTGCTCGAACAAGGCGGCCCCGCTTCCCAGGCCACGCATATGCACCGCACGCTAAGGCAGCAAGCGGTCACGCTCACTGGCGCGTCCGGCGGCGCCGCCGCGTTTTTCTCGCTCGACGGCGAATCGATGGCAGTGCGCGAACGCTACGGCCGAAATCGCTTTGGCCGGGCTATGCTGCTCGCACGCCGCCTGGCCGAGACGGGGGTGCCGATGACCGCGATTCATTTTAACGAGATGACGATTTGCGACGGCTGGGACACGCATGGCAAAAACTTCGAGGCCCTGCAAAGCGAGCTACTTCCGATGGTCGATCAAAGCTTGTCGGCCCTGATCGAGGATCTGCACCAGCGAGGCTTGCTCGATGAAACGATGGTCATTGTCATGGGCGAATTCGGCCGCACGCCGCGCATCAATGGCGACGCCGGCCGCGATCATTGGGGTTCGTGTCAGTCCGTGCTGCTTGCAGGCGGCGGCATCCGTGGCGGCATGGTATACGGTGCGTCCGATCGCATCGCCGCCTATCCAATTGATAATCCGGTCGATCCCGTCGATATCCATGCGACGTTGTATCACTGCATGGGCCTTGACCACGAACACATGAACGACCAATTGCAACGCCCGCAACCGCTCAGTACGGGGCGGGTGATCTCGGCGTTGGTTTAGTCCGCCAAGGAACCGCAACGGAGCGCACCATGGCCGGCGTCAAGCTGCGAATCGGTCTGCTCGTTGCCGCGACCGTCTTCATGGGCGCGTTGGCGTCATACGCCGATGGCAAAGAAAAGCTCGACCTCTGGTTCCGCTTTGAGGTCAATCCGAATACGCCGCTAAAAGATCTGCTGCCAGTCCCTCCCAAATCGGCGTCTCTTACTGGCCCTCTGTTCCGCGACAACTTGGCGGATGTTCCGGAGATCTACCTCGAGGATCCCAACGTGGTAGTGGTGTTGCCCAGCAACACCAAGCACCAACTCCCCGGATTCAAGGATGCGCACCTCAAGAAAAATGATTTCGAGCGAATCCAGAAGATGTATGCCGGCAAATTGTCTGACAAGGAGATCGAGGAAAAAGCCTGGGAGTATGCCCGCGAACAAGAACAGGCTCGCATCAAGGCGCTCGAACGGATCGCCTGGCAGACCGCCCGGATCAACTTTCTCAGCCTGAAGACGCCGGAGCGTTTTATCGAACTGCTGATGGAAAACCGCCCCGACCTGGCCGGGCTGCCGTTCATTCTGGGCGCTGCGTGCCGACAGAAAAACCACGAGAGAAAAGAGTTCAGCGAAGCCGTCGCCCTGGTGCGGATGTCGGCCGACGGGCCGGAGCAGACGCCGAAGCACTTCTGGGAATGTTACGACGAATCGCGGAAGATTCAGCGGGAACACGCGAAGGCGGGGCACGCGCGAATTGTGTGCGCCGATCGATCCTGCGTCGCCGCCTTGATGCAGAGGCTGGCGGCAGAATCGGCGCCCCTGCGGAAGAGCCTGGCCGAGCGCCTGCCGTCCTTCGACAAGTCCGACGAGGACAAAAAGGAAGTGACGCGAGCCCTGACGCGTTTGGCCGTCTTCGCGCCGGAAGCGGAGGTTCGCCGCATGGCCACGGATCTCTTGCGGCCGCGCGATACCAGCCCCGCCACGGAAATAATCGTGCGTGGCCTACACTATCCCTGGCCGAGCGTTGCCACCAATGCGGCGGAGCTAGTGGCCCAACTGAAGCGCAGGGATCTCGCGGTTGAACTGGTCAACCTGTTGGAGGAACCCGAGCCTCGCGCTCCACGACTGCGCGAAATCAAGGGCCGGAACGTATCGGTCGTTCGCGAAGTGGTGCGTGTCAACCATCTGCGCAACTGCCTGCTCTGCCACCCTCCTGGCGATTGGCCCGGCAAGGACCTTGAGCTGCGGGAGCGCAGATTGGCGCGGGGTAAACTGCGTGACGTCGCAATCGAGGATGTGAGCTTGGGCGCAATCCCCCCTCCGGGCCATGAGTTGCCCATGGAGCCGGCCGGCTACGACTTCGCCTCGGCGCGGCAGACTGAAATCCGCGCCGACATCACTTACCTGCGGCAAGATTTCTCGCTGCTGCTGAAGGTTCCCGGCGCGGCGCCCTGGCCGAAATTGCAACGCTTCGACTTCATGGTGCGCGTCCGTGCACTCAGCGACGCAGAAGCCAAGGCCGCCCACGCCGAATTCGCCGGGGGCGCAGCGACCTCGCTGTATCGTCAAGCCGCGTTGTCGGCTCTGCGCCTACTGAGCGGCCGAGACGGCGGAACTACGGCCGGCGGGTGGCGCGCCGCCTTGGGGCTGAAATCCAACCCGTAGGCGGTCACTTCCACACGTCTGGCAAGGCTTCGCGGCGGCGGCGTTGAAGTCCTCGTCGAGGCGGTTTATTCGGCCTCCTATTCGGATTCCTTTCGATCCTGGATGAGCCGCTTACAGATCATGAGGATGCTGCGCATTTTGCGCTCCGTGAAGTCCAGGCGGTCATCCGCGGTCATCCTTTTCATCTTCACATTCAATTCCTTCAAGTTCCTGAATAACCCTTCGGCGTCTTCCTTGAAGTCCTGCTCAAATTCCTCTTCCGCCAGCTTGGTCATCCCTTCACGGGCCTCTTTTTTAAGTTTGTCGTTTTTCAGGTTCTGGAAATTTTCCTTCAGTTGCTTGCGATTTTTGTTCAGGAACCTCTTGACTTGCTCGTCAGTCAAGGTCGCAGTTTCGTTTAGAACCTGCGCCGTCCGATCCTTGATCAAGGATTCCAGCGAGATGCGCGCGTCCGGCATGTTCTCCAGGACGCTGTGGCTCAACATCTCGGCGACCTCAGGCGCGGCGGCGATGATCTTCACTTGCACGGCCTCGCGGGCTTTGGGCAAGCGTTCCATCAGCACGTTTTCTCCGGCATCGACAAGGGTTTTCGGCTCCATGACCTCGCTCATGAGACGATAGCCGTAGTAGAAGTAGCTGCTCACTGCCAATAGCAGGACGACGCCAATGCCGGCCGTCCAGTAATTGCGCCGCTGCAGCGACACAAGCTGAGCGGCCAGTTGTTTTTGCATGGCGTCAACCTGAGACTGTGCGCTCAGGGGCGCCATGGGTTGGGAAGGTGAGGACATATTAAGACCTTTCAGATTCTCTGGTTATCAAGGAGGTAGAGCCAACACATGTTTCTTGGACGAACCGCAGGACATTGCAACCGAACTCGAAGCATAACCGACGCTGTGTGCATCTTTCGCTAAGGCTTCGATTTGGAAGGAATCGTTTTGCCCGTCTTGGGTTGTTGGGGGGAAATTTCGGCAATCTGAAGCCACATGAACTCGAGTAACTCATCCATCAACTTGTCTTCAAGCTTTGGATCACCGGGACCGGCTCGCGCGGCAACCGGAAAATTACGCCAGTGGCTGAGCAGTTCCTCCGATTCCTTCTGCATCTGTTCGGCGTAGTATTTCTTGGAGAGTCCCGTCACTGCCTCGGCGACGCTTTCGATCATCTCTTCTTTGTCCTTTGCATTGGTCAACTCGGGGAATTCCTTGGCGAAGACGGCGACATGCTTTGTCAGCAAGGCATAATAGTGCCGGTTCACCTGCTTTTCGATCTGCACAGGCAAGTTTTGCAGGAGTCGATCGCCTTGCTCATTCATACTCTTTGCAAACTTCGGGGAGTCCTTTTTCGCCTGGTCCGTGAAGGCGTCCGTCACGGGCTTTTGCACCTTGTCCAGGAGAATCTGGATCTCATTGCGGATCCGTGCCTGCGTGTTCTTTTGCGTCAGCCGATCCTGCGTCAGCGTACTCAGTTTTTCGATGTTGGCGTCCGAGATGAACGACTTTCCTTTCTGATAATAGAGCCAACCGAATCCGACAAGGAAGACCAGCACTCCCACGTAGAGAAGCCGTCGAATCCGTCGGCCTAGGACTTCCGCCGCCTGGATCGCGGCCATCTGCTTGTGCAGTTGGCCCAACTTGTCCGCCAGCGCCGCCACTTCTGATGTGTCTGTCATGGTCCCAATCCTCCAAAAGGAAATGAAAAAAAAATGATGCCGGGACCGAGCATCTCCGCGCTCCGTTGGATCCCGGAGACGGAAAATCGACCCTATCATGGTGGCCCAATGTGATTGGTTGTAATCGTTCGTGTAATCCAGAGTCAAGAAAAAAATTCGAGAAATTCGTTTTTCGTTTTTGCCGATTTGGCGTCAGACCACACGAGGGATTCGCATTAGAGCGAGGCGGTGGCCGGATCGAGTGTCTCAGCCGGTACGGCTATCGTGAGACGTGCGCGACATGAACCGGCGAATTCACTACCGTACGTTCGGCAACGGCCGCGCGGCCTTGGGACTTGTTTCGTTGAAGTCCTCGCCCAACAGATGCGCCACCGTCGCCGCCACCTGTGCTTGCGTCGTCTCGACGTTTTCACGAACCCCAAGTTTGGGCGTGTCGGGGCCGATGAGCGCGATCCAGATGAACTCCGCGGTCGGCACGTTTTTGCCGTGATCGGTCCAATTGACGCGCGTGTCGCCGCGGCCGTGATCCGTCGTGACCATCAGCGTGGTCTTGTCCTGGTACTGCGGCATCTTTTGCAGCGTCTGCCATAACTCGGCCAAATAGCGGTCGGATTTATTGGCGGCGTCGAGATAGAGATCATAGCGCCGCCCGTGGCCCCACTCGTCCGTCTCGCCCAGGCCGATATACAGGACGCGTGGCTTGTGCCGAATCAGATGTTCGCGGGCGAACTCCATCGTGACGGCGTCGAAGACGTTGTCGCCCCAGTAGCGCGGCAGCGTGTCGAGCATGGCGTTGGCGGCGCGCTGGCGGTCGGTGAGCGGGTTGTCCATGATCGGTTTGAACGCGGTGTGCACGAGGATGCCGTTGCGTTCAGAACGGAAGATCGACGGGAACACGTCCCAGGTGCAAAACGCCGCCACGCGCTTGTTGAACGCGGGCTTGTCGTTGAGGAATTCGAGCACCGAGAGATTCGGGTTCGGTTTCTTCGCGTTGGAGTTGATCGTGGGATCCGCGAAGCCGCAGAAGATCTCGCTGTAGCCGGGATAGGAGAACTTGAGCCCGTTGGTGAGCTTCGTGCGTGCTTTCTTGGTGGGATCGCCGAAGATCTGGCCGTCCTTGGCGATGGTGTTCCAGAAGAAAGGCATGATGGCGGCACGGCCTTCTTCGCTGGTGCCGCGCCAGTAGCGTTTCTTGAGGTCGTTCACGTCGCGCACGCCGCCGAATTGCTTGTTGATGAGTTCGACATCGACGCCGCCGAAGAATTCCTGCCACCGATAGCCGTCGAGCGTGACGACGATGACGTTCTCGGTGCGCGGCTTGGTCTGCTTTTCCCCGGCGATGAGCGGATGGACAAAGACGAGAACGGCTATCAACCAACCGGCTCTTGGGATTCGCATGGTGATGGCTCCTTCGTAGGGCAAGCGTTGTGATTGCGCCTCGCGTGGTCTACGCGTCTCGATTGTGCGAACGAGGCGCTGACACTACGACAGAGCGCGCTCGATCACCGTGCCGCTGACGTCAGTCAGCCGTTCATCGCGGCCATTGTGGCGATAGGTCAGGCGTTCATGATCGACACCGAGAAGGTGCAGGATCGTGGCGTGAATGTCGTGAACATGCGCGATGTCCTCGGCGGCGCGCAAGCCCACGGCATCCGTCTCGCCGATGGTCTGGCCGCCTTTGACGCCGCCTCCGGCGAGCCACATCGTGAAGCCGTGCGGGTTGTGATCCCGCCCCGTCGTTCCTTCCGTCATCGGCGTACGCCCGAACTCGCCGCCCCAGACGACGAGTGTCGAATCCAAAAGGCCGCGCGACTTCAGATCACGCAAGAGGCCCGCGATGGGCAGGTCGCTCTGTGCGCACAGGCGAGCGTGGTTGGCATCGACTTCGGTATGTCCGTCCCAGCCGCCGGTGTCGCCGCAGTAGACTTGCACGAAGCGCACGCCGCGTTCGACCATGCGCCGTGCCAGAAGGCAGCGCAGTCCGAACTCCGCGGTCTCCGGGCGTTCGAGGCCGTAAAGCCGGCGCGTAGCTTGTGTTTCGCGCGAGGTGTCTACGACTTCCGGGGCGTGCATCTGCATGCGGAAGGCTAGCTCATACGCAGCGATGCGGGCAGCCAGTTCGTCGTCGTTGTGCCGCAAGCGCAGATGTTCTTGATTGAGTTGATTAACGAGATCGAGCGTGCGCCGCTGTTGATTCTGTGTGACGCCGGCAGGTGGATTGAGATAGCGAATCGGCGCAGCGCCGCCGGAGAGGACGGTCCCTTGATAGGCGGCGGGCAGGTAGCCGTTGCCCCAGGCGGGCGCGCCGCCTTTGACCCAGCCGCCGGGATCGGGCAAGACGACGAACGCGGGCATGTTTTGGCTCTCGGTGCCGAGGCCGTACGCGACCCACGAACCGAGGCTCGCTCGCCCCATCAGGATCGAGCCTGTGTTCATCAAATAGACGGATTCGGGATGCGTGACGCTATCGCCGCGGCAGCCGCGCAGCACGCAGATGTCATCGACGCACTGCGCGACATTGGGCAGCAAATCGGACACCTCGGTGCCGGCCTGACCGTGGCGGCGAAAGGTGCGGCGCGTCGCGAGCAGGCGATTGCGTTCGACGTTGCGCCGCGTCGCCACCGGGCCGAACGACGCGGGGAGCGGTTGGCCGTGCAAGCGCTGCAAGTCGGGCTTCGGATCGAAAAGTTCCAAATGGCTAGGACCGCCCGACATGAACAGGAAGATGATTCGGTGGGCCTTCGCTTCGTTATGCGGTGCGCGCGGCGTCAGCGGATTGCGGGCGCGCGTATTCTGGCCGAGTACGCCCTGCTCCGCGAGCATGGACGCCAGCGCGATCATGCCGAAGCCGCCGCCAGAACGCGCGAGAAAATCTCGGCGTGAGAATGAAGGTCCGCGCATCATGATTTACTGCCTAACTTGCCAGACAGATGTCTGAATTCCTTGGATCATCATACTCACCTCGACTTAACCGAACATGCTCCGAAATCTAATCCAGGTACACAAACTCATTCACGTTGAACAACGCCCGGCAAAACTCGTGCAGCGGTGACTCCTGCAAAAACGCGCGTGTGATGCGGCGCTCGGCGTCCGACGGCGTCCTCCCCAACGTCAAGCGATATGCCAGCGTGATGCGTTCGTCCGTCGTGCCGGCTTGCTTTTCGACGCGGGCAGCTAACGCCTTCGCCGCGGCTGTCACGTCGGAGGCGTTCAACAACGCCAGCGCTTGCGGGGCCGTGGTGCTTTGTTCACGTTTCGGGCAGCTTTGATTGCTGTCGGGCAGATCGAACGGCTCCAGGAACGGAAAGCGCAGATTGCGCCGCGCGAAGATGTACACGCTGCGCCGAAAGTGCTCGGCCGGGTCCGCGCTCGCCTTCCAATCTTTCGCACCCTGCGCGGCTTCCGGCGGCAGCGGCGGGAAGATGCTCGGCCCGGCGAGCTTCTTGTTCAAGCGGCCACCCACGGCGAGCAGGCTATCGCGGATGATTTCGCCTTCCAGCCGCAGCCGATTCATGCGGCCAAGCAGCGTGTTCGTTGGATCCTTCTTCGACCCGTCCTGATTGAGCGCCGCTTGTTGATACGTTGCCGAGAGCAACATCAGGCGATGCATTTTTTTGACACTCCACCCGTGTTCGACGAATTCCGTGGCCAACCAATCAAGCAACTCCGGATGCGTCGGCCGTTCGCCGCGGACGCCGAAGTCGTTGGGTGTGGCGACGATGCCGCGGCCGAAGTGATGCTGCCAGAGACGATTGACGATAACTCGCGCCGTGAGCGGATGGGTCGGGCTGGCGATCCACTCCGCGAACGCCGTGCGGCGGCCGGTAGTGCGCGGCGATGGCGCAGCGATCGGAGCAGGCTCGGCGCGCAGACCTGGCGAGAGAATCGTCGGCCATCCTGCTTGCACTTCCACGCCGGGATTGCGCAATTCGCCGCGTTTGAGGATGAACGTCTTCGGCGCCTTACCCGTCTCTTGCAGCGCCATCGCCGCCGGCAAGGTCGCGGGCTTCTGGGCGTCATGCTTTTTCAACAATTGCAACAGCCGTACTTGCTCGGCTTGATGCTCCTTCGTCATCGCTCCCGTGATTTCCTTGGCGGTGACGATGAGACGCCGCGCCGTGTTGGCAACCATCTCTTTTTGCGCACCCGTGCGTTGTTCTTCCGGAGTTTGGTGCGCGAGGCGATCATCGTCTGACAGCTTGACGAGCCGTGCTTGATACATCTTCTGACGATAGGGCGATTCGAGTGTGTCAAGGCTGGCGTGTGTCTCTTTGGTCAATGCGAGGTATACTTTCATTTGTTGATCGTGTGTCGCTCGGTGCGCCGCATCCGCAACCGTCAAGTCGCGGCGAAACTCGGCCGGCGTGAAGAACGCCTGCAATCGAAAGTAGTCGCTCGCGGAGAACGGTTCGAACTTGTGATTATGGCAACGCGCGCAGCCGACCGTCATGCCGAGGAACACCAGCCCTGCCGTATCGGTCATGTCGTCGAGCGAATTTTGCCGGCGTTGAAGCTGATTCGATGCGTCGGTCATGTCAGGCCCAAGTAGATTGAAACCCGTCGCGATCAGAGCTTGCGGATTGTCGGGCCAAAGCTCGTCGCCGGCGAGTTGCTCCTTGATGAAGCGATCGAATGGCTTGTCGCTGTTGAACGCAGCGATCACGTAATCGCGGTAGCGCCAGGCATTGGGGCGCGGCTCGTCGAACTCGTAGCCGTTCGACTCGGCGAAACGCGCCAGGTCGAGCCAGTGCCGGCCCCAGCGCTCGCCATAGTGAGGTGAGGCGAGCAAGCGATCGACTACCGCCTCATACGCCGCTTGCGGTTTAGCACTCGACTGCACAAACGCATCAATCTCTTCCAGCGTCGGCGGCAACCCGATGAGATCAAACGTGACGCGCCGGATCAACTGTTCGCGTGATGCTGGCGTTGCGGGCGTCAACCCGACGGTTTCGAGTTTCGCCAGGATGAACGCATCGATCGGAGTGCGCACCCACGTCTCGGCCTTGACTGCGGGCACTTTCGGCCGTACCGGCGCCTTCCACGCCCAGTGATTGCGTTTTTCGGCGCTCCATTCGGGTTCGCCGGCGCCAAGGTGGTGCGAACTTGCCAGCAACATCAAGACAAGGATCGATTGCTTCATCGGTATCTCGCGTGAGGTTTGAACATGCAGTTTACCTTGCGTGCGGGCGTGTTGGCAACTTTGAATCGGAGAAATGTTGCAACGCCACAGAAAGGCTCGGCGGTGGCGTGCTCTGTATAATGCCCTTTGTGTGTTTGAAATCTAAATTCCAAGGGACATCATCATGCGGCGCCTGGCATTCTTCTCCGCGTTCCTGGTCTGGCTGATCACAACACCGCTCTTCGCCCAGCCGCCTGTCTTCCGCGCCGGCGCCGCCACGAGCAACATCACGCCGCCGCTCGGCCATCCGATCGTCGGCGGCTTCGTCCTCTACCCTGCGACACACGTTCAGGACGAGCTGCACGTGCGTTGCCTGGTGCTTGATGACGGTAAGACCAAGCTCGCGTTCGTCGTCTGCGATCTGCTCGGCATCGATCGACAGGTCAGCGACGAGGCCCGCGCGCTGATCCAGGAAGGCCTCGGTATCCCCAAGGAGAACGTGCTCATCTCCGCGACGCACACACACTCCGCGGCCAGTGCGCTGGGCAAGGACGCGCGCATCATCAGCGACACCATGGACGACTATCAACGCTTCGTCGCGCGGCGCATCGTCGATGGCGTCAAGCGCGCCCATAATCTCCTGCGGCCCGCGCAGATCGCCTTCGGGCAAGCCGACGCGCCCGAGCACGTCTTCAATCGCCGCTGGCACATGAAACCTGGCACGATTCCAGCGAACCCGTTCGGCGGCATCGACAAAGTCAAAATGAACCCGCCCGCCGGCAGCGCCGATCTACTCGAACCCGCTGGCCCGACCGATCCGGCGATTCCGTTTCTCTACCTGCGCCAGCCCGACGGCAAGCCAATCGCGCTCTTCTCGACCTACTCGCTCCACTACGTTGGCGGCGTCGGTTCCGGGCACATTTCGGCCGATTACTTCGCGATGTACTGCGAGGCCATCGAACGTCTTCTCAAAGCCGACCGGCAAACGCCCGCCTTCGTGGCGATGATGGCCAACGGAACCTCCGGCGACATCAACAACATCAACTTCAAGAAGCCGCGCCCGAAGCAAGAGGCGTACGCGCAGATGAAGCACGTCGCCGACGATGTCGCGCAGAAAGTGTACGCGGCGACGGCGAAGCTCCAGTGGCGCGATCACGTCGCGCTCGCCGCCCGATATCAAGAATTGCCCATCGTTACACGCCGACCGAGCGAGGAACTCCTGACCTGGGCGAACAAGATACTGATCGACCGGCCCAAGAGCGCGAAGGCGGACCTGCCGGCGATCTATGCCGAGCGAACGCTGCGCATGTCCCGGCACCCCGAGAAATTAAAGCTGCCATTGCAGGCATTCCGTATCGGCGATGTCGCGCTCGGCAGCATGCCGTGCGAGATCTTTTGCGAGATCGGCCTCGACTTCAAGAAGAGGAGCGCCGTCCAGCCCGCCTGGCTCGTTTCGCTCAATCACGGCTATTACGGATATTTACCTAGCCCGCGCCATCACGAGCTCGGCGGCTACGAAACCTGGCTTGGCACGAATCGTCTGGAAGTGCAAGCGTCCGACAAAATGCTCGCGGCGCTTGTGGACATGGTAAAGGACATGCGCTGACTCGTGGCATACGATTCCAATCGTGTGACTGTCTCCAAATCACACGATTGGAATCGTATGCCACGAATTGCAAGCGGCTAATGAAAATCGCGCGACCGCGCATTCAGCCCGCGCAGCGATTGCGACAAATCCTCGAACTTGCTCGGCATCACATGGATGACGCCAGCCGCCCGCTCGATTTTTCCTTGCACCAGGAGCGCCGTCGCGCTGCGGACGATCGGACGGAAACGCTCCCACACTCTCGGCCACACCACAAGATTGACGATGCCCGTCTCGTCTTCGAGCGTCATGAAGATCGTCCCTTTTGACGTCGCCGGCTGTTGTCGCATGAGCACCAGGCCGGCGACGCGCACGGTCGCCTTGTCGTCCGTCTCTTTCAGCTTTGCCGCCGGGATCGCTTGCAAGCGTTCCAGTTCAGGACGAATCAGGCCAATCGGATGCGCCTTCAGAGACAGACCGATGGTCTGATAATCCGCGGATACCTGGCTGACGAGCGGCATCTCCGGCAAGGCGGGCATCGGCTCGTCATCGTCAAGATCGACGAACAACGGGAAGTTTTCGCCCAGCGCGAGCACTTGCCACAGCGCCTCGCGCCGGCTCAAACCGAGCGATCCGAACGCATCCACCGCCGCCAGCCGCGCGAGCACCGCCCTGCCGATGCGCAGCCGCCGCGCCACCTCGCAGACGGAGCGATACGGCCGCGCCGCTTCCAGGGCGCGGCCGACCGTCTCGGACAGGCCGCTGATGAGACGGAAGCCGAGACGCAGCGCATTTCTCCCCTCTCTCCCTGTACTCAGGGGGAGAGGGGCTGGGAGTGAGGGGGACGCCCGTGCAACGACTTCATCGCTATCGAGTCGCTTCGAAGGGACGACGCTTTCGGGCGCTGCAACCTCCTCACCCCCGGCCCCTCTCCCCCTGAGTACAGGGGGAGAGGGGAGAAATACCGGCTCTAACGTGCAATCCCACGCACTCGCGTTGATATCGACCGCTCGCACCTCGATGCCATGCTCCTGAAGATCGCGCACGCTCTGCGCCGGCGCATAGAAGCCCCTCGGTTGGCTGTTGAGCAACGCCGTCGCGAAATGAGCAGGATAGTGACACTTGAGCCAGGCCGATACGTACGCCAAAAGTGCGAAGCTCGCCGCGTGCGCTTCCGGGAAACCGTACTCGCCGAAGCCGCGAATCTGAGCGTAGAGCTGGTCCGCGAACTCCAACGGTAGACCGCGCTCCAGCATGCCGTTCTTAAGCTTTTGTTGAAAGCCTTCGATCAAGCCTTGTTTGCGCCATGAGCCTATCGCGCGGCGAAGCTGATCCGCCTCGCCCGGCGTGAAGCCCGCGGCGACGACTGCGAGCCGCATCACCTGCTCTTGAAACAACGGCACGCCTAGCGTCTTCTTCAGGACCTCCTCGACGAGCGGGCTCGGATACGTCACCGGCTCCGCGCCGCTGCGCCGTCGCAGGAACGGATGCACCATCCCGCCTTGAATCGGACCGGGCCGTACGATCGCGACGTCAATGACGAGATCGTAAAAGCAGCGCGGCAACAAGCGAGGCAACATGCTCATCTGTGCCCGGCTCTCGATCTGGAAGACGCCAACCGTGTCCGCGCGGCACATCATGTCGTAGACGACGGGGTCCTCCGCGGGCACATCGGCGAGCGTGTATTTTTTCCCCTCTCCCCCTGTACTCAGGGGGAGAGGGGCCGG